>OEPS010000827.1_pt1 | contig 10491 bp, 5 predicted proteins | sample 1539411 | NCBI WGS metagenome assembly OEPS01 (sample SAMN02671747, study PRJEB22543) | soil metagenome | biome: bacteria | place: China:Hunan Province, Lengshuijiang City | collected 2012-10-15 | depth 0.08m m | reverse complement strand
GGCAGATCCCACTGTCCTGATTCCAGGCGGATTACGCCGGAAATCATGACAGTGGTCAACGAGGGGTTACGTAGATCATTGTTGATATGCGTAAGCTATGGACCGGCACATCGTGACGAGGCTCCTGGGCCGGATTCCTACCCGGTGGCCCGCCGCGCGGGGCAAATTCCACTGTCCCGATCCCAGCGGATGGATGCGACCCCTCGATCCCGCCAGGCCAGCGGCGACCGCCGAGGTCGTTCAAAATCTTTTCCCATTCTCCAGAAAATGGCCGGGCGTTTGCCGGTACCGCTCAGTAGTGTCATCGCCATGGACGACGCCAAGCTCCGGCTGCTCTTCGGGGGCACCGCGATCCCCGACGACCTCGAACCCGACCGATCCCAGGACCGGGAGAAGCTGTTCGTGCTCGCCGACCGGTACGGCCCCGAGGAACTCTTCTGCGTCAGCGCGGTGGCAACCGAGATCGCCGAGGAGGACCCGCCGCAGGTCTGGGCGGCCGCCCGCCGCCTGCTCGGCCTGGGGCTGGACCCCGAGAACGTCTTCGACCAGCTCATCTTCACCCGGGACCACGCCGATCGGAAAGCCGAGTCGGCGAAGAAGCCGTTTGACGGCGAGGCCTACGTGCGGTCGCTCGACTACCTCCCGCTCCCCGAAGATGGCATCGCCACCTCCGCGCTCATCGACGCCGTCCGAGGGGTGCCCGGTCTGGCCGTTGCCGAGGCCGTCCGCCTGGCCATGGACGACCTCGGGCGCGACCCGGATGACGACCTCGCCGAGGCGTCGCTCGGCGAGCTCGTCGACGTGGTGGTCTCGGACGAATTCCGCGGCTCGTTAATCCTGCTGTCAGACGACCGGCTCGCCCATGTCGGCGACCTGGTCGCCGGGTCGGTATTCACCCACCGCTTGTCGGCGGAGGAGCAGGCGGTCGGACATCTCCAGATGTTCGAGCTGATCGGGGTCAACCGGCTGGCTCCGCTCCGACTGGGTGCCCAGGAGGTCGACGTGATCGCTGTCGACGAGGACGCCGAGCAGTTCAGCCTGCAAGGTCCGGAGGGCTGGCTCGCCAGCTTCCCGGCGCGAGCGCTCCTCGGCGTCCGGGTCAAGGAGACGGGGGCCATAACCATCACGCAGGAGGAGGAACCGGCCGCCGACGAGGCCCTGGTGCGGAGGGTGCGGAGGGCCTACGAGGCCCAGATCGAAGATGCCGAGCTCCCGGCGACCCTCACCGAAGTCGCCCTGGCGCTGCTGATGGACGATCCGCACACCTTCGCCGACCCCCGGCTGCCGTTGAGCGAGTTGTGCGCCGCCGCCGGGCTCGAGCGGCGAGGCTCCGAGGTCGCCCACAAGCCCTCCTACTGGGCCAACGCCGACCGCCTCCGCGGGATTGGGCGCACGCTGCTGGCTTTCGACGATGACGGCGATCGCAACGCGGTGCTCCGGGCCATCGACGCCGCGCTTGACCCGAACCTGGCCCCGGCGGTGCTGCGGGAGATCCTCGACGGCCTCGCCGAGCCGGGGCTCGCCGGGTTCGTCGCCGACGAGTTGACCTCCATCAGCGACGCGCGGGCGATCGATCCGCGGGCGTTCGCCCGCCGGCTTGCCCAGGCGGCCCGGAAGCCCAGGCAGGTGGCCATCGCGTCCTGGCTGGGAGCGGTGGCCGAGGAGCGGCGCGGGGGATCGGTCTCGGCCGGCGCAGCGTTCGTGCGGGCTGCGACCGACGCCGACCCCTCCTGGCCCCCGGCCGTCGATTGGGCTGGCTGGTACGCCTTCGACCGGGGCGACGCCGCCGATGCTGCCCGGTGGTGGCGAGCACTCGAGGAGCCGCCGGCAGCCGACCTGGTGGTGGCTGCAAGCTTCGCCCGGATCCGGCAGCGCGAACTAGGGCGCAACGACCCCTGCTGGTGCGGGTCGGGGCGCAAGTACAAGAGCTGCCACCTCGGCCGGCCGGAGCTCCCGGCGCTGCCCGAGCGGGCCGGCTGGGTGTGGCGGAAGGCCCTCGCCTACCTGGAGCGCCGGGGCCAGGAGGCCGCCGACGACCTGTGGCACCACGCCCACCTGCTGGCCGGCACCGTGCACGGCGAGGACGGGATCCGGGAAGCGTTCGGCGAGCCCCTGGTGGCCGACGTCGTGCTGCACGAACGGGGGTGGTTCGAGCGCTTCCTGGCCGAGCGTGGCCCGCTGCTGCCCGACGATGAGCTGGTGCTGGCCACCGCCTGGCTGCCAGTACGCCGCACCGTTTACGAGCTGGTCGCGCCGGCATCGGGGGCCGGCCTGACGATCCGGGACCTGCGCACCGGCACCGAGCTCACCGTCCCCTCCGGGCAGTCGCTGGACCGGGCCCGCCCGGGCACCCGGCTGTGCGCGCGGGCAGTCTTCGACGGTTCCGGCCACCAGTTGCTCGATGGTGCCTTCGAAGTCCGGGCCGGGGAAGAGGATGCCGTGCTGGAGCTCTGCGACGCCCGCGCCGGGGAGGAGCTGTGCGCCTACGCCGCCACCCTGCGCTGACCCGCCCGGACCGGGTCCGGCCGAGATTTCTTCCCGCCCCCGCACCGGGGCCCGGGCCACGTCCTGCCCGGGTTGGATAACCTCGATTCCGTGGCAACCTCACTGACCTCCCACCTCCAAGCCCTGAGCGAGGCCGATCTGGCCGCGCTCCTGGAGCGCCGAACCGACAGCCGCCGGCTGCTTGGTCACCGGCGGCAGGACTACGGCGGCCTCGCCGAGCTCCTCTCGGAGCCGCACAGCACCCGCTGGGCGGTCTCGTCGCTGAACGACTTCCTCGCCCAACTGCTGAGGCTGGCGGTCTGGCTCGGCCCCGACGTCCCGGCCGCCGCTCTGGCCGAGCAGATCCCCGGACTGACCCCGGAGCAGCTGCGGGCCGCCGCCGACGAGCTGGCCCGGTGGGGCCTCGCCTTCGTCAACGACACCGGCGCGGGCGGGTGGGCGCTGCACCTGCCTGGTTCGACGATGGTGAACGTCGACCCGCCAGCCGGGTTTGGGCCGTCGGCCCGGCGCCAGCTCGACCACAAGTCGATGGAGTTCCTGACCGTCGTCGCCCGTCAGATCGGGCTCGAGTCGCGGCCCCGCTCAGGGAAGGGGGCGCTGGTCGACGAGATCGCGGCGGCCCTCGCCGATCCGGCCTGCGTGCAGCGGCTCCTCGAGGCGGCACCTGCCAAGGCGGTCGACCTGTTCGAGCGCATCCGCCGGCGCGGGGGCACCTTCAGCCGGGCGGACCTGATGAACAGCGGGTTCGTCCGCTGGTCGGACCCTCCGTGGTCGGAGCGGCGCAAAGTGTACACACCCCTCGACTGGCTGGAAGCCCACGCACTGGCACTGTTCGACTCGTCAGCCCCGTATGCCGGCGCGGTGGTCATCCCCGGCGAGGTGGAGCTGGCGCTACGTGGCGGGACGCTCTTCGAGAGTTGGCCATCGCCGGAGCCTCCGCCCGCTGCCGGAGGCTCCGCCGGCCAGCCCGACACCAGCGACGTCGGGGACCCGTCAAAGATCGTGGCTGAGATGGAGGTCCTGCTGGAGACGTGGGCCGAAACCCGGCCGCCCACGATCCAGAAGGGGGGGCTTGGGGTCCGGGAGCTACGCAAGACCGCCAAGGCGCTGCACCTGGCGGAGCCGTACGTCTCGTTCCTCTACGCGTTGGCCGCGGAGGCCGGGCTGATTGCCGTCAACGTGGAGGACCGGGTGGTTCCGACCCCCAAACGGGCGGAGTGGGCCGCAAGCCCGGCCCCGCGCCGCTGGGCGGTGCTGTTCCAGGCGTGGCTGAACTCGGTGCTCTGGTCCGAGGAGAACGACGATTCGCTGCTGGCCGTCAACGACGCCGTGCCGCGGCTGTGGGCCAGCCGGCTCCGGCTCGGGATCCTGGAAGAGCTGTCCGGTCTGGGGCCCGGCGAGGCGACCGACGTGGGTCAGCTCGGCGCGGCGCTGAGCTGGCGCTACCCGAAGCTGCTGGGGCCGGCCGACCCGGCGACGGTGCTGGTCGGCCGTGCGCTCGACGGTCTCGCCCGGTTGGGGACGGTATCCGGTCCGCCGGCGATCCGGCTGCTGGAGCCGGGCCGGTCGGCGTTCGCCGATGCGACCTGGTTCGAGCACGAGGGACCGGCGATCGCCGCCTTCCCTGCCGAAGTGGCCACCTGCACCGTGGGAGCCGACCTGCGGGTGATCGTCCCCGGCCCGCCGGTTCCCGAGCTGGCCTCCGCCCTCGGGCGCTTCGCCGACCTCAAGGCCTCCTCACCGGCCCGGATCTACGGGCTGAGCGAGGCGTCGCTGCGCCGGGGCCTGGACGGTGGCCTCACCGCCGAGCAGATGGTCGCCGTGCTGGCCGAACACGCACCGCGGGGGGTGCCGCAGAACGTCGCCTACCTCATCGAGGACGTGGGCCGCCGCTACGGCCACCTGGTCGCAGGTACCGCAGGTCTGTACCTGCGGTCGGATGACCCGGCCCTGCTGCGCTCGGCGATCTCGGACCGGCGCCTGGCGTCGTTCCGCCCGAGGCTGATCGCGCCGACGGTGGCCGTCCTGATCGGCGACAACCCCGAGCCGCTGCTGGCGCAGCTCCGGCTGGCCGGGTACCTGCCGATCGCCGAGGATGCCGGAGGCACGATCCGCGGCCGGGCGCCGGCTTCCGAAAACACCGTCGGGCTGCTCCCGACGATGCCCACCCTGCGCCCCCTCTTCCGGTCGGAGGCTGCCGCCCTCGCCGGGGCGCTCAAGTCCGCTGACCGTACCGGCGCCAAGAGCGGCATGGCCGGAGCGGCTCCCGCCAACGGGAAACTGCCCACCCCCGGGGCCGAGGGAGCGCCCGACCGCCACCGGCGCCACGGCGCCAGCGAGATCCGGACGCTGCTGGCCGAGGCGGTCCACAGCGGAGCGATCCTGGAGGTCTCCTACCTGGCCAAGAACGGTCGCCGCTCCGAGCGCCTGATCCAGCCGGAGCTGCTGGAGGCCACCCACGTCGAGGCCTGGTGCTTGTCGACCGACGCCGAGCAGCGCTTCGTCCTCGCCCGTATCGACTGGGCCCGGCGCACCGGCTGGACGCTGGACACCCTGGACGAGCTGCTGCACCGGATACGCAAGGGCGAGCCCTCGGAGCTGCTGCTGGGCATGGGCGGCGAGGAGGAGCACCTTGACCTCCGATAAGCCGCTGATCGTCCAGTCCGACCACACCGCGCTGCTGGAGGTCGACCACCCGGGGGCCGACGACTGCCGGGCGGGACTGGCCCGCTTCGCCGAGCTGGAGAAGAGCCCCGAGCACGTCCACACCTACCGGATCACGCCGTTGTCGCTGTGGAATGCCCGAGCGGCGGGGATGACCGCCGAGGAGATGGCCGGGGTCCTGCGTGACTACTCCCGCTACGCCGTCCCGCCGTCGATCCTGGTGGAGATCGCCGACCAGGTCGCTCGCTACGGCCGGCTGCAGCTCCGCAAGGTCGACGACCGGCTGGAGCTTTCGTCGGCGGAGCCGGCGGTCCTGGAGGAGGTGCTCCGGTCGAAGAAGGTGGCGCCGCTCGGGCTGCGCCGGCTCGACGGCAACCGGGTCGAGGTGCCCGGCGGCGAGCGCGGGCGGCTGAAGCAGGTGCTGATCAAGATCGGCTGGCCGGTCGAGGATCTCGCCGGCTACCTGCCCGGGGCGCCGCTGGAGGTGGTGCTCCGGGAAGCGACGCTGGAGGGGAACCCGTTCGGCCTGCGCCCGTTCCAGCTGGACGCGGTCGCCTCGTTCTGGGCAGCAGGCAAGGCGGAAGGGGGAAGCGGTGTCGTCGTGCTGCCCTGCGGTGCGGGCAAGACGGTCGTCGGCCTGGGGGTGATGGCCAAGGCGCAGACCCAGACGCTCATCCTGGTGACCAGCATCGTCGCCGCCCGCCAGTGGCGCAAGGAACTGCTGGACAAGACGACGCTCAGGCCCGACCAGATCGGCGAGTACTCCGGCGAGGCCAAGGAGATCCGCCCGGTCACCATGGCGACCTACCAGATGCTCACCCACAAGCGGAAGGGCACCTTCCCGCACCTGGCGCTGTTCCAGGAGCAGGAGTGGGGCATGGTGATCTACGACGAGGTCCACCTGTTGCCCGCCCCGGTGTTCCGGATGACCGCCGAGATCCAGTCGAAACGCCGGCTCGGGCTGACCGCCACGCTGGTGCGGGAGGACCGCCGGGAGGACGACGTGTTCTCGCTGATCGGGCCGAAGCGGTTCGACACCCCGTGGCGGGAGCTGGAGGCGCAGGGCTGGATCGCCCCGGCGGTGTGCACCGAGATCCGGGTGGGCGTGCCCGAGTTCCTGCGCTTCGAGTACGCCGCCGCCGACGGCCAGGACCGCTACCGGATCGCCGCCACCAACCCTGCCAAGCTGCTGGCGCTGCGCAAGCTGCTGGACCACCACGAAGGCGACCGGGTGCTGATCATCGGGCAGTACCTCGACCAGTTGGACGACGTCGCCGCGTCGTTGGATGCCCCGCTTATCAACGGGGCGACACCCACCGCCGTCCGGGAACGGCTGTACTCCGAGTTCCGGGAGGGGACGACCCGGATCCTGGTGGTGTCGAAAGTAGCCAACTTCTCTATCGACTTGCCCGAGGCCAACGTCGCCATCCAGATCTCGGGCACGTTCGGCTCCCGCCAGGAGGAGGCGCAACGGCTGGGCCGGGTGTTGCGCCCAAAGGCGGACGGGGGCCAGGCGTCGTTCTACACGCTGGTCAGCCGGGAGACCCAGGACCAGGACTTCGCCCTGCACCGGCAGCTGTTCCTGGCCGAGCAGGGGTACCGGTACTCGATCGTCGACGCCCACATGCTGGGGGTTGACGAGGCCGCGGTCGGCCCGCCCGAGGGCTGGGCGCCGCCCGGGTACGACCTCGACGGCGAGCGCCCGGGGGAGCTGCCTCCGGTCCCGAGCCGTGAGGACCTGCCCGAGAATGTGATCCCGTTCCGGTCGCCGAGGGCAAACCAGGCCTGATCCGGCCGCCCGGCCCGGAGTCACTCAATACTCGCATTAGTAGCAACTTCGCGTGACGTTTGGAGGATTGGTGCCCCCAGAGAGCACAAAAGTTCCACACGTGGGTCTTTATTGAGTGGGTCAGCGTTCGCGTCAGCGGGGCAGCAGCGTCCGCGCCTGGCGGGTCTGGCGGCACTTCGGGTAGCTCGAGCAGCCCAGAAACAGACCGGTCGGGCCTTTGCGCCCCCGATGCTCCTCCCCGCACGGGCAGCGGATGCCACTGGCCCGGGCCGCCACCGTAAGGTCGGCCCCCTCGGCGTCCCGCTCATAGGCACCGCATGCGGTGCAGACGATCCGGAGGCCTGAGGGAGACGCCGCCAAGCCGAGTTCCTCGCCGCACGCCCGGCAGCTTCCCAGCGATGTGGGCGCTCCGGTCGGCGGCCGAGCCGGCGCGCGCCGCGGCTCGGACGACCCGGAGGTAGCCGGGGCGGCACCGGGCTCCGGCGCGGTGCGCTCCTGCGGCGGCGCGGTCCGCTCCTGCGGCGGCGCGGTCCGCTCCTGCGGCGGCGCGGCGATCGTCTCCAGCAGCAGCTTGACCACCTGGCCATCGGACAGCCGCAGCGACCACGGCTCCTGCTTCGGGAACAGCCAGGCCAGCGCCTCGAGCAGCAGCACCCGCGAACCGGAGGAGACCAGGCGCACCCCGGGGCGGTTCCGCAACCCGGCAGCAGCCCACGCCGGGATCCCGGCCTCGAAGGCAACGATCTCGCCGGACTGCGCAAGGTCGTGCTCGAACAGCGTCGCGGTGTCGGTCGACGGCTTCAGCACCGCCCAACCGGCATCGGTGCGGGTGGCGTCGACCACCGAGGCAGGCTCGATCGGGGCGGCCTCCCGGCACAGGTTGGCCAGGATTGCCCACACCGGCGACCGGCTCGCCGCCCCCCGCCTCAGGTACGAGCTGTCCGACAGGCAGACCAGCTTGCCCCGGGCCCGGGTGACCGCCACGTTCAGCAGCCGCAGCCCGTCGTCGCTGCGGAACAGCATCCCGGGCGGCATCGGGGCCGAGTCGACGAGATCCAGGATGATGGCGTCCCGCTCGCCCCCCTGGAAGCGGTGGATCGTCCCGGTGTGCACCGCCTCCTGGGCCCCCGCCGCTCGCACCAGCAGCCGCAGGAGCCGGGCCTGGTCCCGGTACGGGGTGACGATGCCGATCCCCGCCGTCCCGTCGCCCAGCATGGTCAGGGCGACCTGGAGCGCCAGCCAGGCGCTCATCGGGTTCAGCCGGGAGTGGGTGTGGGTCGAAAAACCGCGGGCGCCGAACTCGCCGGTGTCGATCCAGGCGACCGGCTCGCCCGGGCAGGGCGCGCTCCGGGCCAGCAACGCACCGGACTCCGCCACGTTCGGCCCCGGCTTCAGCCGGCCCCCGTACGACGGGCCGTTCACCAGCCCCATGATCTTCGGGTGCATCCGGTACTGCACATCGAGGACCGAGAGCAGGTCCGTCGAGTCGACGGACCTGACCAGCCCGTTCAGCTCGAACACATCCCGGCCCAGCCACTGCTTGACCGGCCGCGCCCAGGACTGGACGACCGGGGCCAGCTGGCGGAAGTCTCCGAAGATCGCCATGGCCGCGCCAGGCCCGCGGGTCGCCAGTGAGGCGGCCAGGACGACCTGTGGCGGCTGCGCCATGCTCGCCTCGTCGACCAGCACCCGGTCGAAGCGCCGCTCGTGGATCTCCGGGGTGATCGCCGCCCGGGAAAGCGTGGTCAGGACGAGCTGGGCGTCGCCGAGCAGCTCCTTCCCGGCCCGGGCGATCTGCTCCCGCACCTTGTGCAGATCCTCGGTCACCCGACCAAGCTCCCGGCGCTCGAGGCCAGCCCGCACGCGTCGCCTCGGAACCTGCTCGCCGAACAACGACGCCTGGCTGTCCATCAGCTCGGCACCCCGGCCCTCGAGCTGCTCCAGCCGGGCGACCAGCTCCGGGCGCCGGCGCTGCAGCACCGCCCGCTCGGTGACCGGGAGCTCCTGGGCCTCCTGGAGGAACGGGTCCCCGACCCGGAGCGCCTCGCCCTTGGCCCTGGTCTCCCGGGCCGGGTCGGACCGCGCCAGGTTGCGGACGAGCGCGATGGCGGCGGCGTCGACGGCGGCGTTGGAGTGGGCGACCACCAGCACCGATTCCCCTCGCAGGAACGCCTCGGCGGCCAGCAGCCCCAGCGTCTCGGTCTTGCCGGTCCCGGGCGGCCCCCAGACGAAGCGCAGCTCGCTCCCCAGGCAGGAGCACACCGCCTCCAGCTGGCTGGGGTTGGCGGGGAGGCCGAGATACCCGGCCCCCAGCTCCGGGACCGTGGGAGCACCCGCCCGGCGTCCGGGCACCGCCTGCCCAAGCAGGCAGGCGATCAGGTGCAGGTCCTCCTCGCCGGGCGGGGGTCGTTTCGGGTCGCCGGCGGCGCCGCGCAGCTCGTCGATGCGCAGCCGCAACGCGTCGAGCAGGTACCACGGGTTGGAGCGGATACGGGCGACGGCGATCGCCTTGCCCAGGTCGTCCGGGCTCTCCAGCCACAGGTTGGCGCCCCGGACCTCCAGCACCTCGACGACGACGGCCTCGGGGGCGTCGCCGGATGCTCCTACCGCCAGCTCGGCGGTCGAGCCGGGCGGGAACCAGACCTCGCCGTCGGCGTCGAAGCAGTACAGGTACCGATCGAGCCCGGTCCGCAGCCGCCGCCCGTTGCGCACCCGCAGCCACATCGCCGAGCTTTGGGCGTGTTTGGCCTCCTCGGCGAGGGCACCAGCCATCTCGGCCAGCATGCCCATGAGCGGGGTGGGAGCGGGGGTGCTGCTCACGGCGCAAGGTTACCGGCCGAACGCCCGATCGACCGGGAACCGTCGCCCCATAGGTCTAGGTGAGTCCGCAGGAAGCCGGCCGCAGTTCCCCCGCGGCGAGCAGGCTATCCGGAGTTTTGTGGATCAAGGGCCCTCATTATTGAGTGTAGCGATCCACAAAACTGCTGCGGGCCCTCCAGGGTCCCCCACTAGACCGGGGTCACTGCCCCCAGGGCATTGGGCACCGTGTCGGCCGGGGTGACTTTGTACCAGGCCTTGACGATCCGCCCGTCCGCTCCGACGAGGAACGACGATCGCAGGATCCCCCAGTAGGTCTTGCCGTACATCGACCGCTCCCGCCAGACGTCGTAGGCGTCGGCCACGGAGTGGTCGGTGTCGGCCAGCAACGGGAAGCCGAGCGAGTACTTGACGTCGAAGGCCTTCTGCGCCTTCGGCTTGTCCGGGCTGATGCCGATCGTCGCCACCCCGAGGCCGGAGAAGTCCGCCCGGGCGTCCCGGACCGAGCAGGACTGTGCCGTGCACCCCGGCGTGTCAGCCTTCGGGTAGAAGTAGATGAGCAGCCGCTGCCCGGCGAAGTCCGACAGCGAAACGGTGGTGCCGTCCTGGTCCGGCAACGAGAACGGCGGCGCCGGATCGCCGGGTCGTAGCTCGCTCATCTGCTCACCCTACCCCGACCCGCGGACAAGCGGGCCCCGCACCGGGCCGGTCGAAGA
>OEPS010000826.1_pt1 | contig 10499 bp, 8 predicted proteins | sample 1539411 | NCBI WGS metagenome assembly OEPS01 (sample SAMN02671747, study PRJEB22543) | soil metagenome | biome: bacteria | place: China:Hunan Province, Lengshuijiang City | collected 2012-10-15 | depth 0.08m m | reverse complement strand
TGGGAGCGGGCTTGCCCCGCGATGCGAAGTGACTGAACGACCGCCATCGCGGGGCAAGCCCGCTCCCACCCACCCACCTTCAGTCGCGCTGCTCGGCTACCAGCAGCAGCGACTGCGGCACCAGGCTTTGCGGGTGCTGCGGCTCCTGCAGAGCGGCCAGACGGAAACCGGCCATGTCCAGTGCATTGAGCCAACTGGACAGGGTGCGCATGTACCACGGCATGGGTTGCCACTGGCCCTGGAAGTCGGCAAAGGTTTCCACCCGCCAGCCATCCTGATAGTCGCCCGCCGCTGCGGTCCAGGGGTGCAGGGTCTGGATTACCAGCGCACCACCAGGGACGAGCAAGGCCTTCATCGCAGCGAGCAACGGGATGATGTCCTGGTGCAGCAGGGCGAAGTTGGCGCAGATCAGATCGTAGCCGCTACCGACATTGACCTGTGCCGCTGCCAACGCGTCATAGCTGGCCAGATGCACCGGCGAACTGCCTGCCGCCCGCGCCGCTTCCACCAGTGTTGCATCGCCGTCCACGCCGACCGCCTTGATACCTCGTTCAGCCAGCACCCGCAGCAGCCAGCCCTCACCACAGCCGAGGTCAAGCACGTGCTCGGGCTGACGGCCGAGCACCGCCAGGAGGATGGCCTGGTCGGTGACTTTCAGGCGGCTTTCGATAGCGCCGCTACGGATGGCTTCGATCCAGGCGCGGGCGTTGTGATGCCAACTTTGCAGGAGGGTGGTGTCGGGGGCGGGCATGGCGGTATCCACTATGGCGGGTTGCATAGAAGGATAGAAGAAATCATGCGCGGTTAAGCATCAACCCATGCAGCACACCAAAGCGCAGGCCGGGCTCGGACGGCATCATCTCGGTAATCCCGAACGCCTTGAACGCCGCCAGCATGATCGCCAGGCCACCGGGCAGGGCGCTTTGGCGATGAGGCTGCAATCCGCCCAGGCGGGTGCTGTTCACATGGCCAGCCTCAAGCAGCAGCACGGACAGACGCAGCAAGCCGCGGTAGGTGATGCCGCCTTCGCCGCAGTCGTTCAAGGCATTGGCCCTGAGCACTTTGGCCAGCATTCGGGCAGTGCCTGACGAGCCGATGGCCTGCTGCCAGCCCAGGTGGCGATAGCGCCGGGCGACTTTTTCGAATTGCAAGGTGGTGGTACGCTCGGCGTCCAGCAAGGACTGGGCGCTCACCCGGCCGCCGGGGAAAAAACGCGTACTCCAGGTACCACTGCCGATGGTCAGGCTTTCGGTCAGCAAGGCCTGTTCGCCACGACCGAGGATCAGCTCGGTGGAACCACCACCGATGTCCACTACCAAGCGCATGGTCGTGGCATCCGGGATGCGATGGCTGACGCCGGCATACACCAGTTGGGCTTCTTCTTCGCCGGAGATAACGTCGATGGGAAAGCCCAGATGACGCTGGGCATCGCTCAGAAAGCGCTTGGCATTGGCCGCTTCACGCACGGCGCTGGTGGCCACTGCGCGAACGCGTCCTGGCTCGAACCCGCGCAATTTTTTGCCAAAGCGCGCCAGCGCTTGCCAGCCGCGGTCCAGTGCCAGGTCGTCGAGGGCGCCGCCGTGCAGGCCCTCAGCCAGGCGAACCGGCTCACGCAAGGATTTGACTTCCTCGATCACCCACTGGCGGTTACGTTTGACCGGCTGGCCAATCATCATGCGAAACGCATTGGACCCCAGGTCAATCGCCGCAAACAGGGAGGTGTCGCTTTTCATCGAGTGTTCCTTGCAGGTTCATCAGACAGCGCTCAAAGCGTTGCGATGATCTTGCCACTCGATTGATGACGCGAAGATGACAGCCCCCTGCCGGTGATAGCGGTTTTTTACAGCGGCGAGATCGTCCCTAACGCCCCGATACCAATGGCCAGCAACAGAAAGCCAACCACGAAAAACGCAAGCTTGCCCATATGAACTCCGAATTGAACAGGAAAGAGGCAACAGGCGCTGCAGATCAACCAGCCACCTGATCAGGCACGCCGTGAAAGGTGCCTTGTAGGGGCCTTATTGTCGGATTTTCAGAGTTTTCATTACAGATGCAGATGATGCGGAAAAATACGGATCAGAACGAAAACGCCCCGACCTGAAACACCAGGTCGGGGCGTTTTTGCCTGGCGCTATCCGGCCAGGGCGCTGGGTTTAAGCCAGGTCAAAACGGTCGAGGTTCATCACCTTGCTCCAGGCGGCGACAAAGTCGTGGACGAACTTGTCCTTGGCATCGTTGCTCGCATACACCTCGGCCAACGCGCGCAGTTGCGCGTGCGAGCCGAACACCAGATCGACACGTGAACCGCTCCATTTCACGGCGCCGGTCTTGCGGTCGCGGCCCTCATAGCTGTCGTTGGCACTGGAGGTCGGCTTCCATTCCACGCTCATGTCCAGCAGGTTCTGGAAGAAGTCGTTGGTCAACTGCCCAGGCCGCTGGGTGAACACGCCCTGGTTGAAGTTGCCGACACTGGTGCCGAGTACCCGCAGGCCACCGACCAGCACGGTCATCTCCGGTGCTGTGAGGTTCAACAGTTGCGCCTTGTCCACCAGCAGCGCCTCGGGTTTGGCCTTGGCTCCTGCTTTGACGTAGTTACGGAAGCCATCGGCAATCGGTTCCAGCAAGCCGAAGGACTCGACATCAGTCTGCGCCTGGGAGGCGTCGGTGCGGCCGGGGGAGAACGGCACCGTCACGCTGTGCCCCGCATTTTTCGCCGCTTGTTCGACACCGGCGTTACCGGCCAGAACGATCAGGTCGGCGATGGAGATTTTCTTGCCGCCGCCCTGCGCGTTGAAGTCGTTCTGGATGCTTTGCAGCTTGCCCAGCACTTCGGCCAGTTGTGCTGGCTGATTGGCTTCCCAGTCTTTTTGCGGCGCCAGACGCAGGCGCCCACCGTTGGCACCTCCGCGTTTGTCCGATCCGCGGAACGACGAAGCTGCCGCCCAGGCGGTGGACACCAGTTGCGACACCGACAGGCCCGAGGCCAATACCTTGGCTTTGAGCGCGGCGACGTCGGCGTCGTCGACCAGGGCATGGTCGACAGCCGGGATCGGGTCTTGCCAGAGCAGTTCTTCACCGGGCATTTCCGGGCCGAGGTAGCGTGACAGCGGGCCCATGTCGCGATGAATGAGCTTGTACCAGGCGCGGGCGAAGGCATCGGCCAGCTGTTCGGGGTGCTCCCTGAAGCGGCGGGCGATCGGTTCGTAGATCGGGTCGAAGCGCAGCGCCAGGTCCGAGGTCAGCATCCGCGGTTCCTGTTTTTTCGTCGGGTCGAACGCATGGGGGATACGGTCGGCACCGGCGCCGCCTTTTGGCCGCCACTGGTGGGCACCGGCCGGACTCTTGGTCAGTTCCCAGTCGAAGCCGAAGAGGTTCTCCAGGTACTCGTTACTCCACTTCGTCGGGGTCGAGGTCCAGGTCACTTCCAGGCCGCTGGTGATCGTGTCGGCGCCTTTACCGGTGCCGAACGTGTTGCGCCAACCCAGCCCTTGTTCCTCAAGGCCTGCAGCTTCCGGCTCAGCACCGACGTTATCGGCCGGGCCGGCACCGTGGGTCTTGCCGAAGGCGTGACCACCGGCGATCAGCGCCACGGTTTCTTCATCGTTCATGGCCATGCGGCCGAAGGTGTCGCGGATGTCCTTGGCCGAGGCCATCGGGTCGGGATTGCCTTCCGGGCCTTCGGGGTTTACGTAGATCAGGCCCATCTGCACGGCGGCCAGCGGGTTATCGAGGTTGCGCTCCCCGCCAGGGAGGTCGCGGCTTTGTTCCTCGCCATGCTTGGACGGTTCCGCCACCAGCGGCACGTCACCGGGCGGTTGCGCCTTGCCATAGCGGATGTCGCCACCCAGCCAGACGGTCTCGGCGCCCCAGTTCACGGCTTCATCCGGTTCCCAGACATCCGCGCGGCCACCGGAAAAGCCGAAGGTCTTGAAGCCCATGGATTCCAGGGCAACGTTGCCGGTGAGCACGATCAGGTCGGCCCAGGAGATGTTCTTGCCGTATTTCTGTTTGATCGGCCACAGCAGGCGCCGGGCCTTGTCCAGGCTGACGTTGTCGGGCCAGCTGTTGAGCGGGGCGAAGCGCTGCTGGCCGGAGCCGGCGCCGCCGCGGCCATCACCGATGCGATAGGTGCCGGCGCTGTGCCAGGCCATACGGATGAACAGCGGGCCATAGTGGCCGAAGTCGGCCGGCCACCAGTCCTGGGAGTCGGTCATCAGCGCCCGCAGGTCTTGTTTGAGGGCGGCGAAGTCCAGGCTCTTGAACGCCTTGGCGTAATCGAAACCCTCATCCATCGGGTCGGAGAGGTTCGAGTGCTGGTGCAGGATCTTCAGATTCAGCTGGTTGGGCCACCAATCGCGGTTGCTGGTACCACCACCAGCGGCAGGATTGAACGGGCATTTTGACTCGTTTGACATGACTGTTTCACCTCTGGATGGACTCACCCCACAATCCGACCCGTTCTATCAACCGAGTAGAGATGAGTGAAATCAATGACATAGGTTCAAGGCCAGCGGTTCGATCAACGAATCGGTGATGGCCATCACGGACAGTTCAGCGTAGCGGCAATCTCGTTATCGGAAAGACGGATCATGGCGGGAGTAACGGCTGTAGCCGCTTTATTACCGTCGTCCCAGAATCCATCCGGCCGGATCAGTGCAGCGATAAATATAGGCTAGACGTGGGGAAGAGCGAGGGCTAATAGCGCGAGTATTGGTGGCTGATAGAGTGGCTCTTTCAGTAGGAGCGGATTTACCGGGACGCCGGACCGCCGCGATGGGGCGCAACGCGGCCCAAGAACATGGGCCTGCTACGCAGTCCATCGCGGCGGTCCGGCGTCCCGGTGAATCCGCTCCTACAACCGTCTCAGCTAAGCCGTTGCTTCGAAGGCTTGGTGGTAGGTAACGACACCTGTGGGTACCGTACTGGCGAACGACAGCGCCTGGAAGTACTCCTGCGGAACGCCGGGCAACTCAAGGCCAGGGTGGACCTTGAAGCCGAAGCGAGCATAGTAGCCAGGGTCGCCGAGTAGCACGCACCCCTCAGCACCAAGACGTTGCAGCTCGGCCAGCGCAGCTTTCATCAATGACGAGCCAATACCGTGCCCGTGGCGATCAGGCCACACCGAAATCGGGCCCAGGCCATACCAGTCGGTTGCCCCCGACGAGATGGTAACGGGTGAAACAGCAACGTGGCCGATGATGGCGCCGTTTTCTTCCGCCACCAATGACACGCTCAGCTGACCGGCTTTTCGCAGGGCATCGACGATGAACTGTTCGGTGTGGCTGGAATGTTCTTCGTTTCGGAACGCGGCCTCGGTCAAGCGTGCAATGCTGTCGATGTCTGCGGGTTGTTCGTTGCGAAGGGTGATGTTCATGTCGATCCTGGCGTTGGGGCTTGGTTGAAGACGTTGCTCAGTGCGTAAGGGCCATCAGGCAGCCTATTATTGCCCGATCCGGCCTAGCATGCCTTGAACGATAACCAGGGAGGTACCGATGGAGCCTTTGAGCAGGATCCGCCCGGCCAGCCAGGAAGATGCCACGCACATTGCTGCCCTGGTGACTGAAGCCTACTCACCGTACATCGCACGGATCGGCAAAAAGCCGGCGCCGATGCTCGATGACTACCGCCAGGTCATCGCCGAATCCAGCGTTTTTGTGTTGGCAAGCGGCGCGGAGATTCAAGGCGTTCTGGTGCTGAGCCAGGAAAACACCGAACTGCTGCTCAACAATATTGCCGTGGCCGCGCGCTACAAAGGGCAGGGCATTGGCAAAAGGTTGCTGGCGTTTTGCGAGGACTATGCGCAGCGCATGGGATGCACGACTATCAAGCTGTACACCCATGAACGGATGACCGAGAACATCGCGATCTACAAGCGCCTTGGTTATGTGGAAACCCATCGGGCCATGGAAGAGGGTTATGCGCGGGTTTTCATGCGTAAAACACTAGAGACCGCTTCTGAGCAAACAAAGCAATAACGCCCCCGCGTGTCCCTGTAAGATGCAGCGTCTTCCTGTCACGCCCGAGTCTGAAAAATGGATGCTCACTCGATACTTGCTTATGTAGTGGTTGCCGCGATTGCCATCGCCAGCCCAGGTCCTGCCACCTTGATGGCGATCAACAACAGCCTGGCCTATGGTCCGCGTTCGGCACTGTGGTCTTCCCTGGGCAATGCCTGCGGGCTGTTCTGCCTGTCGGCCGCGGCGATGCTGGGGCTGGGTGCTCTGCTCGCCAGTTCGGAGTGGATGTTCAACGTGGTGAAGATTGCCGGTGCCGGTTATCTGTTTTATCTGGGTGCCAAGCAGTTGTTCAAGAAGACGCCGATGCTGGCGACGGATGTTGCGGGCGATCAGAAAGCCTGTAAGCCGTCGCGCCTGAAGCTGTTCAAGTCGGCCTTCCTGACGGCGGCGACCAACCCCAAGGCGACCATGTTCTTCTCCGCATTGTTTCCGCAGTTCCTTGATCAGAGCGCCGCCTTGCTGCCGCAGTTTCTGCTGCTCACCTCGATCTTCATGGGCTTGTCGCTGACCTCCCTGACCCTGTACGCAGCACTGGCATCGCGGGCCAAGGGAGTACTGACACGGCCACGCTTCTCGCTGTGGGTGAGCAGGGCGGTTGGCTCGACATTCATCTTCTTCGGCGCCGCCATTCTTACGATGCGCAGGCAAGCTGCGTAGGGCGACTTTGCGGTGCACGCAGGACTGATGGGCAAAGCCTGAGAACACTGCTATTCCTATTGCTTGAAGCTTTCGGATAGCCGTTGATGCTGGTCGTCGAGCAGTTGCGCAAGTCGTTCATCACTGCCCAGGGCACTTTGCCGGTGTTGCAGGGCGTCGACTTGCGTCTGGCACGCGGCAGCAGCCTGGCGTTGATGGGCGAGTCGGGCAGCGGTAAAAGCACCTTGCTGCACCTGCTCGCGGGGCTCGACCGTGCCGATAGCGGGCGCATCCTTATCGACGACCAGCCCCTCGACGGTCGTTCAGAGTCTGCGCTGGCACGCTGGCGCCGCGAAGGCATTGGCCTGGTGTTCCAGCAATACAACTTGATCAGCAGTCTGGATGTGGCGGCCAACCTGGCGTTTCAAGCCCGGCTGGCCGGACGTCACGACGCGCAGTGGGTGGAGTACCTGACTCAGCACCTGGGCCTGACGAGTCTGCTGCAACGTTACCCGGAACAACTGTCCGGCGGTCAGCAACAGCGGGTCGCCATCGGTCGTGCACTGGCGGCGCGACCGTCGCTGGTGCTGGCCGACGAACCCACCGGCAGCCTCGACGAGGCCAGCAGCGATGAAGTGCTGGGGTTGATGCTGCAACTGGTCGCGGATGCCGGCAGCAGCGTCTTGATGGTGACCCACAGCCAGCGCCTGGCGGCGCGCCTGCAGCAGCGCTGTTTCCTGCATGCCGGTCGGGTCCAGGTCGAGCAGATCTGATGAATGCCTTGCGCATGACCGTGCAGGCGCTGCTGAGCCATTGGCGGCGGCATCGCCTGCAGTTTTTCAGCATCTTCACCGGGTTGTGGCTGGCCACGGCGTTATGGACCGGTGTCCAGGCTCTCAACAGCCAGGCACGTAACGACTACGCCCGCGCCAGTGCAGTGCTGACGGGCCCGGCGCAAGCGCAGCTGGTGGCGCGTGACGCCGAGCGCTTCGACCAGGCGCTGTACCTGCAACTGCGCCAGTTGGGCTGGTCGCTGTCACCGCTGCTGGAAGGCCGTTTGCGCTTTGCCGGCGAGCGGCCGCTGGCGGTGCGGCTGATCGGCATCGAACCACTGAGTCTGCCCGCGGCATCCAGCGTTGCCGGCACGCAGGTAAAAGACTTCGACCTGCGCGCCTTCATCGGCACGCCGGGGCAAGCCTGGATCGGCCCGGACACGTTGCAGCAACTGGGCCTGCAAGCCAGCGATCAAGCCGTTAGCAGCGACGGCCAGGTGTTGCCGCCTTTCGTGCTCAAACCGCAGTTGGCGCCGGGCGTCATCGTCGTCGATATCGGCCATGCCCAGGCCTTGCTGCAAGCGCCGGGGCAGCTGTCGCGCTTATTGCTGGCGGATGACAGTGTGCCCCTGCCCGCCGCCATTGCCGTCCACCTTAAACAGCAACCACCCGGCGACGACGGTGGCCTGCAACGCTTGACCGAGAGTTTTCACCTCAACCTCACCGCGCTCGGTCTGCTGGCCTTCGTCGTCGGTTTGTTTATCGCGCATGCGGCCATCGGCCTGGCGCTGGAGCAGCGCCGCGGCCTGATCCGTACCCTGCGTGCATGCGGTATCAGTCTGAAAATCGTATTGCTCGGCCTGGCCCTGGAGCTGGGCGTGTTCGCGCTGCTGGGCGGCTTGGCCGGCGTCGCCAGCGGCTATGTCCTGGCCGCCTTGCTGCTGCCCGATTTCGCCGCCAGCTTGCGCGGCTTGTATGGCGCGCAAGTCGCCGGGCAGTTGAGCCTGCCGGGTTGGTGGTGGCCGGCCGGGGTGGTGGTGAGTGTGCTCGGCGCGCTGCTCGCCGGCGTCAGCAGTGTGCTGCGCGCCGCCCGCTTGCCGCTGCTGGCCCTGGCGCAACCCCAGGCCTGGCGGATGGCTCAGGGCCCCTGGCTGCGGCGCCAGGCGGTCGCGGCAGGGTTTTTATTGCTGCTGGCATTGGTCTGTTGGCAATTCGGTGCCAGCCTGCCCAGCGCATTCATTTTGCTGGCCGCATTGCTGCTGGCGTCGGCGCTGTTGTTGCCGGCCTTGCTCGATGGCGCGCTGGCCTGGCTGTCGCGTTTCTGTCGGCGGCCGTTGAGCCAGTGGTTCATCGCCGACAGCCGTCAACAACTGCCGTCCTTGAGTCTGGCGCTGATGGCCTTGCTGCTGGCCCTGGCCGCCAGCGTCGGCGTGGGCAGCATGACCGAAGGCTTTCGCAAGACCTTCACCGGTTGGCTCGACCAGCGCCTGGCCGCCGACCTCTACATCACCCCCCGCGATAGCGCACAGGGTGTGCAGATCAACGACTGGCTCAACCGCCAAGCGGCGATCAACGCGGTGCTGCCAAGCTGGCGCCTTGAGCTGTCTGTGCAGGGCTGGCCGGTGCAGGTCCAGGGCATCATCGAACATCCCGCCTACCGCAGCCGCTGGCCGTTGCTGGAACACAGCGCGCAGGCCTGGGAGCGACTGGCGAGCGGTCGCGCAGTCATGCTCAGTGAGCAACTGGCGCGGCGCCTGGGCGTGCAACTGGGCGACAATCTGCAACTGCCTGTGGAACCCGTGCAAAGCATGACGGTAGTGGGTGTGTACGCCGACTATGGCAATCCCAAAGGGCACCTGCTGGTCAACGCCGACTGGCTGCGCAAACACCGGCCTGAGGCGAGCCTGAGCAACATCAGCCTGAGCGTGGGCAGCGAGCGTGTTCCCGCACTCAAGGCTGAGTTGCAATCACGCTTTGCGCTGGACGACAGTCGCGTAGTCGAGCAGTCCAGCTTGAAGCGTTGGTCGACGGAAGTCTTCAGCCGCACCTTCGCCGCCACCTCCGCGCTCAATAGCCTGACCCTCGGTGTCGCGGGCATCGCCTTGTTCATCAGCCTGCTGAGTTTGAGCCAGAGTCGCCTCGGCCAATTGGCACCCCTTTGGGCACTGGGCGTGCCGCGCAGGCAGTTGGTCTGGCTGTCGCTCGGTCAAACCCTGATGTTGAGCAGCCTCACCGTGCTCCTGGCGATACCCCTGGGAGTGTTGCTCGCCTGGTGCCTGGTGGCGGTGGTCAATGTCCAGGCGTTCGGTTGGCGCTTGCCGCTGCATGTGTTTCCCGAGCAGTTGTTGCACCTGGCGTTGCTCGGCGTGTTGACCAGCCTGTTGGCCAGCGCCTGGCCATTGTGGCAGTTGGCGCGGCGTCAGCCGGGCGAACTGTTGAGGCAATTTGCCGATGAAGCCTGAAGCCTGGCTGTTGCTTGCCCTGTTACTGCTGGGCGGCTGTGATCAGCCCGAACCTGCTGACACTGGCTATGCCGGGTTGGCCGAGGAGGCGAGTGCCTTCGCGCAAGTGACGCGCAATCATCCGCTGGTCTTTCCCCTCGACCACGGTGCCCACAACGGTTTTCGCATCGAGTGGTGGTACGTCACCGCCAACCTCAAGGACACCCAGGGGCGGGCGTGGGGCGCGCAGTGGACCTTGTTCCGTTCGGCCCTGCACAGCGGGCCGGAAACTGCCGGCTGGAACAGTCCCAATCTGTGGTTGGGGCATGCGGCGCTGACCGGACCCGGTGGCCATCAATCCAGCGAAACCCTGGCGCGCGGTGGCATCGGCCAGGCGGGCGTCGAAACCCAGCCGTTCCGCGCCTGGATCGATGACTGGGCGCTGCAGGGCAGTGACGACATCGCTCAGCTACAGATGACCGCGCGCGGCAAGGGCTTTGCCTATCGCTTGAATCTGCGCAGCACCGGCCCGCTGGTGCTGCATGGCGAGCAGGGTTACAGCGAAAAATCCGGCAAGGGTCAGGCCTCCTACTACTACAGCCAGCCGTTCTATCAGGTCAGCGGCGAAGTCG
>OEPS010000824.1_pt1 | contig 10522 bp, 9 predicted proteins | sample 1539411 | NCBI WGS metagenome assembly OEPS01 (sample SAMN02671747, study PRJEB22543) | soil metagenome | biome: bacteria | place: China:Hunan Province, Lengshuijiang City | collected 2012-10-15 | depth 0.08m m | reverse complement strand
GCGTAGCCGCACAAATTGCCGGCTTCGTCGCGCATAGGCGTAATCACCACGTTGGCCCAGAACGCTCCCCCGTCTTTGCGTAAGCGCCAGCCTTCGTCCTCGAACCGCCCCTCCGCCGCTGCGGTGCGCAGTTCGCTTGCCGGTTTGCCCTGCGAGACATCGTCACCCAGATAGAAGCGAGAGAAGTGCTGGCCGATGATCTCCTCCGCGCGGAAACCCTTGATCCGTTCCGCCCCCGCGTTCCAGCTCGCCACGCGCCCTTCCGGGTCCAGCATGAAGATGGCGTAATCAGTCACGCTTGCGAGCAGCAGATGAAACGGATCCGCGCGCTCGCGCAGCATGGCCTTCTTCTGGCGGCGTTCGTTTATGTCCTCGGCGCGGAGGACGACATGGCTTGGCGCGCCGGCGTCATTTCTGAGCAGCGAAACGGTGCTGCGAACCCAGATCACAGCGCCCGTTTTGACGCGATAGCGCTGAATCGCGGTGAAGACGGCTCGTCGGCCGTCCAGTAGCGCACGCAACAACACCCGGTATCGGCGGAGATCCTCAGGGTGAATCAGCGACGTTACGGTTTGCGCGTGCAGTTCGGTTTCGGTAAACCCGGTCAGGCGTTGGTAAGCCGGGTTAGCCCTGACCGGCCTGCCCCGCAGATCCATGAGCGCAATGCCTATCGGCGCCGCATCATAGACCGCGTGCAGTAATGCGTCCTGTTCGGGCGCGGCGCGTTGCCGCGGTGTGAAGAACCTGCGTGCTGTATCGATGATTTGCACAACCCTGCGCATATACGCTTCCGCCTTGTTCGAGCCGATACGGGAGCCGGGACACCCGTGAACGTAATAACGGCCACTTCGCCGGTACAGCGGCCTGCGTCATCAATATACCGTATGCGCGCGGCCGCCCGCGGCGCTGAAAGGGGTGGCGCCGGCAAGGGCCAGAGCTAGCAGCTCGCCCGCAGCTGCAAGGTGCGCGCGCAGAAGGCCTTCAGGTCAGCCGGCGCGAGGGGGCGGCTGAACAGGTAGCCCTGGACATCCTGGCAGCCTTCGTCCTGCAGAAACGCCAGTTGAGCCTCGGTTTCCACGCCTTCCGCGACGGTCCCGAGGCGAAGGCTGCGTGCCAGCTGGATGACCGCGCGGACGATGGCCGCATTGTCCGGATCGGTGTCGACGTCGTGCACGAAAGAGCGATCGATCTTCAGCCGATCGACTGCAAAGCGCTTGAGATAGCTGAGCGATGAATAGCCGGTGCCGAAATCATCGATCGACAGCCGCACGCCCAGCGCCTTGAGCTTGCGAACGGTGTCCAGCGTGTTCTCCACGTCCTGCAGCAGGATGGACTCGGTCAGCTCCAGTTCCAGCAGATGCGGCGGCAGGCCGCTTCGTTTGAGCGCTCCCGCCACGGTATCGACCAGTCCGGCGCGGCGGAATTGCAGCGCCGACAGGTTGACAGACATGGTCATGTCAAAGCCGCCGGCCTGACGCCACGCCTGCGCCTGACGGCATGCCTCCTCCATCACCCAGGCGCCGATCGACACGATCAGACCGCAGCCTTCGGCCACCGGGATGAAACGCGCCGGCGCGACTTCGCCCAGATCGGGATTCCGCCAGCGCAGCAAGGCTTCCACGCCGACCACCCTGCCGCTACGGATTTCCAGCTGCGGCTGGTAATGCAGATAGAACTCGGCCTGGAACAGCGCACGACTCAGCCGATTCTGCAGCAGCAGATGTTCATGCGCCTGCTGGTTCATTTGATCGTCGAAAAAGCGGTAGATGTTGCGGCCCGCGCCCTTGGCGTTGTACATCGCTGCATCGGCCTTCTTCAACAGCGTGTCAAAGCCGTTGCCATCAGCGGGGTACACGGCGATCCCGATGCTGCAGGCGGCGTTCAGCTCGTGGCCATCGATCTCCAGCGGCTCGGCGAGGCTGACCAGAATCTGGCTGGCGATGCGTTCGACGGTTTCCTGATCCGGGACATCGTTCAGCAAAAGAATGAACTCGTCGCCGCCCTGGCGGCTGATCGTGTCGCTTTCCCGGGTGCACGCCGACAAACGCGTGACCACCTGCAACAGCAACTGGTCGCCGGCTGCGTGCCCCAGCGTGTCGTTGACCATCTTGAAGTTATCGAGGTCGAGAAACAGCATGGCCACTTGCGACTGGGCGCGCTCTGCCACCGCAAGTGCGTGTTCGAAGCGGTCACGTAGCAGGACGCGATTGGGCAGACCGGTGAGCACATCGTGGTGCGCCAGGAATTCGATTCTGGCCTCGGCCTGCCTGCGCTCGGTAATGTCGCGATCGACGCCCTGAAATCCGATCAGCTGCCCCGCTTCGTTGAACAGGGGCGAGGCGTTCGATTCGAAGGTGCGATAGCTGCCGTTCCGGTGACGCCGGCGCAACACGACGTTCTGCCAGCCCTGCTGCGTTGACACCGCCTGTTCCAGCGTTTCGCGAAGCTGCGGCAAGTCGTCCCGGTGCACCAGGCTGTCGGTGTCCATTGCGAGAAACGCTTCGACCGAATAGCCCAGCAGCGCGACGCCGCGGGGGTTGCAATACAAATGCCGGCCTTGCACGTTGGCCGACCAGATCCAGTCGGCCGAATGCTCCGCCATCGCACGAAAGCGCGCTTCGCTTTCGCGCAGGGCCTCCTCGGCGCGCCTGCGCTCGCTGATGTCGATAAAGTTGACCACCGCGCCCACCGGCTCGCCATTGCGATACATCGGGCGCGACCAGTATTCCGCGGGAAAACTGCTGCCGTCCTTACGCCAGTGCACCTCGCTGTCGACGTGCGTGGACTGGCCCTGCCGCGTGGCGAGGCGAACGTGGCACTGGTCCCTGGGGTAGGGCCGGCCGTCCGGGTAAGTGTGGTGGATGAGATCGTGCACGCTCTGGCCGAGCATTTCGTCTTGCGTATAGCCGAGCATCGCAAGGCAGGCCGGATTTACAAAGGTGCAGAGGCCTTCGGTATCGACCCCAAAAATGGCTTCGGGCGAAGAATCCAGCAGCAGACGGAAACGTGCCTCGCTTTCGCGCAGGTCGGCGAGCGACGCGCGGTGGCCGATCGCTACCCCCAGGTCGGCCGCCAGCTTTTCCAGCAGCATGACTCTCTCCAGCCCGAACGCGTGCGGTTCCGCGCTGTGCAGGTTGAGGGCACCGATGATCTTGCCGTTCACGCGCAACGGCGCCGCAGCCGAGGAGCGGTACCGCTGAGCGCGCGCGCGGTCTCGCCACAACGCAAATCGCTGGTTGATTTCGGTATCGTTGTTGACCACCGTCGTGCCCATGCGGATGGCGGTTGCGGTCGGCCCGCGTCCTTGCGTCGTATCGTCGCAGCGCGCGTTCGTCTGGATAAGAACATTCCGTTCCACCCCGGCCTCGGCGACTGGACGTATTGCGCCGCTGTCCTCGTCTACCAGCGCGATCCACGCCATGTGGAACAGGCCGTCGCGGGCCAGTTCCTGGCAGATGCGCATCATCAGCTCCTGCTCCGACAATTCCGACAGCAGCATCTCGTTGACCGCGGCGATGGTCTGCAGAAAGAGCGTGCCGCGCTGCATGACCATCGCCTCGCGCTTCGCCTCGGTGATGTCGCGCAGGCTGCCGACGATCCGCAAGGCGCGGCCGTCTTCGCTTTGCTCGACGACCTTGCCGCGGTTCTGCACCCAGATCACCGTGCCATCGGGATGGCACACCCGGTGCTCGCAGTCGAACCTGGCCGCGCCGCCGAGGCAGCGGTCGATTGCCGCCGTCACCGCGTCGCGGTCCTGGAGATACAGGCAGGCCAGCGCCTCCTGCCAGGAATGTTCCTGTTTGCGCTGGTGCAGCCCCATGAGTCGCGCCCATTGCGCGTCGTGCCTGACCTGTCCGCCGGCAACATCCCAGTCCCACACGCCATCGCCCAGGACGGCGAGCGTATAGGCGGCCTGTTCGTCCACGCCGAGCGGGCGCTGGCCCCTTTTGGCCGCTTTCTTCAGCGCGGCCGGGTCGCGGCCGGCGGCCAGCGCGGCCTTGGCGGCGCGTCGCTGCTTTCTCGCCTCGCTGAGCGAGGTTTCCGGATAGACGCCGAGCGCCAGGGTCTTGCGCCGGCCGTCAAAGCGGTAATCCAGACGCCAGTAGCGCGACCCGTCCGGCCTCAGGAGCAGATACATGCCCCCGCCGTCCGCCAGCTTGACCGGCTTGTTTTCGGGCTTGGCCTGTCGGATGCGGCTGTCGGTGAGCGGGATTGCAATGCGGGCCATGCGGCGAGGTACGGGTTTCGGTTTGACCGGCATCCTACCGGGCGCGTGGCGACCTGCGCACCGTCAAAATAGTCCGGGGCGACTGGTACGAATGACAGGGAAACCCAGGCGAGGGGCCCGGTTACGAGGGCGGCGCCGGAGGGTCGGCCTCGGTAAAGCGCGCCGGGCGCCGAGGCCGCGGATGGGGCATAGGCGCTGCGAGTGGCATCAAGACGGCAACAGAAGTACGCTCCGTCCGTGCCAATTTCTGGTGTTCTATTCTCAGGCGCCCTTACTTACCTACCAGGGCCGCCCAAGCGTCCTAGCGCGGCACCACGCGCGCGCTTTCGCCGCTGCCTTCGACGCGTACCGCCAAGCCTTCGCGCAGCCTTGCGTCCACCGGTTGGGTGATCGTTACGCGGCCACCGGTGGCCATGTCGACGGTGACGCGCTGGGCGTCCTTTTTAGAGATTTTGCTTTCAGCGTAGGTGCCTGCGGCGCCACCTAGGACCGCGCCCGCCGCAGTCGCCGTCGTGCTGTCGCCTGCGCCGGCGCCCAGAAGGCCGCCCGCCACCGCACCAACAACCGTGCCCACGCCTAGTTTGTAGTCGTCGTCCACCGAAAGATCTTCCAGCTGAGCGATGGTACCGTTGCGTTCCGTCTGGGTTGCCACGCTGCTGCCGGTCTCGCCATATTTCGTTCCGCCCAGGCTGCCCGTATCGGCACACGCCGTTGCAAAGGCGACCAGCACGAATAGCGGCAATGCAATCCGATGGTTCATGATGAACTCCTTGTTTATGGGGGAATTCAGTATAGGTAACAATCCGAGCCCAGACGCCTGCGGTTTTAGCACTAGGGCCCCTGCGCCTCAACCCCGCGGCGGACATGGGCCCTGCAACATGGGCAGCAAGAATTTGCGGTGTTCAACTTAAAATTGCACGACGCCACGCCTTCCAACCGCTCATACAAACGAAAAAACACCCCTTGATGAATGACCTGATAGAACGGTTCAGCCTCTCCTTTTTGGCCGCCTCCTGGCTACCCCAGGTGCTGACGGTGATTCTCGGCGTCGCCGTCGTCAACGTCGTCGCCTACTACGCGTTGCGGCACATCGAGAAGGTCGCCGCGCGTAGTTCAACCCTCTGGGACGATGCGCTGATCAGGACCGCGCGCACCCCGCTGACGCTCATCATCTGGGTAGTGGGCGTGGCTTTCGCGTTTCAAATCGTGCACGAGCATAGCGGCGCACCCCTCTTCGGCTTCGTCATCCCCACGCGCGACACGGTCGTCATCGCGGCGCTGGCGTGGTTTCTGCTCAGGCTGATCGGTCACGCCACGCAGACCATCATTGCGCGAAGCGCAGCGACTGGAACGACGCTGGACTTCACCACGGTTGATGCGTTGTCCAAGCTGGGGCGCTTCACGGTCTTCATCGTGGCCGCCCTGGTCATCCTTCAAACCCTTGGGTTCAGCATTTCAGGGGTGCTGGCTTTCGGCGGAATTGGCGGGATCGCGGTGGGTTTTGCCGCCAAGGACATGCTGGCAAACTTTTTTGGTGGCCTGACGATTTATCTCGATCGCCCGTTTGCGGTGGGCGACTGGATTCGCTCCCCGGAAAAGCAGATCGAAGGGACGGTGGAATATATCGGCTGGCGCCACACCCGCGTGCGCGCATTCAACAAGAACCCCATCTATGTCCCGAATGCGCTGTTCACCACCATCGTGGTGGAAAACCCTTCGCGCATGACCAATCGCCGCATCAAGGAAACAATCGGCATTCGTTATGACGATCTCGACGAGATGGCCGGGATCGTCGCGGACGTGAAAGCGATGCTCAGCGCGCATCCGGATATCGACACCGGGGCAACGCTGATCGTCAATTTCAACGCGTTCGCCGACTCCTCGCTGGAATTCTTCATCTACGCCTTCACCAAAACGGTGGAGTGGGTGCCCTACCACGAGGTTAAGCAGGACGTGCTGCTAAAAGTCGCGGCCATCATCCAAACTCACGGCGCGGAGATTGCGTTTCCGACCCGTACGCTCCATATCGATTCCCCACTCGGCGAGGCCGCACCAGCGGAAGCATGAACATCGGTTGGCGAAAGCCGGGAAGCCTGACCACGCTCGGCCTGCCAAGACCGTTAGCAGCAGCCGTACACTTTCGGCGTCCGTGCACGGGTTGGCGGGTCTGACCGATCGGGCGAGCCCTCTGGTGCGCTACAGCCCAAGCCCACAGCGGGCCTGCGGCGCGTCCCTTGCCAAGACGGGCCATGCGCCTCATACTGGCCCAACGAATTGGTCTTTTGGTTTGTCCCTCCGGCCCCTGGCGGGCATCTTGTCGGCTCTCCTCATTAGCAGCCGCGCCACGCAACTCCGGCGCGGCTGCCGCAGTTCCCACTGAGACTTTCGCACACCCAGGCTGGCGCGCGGTTTCGTCGCGCCAGCGGCCAAGCATGAGGAATCAAAACATGGCAAAAGAAGAACTTGTAGAAATGGAAGGCGTCGTCAGCGAAGTGCTGCCGCAAACACGCTTCCGCGTCACCCTCGACAACGGCTACGAAATTACTGCCTACGCGTCGGGAAAAATGAGAAAGCACCGAATCCGCATCCTTGCCGGCGACAAGGTCACGATTGAAATGTCGCCCTACGACCTCACCAAGGGCCGCATTAACTTCCGCCACAAGGACACCAACTCCCAGCCGCGTCCGGCCATCCAACGGCGCTAGAACCGGTTGGACCGATGGGCATCCCGCGCACCGCCCGTCTTGTGCGGCTTATTTGAAGCCACCGCCGCCCACCGCAGGCAGTCATTCTGGCTGCCCTCCGCGTCTTGAAATTTCGGTTGAACGCCTCGAATCCGCGGCGCCTCTATCGAAAAGCGCGTCGCGCCAAAACCCGCCCCTTCGCTCTCCTGATCAGCCAAAAACGCGACCTGCTCGCGAGACGCGGCCGGACGAGAACATTCCCTTTCGGCCCATCGGCGGCTGAAGACAATCGATAGGAAAATGCCTTACCCTATCAACTTATTCAAATCGGTAGAAGAGACGTCAAATGGCCAAACCTAATTATGCTTTTGCGAAGCGTCAGCGAGATCTCGCCAAGAAACAGAAGAAGGAAGAAAAGCTACACCGGAAGACCGGCACCAACGACAGCGCACCTCAAGAAGGGCAGCAGCCAGAGGGCGAGTCGCCCGCGCCTACCGCGGACGACACGCCGGCCAGCTGAACGACCCGTCTATGACCTTGCCCGGCGTCCCGATGCCGCCCAGCGGCACGCCTCGAACGTAAGAAGCCCCAGTCAGGCCGGCCCAGTCCCCGCGCCTTTCACACCGTGACCGCCCAACTTCGTGCTGTCCAGGCCGATATCACCACACTCCAGGTCGATGCGATCGTCAATGCAGCCAATTCATCGTTACTCGGCGGTGGGGGCGTCGACGGTGCGATCCATCGCGCTGCCGGGCCCCAACTGCTGCGCGAATGCCGCCTCCTCGGCGGCTGCGCGACCGGCGATGCGAAACTCACTCGCGGCTACCGGTTACCTGCCAAATTTGTCATCCACGCGGTAGGTCCGATCTGGCGCGGCGGTGACAGCGGAGAACCCGAACTACTGGCGTCATGCTACCGACGCTGCATCGAAGTCGCTGCGCTAAACGGCATCCACACGCTGGCGTTTCCAAATATCAGCACCGGCGTTTACGGTTACCCGGTCGACCTCGCCGCCCAGGTTGCCGTCGCTACCGTCGGCACCGCGGCCCCGGCGTTTCCAAGCATCAGCGAAATCACTTTCTGCTGCTTTTCGGCGGCGAGCCTGGCGATCTACGATGCGCTTCTTTCCGAACCGCGGAACGGCTGAAACATCTGACGGGCTTGATGCGGTGGGCAATACCGGCGCGCCGCCGCAGGAGAAACAATTGGATCTGGTCTTGATTCATGGGATGGGGAGAACGCCGCTCTCGAGCGCGGCGGAGGCCAGCGGCAAGTTTAAGTCGCTGGTTGTCGAGGCCTTCGATTCATACATTCACCGTGAACTCGGAGCAGGTTTTCGACGACCTGGCCCAATCTTTGGAAACCATCGAACAGACGACGGCATCCGTCACGGAGAATCTTCTAGAGAATCCCACGCGAGCGCGCTCGGACGAACCGGCTTGTGCGGGTCCGAGCCGGTCGGAAAGCGATAGCATATGAACGCAAACTGGTATGACCGTCACCTGCTGCCGCATCTGCTGGACTTCGCCTGCGGCATGAAGCCGATCCGACGCCAGCGCGAAATCATCGTGCCGCAAGCGCGCGGGCGCGTGCTCGAGGTGGGCATCGGAACCGGCCTGAACATGCCTTTCTATGACAAATCCCGGGTGCGGTACATCCTCGGCGTCGATCCCGCGCTCCAGATGCACCGGCTGGCAGCGAAGCGCATCGCCCGCGCCGGACTCGATGTCGAGCTTATCGGCGTTATGGCCGAGACGCTTCCGCTGGAGGCCGGCAGCGTCGACACCGTTCTGAGCACCTATACGCTTTGCACGATTCCGGATCCGGTTAAAGCGCTGAGGGAGATGCGCCGCGTGCTCGCGCCCGGGGGCCGGCTGCTGTTTTGCGAGCATGGGCGCGCGCCCGACGAAAGCGTGCGACGCTGGCAAGACAGGCTGCAGCCGCATTGGCAGAAGATCGCGGGCGGCTGCCATCTCGGCCGCGATATCCCCGCGTTGCTGGAAACAGCCGGATTCCGCTGCGATGCCCTGCAGACGCGGTACCTTCCGGGACCGCGTCCCTTTACCTATAACTATCTGGGCGAGGCCATCCCGGCGTAACCGACCCTCTTGGTCCAACGCCCGAAACCTGAACTGGAGGCACAGCACATGATCCGATTGTCGAAATCACTCAGCGCCTGGGGAACACCCGCATTCAAGGACACCGTCACCCAGGAAATCGCCCAACTGAACGCGAGCGAGCTTCCGCTGCAGCAGGGCTTGGCCGTGAGCAGCTACGTCACGGACCGTCCGTTCCAGCCCATGCTGATAAACGCGACCGAGGACGGCAGCCTGCTCCGGGTGAAGGCGGGGATTTTTTATACCGGGGTAATCGCAGGATGCAGCTGTGCCGACGATCCGACCCCCGTCGATGAACAAACGGAGTACTGCGTGGTGCAGTTTGCCATCGACAGGGCGACGGCCGACACAGCGGTCGCCCTGCTCGTGGAATAAGGGCCGTCGCGCCGGCCGCGGCTATTCCGACCAGTCGGAAGCAGGACGACCCGCTGAAGCGACTTCCAGCTCTTCCGCAAAAGGGCGGTTCGGATACTGAAAAGCGACCGGTCCATCGGGCTTTGCGTGGACGAATTGCTGGACGAACGGATCGCTTGAGCTGGCCATCTCGGCGGCAGGCCCACTCGCCACCACTACGCCGTCATGGATGAAATAGGCGTAATCCGCAATCTTCAACGACTCGGAGACGTCGTAGGTCACGACAATCGACGTCAGCCCAAGCGCATTGTTGAGACGTCGGATCAGGTTGGCAATGATGTTGAGCGAAATCGGATCGAGGCCGGCGAAGGGCTCGTCATACATGATTAGCGTGGGGTCGAGCGCAATTGCACGCGCCAACGCCACGCGGCGCTCCATCCCACCCGACAGTTCGCTCGGACGCAAGGCGTGGGCGCCGCGCAGGCCTACGGCATGGAGCTTCATCAACACCAGATCCTGAATCGCGTCTTCCGGCAGATCGGTATGCTCGCGCATCGGATAGGCGATGTTCTCGAACACCGTCAAGTCGCTGAACAGCCCGCTGACCTGAAACATCATTCCCATCTTGCGCCGTAGCGCATAGAGCCCGTCGTTATCGAGCGTATGGACCACCTGTCCATCGAATTTCACGCTGCCGCGCAACGGCCTCAATTGGCCGCCCACCTGCCGCAGCAGCGTGGTCTTACCGCTGCCGCTGACGCCAAGAATGGCGACGACCTTGCCACGCGGGACGACGAGATCGACGCCCTTGAGAACGGCGTGGTTGTCAAAGGAGAAATGCAGGTCGCTGATCTCGACCAGGTTTTCTGCGGGTCGCGTCGCGCCCTCATTTAGCAGTTCGTGCATGTTCAAACGACCTGCAGCAGTGCGTCCGGCGCTTCCAGTGCCGTCTTTACCGCGACCAGAAACTGCACCGCGTCGCGCCCGTCGATCAGTCGGTGATCGTAGGTGAGCGCCAGGTACATCATCGGGCGGATCACGACCTGGCCGTTTTCGGCAACCGGGCGTTCCTGGATAGTGTGCATGCCGAGGATCGCCGACTGCGGCGGATTGAGGATCGGGGTCGACAGCAACGATCC
>OEPS010000823.1_pt1 | contig 10558 bp, 8 predicted proteins | sample 1539411 | NCBI WGS metagenome assembly OEPS01 (sample SAMN02671747, study PRJEB22543) | soil metagenome | biome: bacteria | place: China:Hunan Province, Lengshuijiang City | collected 2012-10-15 | depth 0.08m m | reverse complement strand
GTGACGAATATGTAGCGCGTCATGAAAAACCCTAGAAGTCTGCGTTAAAGCGGTCTGCGCCGCCGGGGAAAGCGAAGGAAGGCCGAAGCCCCCGATCACCTGCGTCAATCACAGTGCTACTTAAAAAACTGCCGCGTCTGGACAGACCGGGGGTTTTTGACCCGGTACGGAGCTCGCTACACATTTTTAGAATCGCCCAGCAAAAAACTGCTTGGTAATCGGCAACTGCCGTGATTTCAGGGAAGCCACAGAAGTTGTATCAAGAAGGGAGCGTAGTCTACCGGAATGTGGCTTTCATCTCAAACCTTGCTCACTCGTCGGTATACACCACTCTAATTGCCACGGCCCCTGACTCAGTTCCGGCAGGTTGGCCACCGCCAGCAACTGGTCGTCGCGAAAGAGCAACGGCAGGCGGAAACGGGCAAAGGCCGGCACCTGCAACTCGTTGAGCAGGCGCTTGAGATCACGCCGACCACGCCCGGCAATCTGCACAGACTCACCGCCCTGGCGGTAGGCGATGCGCAACGAGCCCTGCGGCATCATGCCGCTCAAGCGCAGGCTGCCATTGTCTGGCAACACCAGGATTTGCGTCGGATCATCCCAGCCCTGCCCCACAGGAACCTTGAGCCAGTCGTCGGCCAACCACCAGATGCGGTCATTGGCACGGTGCAACTCGCCGTCGGTCAGGCGCCAGCATGGCCGTCCGTCGCCTGAGGCATCCCGCAGGTCTTCCCAGCCGGCCCAGTGCCGGGTATCCGGCAGACGCGTGCGCTTGGCCAGCCAGTACTGCAACGCATTGCGCTGACGTGCCGGGGACAGTTCGCGCAACACCGCCAGGTCCAGTGAGGCGAGCGTCAGCCAGTCGAAACCGCACGGCGTCGATGCCAGCAGCAGATCCTGGATAGCCAGCTCATCGAGCAGGCCCTGGGCTTCACTCAGGTGTTCGGCAGTACGCGCCAGGTTCTGCGCGACGTGCGGCCAACGCTGGCGCAGCTGCGGAAACACCGCGTGGCGCAAATAATTGCGGGAATACCGAGTGTCGTCATTGGTGGGGTCTTCAACCCAAACCAACTGTTGCGCATCCGCATAGGCCTCCAGCACCGCTCGCGAAACCTCGAGCAAAGGCCGTAACAACACCCCTTGCCCCAGCACCCGCTGGCTCGGCATGGCACTCAGACCGCGCACGCCGGCCCCGCGCAACAGGCGGAACAGCAGGGTTTCGGCCTGGTCTTCGCGATGCTGCCCGGTCAGCAGCACTTCGCCTGGACGCAAGGCCTCGGCGAAGGCTGCGTAGCGCGCCTCACGAGCGCCCTGTTCGAGGCTGGCACCGGGAGCGACCTTGATGTGGATGATCTGCAGATCGACGCCGAGATCGTCGCACAGGCGCTGGCAATGAGCGGGCCAGGCGTCGGCCGCAGCTTGCAGGCCGTGATGGATGTGAATCGCGCGAAGGGGGGGTAACGGATGCTGGCGGGACAGACTTGCCAGCAGATGCAACAGGACGGTGGAGTCGAGACCGCCGGAGAGAGCAACGCACCAGGAAGGGGCGTGGAACCAGGGGGAAAGCCTGCTTTGCAGATCAATCATCGGTGTGAACTCGATTGCGCATCGCGGGGCAAGCCCGCTCCCACAGTGGGAGCGGGCTTGCCCCGCGACTGGAGCACCGATGTGTCAGATCAGAGCCCGTAGCTCATCAGACGGTCATAACGACGCTTGAGCAGCGCGTCGTTGTCGAACTTCTTGAGCATGTCCAGCTGTTCGATCAGTTCGCTGCGGATGCTCGCCGACATTTTCGCCGGGTCACGGTGCGCACCGCCCAACGGCTCGGCGATGACCTTGTCGACAATACCCAGGCCCTTCAGGCGCTCAGCGGTGATGCCCATGGCTTCGGCGGCATCAGAGGCCTTCTCGGCGGTCTTCCACAGAATCGAGGCGCAACCTTCCGGCGAGATCACCGAGTAGGTCGAGTACTGCAGCATGTTCAGCTGATCGCACACGCCAATGGCCAGTGCGCCACCGGAACCACCCTCACCAATTACGGTGGCGATGATCGGGGTCTTCAGACGCGCCATGACCCGCAGGTTCCAGGCAATGGCTTCGCTCTGGTTACGCTCTTCAGCGTCGATACCCGGGTAGGCGCCCGGCGTGTCGATGAAGGTCAGGATCGGCATCTTGAAGCGCTCGGCCATCTCCATCAGGCGGCACGCCTTGCGGTAGCCTTCCGGACGCGGCATGCCGAAGTTGCGGCGTACCTTCTCGCGGACTTCACGGCCTTTCTGGTGACCGATGACCATCACTGGCTTGTCGTCCAGACGGGCAATACCACCGACAATTGCCGCGTCATCGGCAAAGTGACGGTCACCGTGCAGTTCATCGAACTCGGTGAACAGGTGATCAATGTAGTCCAGGGTGTATGGACGACGCGGATGACGGGCCAGACGGGCAATCTGCCAGCTGGTCAGGTTGCCGAAAATGCTTTCGGTCAGAGTGCTGCTTTTGTCTTGCAGACGGGCGATTTCATCGCCGATGTTCAGCGAGTTGTCATTGCCGACCAGGCGCAGCTCTTCGATCTTGGCTTGCAGGTCAGCAATCGGCTGTTCGAAATCCAGAAAATTCGGGTTCATAGGCATCCGTCTAGGGTCTACGGCCAGGCGGCCGGCCGGTTGATCCGTTTGGCGCCCTACCTTAAGGGATCAGGCGCATTCAGGTCGAGATTAAAAATTCATCGATATTGCAAAAAGACGTTCTCACGCCCGAACTGGTCACGCAGCGCCTGAATCAGGCCATCCGCCGGGTCGATTCGCCAGCTTTCGCCAAACTGCAGCATGGCCTTGGCATCGCTGCCGGTGTACTCCATGGTGATCGGGCATGCACCCCGATGGCGCTTGAACAACTCGCCCAGCCAGGTCAGCCGGTCGCCCTTGAGGGCGTCGCTGTGCACTTTCAGGCGCAGGCTCTCAGCCAGGTTGGTGCGCGCATCTTCCATGCTCATGACCCGCTTGACCCGCAGGCGCAAGCCACCGGAGAAGTCATCATTACTGACCTCGCCCTCGACCACGACCATCGCATCGGTCTGCAACAGGGCCTGGGCAGCCATGAAGGCGTCGGCGAACAACGACGCCTCGATCCGTCCGGACCGGTCGTCGAGGGTGACAAAGCCCATCTTGTCACCCTTTTTGTTCTTCATCACCCGCAGTGCGATGATCATGCCTGCCACGGTCTGCGTGTCGCGGGCCGGCTTCAGGTCGATGATGCGCTGGCGCGCGAAGCGGCGGATCTCGCCCTCGTATTCGTCAATCGGGTGACCGGTGAGGTACAGGCCCAAGGTGTCTTTTTCGCCGCGCAGACGCTCCTTGAGGGTCAGCTCACGGGCCTTGCGGTGGTTGGCATAGACATCCGCGTCCGCTTCCTCGAACAGCCCACCAAACAGGTCTACGTGGCCACTGTCCGCGGTACGGGCGGTCTGCTCGGCCGCTTTGATCGCTTCTTCGATGGTCGACAGCAACACCGCACGGTTGCGGTCGATGTTGGCCTGGTAGGCCTTGAGCTCGTCATGGAAGTACGGCCCCAGGCGGTCCAATGCACCGCTGCGCACCAGGGCATCGAGGGTACGTTTGTTGATGCGCTTGAGGTCAACGCGCTCACAGAAGTCGAACAAATCTTTGAACGGGCCAGCCTTGCGCGCTTCGACGATGGCTTCTACCGGCCCCTCGCCCACGCCCTTGATCGCTCCCAGTCCGTAGACGATACGGCCGTCGTCATTGACCGTGAACTTGAAGTCGGAGGTGTTCACATCCGGTGCATCAAGGCGCAGCTTCATGCTGCGCACTTCTTCGATCAAGGTCACGACCTTGTCGGTGTTGTGCATGTCCGCCGACAGTACCGCGGCCATGAACGGTGCCGGGTAGTGGGTTTTCAGCCAGGCCGTCTGGTACGACACCAGGCCATAGGCCGCCGAGTGAGATTTGTTGAAACCGTAACCGGCGAACTTCTCTACCAGGTCGAAAATGTTACCTGCCAGGTCCGGGTCAATGTTGTTGGCCGCACAGCCTTCGATGAAACCGCCGCGTTGCTTGGCCATTTCCTCGGGCTTTTTCTTACCCATGGCCCGGCGCAGCATGTCCGCACCACCCAGGGTGTAACCGGCCATCACCTGGGCAATCTGCATCACCTGTTCCTGATACAGGATGATGCCGTACGTCGGTGCCAACACCGGCTTGAGGCCTTCGTACTGGTAGTCCGAGTGCGGATAGGCCAGTTCGGCACGACCGTGCTTGCGGTTGATAAAGTCGTCAACCATGCCCGATTGCAGCGGACCGGGACGGAACAGTGCCACCAGTGCGATAAGGTCTTCCAGGCAGTCGGGCTTGAGCTTCTTGATCAGCTCCTTCATGCCCCGTGATTCCAGCTGGAATACGGCGGTGGTTTCGGCCTTTTGCAGCAGGTCGTAGGTTTTCTTGTCATCCAGCGGGATGAAGTCGATGTTCAGGTCAGGCAGCCCCTGCTTGGCCTGCTCGCGGTTGATGGTTTCCATCGCCCACTTGATGATCGTCAGGGTCCGCAGACCAAGGAAGTCGAACTTCACCAGGCCCGCGGCCTCGACGTCATCCTTGTCGAACTGGGTAACCAGACCGCCGCCCTCTTCATCACAGGCGATCGGCGAAAAGTCGGTCAGCTTGGTCGGCGCGATAACCACACCACCGGCGTGCTTACCGGTACCCCGGCAGACACCCTCGAGCTTGAGGGCCATGTCCCAGATTTCCTTGGCGTCCTCATCGGTCTTGAGGAAGTCGCGGAGCATCTCTTCCTGCTCAAAGGCCTTCTCCAGGGTCATGCCCACTTCGAACGGAATCATCTTCGACAGGCGATCAGCCAGGCCGTAGGACTTGCCCTGAACCCGCGCCACGTCGCGCACCACCGCCTTGGCGGCCATGGTGCCGAAGGTGATGATCTGGCTCACGGCGTTGCGGCCATAAGCGTCGGCGACGTATTCGATTACCCGGTCGCGGCCATCCATGCAGAAGTCGACGTCGAAGTCGGGCATGGAAACCCGTTCCGGGTTGAGGAAACGTTCGAACAGCAGGTCATAGGCCAGCGGGTCGAGGTCGGTGATCTTCAGCACGTAGGCCACCAGCGAGCCGGCACCCGAACCCCGGCCCGGGCCTACTGGCACGCCGTTGTTCTTGGCCCACTTGATGAAGTCCATAACGATCAGGAAGTAACCGGGGAAGCCCATCTGGATGATGATATCCAGCTCGAACTTCAAGCGATCAAGATAGACCTGGCGCTTCTCTTCATAGTTGGGCGTGGTCTCTTTCGGCCACAGCACCGCCAGGCGCTCTTCCAGGCCCTCATGGGAAACATGCCGCAGGTAATCGTCGATGCCCATACCGTTGGGCGTCGGGAAGTCCGGAAGGAAGTGTTTGCCCAACTGCACCTGGATATTGCAGCGCTTGGCAATCTCCACGGTGTTGGCCACCGCGTCAGGCAGGTCGCTGAACAGCTCGGCCATCTCCTCCGGGCTTTTCAGGTACTGCTGGTCACTGTAGTTGCGCGAACGCCGCGGGTCGTCCAGGGCGCGGCCTTCGCCGATGCACACGCGGGTTTCATGGGCGTCGTAGTCCGACTGCTTGATGAAGCGCACATCGTTGGTCGCCACCAGCGGCGCCTTGAACTTGTCGGCCAGGGCTACCGCAGCGTGCAGGTACTCTTCGTCGCCGGCGCGGTTGGTGCGCTGCACTTCAACGTAGAAGCGCTCCGGGAACATCGCCATCCAGTCCTGCAGCAAGGCTTCGGCTTCATCGGGGTTGCCATTGAGCAACGCCATGCCGATATCGCCCTCTTTGGCCGCCGAGAGGGCAATCAACCCCTCACTGGCTGCCGGGATCCAGTCCCGTTCGATAATCACCAGACCATTGCGCTGGCCCTCGACCCAACCCCGCGAGATCAACTCGGTGAGGTTGCGATAACCCTTGGCGTCCATGGCCAGAAAGCAGATGCGTGACAGCGGTGCATCCGGATCACGATTGGCCAGCCACAGGTCGGCGCCACAGATCGGCTTGATGCCCGAACCCATGGCGTTCTTGTAGAACTTGACCAGCGAGCACATGTTGCTCTGATCGGTAACCGCTACGGCCGGCATGTTCATCGAGGCCAGCGCCTTGGCCAGCGGCTTGATCCGCACCAGGCCATCGACCAGCGAGAATTCGGTGTGCAGGCGAAGATGAACGAAAGAAACCGGCATGATGATCCTATAGCAGCACAAAACAACAAGGCCCGGATTGTACCGGGCCTTGATCAAAACAGCAGCCAGTGAAGGTGGATCCTGACTACTGACACTTGCCTCGATCGGTCAGATCTCGGCAAACCCGCTGGTCAGCGCATCACGGGCTTCGAAAGCCGCACGCACCGGTGCGAAAGAGCGGCGGTGAATCGGCGTCGGCCCCAAGCGCGCAAGCGCTTCCAGGTGCACCGGGGTTGGATAGCCCTTGTGCCCGCCAATACCATAGCCGGGATAGATCAGCTCGAACGCAGCCATCTCGCGGTCACGGGTGACCTTGGCCAGGATCGACGCAGCAGCAATTGCCGGCACCTGGCTATCACCTTTGACCACCGGAGCCGCTGGCACCGACAGTTTAGGGCAGCGGTTACCATCGATCAGCGCCAGTTTTGGCGTAACGCTCAGGCCTTCGACCGCGCGCTGCATGGCCAGCATCGTGGCATGCAGAATGTTCAGCTCGTCGATTTCTTCGACTTCGGCACGGGCGATACAAAAGCTCAGGGCTTTCTCACAGATCTCGTCAAACAGCTTTTCGCGACGCGCCTCGGTGAGCTTCTTCGAGTCGTTAAGACCGAGAATCGGCCGCTGCGGATCGAGAATCACCGCTGCGGTCACCACCGCACCGCACAGCGGGCCACGGCCGACTTCGTCGACGCCGGCGACCAGGTCTTCGACCAGGTTGAAGTCCAGTCCCATTTGCATCTATCGGGTTTCCAGCAAAGCCAGCACCGCGTCAGCTGCCTGGTTCGAGGCATCGCGGCGCAGGGTACGGTGAATCTGGTCAAAACCTTCCGTCTGCTGCACACCACCCGCAACCAGCGGCGCCAGGGTCTGCGCCAGTGCTTCGGGGGTAGCGGCCTCCTGCAACAACTCCGGCACCAGCATGCGCTGGGCCAGCAGGTTGGGCAGGGACACGTAGGGGCTTTTCACCAGTCGTTTGAGAATCCAGTAGGTCAGCGGTGCCAAACGGTAGGCAACCACCATCGGCCGCTTGAACAACAGCGCTTCCAGGGTGGCGGTACCGGAGGCGATCAACACCGCATCGCAGGCTGCCAGCGCTTGATGCGACTGACCGTCGAGCAGGGTCAACGGCAGGTCACGACCCGCCAGCATCTGCTCCAGCTGGGCACGCCGTTCGGCATTGGCACACGGCGATACGAAGCGCACGCCCGGTACCAGCTCACGCAAGCGCTGAGCGGTATCGAGAAACAGCGCACCCAAGCGCCCCACTTCACCGCCACGGCTACCGGGCATCAGGGCTACCAGTGGCCCTTCACCGATACCCAGCTGTGCACGGGCAGCGAAGCGGTCAGCCTCAAGCGGAATACTGTCGGCCAGCGGATGACCAACAAAACGTACCGGCACACCCTTCTCTTCGTAGAACTTAGCCTCGAAGGGGAACAGCGTGAGCATCAGGTCACAGCCTTCGCGGATCTTCAGTACACGCTTCTGCCGCCAGGCCCAGACCGAAGGACTGACATAGTGCACGGTCTTGATCCCGGCTTTGCGCAGGTTCAATTCGATATTGAGGGTGAAGTCGGGGGCGTCGATGCCGATGAACACATCCGGGCGTTCTTCGATCAGGGTCTGGATCAGCGCCTTGCGCCGCTTGAGCAGCTCGCGCAGACGGCCCAGCACCTCGACCAGCCCCATGACTGCCAGGCGCTCCATGGGGAAATAGGACACCAGGCCCTCTGCCTGCATCAGCGGCCCACCGACACCGATGAACCGTACCTGAGGGTGGCGCTGCTTGAGCGCACGCATCAATCCGGCGCCAAGAATATCGCCGCTGGCCTCACCCGCCACCAGCGCTACACAGAACTCAGCCATGGTCAGCGGGTGATGCCGCGGGTAGAGTTCTGGATCGACTTGAGGAAGACGTCGACTTCAGGGAACTGGGCTGCAGGCTCGGCCAGCTCGGCAATCGCCTGCTCAACGGTCAAACCCTGGCGATAGACCACTTTGTAAGCGCGGCGCAGGGCGTGAATGGCATCTTCGCTGAAGCCACGACGGCGCATGCCCTCGAAGTTCATGCTACGTGCTTCGGCCGGATTGCCGAAAACCGTTACATAAGCCGGTACATCCTTGCCGATGGCGGTGCCCATGCCGGAAAAGCTGTGAGCGCCGATATGGCAGAACTGATGCACCAGGGTGAACCCGGAAAGGATCGCCCAGTCGTCAACATGCACATGCCCGGCCAGCGCGGTATTGTTGACCAGGATGCAGTGGTTGCCGATGACGCTGTCGTGACCGATGTGGGCATAGGCCATGATCAGGTTGTGATCACCCAAGGTGGTTTCCGAGCGATCCTGCACGGTGCCACGGTGAATGGTTACGCCTTCACGGATGACATTGTGGTCACCGATTACCAGGCGCGTAGGCTCACCCTTGTACTTGAGGTCAGGGGTATCCTCACCTACCGAGGAGAACTGGTAGATGCGATTGTGCCGACCGATACGGGTCGGTCCCTTGAGGATGACATGCGGACCGATGACGGTCCCCTCCCCGATCTCGACCCCGGCACCGACGATAGACCAAGGGCCAACCTCGACACCGTCGGCGATCTTCGCCGAAGGATCGATGATTGCCCGAGGGTCAATCAAACTCATAGTTTGCGTTCCGCGCAGATGATCTCGGCCGAGCACACAGGCTTGCCGTCGACCGACGCCTGGCATTCGAACTTCCAGATCTGACGCTTGCAGCTGATGAACTTGGCCTCAAGGATCAGCTGGTCGCCCGGCAGGACCGGTTGACGGAAGCGCAGCTTGTCGGAACCGACGAAGTAGTACAGCGTACCGTCCGCAGGTTTCACGTCGAGCATCTTGAAGCCAAGGATACCGGCCGCCTGGGCCATGGCTTCAATGATCAGTACGCCGGGCATGATCGGGTGCGCCGGGAAGTGACCATTGAAGAAAGGCTCGTTGATGCTGACATTCTTGTAGGCACGAATGCGCTGAGCCTCGACGTCCAGGTCCACTACCCGGTCCACCAGCAGGAACGGGTAACGGTGAGGCAGGTATTCGCGAATCTCGTTGATGTCCATCATTTCGGGGGGAAGCCTGTAGTAAAGATAGGGAGCGCCCGCTTTTGCCAGGCGCTCCTTTTGCAAATCAAAGAGTCAGCCTGCGGCTATTTACTCTCGATCAGGAAATGGTATCAGCCATCTGATGAAGGCTGGCTGTCCGAGGTCACGACCTCGACACGCTTTTCCAACTGTTGAAGGCGTTTCGCCATCTCGTCGAGCTGGCGAATCCGCGCGGCACTTTTACGCCACTCGCCCAGCGGCTGCATCGCCGTACCGGAAGAATAAGCCCCAGGCTCGGTAATCGAGCGTGTGACCATGGTCATGCCGGATACGAAAACGCCGTCGCAGACATCAATATGCCCAACCATGCCGACACCGCCGGCAATGGTGCAATGCTTGCCGATTTTGGTGCTGCCGGAAATACCGACGCAGGCCGCCATCGCCGTGTGATCACCAATTTGTACGTTATGAGCGATCTGGATCTGGTTGTCGAGCTTGACCCCGTCACCGATCCGCGTGTCTGCCAGGGCGCCACGGTCTACGGCGGTGTTTACACCGATTTCGACATCGTCGCCGATAGTGACACCACCGATCTGGGCGATCTTCTGCCAGACACCTTTCTCGTTGGCAAAGCCGAAGCCTTCACCACCGATGACCGCGCCGGACTGGATCACCACACGCTTACCAATACGCACATCGTGGTACAGGGTCACCCGCGGCGCCAGCCAACCACCTTCGCCGATCACGCAACGCGCACCGATAAAGCACTGGGCACCGATAGTCACACCTGGACCGATTTGCGCGCCACTCTCGATCACCGCACAGGCACCGACACTGGCACTGGCATCGACCTGAGCATCGGCAGCAACCACGGCGCTGGGATGAATTCCCGCTACAGCCTTGGGCTTCGGATCGAACAGGTGGGAAATGCGTGCGTAGGCGAGGTACGGATCGGGAACGATCAGCGCGTTACCGGCAAAGCCTTCGGCATCGGCCGGCTTAAGCAGGATCGCCGCCGCGTGGCTGTCACCGAGGTACTTGCGGTACTGCGGATTGGCGAGAAAGCTCAATTGCCCCGGCCCGGCTTCCTGAAGGGTTGCCAGGCCAGTGATTTCCAGCTCCTCGGGGCCACTCAGGGTGGCTCCGAGGAACTCGGCCAACTGACCGAGTTTCATGGTCACAGTCATGTTCAACGGGACTGATTCATGCGCTCGATGACTTGGCGAGTGATGTCGTACTGAGGTTTGACATCA
>OEPS010000822.1_pt1 | contig 10571 bp, 9 predicted proteins | sample 1539411 | NCBI WGS metagenome assembly OEPS01 (sample SAMN02671747, study PRJEB22543) | soil metagenome | biome: bacteria | place: China:Hunan Province, Lengshuijiang City | collected 2012-10-15 | depth 0.08m m | reverse complement strand
CCATCGAGCAGGGTGCGTGGATCGGTGATCACCCCGGTCAGCGCCGCCGCCGCCGCGGTGAGCGGGCTGGCGAGGAGAGTGCGGCCGCCGCTCCCCTGCCGCCCCTCGAAGTTGCGGTTGCTCGTCGAGACAGCGAGCTCGCCCGGGCGCAGCTGGTCGCCGTTCATCGCGATGCACATCGAGCATCCCGACTCGCGCCATTCGGCGCCGGCGTCGATGAAGATCCTGTCGAGCCCCTCGAGCTCCGCCTGACGCTTCACCTGCTGCGACCCGGGCACGACCAGCGTCCGGACGCCGCTCGCCACCCGATGGCCGCGAAGCATTGCGGCGGCCGCGCGGAGGTCGGAGATCCGGGAGTTGGTGCAGCTGCCGACGAAGACGACGTTCACCGGCGTGCCGGTGAGCGCCTCGCCCGCCGTGAGCCCCATGTAGCGCAGCGCGCGCTCGGCGTTCTCGCGTTCACTCCGATCGTCGAGGCGGTCGGGGTGCGGGATCGCGTCGGTGATCGCCATTCCCATCCCCGGATTGGTGCCGTAGGTGATCATCGGCGCGAGAGTCGAGCCATCGAGCACCACCGAGCGGTCGAAGCGCGCGCCGTCGTCGGTGGCGAGCGTGCGCCAGTCGCTCACCGCTGCGTCCCAGGCGGCGCCGCGCGGCGCCTGCTGGCGATCGCGCAGGTAGGCGAAGGTCGTCTCGTCGGGGGCGATCATGCCGGCGCGGGCCCCCGCCTCGATGGACATGTTGCAGACGGTCATCCGCTCCTCCATCGAGAGCGCCCGGATCGCGTCGCCCCGGTACTCGATGACGTGCCCGGTCGCGCCGCCGACGCCGAGCCGTGCGCAGACGGCGAGGATCACGTCCTTCGCCGTCACGCCGCGCGACAGCCTTCCCTCGACCCGCACCTCGAGCGTCTTCGGCTTCGTCTGCAGCACGCACTGCGACGCGAGCACGTGCGCGACCTGCGACGTCCCGATGCCGAACGCGAGCGCGCCGAACGCGCCGTGGGTGCTGGTATGGCTGTCGCCGCAGACGATCGTCATCCCCGGCTGGGTGAGCCCCAGCTCCGGACCGATGACGTGGACGATCCCCTGGCGGTCGTCGCCGAGCGCGAGCAGCGGGATGCCGAACTCCTCGCAGTTGCGCGCGAGCTGCTCGACCTGCGCGAACCGCGCGTTCGTGCCGGCGTCGCGGATCGGCAGCGCGGCGAAGCCGCCGCGGGTGGTCGGCGTCGAGTGATCCATCGTCGCGACGGTGCGGTGCGGGGCGCGGGCGCGGAGTCCGCGCTGCCGGAGCTCGGTGAACGCCTGCGCCGACGTCACCTCGTGGACGAGGTGAAGGTCGACGTAGAGCACCGCCGGCGTCGCCGGCGTCTGCGCTCGGACGACGTGGCGGTCCCAGAGCTTCTCGAACAGCGTGCGCGGTCGCGTCGTCATGCGGACACCTCGGCCGGCGCCGGCGCGGCGAAGTCATAACGGTCGGAAGACGCCCCCGCCGCGACGGGCGTGTCGCGGCGGACGTCGTCGCGCCGCGCGTGGGCCAGGGTGTTGAGCGCGTCGACATACGCCTCCGCCGACGCGGTGACCACGTCGGTGTGCGCGCCGTGCCCGACGTGCGTCTCTCCCGTCTGGAAGTCCTTGATCCTCACCATCACCTCGCCTAACGCTTCGTGACCCTCGCTGACGTTGCGGACGGTGAACCCCTGCAGCTCGGCGACGTCGCCGATCACCATGTCGACCGCACGGCAACTGGCGTCGATGGGGCCGCTGCCGGTCGACGACGCCACCCGCGTCGCGCCGTCGGGGGTGCGCAGCTGCACGGTCGCGGTCGGGATGAGATGCGTGCCGCAGGTAACCTGCAGCTGCTCCAGCGTCCACCCGGCGGGGGCGTGCCCCTGCGCGCCGGTGGCGAGGACGGCGAGGTCGCGTGCGTTGACGACCTTCTTCCGGTCGGCGAGCTGCTTGAAGCGGGTGAACACCTCGAGGAACCGCTCGTCGTCGAGCTCATGGCCCATCGCGCGGAGCCGCGTCCGGAGCGCGTTCCGCCCCGAATGCTTGCCGAGCACGAGCTGGCTGCCGTCGGCGCCGACGGTCTCGGGGGTGATGATCTGGTACGTCGAGGCGTGCTTGAGCATGCCGTCCTGGTGGATTCCCGCCTCGTGCGCGAACGCGTTCGCGCCGACGATCGCCTTGTTCGGCGCGACATGGGAGCCCGTGCACGACGAAACGACGCGCGAGCTTCGCATGAGCTCGCGGGTGTCGACGTGCGTGATGACGCCGAAGTGGTCGGCACGCGTGTGAAGCGCCATGACCACCTCCTCGAGCGAGGCGTTGCCCGCGCGCTCGCCGATGCCGTTCACCGTGCACTCCACCTGGCGCGCACCCGCGCCCACGCCGGCCAGCGAGTTGGCGACCGCGAGTCCGAGATCGTCGTGGCAATGCGTCGACACGATCACTCCGTCGTGACATGCTGCCAGCGCGCACACCTTCGCGATGAGCGCGGCGTATTCTGTAGGCGTGCTGTAGCCGACGGTGTCGGCGATGTTGAGCGTGGTCGCACCGGCCTCGATCACCGCCGCCAGCACTTCGAGCAGGAACGACTCATCGGAGCGCGTCGCGTCCTCGGGGGAGAACTCGACGTCCGTGGTGCCCGAGCGCGCGAGCGCGACCGCGTCGCGGGCGCGCGACACGAGCTCATCGCGCGAGCAGCGGAGCTTGTGCTCGAGGTGGATGTTCGACGTCGCGAGGAAGACGTGGACCCGCGGACGCGCCGCCGGCGCGACCGACGCGAGGCAGGTCTCGACGTCGCTCGCGGTCGCGCGCGCGAGCCCGCAGATCACCGGGCTTCCCGCCGCGCTGAACTCCCCCGCGACGCGGTGCACGGCCGCGGCGTCGCCGGGCGATGCGGCGGGAAACCCCGCCTCGATGACGTCGACGCCGAGACGCGCGAGCTGGCGCGCGACCTCGAGCTTCTCGACGAGCGACATCGTGCATCCCGGCGACTGCTCGCCGTCACGGAGCGTGGTGTCGAAGATGCGAACGTGCTCGGGCGGCGCCCGATGCGGCTGCTGAACGGACATTGTGCCGATGCGGTGGAGGTGGCGGACAAGCTCCGATGAGCGCAGTCTCGCCGCGAGCGCGCTCCCACCGCGTGCCGGACAGATGCCATCAAACAGAACGGCCCCTCCCACGATCACGCGGGAGGGGCCGTTCGCGACAGCAGGTCGCGCTACTCGGTAAATCCTCCCGAACACGAAAGCCCGCGACCAATGAGCTCTTGGCCGAGGGCGCCGGTAAGGAGGAGAAGCGTGGAGCGCGACATGACCGCCATTATACGGGCTGCGAACGCAGAGTCAAGCCCCGGGCCCTGCCTGCCGGTCGCCGCGGCTGGTCCTCGCGGAAGCTCACGTCCCCGCCATCACCGGCGCGGGCGGATGGAGGACGCGGCCGCCGTGGGTGATGCAGGCGCCGCGGATGATCTCGTCGTTCATGTCCACGTTGAGCGTTCCCTTCGGCGCGAGCAACTCGAGGAGGGCGGTCACGTTCCGCGCGTACATCTGGCTGGCGTGGAAGGCGAGCTCGCTCGGGACGTTGAGCGGCGCGAGCACGGTGACGCCGTTCACCGCCACGCTGCGCCCCGGCAGGCTCGCTTCGCAGTTCCCGCCGCTCTCGGCAGCGAGATCGACGATCACGGAGCCGGGGCGCATCGCCCCGGCCATCGCCGCCGTGATCAGCCGCGGCGCGGGACGTCCGGGGACCTGCGCGGTGGTGATCACCACGTCCGCGCCGGCGACGTGCTTCGCGATCAGCGCCTGTTCCCGCTGGAGGTGATCGTCGGACAACGCCTTCGCGTAGCCGCCCGCGTCTTCGGCGTCGTGGGTCTCGAGCTCGATCGAGACGAACTTCGCGCCGAGGCTCTGCACCTGCTCCTTCACCGCCGGACGCGTGTCGAACGCCTCGACGACGGCGCCTAACCGTCGGGCCGTGGCGATCGCCTGGAGCCCGGCGACGCCGGCGCCGATGACGAGCACGGTCGCCGGACGGATCGTCCCGGCGGCGGTCATCAGCATCGGGAAGAATTTTGGAAGCGTGTTGGCCGCCATCAGCACCGCCTTGTAGCCGGCGACCGTCGCCTGTGACGAGAGGGCGTCCATCGACTGCGCGCGGCTGATGCGCGGCACGAGCTCCATGGAGAACGCGGTCACCTCGCGGTCCGCCAGCTGCTCGAGGAGCGCGCGGTCGCTCGCCGGACGGAAGAAGGAGATGAGGACGCACCCCTTGTTGAGGAGCGTCGCTTCATGCGCGCCGTTCGAGGCGCCGCTCGTCGGCCGGTGCACCTTGAGCACGGCATCCGCGCCGGCGTACAGCGCGGCCGGAGCCGGAACGAGCGTTGCTCCCGCCGATTGATAGTCGCTGTCGGGAAAGCCGGCACCTTCGCCGGCGCCGGACTGCACGGCGACCGAATGTCCGCCCTTGATCAATCGCGCCGCCATGTCCGGCGTCAGCGCGACTCGCCGCTCTCCGGGGGCGATCTCACGTGGAATGGCGATGCGCATCGAGCCTCGTCGCAGGTCATTAAGGCCAACGGCGACCGCGACGCGCGCGGTGCGCCCGAGGCAACGTTAGCGGGATGGCAGCGTTGGCCGCAACGCGGAAAACCCCTACCGTCACCGCGGAGAAAGCCTACACGCCATGGCGGCGGAGCCCCCGCCGTCAGCGCGCGCCGCGGTCGCCTCGGGGATCGTCAGGGTCCGCGGGCGGCCGCTCGCGGTGCCGCCGCTCGAACGGCGAACGCCCCCTCGTCATCAGCGCGACGAGTTGTGCGTTGGTCATGTCCGCCCAGTCGTCCGGCCAGTCGGTGAGGTCGATGGTGTGCGACTCCGACGAGAAGCGCAGCACCAGGGGCGCATCCGCATTCTCCTCGACGACCGAGGCGCGCCACACTTCGCCCCCGGGGTAGCGGAAGCTGCGCACGACGCCGAGATAGCGCATGTCGATGTCGCCCTCGATGTCACGCGGGATGTCGGCGGCGACTTCCGCGGGCACGCTCGGCGGCAGGTCGGCGGGGATGATCTCGTTGCCGCGGACGCGCACCTGCCCCCTCGGCCGGAGGATCTCGGCGCGGTCGAGGAGATCCTCGAGATTCGCGTCGCTGCGATGCTCCCACGCGTACGGGGGTGGGCAGAGGCGGCGCTTGTCGCTCCCGTCGAGCGTTTCGAAAACCACCCACCCGTCACGAAAACAGTCCGCGAGGTAGTCCTCCGCCCTCGTCAGCGGCTCGACCGACTCGGGGGTGACGTCCCAGGCGCGCCAGCGCCGTCCGTCGCGGTCCGTAAACTCGCGTACCGCCATCGCGTCCTCCTGGCTCGCCAGGCAGGGGTCAGGCCGAGGCGGCCTCCCCGCCGGGGAGCGTGAGCGTGAACACCGAGCCTTTCCCGACCGTGCTCTCGACATCGAGCCGGCCCCCCATCCCCGCCGCCAGGTCGCTGCTGATCGCGAGTCCCAGCCCGGTGCCCTCGTGCGGGCTGGTCAGCGAGCGTCCCACCTGCACGAATGGCTGGAATATCGCCCCCAGGTCCTCGGCGGCGATCCCGACCCCGTTGTCGGTCACGCTCAGGGTCACCCGCCCATCCCGCGAGGCGCAGCCGACGTCGATGTGCCCACCAGCGGGCGTGAACTTCACCGCGTTCGAGAGAAGATTCAGCAGGATCTGCTCCACCTTCGCGTGGTCAGCCGAGGCGACGGCATCGGCTCCATCGTGCCGCTCGATGGCGATCGACTTCGCGAGCGCCTGTGGCTCGATCATGGGGACGACGGCATTGATCACGCCGCGCAGCGAGACCGGTTCGACACGATACTCGAGCTGCCCGGCTTCGATGCGCGAGAAGTTCAGGATGTCGTTGATGATCGAGAGCAGGTGCTGCTGGCTGCCGCGAATCCGATCGAGGTAGTCGCGGTGCTGCTCTGACACCGGGCCGCCGACACCGGTGAGGAGAAGGTCGGTATAACCGGCGATCGCGTTGAGCGGAGTCCGCAGTTCGTGGCTCATCGCAGCGAGGAAGCCGGCCTTGGCGCGGTTCGCCTCCTCCGAGATCGCGACGCGGCGCGCGTCCTCGAGCCGCTGCTGCTCGGCGATCTTCCGCTCGGTGAGGTCGCGGGTGACCTTGGCGAACCCGACCAGCGTCCCGCGCTCGTCGCGGAGCGCCGTGATGACGACGCTCGCCCAGAAGCGCGACCCGTCCTTGCGAACGCGCCACCCCTCTTCCTCGAAGCGCCCGGTCGCCGTCGCGACCTCGAGCTCCATCGGCGGCTTCCACTGGTCCTCGGGTGGGTAAAAGACCGAGAAGTGCCTTCCGATGATCTCGTCCGCCCGGTAGCCCTTGAAGCGCTGGGCCCCCGCGTTCCAGCTCAGGACGTGACCGGTCGCGTCGAGGGCGAAGATCGCGTAGTCGCGGACGCTGTCGACGAGCAGCCGGTAGAGGCCGTGCATCTCGTCGTTGCGATTCCCGCGGGCGGCTTCGCTGCCAGCCTCCTCCGCGACGTCCCCGGCCGGCGGCGCCGGCGGAACGACAGGGATGGCCATCGGCGTGCGATTGTCGCGCGAGGAATCTGGCGGGGCGTTCATCGGACGAGTGAGGTGGGCTCCTCAGGGAATCTCTGTACGTTAGCTCCGCGCCCTGCCCGTCCGTAACCCGCGTGAGCGAGAATCGCAGGCGAACCAGTCCCGGCGGACTCCCCCGCCGACCCGTTCCCTGCGGAGGCGGGTCCCCTTGCGCCGCGTGTATACTGCCGTATAGTCATATACTCCACCATCGACGGAGCGTCTCATGACCAATGCCACCCTCGCCACACCCGTCCCGGCGCGGCGGGTCGCGACTGCCCTCCCCCCCTGGGCAAAGCTCGGGATCGCCTTCGGCCTCGTCAGCGCCGCGGCGATCGCGCTCTACGGCCCGATCGGCGTTTCCGGCACCTATCCGCGATTCGTCGGCGCCGTGTTCCGCCGCCTCTCCCCCGAATACGCGGCCGCAAACCCGTACCTGGTGAAGATGGGAAGCCTCGTGACGACGGAGACGATGCTCGTCGTCGGGCTCCTGATCGGCGGCTTCCTCTCCGCATGGCTCGGCCGCTCGCGCGGGCCGGCGATCGAGACCGTCCACGCGCGCGAGACGACACCGGCGCGCCGCTACGCCGACGCGTTCGCCGGCGGCGTCCTCATCATCTTCGGCGCGCGCCTCGCCGGTGGCTGCACCAGTGGCCACATCATCTCCGGGATCACACAGCTCGCCGTGAGCAGCCTGCTCTTCGGAGCTGCTGTCTTCGGCAGCGGAATGCTCACCGCCCGCCTCCTCAAGCGAGGGTATTGAGATGACGCTCCTCTACGCGCTCCTCGTCGGCATCGCCATGGGTGCGCTCATCCAGCGTGTCGGCGCGTCGAGCCCGCGCATGATCCTCTCGAGCCTGCGACTCGAGAACCTCTCGATCATCAAGTTCATGGCGACCACGATCGCGGTCGGGACGGTGGTGGTCTTCGTGATGAGTCTCTGGATGCCGATGCACTTCGACGTCAAGCCGACCTACGTCGTCGGCGTCGTCGTCGGAGGGCTCATCTTCGGAACCGGCTTCGCGATCGGCGGCTACTGTCCGGGAACGTGCGTCGTGGGGATGGGCGAGGGCCGGCGTGATGCTTTCGCCGCGCTCCTCGGCGGGATCACCGGTGCGCTCGTCTTCACGCTCGTGTACACGCTGATCCAGGGGTCGCTCATCAAGCCCCTCGACTACGGAAAGATCACCCTCGCGACCGTGCTGCACATGCCGGCCGTGCTCGTCGCGCTCGCCCTCGCCGCGGTGTTGTTCGCCGTCGTGACCCTGGTGCCGACCGAACGGCGCGCCGGCACCAGTCGGCTGTCAGGCTAGCAGACGATCCGTTCGCCCATCTCGACGTGCACCGTCACCCTCGCGCCCTGCGCGAGGGTGTGGTGCGCGGGGCAGCTGGCCGCGACCCGCTCGAGCATCTCTTCCTGGTGCTCGGGCAGCTCCACCGGCAGCACGATGCGCAGCACGAACTCCCCGATCCGGTTCGGGTTGGCGGCGCCGTGCTGCTGCACCTCGACGCGCATCCCCTCGCAGGGAATGTCGCGGCTCTGGCAGAACTGCTGCACGTAAAGCGCGACGCAGGTGCCGAGCGAGACGCCGAGCAGCTCGATCGGCATCGGCCCGCTGTCGCCGCCTCCCGCACGCTCGGGCTGGTCGACGACGATGCGATGCGAGCGCACCTGCGCGGCGAACTTCATTCCGCCTTCGTGCGTGATGACCATCGGCGGACGCGAAGAGTTGGCGGTCATGGAAAGCCTCCGCTGGATTCAGAGTGTGCCGGCGCGAGCCGGGGTCCACCGCGACGATAAGTCTCCGCGAACCTCCCCGCTGTCCGCTGACGCCCGACGCGCCCGGCATCCGGGTTGCATCGTCAGACGCGCTCAACTATACTACTACTCAGTAATACTTACTCCCGATCGGAGGTTTCCGTGAGCTCCATGCCGCGAACCGGGGCGACCGCGTAGGTGATGCAGCGCGTAACGGCCATCGAGTGGCTGATCGGGCGCTGGTCGAGGCGGCCGCTCGCGCGCTGGTTGTTCGCGCTCCTTGCGTTCGCGGGCGTCCAGACCGGGCTGCTCCGGCCCGCGACGGGCCAATGCGCGGCGACAGCGCGTGCTGCTGCCCCTGGCACTCACAGCTCCGCGTTCCGCCAGGAGACTCGCAGCTCATCGGAGCAGCCTCGAGCGCCCGGAGAGAGGAGCTCGTCGCTCCCCCTGCCCGCTGCGGCGTCCTGCGGCGCGAGCGTTGCGCTCCCCGTCGCCCGAGCGGCGAGCGCTGCGGCCGCGGCTTCGGGCGCCGATTCCCTCCCCGCGCCAACGCTTGTCCTCACCAGCGTCGCGCGAGCCGTTCCCCTCCCGCCCCCACGATCGAGCTGACCGGGCAGCACGCTCCCCGCCCGGCGTGGAGAGTGCTGCGGCGCGCCGCGCGATAACGGCGCATGCTTCCTGCCACGGCGCGAGTCCGTCCAAACGGTCGCCGTGGCCAACGGACATCAACTCGGATCGCGATGATCAATATGCTTCGGCGCTTCGCGCGTCGGCGATGGGAAACACTGCTCTGGGCAGCGGTCTTCGGCTTCATCGGGTGGCGCATCTGGCCGCAGGTCGCGGCCGCGATCGGCGTCACCGCCGCCAGCACCGCCTCCCCTCCCTTCCAGCTCACCACCCTCGACGGCACGGCCGTCTCCGACCAGCAGCTCCGTGGCAAGGTGGTACTCGTCAACTTCTGGGCAACCTGGTGCCCACCCTGCCGCGTCGAGATGCCGGGGTTCCAGCGCGCGTATGAGAAGTTCAAGGATGAAGACTTCGTCGTGCTCGGCGTCGCGATGGACGCCGGCGGAGCCGATGCCGTCCGCCGGTTTCTCGATGACCGCCGGATCACATACCCCGTCGCCATGGCGACGCCGTCGATGGTCCGCGACTTCGGCGGGGTCCGCTTCCTCCCAACCTCGTTCCTCATCGACCGCGATGGCCGCATTCGCCACGAGGTGAGCGGGATCTTCGCGTCGGTGACCCTCGACCAGGCTGTGCGCCGGCTGATCGATGAGCCGCGTCGTGCCGCCCCCGGCGGGACGCGAGGCGAGCGATGAGTGCCGACTCCGTCTCGCTCGGCCTCGCCTTCCTGGCAGGGCTCGTCTCGTTCCTCTCGCCGTGCGTGCTGCCACTGGTCCCGAGCTACGTCACCTTCGTCACCGGGATGACGCTCGACGAGCTCACGCTCGCCGGCCGCGCTTCTGCACGGCGACGCGCCGCGCTGCACGCGAGCCTGTTCGTGTTCGGATTCGCCCTCGTCTTCATCGCCCTCGGCGCGACGGCGACAACGTTAGGCGCGGTGCTGCGCCGGTCGCTCCCGCTCGTCCAGCAGGTGGGTGGCGTGGTGATCGCGCTCTTCGGCCTCTGGATGCTCGGCGTCATCCGCCTCCCCGCGCTGATGCGCGACCGGCGCGTGCATCTCGCGGCGAAGCCCGCCGGGATGTTCGGGTCCGTGCTCGTCGGAGTCGCGTTCGGCGCTGGCTGGACGCCCTGCGTCGGACCAGTGCTCGCGTCGATCCTGCTGTACGCAGGGACGCACGAGTCGATGCTGCGCGGCATGCTTCTGCTCGGCGCCTACGCGCTCGGACTCGGCCTCCCCTTCTGGATCGCCGCGGTCGGGCTCAACTGGTACCTCGCCGGCGCCCGGCGCATCGCGCGCTGGATCCGCCCGATCGAGGTCGGATCGGGGATCCTGCTCGTCGTGGTCGGCCTCCTGCTGCTGAGCGGCCGCTTCGCCATGCTCTCGAACTTCTTCGCTGGCTTCGGCCAGCTCTTCAACGTGGAGCTCTGACACAGATGACGCTTGCGAATCTTCTCCCGTGGAGCGCCGCCCTGCTGCTGGTGGGCGGGGCGTGCGCGGCCCCTGACGACAACGCCGCCCCTCCGGCTTCCGCATCCCCGGCGGGCGAGGCGACCGGCGCCGCGCCGGCTCGCGCTCCGGCCGCTGCGG
>OEPS010000820.1_pt1 | contig 10575 bp, 9 predicted proteins | sample 1539411 | NCBI WGS metagenome assembly OEPS01 (sample SAMN02671747, study PRJEB22543) | soil metagenome | biome: bacteria | place: China:Hunan Province, Lengshuijiang City | collected 2012-10-15 | depth 0.08m m | reverse complement strand
TTCCGCTCCTTCCGATGGTGAAAGCGGATGCGTACGGCCTCGGGGCCGCCGCCGCCGTACGCGCGCTCGAGCCCCTCTCGCCGTGGGGGTACGGTGTCGCGACGACGCACGAGGGCCGCAGCCTCCGCGAGGCCCGTGTCGAGCGACCGGTGCTGGTCTTCACCCCGCTCCTCCCCGCGGATTTCCCGGCAGCGCGGGGTGCCCGCCTGACGCCGGTGCTCGGCGACGCACGGGCGATCGCCGGCTGGATCGAATCCGGGGGTGGGGAGTGGCACCTCGGCATCGACACAGGGATGTCGCGCGCCGGCATCCAATGGGATCGTGTCGGCGAGCTCGATGCGCTCGTCCGCGCGCTCCCACCCTCGGGCGCGTGCACGCACTTCCAGGACGGCGCCGAGGCCGCGAGCGTGAGGACGCAGCGCGAGCGCTTCGACATCGCGGTCGCCATGCTCCCCCGGCGTCCGGCGCTGCTCCACGCCGAGAACGGCCCCGCCGTCGAACACTCGGCCGGCGCGTCCGACATGGCGTTCGTGCGTCCCGGCATCTTCCTCTACGGAGTCTCGAGCGGGCACCGCCCGCGGCTGGTCCCGGAGCCCGTCGTCAGCCTTCGTGCGCGCGTCGTCGAGGTGCGCACCGTGCCTGACGGCGCCGGGGTCAGCTACGGCGAGACGTGGCACGCGCGCGGCCCGCGCCGCGTCGCGACGCTCTCGATCGGCTACGCCGACGGCTATCGCCGCGCGTTCTCGAGCCGGGGCATCGTGCTCGTGAATGGCGTGCGCGCCATCGTCGCCGGCCTCGTGACGATGGACATGACGATGGTGGACGTCACCGCCGCCGCCTGCGAACCGGGGGACGTCGCGACCCTCATCGGCCCGGCCGGCCCGGACCGCCTAACGGTGGCCGACGTCGCCGCCACCGCCGAGCTCTCGCCCTACGAGCTCCTGACCGGGCTCGGGCCGCGACTGCCGCGCGTCCACGAGAACGCGGCATGACGCGGCGCGCACTCATCCTCGTCCTCGACGGCGTCGGGATCGGCGAGGCGCCCGATGCCGCGGCCTATGGCGACGCCGGGAGCGACACCCTCGGGAACCTCGCCCGCGCGGTCGGCGGCTTCTCGCTCCCGAACCTCGAGGCGGCGGGGCTCGGGCGCATCAAGCCATTGCAGGGGCTGGCCGCGGTGTCGTCGCCGCGCGGCGCGTCGGGGATGATGCAGCCGCGCAGCGCGGGGAAGGACAGCACGACCGGGCACTGGGAGATCGCCGGCGTGCATCTCGCGAAGCCATTCCCCACCTACCCGCACGGTTTCCCCCGCGAGCTCATCACCCGCTTCGAGCAGGACACCGGGCGGGGCGTCATCGGCAACGTCGTCGGCAGCGGGACCGCGGTGATGGACGCGTTCGGCCCGCAGCACGTGCGTACGGGTGAGCTGATCGTCTACACCTCGGCCGATTCCGTCTTCCAGGTCGCGGCGCACGAATCGGTGGTCCCGCTCGCCGAGCTGTACGCCGCGTGCGAGAAGGCTCGGGCGATGCTCGTCGCGCCCCACGACGTGTCGCGCGTGATCGCCCGTCCGTTCACGGGGGAGCCGGGGGCGTTCAGGCGCACGGCGAACCGGCGCGACTTCGCGATCGCCCCCCCGGAGGAGACCCTTCTCGACGCTCTCGCCGCGCGCGGGATCCCGCGCACCGGGGTCGGGAAGGTGGACGATCTCTTCGCGAGCCGGAACATCAGGACGCGCCACACCGGGTCGAACGCCGAGGGGATCGAATTGATCCTGGAATGGATTCGCGGCGATGAGGTTGGGCTTTGCTTCGCCAATCTGGTAGATTTCGACCAGCTCTTCGGGCACAGAAACGACGCCGCGGGGTTCTATGCTGCTCTCCGCGAGCTCGACCGTGCCCTCCCCTCATTGCTCGACGCCCTTCGCGAGGACGACCTGCTGTTCATCACCGCCGACCACGGCAACGACCCGACGACACCGTCCACGGATCACGCGCGCGAGTGCGTGCCGCTGCTGGCGCTCGGTCCCGCCGTCCGTCCCGTGGACCTCGGCGTGCTCGACACCTTCTCCGATCTCGGGGCGACCGTGGCCGACTGGCTCGGGGTCTCCTTCCGCGGCCGCGGGACGTCGTTCGCACCGGCAGCGATCAACGGATGACCGCTCCCGACCGCCCGACGATCGAGAGGCTGCGAAAGGCCGCTGAGCAGGCGATGGGGCGCGCGTACGCGCCCTACTCGAACTTTCACGTCGGTGCCGCGCTGCTTGGCAGCGATGGCTCGATCATCACCGGGTGCAACGTGGAGAACGCGTCCTATGGGGCGGCGATCTGCGCCGAGCGGACCGCGGTGACGTCGGCGGTCGCCGGTGGGGTTCGATCATTCGACGCGCTGGTGCTCGTCACCAACGCGAGCGAGCCGACACCCCCCTGCGGCATCTGCCGGCAGGTCCTGGTGGAGTTCGCGCCCGAGCTGCAGGTGGTGAGCTTCGCTCGTGGCGAGGAGGCGAGCTGGTCGCTCGCCGAGCTGCTCCCGCGACCCTTCATCCCCGATTCGATGGAGCGCGCATGAAGCTCGGGAAGGTGGTCGGGACCGTCGTGGCGACGCGGAAGGACCCGTCGCTCGGATCGCTCAAGCTGCTCGTGGTCGAGAACATGACGACCACGCTCGAGAAGGAGGGCGGCTACGTGGTCGCCGTCGACAGTGTCGGCGCGGGTGTTGGTGAAGTTGTGCTGTACGCCACCGGAAGCTCCGCCCGCCTGACGGCGGTGACGAAGGACCGGCCGGTGGATGCCGTGATCATGGGGATCGTTGATTGCTTCGACGTCGAGGGCAAGAGTGTCAGTCTGGCGTAAATACGCAGTGCTCCTCTCGGCCGCGTTAGGCGCGGCCGCCTGCACCGAAAAGCTGGGAAGCGGCACCGCCTGTCCGGCGCTGTGCCCGATCGAGGAAGTCGGCATCGTCGACACGACGATCCAGGGGGTCGCGCTCGATACCACCGTCTATCCGGGGCCCCCGATCGGCAGCGAGGGGACGGTCCTCCTGCTCACCCGCACCGATGGCGCGCTCGACCTGCGCGGGGTCTTCCGCTTCGACACGCTGCCGAAGGTCTTCGTCAAGAAGACCCCGACCGGCGGGACGGCGGACACCACGCACTACGAGATCAAGGCGCTCAAGGGCGCCAGCCTCCTGGTACGGGGGGACACGACGAGCGACGCGCCACCCCTTCCCGCCGACTCGGTGACCATCGTCGCCTACGACGTGGACACGAGCGGGGTCGCCGACACGGCGATCACTCCGGTCGCCGCGTTGTTCACCGCCGCTCGCGAGATCGGCCGGCGCCGCATCCGCGCCGAGGCGATCCGCGACACCTTCTCGATTCCCCTCAGCGACTCGGCGGTGCTTGCGAAGGTGCAGTCGCACACCGCGCTTCGCGTCGGGCTCAGGATCGAGTCGGGGGGGAACACCGCGGTCAGCATCTTCTCGTCGAACGCTGGCAGCTTCTCGACCGTCCGCTTCTCGCCATCGGCAACGACAGACCCGGCACAGGCGGACAGCGTGCAGACGTTCTCCGTCAACACGCTCTCCCCACCCGAAGACGAGACCCAGGCGGCGTTCCTGCGCGACTACACCCTCGTCGTGAAGGGAAATCCTCCTCCGCCCGCCGGACAGCTCGCGGTCGGCGGAATTCGCGGCCGTCGCATCTACATGACGTTCGACATCCCGAAGCGCCTGCTCGACTCGACGCAGGTGGTTCGCGCGACGCTCCGGCTCAACCAGGTCGCGAGTCCGTTCGCGGCGGCGGCGGACACGGGGCAGCTCGAGGTCCTGCTCGGCACCGCGCTCAGCACGGTCACCGACCTGACGAAGCGCGCGCTCTTTCACGAGCCGGTCGGGTTCGACAGCCAGCGGCGGCTCTACTTCGGATCGATCGCCGGGCTGCGCGCGGTCAAGCTGAAGGCCGACACCTCGGCCACGCGTTCGATCGAGGTCGCGCCGATTCTTCGCCAGTGGTCGGGAATCGACGCGGCCAGGCAGCCGCATTCCATCGTGCTCGCCCTGCCCACCGAAGGGACCTCGACAGTCGAGCTTCGCTTCTCGTCGCTCGAAGCGGCCGCCAACCTGCGCCCGTCGCTCCAGATCACCTACGTGCCGCGCAACGCGCCGGGTATCCCGTGATGTTCACGTCTTCCAACGTTCCCGGCGGTCGCGTGCGCGCCGCGCTGATCCCGGCGTCGCTCGCCCTGTTCGCGATCGCCGTCGCGCGTCCAGCCGGCGCACAGGGAACGGCCGCGTCGCAGGGGTTCGGATACCCGACGGCGCAGCTGGGGTCCCGGGCAGCGGCGTCGGTCGGAGCCTTCACGGAGTTCGACGAGACGACCCCGCTCAACCCCGCCGCGCTGCTCGGGTGGCGCAACGCGGGGCTGCACTTCCAGTACGAGCCGGAGTTCCGCACGACCGAGGCGGGGGGCTCGACGATTCGCACCGCGATCAATCGCGTACCGGTCGTCCTCGCGGCCCTTCCGATCGGTTCGCGGGCAGTGGTCGCGCTCTCGCTCTCGTCGCTGCTCGATCGCACCTGGTCAACGGACGTGGTCGACCGGCGGCTCGTCGGTGCCGAGTCGCTGTACGTGACCGAGATCTCGTCGTCGGACGGGGGGATGAACGACATCCGCGTCGCCGGCGCCTTCCGCGTCGGCAGCTGGCTCGATCTCGGAATCGGGGCACACGCGATCGTCGGGCTCGATCGCTTCAACCAGACCGTCCTTCTCTCGCGGACCGATCCGCGGACGACGGCGACCGCGAGCACGGAGTTCAGCCCGTACGGGCAGTCGGCCGACATCCGCTTCTCGGGAAGCGCGCTCTCGCTCGGGGCGGCGATCCGTCCGTACCGTGGCGTTTCCCTCGCGCTTTCGGCGCGGCGCGGCGAGTCGGTGAAGCTCACGCGGCGAGACACGGCGCTGGCCACGGCCCGCGTTCCCGACCGGGTCGGGGTCGGCCTCGCGTGGGAGCTGGCGCCACGCACCATCGTTGCGGGCGGCGCCGACTGGACGGGATGGAGCTCGCTCGCGGCGTTCAGCACCCGCTCCAAGCCGCAGGACGCGTTGGGGCTGTCGATCGGCATCGAGACCCCCGGCCCCCGCTTCGCCGGCCGGGCCCTGACCGTGCGCGGGGGCTTCCGCCACCGCGCGCTCGCGTACGACGCGCCGACCGCGATGACCGCCGGGGTGCCGACGAGCTTCGAGCAGGTGCGCGAGAACTCGATCGGGCTCGGGCTGAGCGCGCCGTTCGCCTACGACCGCGCGCTGATCCAGGTGTACGGACAGCGCGCGCTTCGCAGCGTCGCGGCGGAGAAGAGCTTCACGATCGGCGTCGGCGTTTCGATTCGACCCTGAGCGCATGACCGAAAGCGCCGAGACGCTCGCACCACTGATCCTCGTCGCCGACGACGTTCCAGCCAACGTCGAGTTGTTGTTCGACCAGCTCCACACCCTCGGCTACCGGACGATCTCGGCCCACGATGGGCCGAGCGCGCTCGCGGCATGCTTCGAGTTCCGCCCCGAGCTGTGCATCCTCGACGTCTCGATGCCGGCCGGCGACCTCGGGATCGACGATCGCTCGACCGGCTTCGAGGTCTGCCGCCGCATCAAGCGCGACCCGCGCAGCGCGCGCATCCCCGTCATCTTCGTCACCGCCCTCAACGACACCACCGACCGGGTGCGGGCGATCGAGGCCGGCGGCGACGACTTCCTCACCAAGCCGCACAACCGGCTCGTGCTCGGGGCCCGCGTCCGCTCGCTGATCAAGCTGAAGGCGGCGACCGACGCGCTCGAGGAGTCGTTCCGCAAGATGCGGGAGCTGGAGAAGGTCCGCGACGACCTGATGAAGATGATCGTCCACGACCTGAAGAGCCCGTTGACGACGGTGCTGGCGACGCTGGAGATGGTGACCGACGGGGACTTCGGGGCGATCGGCCCGGAGGTCCGCCGCGCGTTAGGCGACGCCGAGTCGAAGGCCGAGGACCTGCTCTCGCTGATCGAGGACCTGCTCGAGGTAGCCCGCCTCGAGGAGACGACGATCACCCTCCAGGTCGCGCCGACGGCGCCGGCGGCGCTGCTCCAGGAGATCGTCCACGAGTGGCGGCTCCGGTTCCAGCAGGAGGGGATCGTCTGCCACGTCGACGTCGCCGACGACGTGCAGGTGTTCGAGGCCGACCCGACGCTCCTCCGCCGCGTCTTCGCGAACCTGATCCAGAACGCGGTGACGCACACCGCCCGCGCCGTCGAGCTGCAGCTGCTGGCGCGCGCCGACAGCAACGGGGTGCTGTTCACCGTCGCCGACAACGGTCCCGGGATCCCGAAGGAGTACCAGGAGCTGATCTTCCGCAAGTTCGAGCAGGTGCGCACGCCTAACGCTCCGCGTGTCCGCAGCTCCGGCCTCGGCCTCGCCTTCTGCAAGCTCGCCGTCGAGGCCCACGGCGGCCGGATCTGGGTGCAGAGCGAGGAAGGGCGGGGAAGCGCGTTCCACTTCTGGCTCCCCCTGACCCCGCCCGCGCTGACCGCTGTTGTCCGGACGGGGCTGTAGCTCGGCCGTGGCTCATTGCGGGTGGCCGTTCGGGCGGCGCGGCGCGGCGCGTCGCGTCGCGTCGCGGGCCATCGAGGCCATCCAGGGGTCAGAGTCGTTCGAGGGCGATGCTGCGCACCTCGATGACGCGCATCATCGATTTTCAACGACTCTGACCCCTCACAGGTTTGTGATGTGACGAAGGGGAGCGCGATGGCCGCGCTCCCCCCCGTTGCCTGCTCCGTGGCGCAGTCGGTCAGTCGATTCTCTTCAGCTCCACCCGGCGGTTCATCGCGCGGCCGGCGGCGTTGCCGTTGCCGGAGATCGGCTTGTCCGGGCCGTAGCCGCGGGCGATCAGGCGATCGGCGTCGACGCCGCGCATGATCAGGTACGCGCGCACCGCTTCGGCGCGCTGCACCGACAGGCGCACGTTGGTGGTGTACTTCCCGTGCGAGTCGGTGTGGCCGCCCACCTCGACCTTCACCGTCGGCGCGGCGATCAGCTGCCGCGCCACTTCGTCGAGGATCCCCATCGAGCCGGGGAGAAGGTCGTCCTTGTTCGGCTCGAAGTTCACGCCGCGCAGCGTGACCGTCCGCTCGTTCGCCTTGAAGAGCGGAACCGGGCAGCCGATCGAGTTCACCGCCGATCCGGCCGGCGAGGCGAGGCACTGGTCGCGCGAATCGGGCACGCCGTCCTTGTCGCCATCGGCTTCAACGACAGGGGCAACCGGCACCGCGCAACCGATCGAGTTCACCGCGACGCCAGCCGGCGTGGTCGGGCAGCGGTCGCGAACGTCAGGCACGCCGTCGTTGTCGCCGTCCGCGGCGAGCGGGCAGCCGTGGCCGTCGACCGCGGTCCCGGCAATGGTCGCCGCGCAGACGTCCTTCTGGTCGATCACGCCATCGCTGTCGCTGTCGCGGTAGACCGCGCAGCCGGCATTGTCCACCGTCGCACCGGCAGCGGTCGCCGCGCACTGGTCGCGCGTGTCGGGGACACCGTCATTGTCGGCATCGGCCGGGGGCGCGACCGGGGTCGGAGCAGCGACCGGCGCCGGAGCGACCGGTGCCGGCTTCGCGTGCCCGATCCAGAGCGGGAAGCTCAGCCCGGCCTGCACCGAGCGGTTCGTGTTGCGCGGTGAAGTGCTGGCGATCGGGTGGGTGATGTAGTCGAGGACACCATCGACGCGGACCGACATATAGTTCCCGACCGCGGCGCGAACGCCAACCAGCCCGCTGTAGCCGAATTCGTGCGTCCGCGGATCGATCGGGCTCTTGGTGATGTACTCGTTGCGGACGCCCCCGCCGGCGAAGATCAGCGAGAAATTCCCGAACTGCGGAGCGTACGCGTAGCGGACGTGGACCGGGACCACCTGCATGTCGCCGAGCGTACCGCCGAGGCTGTACTTGTAGAACGACGCGTCACCCTCGAGCATGAAGGTCGCGCGGCCCGAGCCTGAAGCCAGCGTCAGGCGTCCGCCGCCCGCGTTGAGCGTGCCGAAAGGAAGCGTCGCGTCGAACTTCGCGGCCGAGCCGAAGCCACCGAGCTCGATGAAGCCCTGCGCGCCGGCGGGAAGCGCAGCGCCGAGCAGTGCACCGGCGAAGAGTGTGGAGCGTACCAGGTTTGATCGCATGGATGGACCTCGAGAAGGAGGAGCAGCGTAGCTTCGCTCGACAGCCACGTCGGGTGGCGAGTGCGCGTCACTTCGCGGATCATCCGAAGCACAGCCCTCACCGGTTGTCTGTAAAACGGACGCACCAGCGCGGCGCGGGTTACGGGGATCGCCCGTAAACCCCCTCGATCGGCGCTCGACGCATCGCGCCAACCGGCTGCCGGCGCTATATTTGGATGTTTGCACCTGACGTCACGCGCCACCCCGATCATGCCGCTCCGCACCCGTCCCACCGTCTACATCGAGACCTACGGCTGCCAGATGAACGTGAGCGACTCCGAGCTGATGCTCGGGAAGCTCGCGGCCAGCGGCTACGATGCCGTGGACAAGCCGGACGGGGCCGACGTCATCCTCGTCAACACCTGCGCGATCCGCGACCACGCCGAGCAGCGCGTCATCGGTCGCCTCGGTGAGTTGAAGCGGTTCATGGGCCCGTCGACGGTGGTCGGCGTCACCGGGTGCATGGCGCAGCGGCTCGGCGCGCAGCTGCTCGACAAGGCGAAGCACGTCAGCCTCGTGATCGGGCCCGACGGATACCGGGCGCTCCCGGCGCTGGTCGAGGGCGCGCGCCACGGCGAGCGCGCGATCGCGACGACCTTCGACCTCGAGGAGCACTACGAGGATTTTGCGCCGCGCCGCTTCGACAAGGTGAAGGCATGGATCCCGGTGCAGCGGGGGTGCGACTACAGGTGCACCTACTGCATCGTCCCGACGACGCGCGGCCCGGAGCGGTCGCGTCGCCTCGAGGAGGTCGTGCGGGAGACCCACGAGGTCGTCGCCGCGGGGATGACCGAGGTCGTCCTGCTCGGGCAGACGGTGAACTCGTACAACGACGGGACGCACGACTTCGCCGACCTGCTGCGCGCGGTCGGCGCGGTGCCGGGGATCCGCCGCCTGCGCTTCACGAGCCCGCACCCGAACGATTTCAGCGACCGCGTGATCGCCGCGATGGCGGAGACGGATGCGTGCTGCGAGCACGTCCACCTGCCGATGCAGTCCGGGTCGACGCGGGTGCTGAAGCGCATGCTCCGCCGCTACACGCGCGAGGGGTACTTCGGCTGCGTGGCGCGGCTGCGCGCGGCGATCCCCGGGCTCGCGCTGACGACGGACGTCATCGTCGGCTTCCCGGGCGAGAGCGACGCGGAATTCGAGGAGACGCTGAGCGCGGTGCGCGAGCTGGCCTTCGAGGACGCGTTCACGTTCAAGTTCTCCCCACGCGACGGCACCCCGGCGACGCGGATGCCGGAGAGCGAGACGATTCCGGACGAGGTCGCGTCCGAGCGGCTGGCGCGGCTGATCGAGACGGTGCGCTCCGCGTCGCGCGCGCGGAACATGACCCTCCTCGGCAGCCGTCACGAAGTGCTCGTCGAGAAGACCGCTCGTCGCGGCGCGGAGCTGGTGCAGGCGCGCACGCGCGACTTCAAGACCGTCCTGCTGCCCGGCGGCGAGAGCCTCGTCGGGCAGTACCTGACTGTCGAGCTGACGGGGACCACCGGCTCGACCTTCACCGGCGCCGTCGTCCGCGAGCGGCTGCCACTGCCCATGGCCGGATGAAGAATCTCTTCGAGGAAGCGATCGCCGAGGTCTACAAGCAGGTCAGCCCGCAGGTGGCGAACTTCTGCGGCTGCGCGAAATGCCGGGATGACGCGATCTCGCTCGCGCTCAACCATGTTCGTCCGCGCTACGTGACCGGCGATCCGCCGCGCGGGGCGGTCCTTTCCCGTCTCGAGATTCAATCGGAGACGGGACAGGCGCAGCTCATCTCGGTGGTGATGGACGCGGTGAAGATGGTCGCGTCGCGTCCGCGCCACCCGACGCCACCACTCGGAACTCCCGCCGTGACCTGATCGCCGGCGCGATCGCCGCGGCGCGGGCAGGAGCCCGATGCCGCTCGTCGCGATCGCGTTGCTGTCATACGGGGCGGGGCTGCTCGCCGGCCTCGCCGGAGCGTCAGGCAGCGCGGCGCTCTCGGCCGTCGCGACCGGGACGTTCGCACTCCTTCGCCGCAGCGCGACGCTGGCGTCCGTCGCGGCGCTCCTCGCCGCCGGGGCCGCGGTCGGCCGGGGAGCCGAACGGCGCGACCACGCCTGCGCCGTGGTCATCGCCTCGCGACCGGAGTGGCTGGTGGTACCGACCCTCGAGCTCGGGGCGGGGGAGAGCGGCGAGGTGACGGTCCTCGCGCCGGGGTGCTCGGCCCGCGCCTGGGCGAGCGTCGTCGCCGGGCACGCCTCCGCGGGCACGACGGTGCGGGCGCGCGGTGTCCCCCGCCTCGGACCGCGCGGTCTCGCGTTAGGCAGCGTGCGCCTGGGGACACGCGCCGCCGCGCCCAGCCTGCTCGCCCGCTG
>OEPS010000816.1_pt1 | contig 10604 bp, 6 predicted proteins | sample 1539411 | NCBI WGS metagenome assembly OEPS01 (sample SAMN02671747, study PRJEB22543) | soil metagenome | biome: bacteria | place: China:Hunan Province, Lengshuijiang City | collected 2012-10-15 | depth 0.08m m | reverse complement strand
CTGCCGTCGCTGGCCGGGCTCCGCCGCCTCGACGACCTGCGCCGGCTCGACCTCGGCGCGCTGCTCCTCGACCGCCTGCCCCGGCGGCAGCGCGCCCGGCTCGACGAGATCGCGCCGACGCACCTCGTCGTCCCGACCGGCTCGCGGATCCCGGTCGATTACAGCGATCCCCGCGCCCCCGTGCTCGCGGTCAGGCTCCAGGAGATGTTCGGCCTCGCCGAGACGCCGCGCATCGCCGGGGGCCGCGTCCCCGTCACCCTCCACCTCCTGTCGCCGGCGCAGCGGCCCCTGCAGGTTACACGCGATCTCGCCGGGTTCTGGCGCACCAGCTACTTCGACGTGCGGAAGGACATGCGCGGCCGCTATCCGCGGCACCACTGGCCGGAGAACCCGATGGAAGCCGAGCCGACGAAGCGGGCGAAGCCGCGGACGTGAGCGCGACTCCCGACGCGGCCACTCCGGCCGGGGCGGTGCCCGCGACCACCGTCGATGCGCTGCCGGCAGCGCCGGCGGCACGAACGCGTCATGCGCGCTGGATCGGACCGCTCGCCGTGCTCGCGATCGTCGCGATCGCGCTCGAGGTCCTGCGCAGCGCGCTCCGCCACTACCGCTATCACGACCTCGCCAACGCGCTCCACGCGATTCCCGACGGGCAGCTGGCCCTCGCCGCGGCGCTGACGGTCCTCGCCTACGCGATCCTGCCCGCCTACGACGGCCTCGCCCTCGCCTATGCCGGGCGCCGGCTCCCGATGCGCCGCGTCGCCTTCGGCTCGGTGATCGCCTACGGGTTGAGCCAGACGTTAGGCTTCGCGGCCCTCACCGGCAACGCCGTCCGCTATCGCCTCTGGTCGTCGTGGGGACTTTCCACCTCGGAGATCGCCCGCGCCGCGGCGTTCGCCGGCTCGACCTTCGTGCTCGGGGTGATCGCGATCGCCGGCGCGATCCTGCTCGTCGAACCTGTCTCGACGGTCGCGCTGCTCCACGTCCCGCTGCTGCTCGTGCGCGCGGTGGGGATCGGCTGCGTCGCCCTCGTCGCCGCGTACCTCGCGTGGAGCATCCTCCGCCACGAGCCGCTGCGCATCGGTCGCCTCGAGGTCCCCGTTCCGGGATTCTCGACGGCGGCGCGCCAGCTCGCGATCGCGATCGCCGACTGGGGGGTCGCCGGCGCGGTGCTCTTCGTTCTCCTTCCCGTCGGAGCGCGGCCGGCCTTCTTCGCGTTTCTCGGCGTCTTCCTCCTCGCGCAGTTCGTGGGCCTCGTCAGCCATGTCCCGGGCGGGCTCGGAGTCTTCGAGGCGCTGATGGTGGTGCTGCTCGCCCCCACGCTCGGCGCCCGCGAGGTCGTCGGTGCCCTGCTCGCCTATCGGGCGATCTACTACCTGCTCCCGTTCGCGATCGCCGTGCTGCTGCTCACCGCGCACGAGTCGCGCGTCGACGTCCCGCTCCGCACCGCCGGACGCGCGGCGGGCCGGTGGGTGCCGGCCATCGTTCCGCACGCGCTCAGCATCACCACCTTCGTCGCCGGCGCGATCCTCCTCTTCTCCGGTGCGACCCCGTCGGTCCGCTCGCGGCTGGCGCTGCTCCATGGCGCGTTGCCGCTGGCGCTGATCGAGGCATCGCACCTGACCGCGAGCCTGACCGGGGCCGCGCTGCTCGTCGTCGCCTGGGGGATCCGCCGCCGGCTCGACGCCGCCTACCACATCACCATCACCCTCCTCGCGTTAGGCATCGTCACCTCCCTGCTCAAGGGACTGGACTGGGAGGAGGCGCTCGCCCTCGGGCTCGTCCTCGCGGTGATGGTCCCGGCGCGCGACGCCTTCTACCGCCCGACGCGGCTCCTCAACGAGCCGTTCACCCCGCAGTGGATCGTCGCGGTCGCCACCGTCGTCGTGGCGAGCGCCTGGCTCGGTGCGATCTCCTTCCGCCACGCCGGAATGGCGAGCGGGCTCTGGCTCCACTTCGCGCCGCATGCCGACGCGCCGCGCTTCCTCCGCGCCACCGCGAGCGTCGTCGTCGCCCTCGCCGGCTACGCCGGCCTCCGCCTCCTCCGCATTGCGCCCCCGGAGATCGCCGCGCCCGACGGCGAGGCGCTCGCCCGCGCCGCGGCGGTGATCGCGGCGTCGCCCGACACAACAGCGAACCTCGCCCTGCTCGGCGACAAGCGGCTCCTCTTCAGCGACAGCGGCCGCGCCTTCATCATGTTCGGGGTCGTCGGCCGCAGCTGGGTCGCGTTAGGCGATCCCGTCGGCCCCCTCGGCGAGCTCCCGGAGCTCGCCTGGAAGTTCCGCGAGGAGGCCGACCGCCACGATGCATGGACGGTGTTCTACCTCGTCTCCGCCCCGACCCTCCCCCTCTGCATCGACCTCGGATTGTCGATGGTCAAGCTCGGGGAGCGTGCAGTCGTCCCGCTTCCCGGCTTCTCGCTCAGCGGCGGCTCCCGGAAGCGGCTCCGCCAGGCGATGCGCGACGCCGAGGCCGACGGCGCGGCCTTCGAGGTCGTGCCCGCCGCAGATGTCCCCGCGCTCCTCCCCGAGCTGCGACGCGTCTCCGACGACTGGCTCGAGGCGAAGCGCACGCGCGAGAAGGGATTTTCCCTCGGCTACTTCGATGAGCGCTACCTGCGGAACTTCTCCGTCGCCTGCGTCCGCGCCGGCGGTCGCCTCGTCGCCTTCGCCAACATCTGGCAGGGAGCTGGCCGTGGCGAGCTGTCGGTGGACCTGATGCGTTACTCCTCCGACGCACCGCGCGGCGTCATGGACTTCCTCTTCGTTTCGCTCATGCTCTGGGGGCGAGACCAGGGCTTTGCATCCTTCGATCTCGGGATGGCGCCGCTCTCCGGGATCGAGGGACGCGAGCTCGCCCCCCTCTGGAACCGCGCCGGCGCCTGGTTGTTCAGGCACGGCGAGCACTTCTACAACTTTCAGGGGCTGCGCCGGTACAAGACGAAGTTCGACCCCCGCTGGGAGCCACGGTACCTCGCGTCGCCCGGCGGACTGGCCCTGCCGCGCGCGCTGGCCGGGGTCTCGATCCTGATCTCCCGCGGGCTCCGCGGCGTCCTCACCCGCTGACGACGACGCCGATCGCCGGCGGCCGGCGTTAGGCGCGGCCTGGGCGGGCCCGGCTGGACTCGGGGGGGGCGGGAGTCCCGGTCAGCGGCGGGAACGGGGGAACGGCTGCCGCCGTTAGTGACCTTCGGGTCACTAACCCGCTAGCTTTCGCGCTCCCTGATCGACGACCCGAGACTGCCTGCTCGCACAGATGAGTACCTCCGCAGAATCGCTTCCCGTTCCTGGCGGTCCCCCGCGCCCCGCCGCACCCACCCCCCGCGGCTCGGCGGCGATGCGCGCCGCCGCCGCCCACGTCGACAGGTATCGCTGGCTGATCCTGCTCGGGCTGATCACCGCCGCGATCATGGAGGTGCTCGACACCACCATCGTCAACGTCGCGCTGCCGCAGATGGCGGGAAACCTCGGCGCCACCCAGCAGGAGATCGGCTGGGTCAGCACCGGCTACATCCTGTCGAACGTCATCTTCCTGCCGATGACCGCGTTCTTCACCGAACGCTTCGGACGCCAGCGCTATCTCGTCGTCTCGATCATCCTCTTCGCCGTCGCGTCCTTCTTCTGCGGCACCTCGCACTCGCTCTGGGAGCTCGTCTTCTGGCGCATCGTGCAGGGCGCCGGCGGCGCCGCCCTGCTCTCCACCGCGCAGGCGACGCTCCGCCAGATCTTCCCGCTCGAGGAGCAGGGGCTCGTCCAGGCCGTGTTCCTCCTCGGCATCATCGTCGCGCCAACGTTGGGCCCGACGCTGGGCGGCTGGATCACCGACAACTACACCTGGAACTGGTGCTTCTTCATCAACGTGCCGATCGCCATGGCGTCGGTCTTCCTCGTCGGCACCTTCCTCCAGGATCCCCCGGACCAGAAGGCGAAGAAGGGCCAGGTCGACTGGCTCGGCATCGGCCTCCTCACCGTCGGCATCGGCGCCCTGCAGTACGTGCTCGAGGAGGGAAGCCAGAAGGACTGGTTCTCCGACGACCTGATCCTCCGCCTCGCGATCATCGCCGGGATCTGCCTCGTCACGATGGTCTGGTGGGAGATGTCGTCCCGGAACAGGCATCCGGTCGTGAACTTCCGCGTCCTCCACAACCGCCAGCTCGCCGCGTCGATCTTCCTCTTCGTCTCGCTCGGCTTCGGGTTGTACGGCGGGGTGTTCATCTTCCCGCTGTTCGCCCAGGGGATCCTGCACTTCACGCCGACGGAAACCGGCCTCGCCATGCTTCCCGGCGGGCTCGCCACCGGCGCGACCGCGCTCTTCTCGGGCTTCCTCCTCAACGGGACGAAGCCGAAGGCCGACGCGCGCATCCTGATCGCGATCGGGATCTCGCTCTTCCTCGTCTCGATGTACCAGCTCGGACACCTGACGACGCAGGCCGGCGAGTCGGACGTCCGCGCCGCGCTCATCATCCGCGGCTTCGGGCTCGGCTTCCTCTTCGCCCCGATCAACAACGTCGCCTACGCGAGCCTCAAGCCCCAGGAGGCGCAGCAGGCCGCGGGACTGATCAACCTCTCTCGCCAGCTCGGCGGGGCCTTCGGCATCGCGATACTCGCGACGTACGTGAACACGCACATCCAGATCCACCGCGTGGACCTCGTGAGCAGCATCGTCGCCGGAAGCCCGGTCACCGACCAGCGCCTGCAGATGCTGACCGCCGGCTTCGTCAGCCGCGGGATGGACCTCATGACCGCGAAGAACGCCGCACTCGCGGCGATCAATGGGCAGGTGATGCAGCAGGCCGCGATGCGGAGCTACAACGACGCGTGGATGCTGCTCCTCCTCACCTTCCTCGTCGTCTCCCCGTCCGTGCTGCTCCTCAAGCGGCCGAAGCCCGGCGCGGCGGTCGTCGACGCGCACTGAGCGCGGTGCTACGTCACGCGACGTATGGGCCGCTCGTGTCGGGCGGAGCACGTTCCTCTCGTCCTCATCGGAGAGAGCCATGCGCCGCCCGACATTCCTCGCCCGTCTCGTCACTACCGCTGTCGCCGCCGGCCTGACGACCGGGTGCATCCCGTACGCCGTCGGCAGCACCGCCCGCACGGTTCCGGCCGGCGACCACGTCCGCACCACGACCGCGTTCATGATCCCTGACGGTGTCGAGAACGAGACCGACTCCGTCGCCGCGACGATTCCCGGGCTCGACTCAGAGGTGCGCTTCGGGATCGACGACCGCTCCGACTGGGGCGTTCGAGTGCCGTCGTGGAGCGGGGTGGTCCTGAACTACAAGCGGCGGCTCGGTGCAGTCCCCGCGGGGGCCGGCGCGGACACCGCAGTTGCGCTGTCGCTGCTGACCGGCGGCGGCTTCGTCAACTGGGGACAGCACGCCCACCTCGAGCTCTCGTTGCTCGCGTCAGGACGTGAAGACCGCAAGGCGATCCCGTACGGCGGAGTCCGGGTGATGCAGGTGGTGCCGCTCAGCAGCTCGGCGCCGAGCGACCGGCCCACGGCCGGGGCATTCCTCGGCTGGCGCATCGGCTCTCGCACCCTCGGTGTCGCTCCCGAGGTCGGAATCTTCTACGACCACTCGGCGCTGCAGATCAGGCACGGCGACGTGATCGTCGTTCCGAGCATCACCTTCTACGGCCCCGTGCTCTCATCCTTGTTCCGCTGACGGCGCGCGGCGGGTGGGGCGTCGCGTTCCGCCCTCGTGCGGCGCGAACGCAACGAGGGGGCGCCTGACGGCGCCCCCTCGTTCATTTCGCCAGCGAGGCTCAGTACTCGCGACGGCCACGTCCGCCGCCACCACCGCCACCACCGCCGTAACCACCACCACCACCGCCACCGCCGCCGCCGCCGCTCGCGCCGCCGCCGAGCTTCGTGACGTTCTCGGCGGCAGGGCCCTTCTGCCCCTGCACGACGTCGAACTCGACCTTCTCCCCTTCGGCGAGCGACTTGAAGCCGCTGCCCTGGATGGCCGAATGGTGCACGAACAGATCCTTGCCCCCATCCTCCGGCGTGATGAAGCCGAAGCCTTTCGCATCATTGAACCACTTTACTGTCCCGGTCGTGCGCATCGTGCTGTCTCCGTGCAAGAGCGTTGGCGTACTGCTGTGATCTACCTACCGCGCTGCGTCGTCTGGCCTGCTCAGGCCTGGTGACCCGGCGCAACGGCCGGCGAATGCGGGTCGGCCCGGCGGACCAATGCAGCTTTCGATCCAGACCCGAGAGTATGGGGCTGGTCCCCGCCGAAGGCACCCTCCAGCCCCCCCGATTGGGCGGCAAGGTAGCACCTTTTGTTCGGGAGCGCAGCAGCGAATGACCGCACCCTCACAGAAACACCCCGAAACCCCCGACGGCGCGCTGCCGGGCCGGACTGCATATTTCCGCTGTCCTTCGACCCGGATCCCCCCCTTATGACATCCACCGCCGCCCGACCCGCCTCCGCCCCCGCGAACGAACCCCACCTCGCGAACCCCGACCAGAACCCCTCGTTCACGAAGGGAATCTTCCTCGGCGAGCTGCGCGAAGACCTCGTCTTTCCCTTCCCCGCCCTCCGCGACAACGATCGCGAGTCGCTCCGGCTGATCCTCGATTCCTTCGGTGCCTTCGCCGCCGAGACGATCGATTCGAGGAAGATCGACCACGACGGCAAGTTTCCCGATACCGTCCGCGCGGGGATGCACGAGCTCGGGCTGATGGGGATGAACATTCCCGAGGAATACGGGGGCTTCGGTGCCTCGGCGCAGGTGTTCAACCGCGTCTTCGGCGAGATCGGCGCCGCCGACCCGGCGCTCGCCGTCTACTTCGGCGCGCACCAGTCGATCGGCTGCAAGGGGATCACTCTCTTCGGGACCGACGAGCAGAAGCGCCAATGGCTCCCTGGCTGCGCGAGCGGCGAGATCGTCGCGGCGTTCTGCCTGACGGAGCCCGGTTCCGGCTCCGACGCGCAGGCGATGACGTCGTCGGCGGTCCCGAGCGCCGACGGCGCGTCGTACACGCTCACTGGCACCAAGATCTGGATCTCGAACGCGGGATACGCTGGCGTCTTCACCGTCTTCGCCAAGGTGCCGGTCACCACTGATGGCAGGACGAAGCAGCGCGTCACCGCCTTCATCGTCGACGCGAAGTCCCCCGGCATCTCGCTCGGACAGCCCGAGCAGAAGATGGGAATCAAGGGAAGCGACACGCGCACCGTGACGTTCGAGAACGTCCGCGTCCCGGCTGGAAACGTCCTCGGTGCGGTCGGCCAGGGGTTCAAGATCGCGCTCGAGATCCTCAACTCCGGCCGGCTTGGCCTCGCCGCGGCGTCGTCGCGCGGCACGCGCCGGATCATGCGCGAGGCGCTCGCCTACGCGAAACAGCGCGAGCAGTTCGGCCGGCCGATCGGTTCCTTCGAGATGATCCAGCAGAAGATCGCCGTCAACGCCGCCGAGACCTATGCATCGGACTCGGCATGGATGCTCACCGCCGGGATGGTCGATCGAGGAGGCATCGACTTCTCCCTCGAGACCGCGGCCTGCAAGATCTTCGCGAGCGAGCTTGCCTTCCGCGCGGCCAACGACGCGCTGCAGATCGCCGGCGGCATCGGCTACTCGAAGGAGTTTCCCTACGAGCAGGCGGTGCGCGACGCGCGCATCAACCTGATCTTCGAGGGGACCAACGAGATCCTGCGCGCCCTGATCGCCCTCACCGCACTGCAGCAGCCCGGCGAGCGGCTCAAGGAGCTTGGCAAGGCGTTCAGGGACCCGCTTCACTCGTTAGGCGCCATCGGCTCCTACGTCGCCGGCCGTGCGAAGCGGCAGGTCACCACCGAGTCCTTCACCAGGGTGCACGCCGCGCTGAAGGAAGAAGCCGATTCGGTCGCCGGGATCATCCACGACCTCGCGCTCGCCGTCGAGGCCCTGCTCCTCAAGCATGGCAAGGCGGTGATCGAGCGCCAGTTCCTCCAGCTTCGCCTCGCCAACGCGGCGATCGATGTCTACATGGCGGTCGCGGTGCTCTCGCGCACGACGTGGGAGATCGAGCGCGCCGGAAGCGTCGGCGCAGCCGCCGCGGAGCTCGACTGCGCGCGGGTGTTCATCCCGGCGGCGATGCGCCGCGCGCGGCGGAACATCCGCGCACTGCGCGCGAACCAGGACGAGCGGTTGAAGGCGATCGCCGAGCGGGCGCTGGAGAGCGTCGACCTCGCACCGCCGACGCCGAGCGATCGGTGATGCCGCGCACGCGTCAGGCGGCCGCTGCCTGACGTGAAAGGCTGCCGGGGCGCGCAGCGCCCCGGCGGCATCCTGTTCGTGGTGAAACGTCGTCGCGCCCCGTGCAGCCGCGATCAGCTGTCGCCCTGCTCGCCGCCCTCGTCGTCGTCGTGGTCGTCGGCGTCGTCGTTGCCTGCACCATGGTCATGCGGCACCATGACCGTGGCATACCCGACTGTCGCGTTCCCGGCCGCGTCGGTGCACGTCGAGCCGATGGTGTAGACGCGCCCTGTTCCCCGCCCCGACCGCTCGGCGCGGAGGAGCAGCGTCGACGCACCTGTTACCTGCCAGTCGGGCGACGTGTCGCCATCACCGAGCCCGTTCACGGGCTCGTTGCTCGACACCGACGAGATTGCGCAGCGCGGTGCGCTGTCGCAGTTGTCGGCAACCGACGTCGTGATCGTCACCGGGACGAACTTGTGGTTCGGCGGCCAGAGCGTGTTCGGGCTTGCCGCCATCGACGTGATGCTCGGCGCGGTGACGTCCGGAGTGCACGCCGCCGCCGCCGCGCCGAGGCCGTTGCCGCTGTTGAGGCCTGTCCCGGGCGCGGTCCCCGCGCCGTCGGTCGAGCACGCCGCGATGATGCCGGCGCTGAGCGCGGCGATAGCCGTTCCGATCGCGATTCTCGTCATGGGCAGTCTCCTTCAGTATCCGCTGGATGTTGCCGTTATGACTCCACAACATTCGCAACGGGCGTGCCCGCTCCATCGGTCACGGCCGAATGCGGCGTGTTGGCGCTGGGAGCATGTCCCGCCGAGTGACGACGATCACAGATTGCCGCTGCCTAACGTTCGACAGCCTGCTACGCGGCCCATAGCCCCGACAGCACTTCCGCCTGCTCGAGCACTGTCTGTGTGGCCTTCTCCTGCTTGTCTGGCGGATAGCCATGCTTCCGCAGGATACGCTTGACGATCACGCGAAGCTGCGCACGCACGCTCTCGCGGACCGTCCAGTCGATCGTGACGTTGCGCTTCACCGTCGCCACGAGCTCGCGCGCGATATCTGCGAGCGTCGGTTCGCCCAGCACCTTCACCGCGCTGTCGTTCACCTCGAGCGCGTCGTAGAACGCCAGCTCGTCCTCGGTCAGGTGCAGCGCCTCGCCGCGAGCGCTCGCCGCCCGCATGTCCTTCGCGAGCTGGATCAGCTCCTCGATCACCTTCGCCGTCTCGATCGCCCGGTTCTGATATCGACGAATCGCCTGATCGAGCAGGTCAGCGAATGAACGTCCCTGAACGACGTTCCGCTTCGACCGCGATCTGATCTCGCCAGTGAGCAGCTTCTGCAGCAGTTCGACCGCGAGGTTTCGCCGCGGCATCGCCCGCACCTCGCTCAGGAACTCATCCGACAGGATCGAGATGTCCGGCTTCTTCAGCCCCGCCGCCGCGAATATGTCTATCACCTCGTCCGACGCGACCGCTCGCGAGATGATCTGCCGGATCGCGTGCTCGAGCTCCTCGTCGGTCCTGCTCTCACCAGGCGTCGATTTCGCGAGCACCGCGCGCACCGCCTGAAAGAAACCGACGTCGTCGCGGATGCGCAGCGCGTCTTCGTGCGGCACCGCGAGCGCGAACGCTCGCGTGAGGTCTGCCACCGCGCGCAGCAGCCGCGCCTTTCCGTCGGGCTGCGCGAGAATGTGCTCCTGCGCGTCAGGCAGGAGGGAGAGCCGCGCCTGCGCTGGACCGCTCATCCACGCTCGCCAATCGAAGCGGTGAAAGAGGCCGCGGCAGATCTCGTACTGCTTCATCATCAGCACCACGGCTTCGCTCTGATCGATCGCCGTCCTGCCCGTCCCACCCGCCTCCGTGTATGTCGCAAGCGCCTGCTTCAATTCGTCGGCGAGGCCGAGATAGTCCACCACCAGCCCGCCCGGCTTGTCCTTGAACACGCGATTCACCCGGGCGATCGCCTGCATCAACCCATGCCCGCGCATCGGCTTGTCGACGTACATCGTGTGCAGACTCGGCGCGTCGAAGCCGGTCAGCCACATGTCGCGCACGATCACGATCTGGAACGAATCGTTCGCATCGCGGAAGCGCGACGCGAGCTCCTCGCGCCGCTTCTTGTTGCGAATGTGCGGCTGCCACTCGAGCGGATCGGCCGCGGAGCCCGTCATCACGACCTTGAGCACTCCCTGCTCGTCATCATCGCCATGCCATTCGGGGCGCAAAGCAATCAGTGCGCGATACAGCTCGACCGCGATCCGCCGGCTCATGGTCACGATCATGGCTTTCCCCTGCATCGTGGCGACGCGATTCTCGAAGTGCTCCACCAGATCCCGCGCGACGAGCTCGATCCGGTTCTGCGATCCGACCACCGCCTCGAGCTGCGCCCAGCGGCTCTTCAGCTTTTCCTTCCGCT
>OEPS010000815.1_pt1 | contig 10606 bp, 8 predicted proteins | sample 1539411 | NCBI WGS metagenome assembly OEPS01 (sample SAMN02671747, study PRJEB22543) | soil metagenome | biome: bacteria | place: China:Hunan Province, Lengshuijiang City | collected 2012-10-15 | depth 0.08m m | reverse complement strand
CCCCCACCAGGGGTCGGAGTCGCCGGGGCGATGATGCCCGCAGGCAAACGGTGCCCCTCCCCGCCGAAGGAACGCCGCCCGCGGGGCTGGCGAATGATCCACGATCACTCGTGGCGCAGCTCGCCGTGCCGCCGTTGCTGACAGCTAACGGCTGCCGGGCGCGCTTCCCCCTGCCGCCGCGGCGATCTCGAACGACCGCAGCCGTGCCGCATGGTCGAACGCCTGCGACGTCACCATGATCTCGTCCGCTCCGGTCCGCGCCGCGAACGCCTCGATCCCGCGCCTGACGGTTTCCGGATCGCCGACCACTGCCGCCGAGAGCATCTCGGCGAGCATCTGTTTCTCGTGCGGGAGGAGCGTCTCGTGGAATCCCTCGGCCGGGGGCGGCAGCGGGCCGGGGCGGCCGCGCCGAAGGTTGATGAACGCCTGCTGCAGCGACGTGAAGAGCCGGCGCGCCTCGTCGTCGTTGTCGGCCGCGAACACGTTGAGGCCGAGCATGACGCAGGGTCGCTCGAGACGCGGCGAAGGCTCGAAGCGCGCGCGGTAGATCTCGAGCGCCTGCTCCATCATCGCCGGAGCGAAGTGCGAGGCGAAGGCGAACGGGAGGCCTAACGCCGCGGCGAGCTGGGCGCCGAAGAGGCTCGAGCCGAGGATCCAGATCGGGACATCGAGCCCGGCGCCAGGCACCGCGCGCACGAGCTGCCCGGGCTGCACCGGCTGGAAGTACGCCATCAGCTCGACGACATCCTGAGGGAAGCTGTCGGCTGCGGCCGGACTCCGCCGCAGCGCGCGGCTCGTCGGCTGGTCCGATCCGGGCGCTCGACCGACGCCGAGATCGATCCGCCCGGGAAAGAGCGACGCCAGCGTCCCGAACTGCTCCGCGATCACCAGCGGTGAATGGTTCGGCAGCATGATTCCGCCGGCGCCGACGCGGATCGTCGTCGTCCCCGCCGCGACGTGCGCGATCACGATCGACGTCGCCGCGCTCGCCACCCCCGGCATGCTGTGGTGCTCCGCCAGCCAGAACCGCTTGTACCCCCACCGCTCCGCGTGCTGCGCGAGATCGAGCGAATTCGCGAACGCCTGCGCGGCAGTGCCGCCCTCGATGATCGGGGCGAGGTCGAGGACGGACAGAGGGATCATTGCGCTGGCGGGTGGGAGGGGTCAGGTGTGCGGTACAAGGTTGCCAGGTGCCAGGCGTCAGGCACCGCGGAAAGGCCGCGGCGGGAAGGACGAACGGCAGCGTCGTTCCTGACACCTGGCACCTGGCACCTGGCACCCCACCGGCCCCGTCCCTAACCGCTACGGCAACGCGTTCCGTTCCCACGATCCGTACATCGGATTGGGCAACACGATGTACGTCTCGCCGAAGTTGGCGAACGCGGCGTCGCCGGCGGTGCGGATCGCCTGCGACAGGCGCGGAAAGTCCTGGATGTTGTCGCCGACCCACATCAGGACCTTCAGCGCGGGAAGCGTCGACGGCGTGGTGCCGGCCGCGACGGCCTCGAAGCGCGGATCCTTGCTCCCGTTCTTCGGGTCGGTCCTGCACAGCACCTCGTCGGCGACGATCCCGGCCTTCTCCAGGTTGGCGCGCGTCGGCTCGCAGTCGCGGTCATCGCGGTTGGTGACGATCACGACCTTCCCGCCTAACGCCCGGACGCGCGCGGTGAAGGCGGCCGCGCCGGGGAGGGCCGCCGCCGCCTCGCGCTGCACCCATTCCCGCCAGCTCGCCTCGTCGTAGCTGGCGCGGCGCTCGGCCAGCTCCTGCTGGTAGGGCGAGTTGTCGATCACGGTCTCATCGGCGTCGAGGATCACCGCCCAGCTCCCCGCCGGGAAGCCCGGCGAGCGCCGTTCGATCACCGTCGTCGCCGTGCGGTAGCCCTGCAGGTAGAGCGCCCGCCGCTCGGCGGAGGCCCGGAACCACCGCACGCTCAGCGGAATGGAGTCCGCCGCAGCGTCAGGCACCGGCGCCGGTACCGGCACGGCCGGAGCCGGCCCTTTCGCGCACCCGGCGAACATGACGACCACCGACGCGACCCCGGCGATGCGCGCGCGCGACCAGCCGCGCACCGCGACCGCGGCCCGCGCCCTCACCTTGCCAGCCTCGCGCCGGCCAGCGTCGCGACCGCGCCTAACGTCGTCTGCGCGGCGTTGAGGGCGAGCCGGAAGTCGGCGTCGCTGTACGTCGTGAAGACGTCCGTCGGCTGGTGCCACTGCGGGTCCCACCCCGCGCCGATCTGCGCACCGCGCTCGTTCTCGCGCAGGCTGATCGCCGGGATGATGTCCTGGAACGGTGCCGAGTCGGTGTTCGTCATGTGCTGCCCGACGGTGGCCGGATAGTCGGTCGCATACTTCTCGTTCGCGTTGGCGAACACCCAGGCCAGCTTCTGCGCCTCGGCGGCGAACTTCGAGGCCGACTGGAACTCGATGTTCACGTCCGCTTCCCGGCGCTGCACCTTCGACACCGTCCCGTCGGCGTCAGGCATCCCATGGTCGAACATCATCATGTCGTGCTGGATCATCCCGAGCCAGCGCGGCTCCGGGTACTTCCCGGATCCCCTCGGCGATTCGATCCCCTGCAGCGCCTGACGCTGCGCGACGTAGGCGCGGGCCCCGTTCAACCCGGTCTCCTCGTTGTTCCAGAGGATGAAACGGATCGAACGGTCGGTCTTCACGTCCGGTGAGCTGAAGATGCGCGCCAGCTCCATCACGACCGCCGTCCCGGAGCCGTCGTCGTTCGCCGCCTCGCCCCAGCCGATGCCGTCCATGTGCCCGCCGACGATGTACATCTCGTCGGGATGCGTCGTCCCGACCTTCGTGCAATAGACTTCCTGCCGCTCTCCCGGCGACGACGGCTGGCTGTTCAGCGCCCGCAGCTTCGGGTCCGGCTGGGCGAGCGAATCCGTGTTCACCCCCGTCGGCCGGAGGTTGCCGCGGAAGCGTCCACCGCCCGGGGGCCGGCGCGGAACGCTCGGCGGATACGACGTCGGTGCGCCCGGCCGCGGCGCCGGCGGCTGGTAGTCGTAGGTGATCCGTTCGGTCGGCGCGCAGCCGTAGCTCTTCAGCTGCGCCTCGATCCAGTCGATCGCCGCGCGGTTCCGATCCGTCCCCTGCCGGCGGTCGCCGAAGCTGGTCAGCCCCTTCACCGTCGCCTTGTAGCGTTCGAGGTCGAGCCGGGCGACCATCGCCGCGATCGGGTCGTAAGCCGAATCGTCAGCCGCGGCCGCCGGGACCGGAGCGGGCGCGGGCGTCTGCGCCGCGACCGGCGTGCAGCCGATCGCCGCGAGGAGAGATGCGGCAGCGAGCCGCGAACGGGAAGAAGAGGAAGTCATGTCGTCGCCAAAGGGTGGAGATCATGGCCAGCATCGCGGGGCACGACGGACGATCATCGCTGGAACTCCCCCTTTCAAGGGGCCGACCGGATCGTTCCCGCGCCGGAACCGCTGCGCCCCGCCGTCTCCTCGGCGCCGTTGACCCGGCATCGTGCACATCTGCCTACGGCGCAATCAGCGCCACCACCTCGTCCCACTCCACCTCCCCGAAGTACTCGCTCATCTCCACCCCCTCGAGCGCGGCGACAACCGCTTCCCTCGTGTAGGGCACCCCGACCAGCCGTGCCTCGAGCTCGCCGACGCCGCGCCGTCCCATGAAGTCGCCGAAGATCCGCACCCCGGCGAGGCGCCCTTCCTGCACGTCGAGGCGCGTATCGATCTCCCCGATCGGGAACCGCTTCGCTCGCTGCACGTTCGACGGCGGGTCCTCCCCGTAGTTCCACGTCCAGGTCCCGTACTTCCGGTCGTGCAGCTCGCGCACCCCCGCCCAGTCCGCGTCGCCTAACGCGAGCGTCGGGATCCGCGCCCGGTCGCGCGTCCCGAAGATCCTCTCGAGGATCCGCTCGCGCAGCTCGATGACGTCGAGCGGCGTGCTCAGGAACTCGCTGATGTTGGCCACCCGGGACCGGATCGACTTCACCCCCTTCGACTCGACCTTCCCCGGCCGCGGGCGCAGCGCGGCGGTGACGTCGTCGAGGTTGGAATCGAGCAGCAGCGTTCCGTGGCTGAACATCCGGTCCGGTGTCGCGAACTGCGCGTTCCCGGAGATCTTCCGTCCGCCGACGAGGATGTCGTTGCGTCCCCCGATCTCGGCCGCCACGCCTGACGCGCGGAGGACGTCGACCACCGGCCCGTTGAACTTCTCGTAGCGGTTGAACCGGTTGCCAACGTCCCGGGTCATGAAGCTGAAGTTCAGGTTGCCGAGGTCGTGGTAGACCGCGCCCCCTCCCGAGATCCGCCGCACCACCCTGATCCCCTTCTCGGCGACGACGTCCGGGTTGATCTCCTCGATCGTGTTCTGGTTCCGCCCGATGATGATCGCCGGGGCGTTGACGTAGAAGAGGAGCAGATCGTCGTCCCCCATCCGGTTCCGGAGGACGTATTCCTCGAGCGAAAGGTTGAGGTACGCGTCGGTGACGTCGCGGTTGTCGACGAAGAGCATGTTCGAGAGAGCGCGAATGATTTGAGTGGTGCGCGCGGTGTGCGTGGAGGAGCGGCCGGACCGAGGCGGACGCGGCGTCGGGCCGCTCGGCTGGAGCTTGTCAGCGTGCGTTCCGGCGAACGCGTCGCCCAGCGCGACCCCGGCGACGATCGCGGTGCCTGGCACATGCCAACGGATCGTGTCCCGGACGATCTCCCCCGAAGCGCGACGGATAGACGAGGATGTCGGGCTGGCGCTGCGTGCGCGGGGGCACCGAGATCGCGCCGGAACCGACGGCGTGGCCGATCGAACCGACCGCGCTGTCGAGTCGGGCGGCGATTCGCGTCGCAACGATCCGGTGCAACGCCCGCGGTGCCGGTGTCGCCGGGAGCACTCCATCGAGCAGCTCGTAGCGATTCCCGTCGTCGGGGAACCGGCCGGGATCGTCCACCGTGTATCGCGGGACAGTGACGAGGGCCATGCCCGTACCTTACCTCCCTTTGGCGCGCTTTGTCTACCCGGCCTGCGCCGGGAGCAGTGGCGCCGAGCGGGACCGCGTCATTATCTCTCCGCGTGCCTGACTGGATCTGTTTTTCGCCCGGCGACGCTGCCGCCCGGCTGAAGGAGCTTGCAGCGCAGTCGGCGGACAACGACGCGAGCGAACGGTCGAGCTTCCAGAGCTGGCTGCCCGGCTTCCGCGACGCGTTAGGCGTCGACGATCCCGTCCCGCCGACCGCCGGCTACTGCTTCGAGCTGCCCATCCACGTGGACCGCCAAGGCCGCATCGGCGGCACCCTCACTCCGGCCGGCGGCGCCGGAGGCCACCCGACGGAGAACGAGGCGATCCGCCAGGCGGTGACGATGCTCACGTAATGCTCCTCCCCCGCGCCTTGCTGGCTCGCGGAAAACCCGCAGTGCGACCCGTGCCCGTCCCGTCGTCGGCGCGATCGTGCAGTGTCGATGGTTCGGAAAGTGCTGGCTGCGCCGGTCGCATGGCTGCGGGTGGCGGTGGTGGCAGGGGTGGGCCGCTGCTCATCGGGTCGGGACGGATCTGTCTCGACCTCGCTGGACGACCGGCGTGCCGGGACGATGGGCGGCCGGCACATTCATCGCTGTTCTCTGCGCGTCGCGCCACGAAGACTTCCCGGCGCCAGCCGATCTCCAAACCTCTGACCGACTGACCGATGGCTTGCTCACGTCCCCGTCGCTACTCCCGCGCCGCGATCGACGGTGCTCCTCGCTCCGTCTTCGTCCACCTGCGGGTGCTGCTGCCCATCCTGCTCGCCCTCGCCGCCACACCACTCGCCGCCCCGGCGCAATCAGACACGACGCGCCGCTCGGCAGATCCCCTCTTCACCCGGCGTGATGCGGTCGTCGGCGCCGCGTTCGTCGTCGGGACCGTTGCCCTCCTCCCCTTCGACAAGCGGTTGAGCGAGCAGTTCCAGCGGCCGTCGAACCACCCGCGCGGGTTCGTGGCGAGTCTCGACAGCGCCTTCCGCCTGACGGCGGCCCCCGGTGCGCTGCTCATCGGCGGCACGATGTACGCCGTTGGCCGCATCGCCCACATCGAACGGGCTGCGGATCTCGGATTGCACGGTACCGAAGCGCTCCTCGTCGGGTCGGCGGTCGGAGGGCTGATCAAGGGCACACTCGGGCGCGCGCGCCCGTACGCCGTGAAGGACTCCAATGCCTATGATTTCAAGCTCGGCCGCGGGTTCACAAAGGGCAGCCCGTACTCTTCGCTCCCTTCGGGACACACAGCCGCGGCGTTCGCCGCCGCGGCGGCGGTCACGGCCGAGACGTCGAAATGGTGGCCGCACCAGAAGCTGCTGATCGGCACGGCGATGTACGGCGGCGCGACGATGGTCGCGCTGAGCAGGATGTACGACGACAAGCACTGGGCCAGCGACGTCGTTCTCGGCGCGGCGATCGGCACCTTCAGCGGATGGAAGGTCGTGCAGTACCATCACTCGCACCCCGGCAACAGGATCGATCGCTGGCTGCTCTCGGCGACGGTAACCCCGGCACCCGACGGCGGGCTGGTGATGGCCTGGACCATCGCCCCGCGCTGACACGTTCCCGCCTGACGGCGCAGCCTGCGCTTCCACTTCTCTTCCATCCATCATGCCCATCCGACTCAGCGCGATCTGCCGGGCGATTGCCTGGACCCTCGCTTCGTGCGCCGCGGCCACCATCCCGACGCGCGGCGCACTCGCGCAACGCGCGCCGGCTGCTCCGGCACGAGCACCGCGGCTCGTCGTCTTCCTCACCGTCGACCAGATGCGCCCGGACTACTTCACGCGCTTCGGTGACCAGCTCACCGGCGGGCTGAAGCGGCTCTACCGGGGCGGCGCGGTGTTCACGCGCGCGTACCAGGATCACGCGATCACCGAGACCGGTCCCGGCCACGCCTCGACGATGTCGGGGCGGTTTCCCGAGCACACCGGGATCGTCAACAACGCGCTTGGCGTCCCCGATCCACAGGCGCCGCTCGTCACCTCGCGCGACCCTGGTGCATCGCCGTTCCGCTTTCGCGGCTCCGCTCTGATCGACTGGATGCGAAGCGCCGATCCGCGCAGCCGCGCGCTGTCGATCTCGCGCAAGGACCGCGGCGCGATCCTCCCCCTCGGGCGCGCGAAGCAGTCGGTGTTCTGGTTCGCGACTTCGACGGCCGAGTTCACGACGAGCACGTACTACTCCGATACGCTTCCCACCTGGATTCGCGCCGTGAATGCGCGGCGCGTTCCGCAGCGGGCCGCGGGAACGTCATGGACGCTGCTGCTCCCGGCTGGCGCCTACCCTGAACGCGACAGCGTGCCGGTCGAAAATGGCGGCCGGGATTTCCTCTTCCCACACGTGCTGCCTGACGATCCCACGGCAATCGGCGACGAGTTCGTCGTCACGCCGGCGATCGACGCCCTCACCCTCGACGCGGCACTCGCCGGGTTGAATGCGCTCGACCTCGGCCGCGGTCCCGCGCCCGACATCCTCGCCGTCTCGCTCTCGGCGACCGACTACATCGGGCACCGCTACGGGATGGACTCGCGCGAGCTGCACGACCAGATCCTGCGGCTCGATCGCTCGCTCGGTGTCTTTCTCGATTCGCTCTACAAGCTCCGTGACTCGGCGGACGTCATCGTCGCGCTGACCGCGGACCATGGCACGACACCATACCCCGAGCTGCACTTCCCGGGGAGCGACCCGATGCGCGGCCGTGCCGACATCCGGCCGACGCTCGCTGCCGCGCGCCGCGCACTGGTGACACGCGGCGTCGACAGCACCGCGCTGCGCTTCGAGGGGGGCGCGATATCCCTCGATCGCGCCGCGTTCGCGGCGGCGGGCGTCGATCGTGACTCGACTGCGCGCGCGCTCGCGGCCGCGCTGCGCCGCGTCCGCGGGGTTGCGCAGGTCGACCTTCGCGCGGATCTCCCGCGCCGCGCCGCGGCCGGCAACGTCTACGCGCGCCGCTGGCTGCACACCCTTCCTCCGGACAACGCCACCGCGGTGACCGTGACGCTGCGCGACCACTACTACTGGGCGCAGGTCCACTACGCGACGCACGGGTCGCCACACGACAGCGACGCGCACGTCCCGCTGATCTTCTACGGCGCGCCGTTCAGAGCGGGCAGCTACAACCAGTTCGTCCGCGTCGTCGATATCGCACCGACGCTCGCCGCGGTGCTCGCCGTTCCTCCCACCGAACCGCTCGACGGCCATGTCCTTCGCGAGGCGCTGCGCTGATCGCTGACCAGCGGATCAGAGTCGTTGAAGCACGATGACGCTCGCCACAAAACGCCCTTGACCCCTCCAGGGGGTCGGAGTCGTTGGGGAAGTCCAGGTGACCAGAGTCGTTTGAAAGACGATGACGCTCGCCACAAAACGCCCTTGACCCCTCCAGGGGGTCGGAGTCGTTGGGGAAGTCCAGGTGACCGGCGTCGTTGAAGGACGATGACGCCTCCCGTCCTTCACCCCAACGAGACTCGCCGCAGCAACTGCGCGTTCAGCGCGACGATCACCGTGCTGAGTGACATCAGCACCGCTCCCACCGCCGGCGACAGCACGAACCCGAACGGCTCGAACACCCCCGCCGCGAGCGGGATCGCCACGACGTTGTAGCCCGCCGCCCACCAGAGGTTCTGCACCATCTTCCGGTAGCTCGCCCGGCTCAGGGCGATGATGCGCGGGATGTCGCGCGGATCGCTGCGAACGAGCACGATGTCTCCCGCCTCGACGGCGACGTCGGTGCCGGCGCCGATCGCGATCCCGACATCCGCCGTGACCAGCGCCGGTGCGTCGTTCACGCCGTCGCCCACCATCGCGACGCGCTTCCCCGCCGCCCGCAGCTTCTCGATCGTCGCCGACTTCTGCTCGGGGAGAACCTCGGAGAACACCGTGTCGATACCGAGCTCCCGCGCGACCACGTCGGCAACCTGCTTCGCGTCGCCAGTCATCATCACGACTTCGATGCCGCGTGCGTGCAGGGCGTCGATCGCCGCGCGCGACTCCGGTCGCACGACGTCGGCGAGGACGAATACCGCCAGCACCCCAGCATCGCTCGCCAGGTAGATCGACGCCCGCCCGCTCGCTGACGCCCGGCCGATCGTCGGACCCAGCGCTTCGGGGACGGCGAGCGAGCGGGCGCGGAGCAGCGCCGGTCCCCCGATGTAGAGCATCCGGCCATCGACGCGCGCCCGCGCGCCGACTCCCGGGATCGCCTCGAAATTCTCCGCCCTCCCCGGCGTGATCCCGCGCTCGCTCGCGCTGCGCACGATCCCCTGCGCGATCGTGTGCTCCGAGTCCGCCTCCGCGGTCGCGGCCAGCCGCAGCGCCTCGTCGTCCGTGATGCTGCCATCGGTCGCAAGGTCGACGACACCGAACTCGCCGCGCGTCAGCGTCCCCGTCTTGTCGAACACCACTGCCGTGATGTTCCGCGCCTCCTCGAGCCCGCGGCGATCGCGAACGAGGAGACCATTCCGCGCACCGAGCGTCGTCGAGATCGCGATGACGAGCGGGATCGCCAGCCCGAGCGCATGGGGACACGCGATGACGAGCACGGTCACGACTCGTTCGATCGCGAACTCGGGATGGCCGGGCCGGATGACGAGCCACGCGATCAGCGTGACGATCGCGGCGCCGAGCGCGACCAGCGTGAGGATGAACGCCGCCCGGTCGGCGAGCGCCTGCGCACGCGACCGCGATCCCTGCGCCGCTTCGACCAGCCGCATGATCCGGGCGAGCGCAGTGTGCTCCCCGGTGCCAGTCACCTCCACACGCAGCGACCCGGACCCGTTCACCGTCCCCGCGATCACGCCATCACCGGCCTTCTTGTCCGCCGGCGTCGACTCGCCCGTGACCAGCGCCTCGTTCACCGCGCTGCGCCCGTCGCGGACGATCCCATCCGCGGGTACGCTCGCTCCCGGCCGGACGAGCACGACGTCCCCGCCACGGAGCTCGGCGATCGACACCTCCTCGGTGCTCTCTCCAACGACACGCACCGCACTGTTCGGCAGCAGCCTCGCCAGCTCCTTCAGGGCACCCTGCGCCTGGAACACCGAGCGCATCTCGATCCAGTGTCCGAGCAGCATGATGACCACCAGCGTGGACAGCTCCTCCCACAGCGGCATCCCCGGATAGCCGAGGGCGACGACGGCGCTGAACACGAAGGCGACGGAGATCGCCAGCGCGATCAGCGTCATCATCCCGGGCAACCGGTCGCGAAGCTCGTTGACCGCGCCGCGGATGAACACCCACCCTCCGTAGAGGAATACCGCCGTCCCGAAGAGGGCCGGGATCCAGGTCGAACCGGCAAAGCGCGGCGCCGTGTAGCCTAACGCACTCTGGAGCATGTGACCCCAGACGAGCGTCGGGACCGCCAGCGCGAGCGTCAACCAGAACTTCTCGCGGAACATCGCCACGCTGTGCCCGGCATGCCGGTCGTGCCCCGCTGCGTGTTCCTTGTGACCGGCTGGCCGCTCGGGACCAGCGTGCCTGTCGTGAACAGCGTGGTCCGCGTGACCGCCGTGGCCCTCGTGCGCCGCCTCGCCCTCATGTCCAGCGTGGTGATGCTCGCTCATTCTTCCCCCCCCCCGCCCGGGTGCACGATCACGCGTCGGCCCACGCTCCTTCCGCAGCG
>OEPS010000814.1_pt1 | contig 10620 bp, 14 predicted proteins | sample 1539411 | NCBI WGS metagenome assembly OEPS01 (sample SAMN02671747, study PRJEB22543) | soil metagenome | biome: bacteria | place: China:Hunan Province, Lengshuijiang City | collected 2012-10-15 | depth 0.08m m | reverse complement strand
AATTTTTAATTGATATTCTTTCAGATTCTCAAGTGGCAAACGTGTTTGTGATTGGGCATAGCATGGGGACACGAGGTCTGGCTAAAGCAGTCGGCGCAATTGCACTTGAGAAACCCGAAGCTTTAAAGAAAATGAAAGCTATAATTCTTGCAGCTCCCGACATTGACACTGAGCTATTCAAACGAGAAATTGCACCTAAACTCTTACGAGCTGAGCGAAATGTCACGCTTTATGCCTCCTCCAACGATCGAGCATTGTCAGCTTCACAAGGTCTCAATGGCTATCCCCGTGCGGGCGACAGTGCCACGGGGTTGGTCATTCTTAAAGGAATGGATACCATAGACGCATCCAATGTTGATACCAGTTTACTTGGTCACTCTTACTATGGCGATGTGCGCACAATCATTGACGACATGCATTATATTATCCAGCAATCTCTACCGGTGGATCAAAGAGCAGGATTGATGTCGAAAGGCCGTGAACCTAACAGATACTGGTTATTCAAACAGTAAGCTCCTCGTGGCCCGAACTTTTGTTTTTGCTTTCAGACCAGAAGTGCGTCCACAGCTTCAAGGTGTCGTGCGGGATTTGAGCGATGGAACGCATATCCATGACATTTTCCTATAACGACTATCCAATGGTCAAAAGACCAGCCCTTCGGTAAGCGTATTGTCAAACTATCTGGATATCAGACAAGGGCGGACAACTCCTTTCTTGCCCATCTGCTTTTGTGAATGTCTAGCTCGGTCGGATAGCGACGGTCTGCGGCGTCTGCGTGGACTGCGCGATGTGGATGCTTCGGATCGATAGGGACATTTCGTGAGTGTCCGCTAGTGGCCGATTGCTTCCCCTCACCACCGGCAGCTTTGGGTAGTTTTCTGTCGGTCGTTACCATGGCGTGTACTCGTCAAATCGAATGCAAACGGTTGGTCAGCACGGATGCAATTGACTGGTCAGTGGCAATGCAAATGGGTGGTCACGTCCATGCAAATACCAAATATGCACTTGGCCGCTCGGACTGGTTGTTTGCCGGGGCGCTACGCAGCGGCAAACGGGCGGCGGCGATTATCACCCTGATCCAGTCGGCTAGGATAATGGGCATGACCCGTATGTCTATTTGAAGGATATGCTGGCACCACTGCTGCCGAAGCAGCGGGAATCTGTATAACTCACACAAGGTGAGTTCGGTGTGGGCTAACCGTTATACGACTTTACTGTTGTGTTTAGATGCGACAGTAATGTCACCCAATAGTAGTTAGGCACCATCTGAACCATCCCACTGCTTGGGGCCTGACTATCGAAGTACGCCTACAGGCGGGAGTTCGTGCGGCAGCACAAATCCATATCCTTGCGCCATATGTCCTCCGCCTGCGGGGCATTGACCTTTTTCCGTTCCTTTTTCGCCATAACCGTCATAGAACATGGCGTGGCATTTGTTGCAGAAACGCCATTCCGTCTGAGTGGTCGAAGTGCCTGGAACATCATGGGGCAGGAGGTGGCCACTGGTAGAAATCTGGGCTACATGTCCTCCTCGTCCATTCGCCGAAGATTGCCCTTTATTGGAATATCCGTCGAAGAACAGGACGCTGCAATACTTGCAGCAACGCCAGCGAGGCTGTGCAGTAGCGGTTTCGCGTTTTTTGCTCGCGTCGCGGCAGGGGCCGGAATCGTAGTAGGGCAGGTCGAAGTTGTAGCCCTGCGCCTTGTGGGCCTTGCCGTCCGTGCATACGCCACCACCGTCGTTGCGATAGAACATCGCCTGGCATTTGTTGCAGAAACGCCATTCCTTCGTGCGGCATGAAGCGACAAGGGGTTGGGCCCACGTAAGCGGTGAGATGAGGTACAGGACTAACATTCCCCCCCACCTTGCAATATCTGCCGTCTTGCAGCTCTTGCGCTGTTCATAACGACCTCTCTGTGGCACCTGGTAGCACTGCTTATCACTTTAGTTAACGAGCAAGGCAGTGCCATCGATGAACACCCAGAAGCCAAAGGGAACTCCGGAAAAGCCCGGGCTGAACTGCTGAAATGGCGTTCCCCCAGAATCTCAGCCCTACAGCATGAGCCAAATGAGCTTTTCCGATGCCGAGTACACCGGCGATCGCAAACAGTCCTGGCGAGGGATAGAAGCAGGAGGGGGCCATGGGCAGGGCTGGTGGAGTTGACCGAACCGTACCATCCCAAGGCTAACAATGGTCGTCCGCCGTATCCCCTGGAAACCATGGTTCGCATCCTGGTTTGCCTTCAGCGACCCGACGAAGGGGAAAGCGTTGTACCAGATCACCTCGCTGCGTCAGCTCAACGCATTCAATATCACCAGGTAGCAGAAGAGGGCGCGTACTCGCTGTTCTTGCCGCGTATCACCCGCTACGGGCTGGATGGATTATGCTGGTATCAAGCTTTCAGCAGCAGACCGCTTCATTACTAAGGTCTAGGAGGAGCACGTATGAAGAGGGATTATCTGAAAATCTATGAAGACAGCCAGCCGCTTTCGGAGAAGGCCATCGAAGCCTTGGGCCGGTTACACCAGGCTGAAGCTGCTGGCCGGCCAGCGACAGAAGTTGCTCAGCTTCGGGCAGAGGCTGAGAGCCTCTTCCAAGCGGTTTCCGACTACCAACTGCGCGCAATGGGCGTACCGTCTCCAACCCTTCAGTGACGTGTTTTTTCACGCAGCACGCATCCGAGGGAGCCTAGCATAGGACTCAGTGTCGATTAGGCACTGTATCCATGGGCTAAGCGATCCAGCATTTCTTTAACCTGGACGTAGCCTGCTTCAGCCTCTGCACACTGGCGCGGGGTAAAGCCTCCAAGTGTGATCACCGGGTCATCTAGCCAAGCGTCTGCCTTAACCTTTGAGCCAAAGACTTGTTCCGCGTGAAGCTGGATCTGTTCGCTCAATGTCATTTTTGTGCGCACGATTTTCTATGGAGGGCACGCACGATCTCGTTGCCTTCTAGGCGCCCTGCGATGTTTTCTGGGTAACGTGGAGTGCCCTTGGCGTCGATGTCCATGTAATACAGGAATGTACCGTCCTTGAGTTCGCCAACGACGCCTCCGCCCTCGTAATAGAGGTTATCCAGCAGGAAGCCAGGCGTGGAGCCATCGAGGGTGCTGACCAGATTGTAGCGGGTACCAGCTTTGAGCATCGCGAGCATTCCTTCAATGCTAGAGGGCGGCTGTTTCGTTGTGTAGAGAACAGCCCGTTGAGCTCGGATGATGGGGCCATCCTCCGTTTGTAAACAAGCTTCGCTAGCGGGGCGACGCAGGAAGGAGAGGCGGGCGCCTCGTGTCGGGTACAGCCCCTCTACATGCCCAGCGCCAAACACTGGTGATCCAGGGGAGAATTGGCAGAATATCCTGCATTTCAGGCCTTGCCGGTGTAGTGTTTGCCACAGTCGGTCGGAGCCAGACTAAGCAGGCACCCGGCCGGATGCCTTGCCTGAAAGGAGCACTCATGTATCAAGTGATAGGAATCAAAAACACAGCGGTCGCTTTCCTGGTTGTTACCCTAGCAATTTTCGCCCTGCTGAATCATGGCAACATCATTACGCTTTTAGATAATCCGCTCAACCTTCTGAAGGCGCTGTCTAGCGCTTCGAGTCTGGCTGGTTTTGTCTTTCTGATCCTGGGCGAGACCTTTATTTTCCCTTGGATCTGCAAGCTGCCCGTTGTCAGGACGTATTTCCCGCCAATCGATGGCGCATGGGATGTGACGCTTCAGTCGAACTGGGGCGCTATTGAGCGCATGCGGGGAAACCTTGCGGTCGAGGACAAGACCTCCAAACAGGGCAAGGTGAAGATTTTCTCCCGCTTTTTCCGTGTACGCATGCAGTTCGAGTCCGATGACCGCTATTCGAAATCCAGCACGATCTGCGTAAGCGTCCAGCGTGACAACCAACACGGCACGATCGAGCTCAACTACATCTACGAAAACCTGACCAGTAACCCGAAAATATCCGACTGCAGCCGGCACAATGGGGCTGCTCGGGTTCAGGTGCGTGATGAAGACGGTAAGGTCTCGATGGAAGGTGTGTACTTTACCGACCGCAACTGGAATCAGGGTCTCAACACGGCTGGTTACATCGCGTTCGAGCGCACGACAGCACAAGCCGCCGGAGGCGATAAAGTCACTGGGCAGGGCCGTAGTGGCAACGTGCAATGATACTATATGTTGTGTAAAAAAACACGTTATTGCACTATATGTTGGGCGGTGGCATCATTGGATCCATGCTGCAACCGCTTCACTGTACCGTGTGAAGGATCGACGACCGCTGGAGGTTAGGCGGGTTGGTGGGGCGGGGTTTGTTTAAGCTTGGCGTGACGTCAGCTGGACGCCGGGCGCCCCTGCAAGCCTGCATAAGGCTTGTGACCATTGAAGGCCCTAACCGATAAAGGAGTGGCGTCATATGCCAAACCTGAGCCCGCTGCTGTACAGCTCCAACGAGCACAGCACCTTCTTGAAGGAACTCGATCTCGATGACACCGAGAAGAAGGACATCAACTCGGCCAGATCAGACGTTCGGGATGCACTGCGCAAGAAGCTACCTGGCGCCCTGCGTGACCGGGGATATGAAGGAAAAGAGTGCAATCCGAAATTCTTCATCCAAGGCTCCTGGGCCTACAAGACGCTGAACCGCCCGTGCCAAACCCCTCCTCAGCAGTCCGATGTCGATGACGGCGTTTATTTGCCGATGAGCATCGTGACGGAGGAGAACCGGCCCACCATGGCGATCAAGGACTTCCGGGCTGCGGTTTGGGATGTTCTGAAACCGCTGTGCGAAGAGAAGGGCTGGGAGCTCTCGTCCAAAGCCACCTGCATGCGCGTGGAAATCTCCACCTTCGCGCACATCGACCTTCCGCTTTACGCCATCCCGGATGACCAGTACGCGAGGATCGTCGAAGGCATGGAAGCGCGTAACTACACGGTGATCAAAAGCCTCGCAATCAACTCGGAGCAGGATTGCTGGAAGAAACTGCCTTCGGACAAGATCCTGCTCGCGTGCGAAAAAGAGTGGATTGTTTCTGACCCGCTGAAAATGAAGGAGTGGTTCGAGCTGGAAATCTCGGACAAGGAGGAACAGTTGCGTCGGGTGATTCGCTACATCAAGGCGTTTCGCGACAAGCAGTGGGACAAGGGTGGGCCGAGTTCAATTCTGCTGATGGCTGCAGCCTGTCCACTCTTTGAGTTCCACTACAAGCGTGATGACCTGGCCCTGCTCCATATCGTAAAGGGTCTGCCGAATGCCCTGCGCAACGGCGTGAAAAGCCCAATCGATTCCAAGGTCTACCTGACCGATGCACTGGGAGAGGGGGGCGTCACCGATGCTGCTGAGAAATTCGAAACCTTCAGGACATACCTGGAAGCTTCGATCGCAGACAGCGCCAAAAAAGAGATGGCGTGCCTCTGGATGCGCACCATGCTGGGTGATCGCTTCCCTGATCGTCCTGATCTTATCAATGATCAACCTGCACAGCCGATGCCGGCGGTAATGGCCGCTAGCCCACCAGAGCGCGGCCCCTCTGAAATCGTCAAACGCACCAAAGCGGGGTAACGCTATGAGCGTCATCTCTGAGCTGCTTGCAGCGTTGAAGCCGATCGGATTTCAGCGCTGTGAGGAGCAACTGGGTGCGTCATCACTGCTCGTCAAAGGCGTACTGAGTACCCGGTTAGGCGACGTACCGTGCCAGGCACTGATCGACCGATCCTTTCAGACGTTCCCGCTTGTGCAATTGACGCCTGTACCGGGATGCTTGCGTCCAATTGCGCCACATGTGGGTGCTGGCGGCTTCTTGTGCTACATCGCAGAATCGACGGCTGTTGTCGACATTTTCGATCCCATTGGGCAGACCTTGGCAGCCTTGGAACAGGCCGCTCGGGTGCTCGATCAGATCATGTCGGGAGAGCGCGTGGACGATCTGGCTGAAGAGTTCTTTGCTTTTTGGCCGGGTGAGCCGTTGTATGTGGACGTGAATTCACGCCAATCTGGTGAAGGCATTCTCTTGCAAGTAGGAAAGGCCAGCGCTATCAGTGATGACCCGAAACGTACGATAGCCAAGCTGAGTCATCTGCCAGGCGAACTCCGAGAGTTGCCTGTCACTGTCGATCGAGTGACGACCAAAGCGGTACCTAGGCCAACACCTGATGCATGGCCACCGAAAACCGTCAGCGAATTACTTGAGTGGCAAGGGCAACTTGATGATGCCTGCCGCCGCAAAGTTGAAGCGCGCATCGCCAAAGCCTACCGCAAGGGGTGGGAGTTTGCGATTGTCGTGGTCGATTCTCCTTCGATGCCATACGCGTTTGCGACGTTTAATTTGCAGAAAACCCCTCGCGGATCGTCTCGTGATCAACGTCTTCCGATCTATGACTTAAAAATTGTCCGGCTTCGCTTGGTTCGCATTGACGACGCCTATGTGACTCAGCGCAACATCCCTGGCCAAACCACGCTAGCCGGTAAGCGTATCGCAATGCTGGGATGCGGAACGATCGGCGGGTATCTTGCAGAAATGCTTGCTAAGGCAGGGGCGGGTTCTCTTGGTGGTGAGCTTATGCTGGTCGACAACCAAAGGCTCGAACCGGGAAATCTGGGGCGGCACCGGCTGGGCACAGACAAGAGCTTCCTGCCCAAGGCAACCTCACTGGCAGATGAAATTAAACGCGTCATGCCAGCCTCGAACGTACGGGCTATCACCTACGATGCCAGGGAGGTCAGCCTTGAGGGGTTCGACCTGCTGATTGATGCTACCGGCGAGCAGGCGTTGGGGCAGTGGCTTGCTGCTCATCATTCACAAACAAGTCCGCTTCTGCATGTATGGATCGAAGGGGCAGGTATTGCTGTCCGATCGTACATGGGTAACCACGCTTCTGAAGGCTGCTACCGCTGCCTCTGCGACTATGAAAATCGAGGCGATTTCCACGCTGTTGAAGGTGGTGTTGAGCCGCTGTTCGCCGGGCAGGGCTGTGAAGGCCCCTACGTGCCGTTCTCCGCATCGGTGTCCATGCAGGCTGCTGCGCTAGGCTTCGATTCGGTGATGGCGTGGGTCGGCGGTAAAACCTGGCCTGGCCTGTCAACCCGGGTGTTGAGTAGAACCCACGAGCCTGCATCTGCAGATTGCACCATTCTCAAGCGGCCAGGGTGTCCAGCATGCAGTTCATGACAACCTGGCGCAGTCCAGCAGATGAGCAGTTTGTGTACTTCAGCCAAAGCGTCCTGGAAATTTTTAAACGTCATATCCAAGGCGCTGAAGGCACGGAGGCCGGGGGCATTCTGCTCGGGCATGTTCGCGGAAAACATCTCGAAGTCTTGGAGGCCAGCGAGCCCACCCGTCAGGATCGCCGACTGCGCTATTTCTTCGAGCGAATGATCCATGGCCACAAGAGCCTGGCGGAAAGACGCTGGCAGGAGAGCAACGGCCTAGTGAGGTACATCGGGGAGTGGCATACCCACCCGCAAGAGGTGCCGAGCCCTTCGAGCATCGATCTAGGCGAATGGGAGATTCTGGCGACAGGGCGCACTGATCGACGCCCTCTGCTGGCTGTGATAGTCGGGCGGCAGAACCTCCATGTTGAACTGATGCATGCCGGTGGAAGGCGCCAAGGGTTCTTTGCTGAATAGCACGCTCCCATAACAGGTGGCCCAACGCCTTAACAGTTAAAACCAGGGACTAGGTACCGTAAAAATAGTGAAGCTTTAGGCAGAGCCATCCCTTAGCAGCTTCGATGCATTGCAGGTCGTAGATGTTAAAAAGCACGCCGTCAGCGTGCTTTTGTTTCCGTGAACGTCTGGCGCGGCCCTAAAAGCCATTCCGAGGGCATTGCCACTGACTTCTGGCAGTAACAGCCTTTACTGTTCGGTGCCAGCCAGGCCTGTGCTTTCTTGTTCTTCACCGTTAAACGCCAAGGTCAGCTCCAATGCCAAGTTGAACCCTTGCTCAGCGAACTTCTCAATGTCTGCATGGCCGTCCAGGTCAATGGTGAGTCGCGAGGGATTGCCATGCACGAGCTGAGAGCGCACATCGTATAGATCGTAGAATTTTTTGGCTTTTTGGCCACCAAGATACGTTTTTACCAGCCGCTTGCCTGCTTTCGAGATCGACTCTCGTTTGGCATCGTCTAACACCTTCTCCAGCTTCTTGCTGAGCTCCGGCGTGCAATCGATCTCCGGGATCCTATCTCTCAGTTCGTCAAGGGCATCGACAATATTCTGCTCGACAGTGTCTCTCGTAATCAGGATCTCCACTGCAGTCATCGACAAAATCAGTTTCGATTTTGCATGGGGTGCTGCCAAAGCCAGACCTAATACAGTCAACGCTTCTAGCGTACGTACGGTGCCGAAATTAAATTCGGAGTCGGGAAGGGCGATGTTGCCAAGCGTGCTTAGAACGAACTCTACAGCCGCAGGTGCTGCTGCTGGCCAGTGTGTATGGCGAGCTGATTCATATGCCTGGGGTTGGTAGCTGATGGGAACAATATTGGCTTGTATGAACATGCTGCCGATTGCCTCGGTTGCCGAGCGCTGATCATCGTTGAATGATAGCCAGTCTTGATGCGGAATTTTGAGCTTGAGCAGCGTGATCTTGACTTTCATCATCATGCTGACCAATTCAAACTCAGCGGCTGACTTACTTGGGTAACCTTGGGACGAAATAAGGAACACATCATCGGCCATTCGCTCAACCTTGACCCCCCTGTTGTCAATCTCGAACACTGCCTCAGGAGACGATGTATCAATGGTGCGATCGGTCAATTTTATTGCAAATGAATAGGTGAACACTTTGATCCCTCAACCTGATGGGCCTGAATGCAAGATTGAGCGCTTATATAGCATGTTGCTGCAAGCCATTCCAGAAAGGTGTGCAAATAGATCAGTCACGGACGAAAAGTTTGGAAAAGTTAGGCGCCGTTTACGCCAATTTCAAAACCTCTGGTTCACCGTTGAGCTAGGGCAATGCGTTCTCGCATGTCTCCCCATGCTGCACCTGAGTATAGTACCCAGAGCGCGCCATTAAGCATCAAGCGATCAGTTTGCCGTGGCCCGCCTCTGCCGTGGGCCTCGCTGAACAGTTAGCCTCCACTGAAAAGGTGCCGTTCAAATATTCTCTACTAGTAACTATCACAAAAGTAAATGGGCCAGTGCAAGCGCAAAGTGCATGAGATTAATTCTAATTGCCCTCGAACCTGAATAACATATAAGATGCTCAACATCATTAGATCATTACAAACTTGGGGCGATCATGTCGCGTCTTGCAGAACTCAGGAGATTGGAGCAGTATCTCGCCGATCAATTGGCCGAATTGGAATTTCTCAAAGGCAGCGATGAGCTGCAAAAATAGATTGAATTTGAGAACAAACTGCGGATTTTCTAACCAAGGATAGCTTTAGCCTGCGCGATGTGTTTTTTAGTTTTGTGTTTACCCACTTTTAGGCTCGTTGCCACGCTGCGCCTTCCCGACCTGCTGGCGAGAGCAGTTGAGTAAACGTCGCCACGCTGCGGAGTAACCCTCACTGCAAAGGAACGCCTTCGGTAAAAGGCGCTTTGCAAACCTCATCGCTTGACATGTCTTTGAAACGACGCCGCACAGGCTCTCGTTTTACCGGTCAGCAGGCTTAGAAGGGCAGCTCAGTCTGTCCTGCTACAGCTGCTTGAGTGGGGCGACCAGTAGGTTTGTCAGGAGCTAGCCGCACAGCGGGTAAAGATGCATTCAACCCTGGCAAACCTCCATTACTCGCCAATGCGCGAATTTCATCACCCAGCTTGGTGACCAGAGTGGCTGCAGGCTCACCTGTCTCCTCACTCACCGTCAAAGCGAGCAAAGCCAGCGGGGACAGCTCAAGCCGTTCGCTCAATTGCTCCAACTTGTCCAGGGTGACACTGGATTTACCGCTCTCAAGCTTCGACAGGTATGTCCTGCTGGTCGTATCCGCGAATTCACGCTGCGATATGTTCCGTTTGCTGCGCAGCGCTCGCAACACGACAGCAAATGACGACTTCAGTGCCATGAGGCTTTCCTCTCATCGAGACAATCATCACGCATGACTCTTGGCCTTCCCCCAGCTGGTGCCCGTATACCGACACTCATTACCTGGACGCCCTTAACCGCCACATCGCCGGCATAGCAATGCAGGGTTTGAATCGCCATCAGCAAGGCCGAGTCATCTGGAGGCTAATCGATCAAGTACTGTTGAAATATACAGTGCGCGGATTTATTCTTCCAGGAGAACATTTGTACTCCTATTGCATTTAAGGCACACAGCGCATGCATGACCACGCCGATGACAAATCGCTCGAACCGTTTTTCACACGCGAGGAGCTCCTTGAGCAGCGCTGTCAATTGCTCGAAAGCGAGCTTGCGGAGCTGGGAGGAGAGCTGCAGGCGAGTCGTGAAAAAATATCGACTCTCGTGGTGATGTGGTCGGGCGTCACAGCTGAGTTGCAGGCGGCAGAGGCGGAGCTCATCAAAATGAAATCCCAATCTCAAATCTAACAATCACGTTCGATCTCGCCTGCGTTGTACGCGGCTAGGCCTCCGAAGGAGTTGCTTGCGTCGACATACCTCAGCGCGGATTTCATGTCCTTCCAGCCGACATAGCTCATAAGCCCCTTGATGTCCCAGCCATTT
>OEPS010000813.1_pt1 | contig 10622 bp, 10 predicted proteins | sample 1539411 | NCBI WGS metagenome assembly OEPS01 (sample SAMN02671747, study PRJEB22543) | soil metagenome | biome: bacteria | place: China:Hunan Province, Lengshuijiang City | collected 2012-10-15 | depth 0.08m m | reverse complement strand
GGAGGCGAAGCGTAAGCTGGCCTCGGCAGGAAATTCCCTGGATGAGGAGCTTCACGCTCTGACCGAATATCTGAACTCGCTGAATGCAGATCTGGGACGCGCCGCCAACGTTGCCGCATCGAAAATGCGCTATCAGATGAATCGGCTGCGCCGCCTGGCGGCGAATTATCAACTGAAGCGTGAGGAAATTCTGGCCCGCCACGCCGGGGAGATGATGCTCCACCTCTTTCCCGATCGCCATCCTCAGGAGAGGGTGCTCGGTGCGGCGGGGGTTCTCGCCCGCTATGGTGAATCTCTCCCTGAATTGTTGGTGGAGCAGGCGGGGCAACAATGCCCCGGGCACAAGGCGATCTGGCTTTAGAATCGCTCCGCGATCCGCTGGCTGCAACGTCCTGCCGCGATGCTCTGCCCTGACAACTGCCGCTAGAGTGGCCTAGAATACCGGTTACGGTTTTGGATCATTCTATGGCGAATCAAAATAAGGTCTTCGACGTAACCTGCCCTGATTGCGGAGCGGTGCTCAAAATCGACCCCGACACGCGGGCGATTCTGTCCCACACGTCCGCTCCCCGCAAAAGAACGTTTGAAGACTTCGAGACAGCCGCCCGCGCAATGCGTGAACACGAGGACCGCAAAGAGAGCATCTTCCGGCAGTCAGTGGAAGCCGAGAAGAACAAGCAGCAGCTCTTCGATAAGAAGTTCGAAGAAGCGCTCCGCAAGGCGCAAGAGACGCCGGACGCAGGAAAACCGCTGCGCGAGTTCGATCTCGACTAGAGTTCAGGCCGCGGGGCTACCGGCTTTTTGCATCCAATGCATCCAGTTACAAGGGAGAGGACCGAGCTATGGGTATTACGCAAATTCCGCAGCAGATTGCGGCACCCGCAGGAAAAGCCGTTCAGGGGTTCAAGGAGCGAGTTGGGGATATCCAGTGGAATGGAGTCTGCTGGACGCGCGCGGTAGCCGTGGGCTCGGTGATCACAGGGGCCATTTTGCTTGCGCGCGGGCAGCGCAAGGCTGGGGCTGCCGTGACTGCCGCGGGCGCCATTTTGGGCCTGCTGGAGGATCCCAAAGACGCAAGGGCGGTCTGGCACAGCATCCCCGGTTATCTTGATAGCGGGAGGCGTCTGATCGGCCGCGTCGAGGATTTTATCGAGGAGCTTTCAGCGCAGGGAGAGAAATTCCGTCAGTTTCTCGAGAAGGCGCAGAGCTGACGAAACCCATGTTCATGGCCAGGCTCGCGCTTTAGACGAGGCCCAGCCGCTCGCGCGCCTGCTGGCTGATCCGGTTCGGAGTCCAGGCCGGCTCCCACACAAGATTCACGGCGGCGTCGCTGATCTCCGCTACACCCGCGAGCCGATTCTGCACCCGCTCAAGAATGATGCCGTGAGACGGGCAGGCCTGCGTGGTCATTGTTACGTCCACCTCCACCCGTTGGCGCGGAAATGCCTCTGTCGAGTTCTCGTCCGGCGTTATCCGGACCGCGTAGACAAGTCCAAGATCCACAATGTTGACGGGAAGCTCCGGGTCATAGCAGTCCATCAGCGCATTGAGGACGTCTTGTTCCGTGATAGCCAACCGATCCTCCTATCTGAGACCGCCGGTTCGGGAGGGCGCCGCAAGGAGCACCTGCCTCAGTGGGTCCTCTCCACCAGAAAGCGCGCCAGAGTCTTGAGCGGTTCTGCGCTTGCAGCGTACGCATCAAGCTGCGCGAAGGCCTCGCCGATCAACTCCTGCGCATCTTTGATGCTCTGCTCAATGCCATAAACTGCCGGCCATGTCGCTTTCTCGCTGGCGACGTCCTTCCCAGCGGTCTTCCCGAGCTGGGCCGAGTTCTGGGTTACGTCGAGCACGTCGTCCATGATCTGAAAGGCGAGGCCTGCTTTGGCGCCAAACTCCTCGAGACGCGCGACATCCTCAGCAGAGCCGCCGGCATAGATTCCGCCGCTCACCACGCTTACCCGGATCAGCGCGCCGGTCTTTGCCCGATGAATGGCCCGGACCAGCTCGGCTGTAGGCTTATGCTCTTCGCCTTCGAGGTCCATCACCTGTCCGCCGATCATCCCTTCGATCGTTCCGGTGGCGTGGGCCATTCGTCCCACAATCTCCACTGTGCGCGGGGCGGGGCATCGCATGCCGGCAAGCACCTCGTAGGCCTGGGTCTGGAGAGCATCTCCGGCAAGGATCGCGATCGCTTCTCCAAAGACGACGTGGCAGGTGGGTTTGCCGCGCCGCAGGTCGTCATTGTCCAAAGCCGGCAGGTCGTCATGGATGAGCGAATACGTATGTAGCATCTCAATAGCCGCCCCCAGGTCTTCGACGCCCTGGGGAAACCGGCCGGCGATCATCCTGGCAGTCTCCATGCACAGCACGGGCCGGAGCCGCTTTCCTCCGGCGAAGACGCTGTGCCGCATGGCGCGGTGAATGGAGACTGGATCCTGGTCTGGCGAGGGCAGGAGCCGATCCAGCGCCTGGTCGATGCGCTGCGCACCAAGCTCTAGAATTTCCCGAATGGTTGCCTGCATTTGCCCCATCATACCTGACCTCCGGAGGGTTTGAACCGCCCCCCGCACAGCCGCCTGTCTTCAAAGTAGCCGAGCGGCAGGAGTACTAACAGAAAGACGGCCGAGATTGCGCGGCCCAGCAGGATGTCAGGAGGATTCGACCAGCGCACGTCGATCCGGCTGCTTCCGGCCGCGATTGGGATCACCATCAGCCCGTCTTCCCGCGCCGGCCGCTGCTCGACGTCCATGTCATTCAGCGTTACCCGCCACGCGGGATAATCCATCAGCCGCAGGACAGCGTAGCCACGCTCTGCGGCCTCGATCTGGAAGGTCCAATGCTCGGCGCTGGGGTGGGCCACTCGGAGGTCAGCGGGAAGATTCTGTGGGCCGCCCGGGGTCCAGGGGGGATTCGTGCTCGTTCCCTTGGCGATCTCCTCTGCCGGCCCTCGGAGTATGCGCAGGGGAGGCAGTCCTTGCTGAATCTTCCAGTTTCCCACCCCGGCGCGGGTGTACTCGTCGGTTCCTTCCACTCCCTGGCCCAGATGAAAGGCCGCGACTTCAGCACTCACGGCATCTTCGTCGTCGCATGGCTGGAAGAAGAGAAGCGAAGCCGTCACAATCATCGCCAGGACGGCTGCTGAGGCAGTCAAGGGGCGCCAGAATCGTAAGATTGAACGAGGCTCCCCCCTGCCCGGATGATTTCTCCCGTTCGGCCTGAGCGCCAGCCCGATCAGCAGAGATCCGGCGGCGGCAAGAAAGAGCAGCCATCGCCAGGGAAACTGAAGGAACCGCAGCTCGGGCGCATGATCCCAGATGGGCGCGCTCACCGGAAATTGCAAGAACAAGATGGGCGGCAGCAGGCAGGCGATCGCCATGGCTGTGCGAGAAGCCCGCTCGTTTTTGAGAGCGAAGGCTGCGGCAACTGCAGCGGCGGCCATCTCGAACAGAAAAATCCACGATGCCGTCCACAGCACCTGGTTGTGAAAGCTATCCGCCGTTTGCGTAAAGAGGAAGCTGTCCTCGACGCGCATTCCCGGCGCGAGCGCCCGGCCGATCTCTACCCAGCGACGCTCGAACGCTGCGGGAACGATGTAGAAGGCAGCGAGACCCAGGCCCAGGCCTGTGCTCGCAGCGGCACGCAGTGCCGGCCAGGCCTTGCGTTCGACCAGCGACCTTGCCAGCGTGAGAAGCGCGAGCATATAGCTGGCCAGAACGGCTGCGGGCGCATCGGTCAGCCATATAGCGGCCATCGCTAAGCCGAGGGGGACGATCGACGGCCGCCGTCTCAAGGCAAAGAGCAAAATCAGAGGAATCCAGGCTTCGGAGAACGCCTCTCCGAAGGCCGAGCGTTCGTAGAGAGTGAAGAGCGCATACGGATTCGCGAGGTAGAGACATGCCGCAATCGTTGCGGTCTCCTGCGGAAGCCATTCCCGCGAGAGGCGGTACATGCTGAAGCCCGAGCCAAGGAGAACGAGAAAGGCGAAGAGCGCGGGGGCTGCGGTCCACGGAGCCGCGCTGCCCAGCAATCCGCCCAGCAGCCAGGAAGCGGGAGGGTAGAAAAGAAAACGCGGCTCGCCCGCACCGTAGTTTGCGTCCTGTGTCCAGTGGGGATACCAGACGCCCGTCTGCCACGCACGCGCGACCTCCATCCACGAAAGCAGATGAAAGTTGAAATCGTGCCCGCACGAGTTTCCGCGCAGCATCAAGGGAGCGATCGCAAGAAGCGACGCCGCCACAATCCACAACGCTGGTTTCGAGGCAAAGGAGCGGGTCACCGTAGTGGCCGGCTCATCCTCAGGCTGCCTCAAGGCGTTAGCCGCAGAGTATGCACGGCGGCAGCTTTCACGGCAGGGTCTGTAAAAGGCATGGCGAACGTTCTCCCGCCATACCAATAGGGCCACTGATCGCGGTAATAGGCGCTCACCGGATCGCCAGACTCGCCCATCACGATATTTTCCGTCGATCCATCGACATCGCTCCAATCCATGGTGAAGCGCTGGCTCGGACCGAGATGCCCCGCAGTCTGGTCCACTGTGGTCTCATCGCCGGCCAGAGGATGAGGGCCGGTTCCCGTCCAGCGGCTAAAGAAGGGAAGCATGCCGTAAAGAGGGTGTTCCAAATCAATCGAGTGCCGGCTGCCGTAGGTCCAGCCGCTGAGCTGGCGCGGAGCGCCGCCGTCCGTCATTCCCTTGCGCACGGCCGCAGTCAACAGTTCGTTCCAGTTCTTGTATCCGGCGGGGAGCCATTCGGCCGGGGAATTGGTAATCATCTCTTCCTGAACAAAATCTCTGGCTTGCCAGACGTAGAGGGGCCACGCATCGCCCAGTTTGGGTTGGAGAACGATCGGCCAGAAGGCGCGTTTTGCAGAGTCTACAATCTCAGCCGCGCCCGAGGCTCGACCTACGACCCCATCCCAAGAGCGCAGCAGGTCGGCGGCCTCGCGCAGTTGCGCATCTGCTGTTTCCGCATGGTCGATCGCGTACGCGAAGCGCTGCGCCAGCGCGCTGTCTACGTCCGAGTACAGATCGGTTTGCAGCGTCAGCATCTCCGCTGGCGTGAGGTTTCGCTTGCCCGCCAGCCACTTCCAGATCCGTTCGTTCCGATAAGGCGCGGCCCAATTGAGCGTGAGGGGGTAAGGGAATCCGTCGGGCGTAATCCGCCCGTTCGCTGTTGCGACGATGCCATCCTCGGGATCGAGAACGCTGGGCAAGGCTTCGAAGGGAATCCATCCCTGCCATTCGCGCTGGCTATCCGCGTCCGTCCCGGTTTCTAGCACGGGATCGGGATTCAACCCCGCAGGCCGAAGCGGGAACGAGCCGACCGCCTGGTATCCGATGTGTCCCTGATCGTCCGCGTACACGACGTTTTGCGTGGGCGCCCACCAGCTGCGCATAGCGCTGCGGAACTCCGCCCAATCACTTGCAGAATCCAGATCCTCGAGCGGCAATCCGGCCAGGGAAGGGTCGTAGAGGCTCCACTTGAGAGCCAGCATGCGATGTTCATGGGGCAGCAGCGGCGTGATGACGGGTCCGTGAACGGTAAGTTCGAGATCGAGGGTGACGTCGCGGCTGCCGCGCACGCGAATGAGTTCGCGGTGATGTTCCGGTTCCCGCCACTGACGATTGGCCCAATACTCCCCTTGTGCGTTGGTCTTTTCAACGTACACGTCCTGCACATCCCCACTGAGCGTAGTAAATCCCCAGGCGATATGCGCATTGTGCCCGGCGATGATCAGCGGAATCCCGGGCGTAGTTACGCCTTCCGCGTGGAATGATCCGGCTTCCAGGTCTTCCTCATGCCAGATGTCAGGGATGCTGTGCTCAAGATGCATGTCATTCGAGAGCAGAGGCCTTCCGCTGGCCGTATGAGATCCACTGACAGCCCACTCGTTGGAGCCCGGCCGGCAGTCCTCGCACGAGCCGCCGGGAAAGCCCAACACTTCACCCAGGCGCACCAGGTCCCCGGTTTGCGAGGGCAGGCTGGTTCCGAGCCTGGCCGGCGCGTCTGCCGATTTGCGGGATGAACGCGACTGACGTCTTTCGAGCGGCCCTCGTGGCGGGATGCGCGGTTGAGGAGAAGAAAGGTTCGGCGCGGTTTGGGAAGGAGGACGATCCCGCCACGTCTTCACCGGATAGAGATCTTCGACGAGCCCGGGTTTGAGCAGCGCCTCGATCTTTTCCCGATTGAGTTTTGCTGGATAGAACGTGTCGAGACGCTGAATCATATTGAGCGCAATCAGCCAGGAGTCCACCGGCTTCCAGGGCCGCGGCTGGTAGCGCAGCAGGCGAAATTCCGCAGGCAGATGGCCCTGTTGAATTCTGATCGAGGCATTCACACCCCGGGCGAAGTCTTCAAAGAGGCGCCTCTGACCGCCCGGCATCGTCTCGGCCAGCCGTTCCGCCGTGCGCCGCATCTGAAGAACTCTCTGAACTTTGTCGTGTTCCAGAGCCTGCGAGCCGAGCACTTCGGAGAGATCGCCGGAGGAAAAGCGGCGCGCCATATCCATCTGCCAGAGCCGGTCCTGGGCGACGACAAAGCCCTGGGCCTCCAGGAGGTCGTCCATGTTTGAGGCCTGGATGTGCGGCACTCCGTGCCGGTCACGCCGCACCCACACGGGAGCGGACAACCCGGGCAGCCTGAGGCCGCCGTCGAGCTGCGGCAACTGGCTCCGCATGGCATGTTTCAGCCAAAGATCGCCTCCAGTCACGGCCGCCGCCGCAAGCAATAAGCCGCCGATCGTCAGTGCTGCGGAGAGACGCGCCAGCCGCGACGGTCCTCGCCTTCTGGCGCGAGCTTCCGGTCTTACCATTATCCTGCTTCCCGATAGGAGTTCCCGCAGGGATAGGCTTGTAAATCACCCCGGCCCAGGGTTTCTGCTTGCGCCCCATTGTCTCATTGGCTCCCCAATGGAACGAGGGCTGCGGCTCCCGAGGCTTGACAGGAGGGCGTGTCCCGGCAATCCTAGTCATTCCGTGATTGCTTTCCGGGTCGGTTAGGAGCTTTCCAGGTTGAACGTACGCGTCTTCTACCACGACAAATGCTTTGACGGGGCCTGCTCCGCTTCGCTCTTCACCCGTTTTCATCGCGAATGCATTCGCAAGGACGCTCTGTATGAGTTTCACGGACTGGTTCACCGGGCCGGCGCGCTCTTCCGCGAGGAAGAGTTCACCGGCGACGAGAATGCCATCGTTGACTTCAAGTATTCAGCCTCGCCGCGCATCACCTGGTGGTTCGATCACCATCTGAGCGCATTCTTAACTCCGGAGGATCAGCAGGACTTCCTTCGCGGACAACGGGACGGCGCTCACCGGGATCGCCGCTTCTACGATCCGAACTACACCTCATGCACCAGCTTTATCGCTCACATCGCGGAGAGCCGTTTTGGTTTCAACGCGGCGCCGATAGCCGAGCTGGTGCGATGGGCCGATATCGTCGACGGCGCCCTCTACGAGAGTCCGCAGGCGGCCGTGGAGATGGCGGACCCGGCGATGAAGCTGACGTTGATCATCGAATCGAGTCAGGACCCGGCGTTTATTCCAAGGATCATTCCGCTGCTGACCTCGCTGAGTCTGGCCGAGGTTCTGGCGCAGCCCTTTGTTCAGGAACTGCTCCCGCCGTTGCTCAAGCGGCATGAAGAGTCGCTCGCCTTGATTCGGGAGCGATCGAAGTCGGTCGAAGGAACCATCAGCTTTGACATCACAGACCGGCCGGTCGAAGGCTATAACAAATTCATCCCGTATTTCCTCCATCCCGAGGCGACCTACAGTGTAGGCCTCAGCAAATCCAGCTTTCGAACCAAGGTCGCGGTGGGGACCAATCCGTGGACGACAGCACGGCCGCAGGACCTCGTCAATCTCTCCAAGATCTGCGAGCGCTATGGTGGCGGCGGACACGCGCGCGTGGGCGCAATATCGTTCCCTCCGGACAGGGAAGAGATGGCGCGTGCCGCTGCGTCAGAGATTGTTCGCGAACTACGCGCCAAGAACCCGTTTGCATCCGAACCGGCCCTATAGGACCAAACGCCGGCGGCTCAAGAGCGCGTCTTCCTCAAAGGATCAACTCCATTTGCATGTCGCTGCGTGAGTATTCCGAGTGCTTGTGCTCCTCGCCCTGCAGATGGACGAAGCCAACGCTCTCATAGAGCCGCAGCGCGGCATCGAGGGAATGGTTGGTTTCGAGGTAGAGCCGGTTCGCCCCGAGGCTCCTCGCCAGCTCGATGGCAGAATCCATCAGTTTCCGGCCGATGCCACGTCCCTGAAGATCCTCGCGCACCGCCATCTTGCCGATCTCGAAGCGAGCCGGTCCGTGGGGAATCAGCGCACAACAGCCCACAGGAACACTATCCGCGATTGCCAGGAGAATCTGTCCGCCCTGCTGGAGAATGGAGGCTTCGGGATCTCCGAGAACCTCGTAGTCTTTCGGCTCCAGCGCAAAATAACGGCAGATCCAAGCCTCATTCAAGGACTGAAAGGCCGGCTGATCTCCGGGCTGAAAGAGCCGGACGACCACCGCCGAGCCATCGGATGGCAGTGGAGAGGAAGATTGTTTCGCATCGCGCACCGAATGACCTCTTCGCCGCAGGATGCGCACCGGCTGGCCGGCGCCACATCCTCCGCAACTGCTTCGGGCGGCGGCCACGGATCTGCTCTGCCGCGAAGCTCACCGCCTATCATAATCGCGCTTAATGGCAATTTTCCTGCGTGATACCCTGCTTACGGAATGGGCGTGATCCCTCGCGGATCCCTCCTCACTGACTCTCGATTGAACAAGGGCAAACTCTGCATGAAGCTTTACCGTACGGCAAGCGGCTACATCGTCGAAAACAACGATCGCTTTTACGCAGGCAACGAGCCATCCTGGGATCAGATCGTCACACGGGACGATCTGACGAGTTATCTGGAACAACTCATTCCGCAGTTGAAGCCGCTGGAGGAGAAATCTTTCGGGGAGATCGAGGCGTCCCTGCTTGCGCCGGTCGGAAGCCAGGAGGTATGGGCCTCGGGCGTGACGTACTTTCGCAGCCGCAACGCGCGGATGGAAGAGTCGAAGTCCTCGGGTGGGGGGGATTTTTATGACCGCGTCTATTCCGCCGAGCGTCCGGAGCTCTTCTTCAAGTCGACGCCGGAGCGCGTGGTAGGCCATCGGGGAAGCGTCGCCATCCGCCGGGATGCTACCTGGTCCATTCCTGAACCGGAGCTGACCCTGCTCTCTACCCCCAGCGGAAAGATCGTCGGATACACCATCGGTAACGATATGAGTTCGCGGGATATCGAAGGGGAAAACCCGTTGTACCTTCCGCAAGCGAAGGTCTATGACCGAAGCTGCTCGATCGGCCCGGGAATCCTGGTCTCCTCCTCCCCGCTGCCGGCCTCTACGGAGATTCGCCTGGAGATCTTCCGGGGAGGAGAGTTGGAGGTTTCCGGCACGACCCAACTGGCCGAGATGAAGCGAAAGACGACCACGCTGGTCGAGTATCTTTACCGGGAGAATACCTTTCCCCACGGCACATTCCTGCTTACGGGAACAGGCGTGGTTCCACCCGACGCCTTTACGCTGCAAAAGGGAGATGAGATCCGCATCTCCATCGAGGGAATCGGCACCCTGATCAACACTGTGGGCTGACCTATTCCCTGGGCGCCATGACCTTGTAGGTGATCTTTTCGGAGAGAAACCTTCCGATGGGCGCGGCGATGCCGGCATCTTTTATCTTTTGCACATCATCGTCATTGGCGCAGGGTCCGTCGTAGACCACCCAAATGTCGTAGGTGCCGTGAGCATTGGTGTCCAGTCCCATGGCCAGCGGCCGCCGCGCTTCATAGTCCTGGCCTGCCTTGAGCACCAGCCACTTCTTGGCGCGCTCGCGGATGTCGGGAAGGCCGCTGCCGTCCACCTCCAGCCCGCAGTCGACCGTCGGCCGAGGCTGGTTGTTATTCTCCGGAACGAACTTCACCTGGAGAGAAAGGGCGCCGGGCGCCGGCTTGCACAAAAGTGGCGGATCGGGGATCCGCAGGGTGTGACCCGACTGGTTCACGATGTGGACCGACAGGATCGGCTGCTGTTCGGGGGCCGCGGTATCCATCGATGCGGTGATCTTGATGTCCGGTTTATTCGTCTGCTTGGCCCATGTCCCGGGAACAAGCAGCAGTCCCGTCAATAGGAGCGTCAGCAGAGTTCGCATAGGAATCCTCGGCTTCAATCGTAGATCATTCAGGGAGAGAATGCGGGCTCACTTTCGGCTAACCGCAAACCATGGCCGCATTAGGGGTTATCTGGGGCGGGGCAAGTCGAAGCGATCCGTCGTCCGTGCGTACGTTGAGCCCGCCATTCGGCCAATGGCCTTCAGCTTGTCGGGGTCGATCTTGCAGCCCTCCCCAAGGCCCTCCCGCACGTGGAAGCGAAGCACCTCACCCAGCACGATGCTGCCTCCTCCGGGCTTGTCGCTCACATGCACGATTTGGAGCAGTTTGCACTCCATTTGCACGTGGCTTTCCCCGACTCGCGCCGGGGTCACCAGGTCGCTTTCAATTGGCGTCAACCCGGAGAGAGCAAACTCGTCCACCTCCGGCGGCACACTCGCTGAGGTCGCGTTCATCTGTTCGGCAAAGTGTTCAGAGACGATAT
>OEPS010000812.1_pt1 | contig 10622 bp, 9 predicted proteins | sample 1539411 | NCBI WGS metagenome assembly OEPS01 (sample SAMN02671747, study PRJEB22543) | soil metagenome | biome: bacteria | place: China:Hunan Province, Lengshuijiang City | collected 2012-10-15 | depth 0.08m m | reverse complement strand
CCTCCCGTCTACCCGTCTTAAGCCTCGCCAATCTCGGCACCCGAGGCCGCGTCTTGGGTGTGCTCCTGCTCGTCCTGGCGGCGGTCTTCGCCCTGGCAGGACAGCAGGCGCTACAGATTGCCCGCGAAGATGCCGACACGGCGCTCAGTGCGCAAACTTCAGCGCAGCTGGATGCCGTGTCCCGCGTGGTAACGGAGGCGGCGATCGCCGGCGACTACCAGCGCTTGCAGGCCCAGCTCCAGCTGCCGCTCAGCCTGGGCAACCTTAGATACGTCGAATACACCACGCCCGACGGTCAGGTTTTGCGCGCGGATACGGCCGCGCACCCTGCCGACCGGCCGGCCTGGTTCGCCACAGTGGCCGGCCTCTCAATTCCGGTTGTCCAGGCCCCCCTTATCATCCACGGCGTTTCCTACGGCAGTCTCGTGATGCAGCCGTCTCCGCAGCGCTACGAGGATTTTCTCTGGCATCTCGGCATCCGCCTGTTCGTGCTCATTGCGAGCGCGTTCGTGCTGCTCGGGTGGCTGACCCATGTGCTGCTGAAAATCAACCTTCACGATTTGACGCGGATGCGCGCAATCGCTCGCCGGATCGAGGCGGGAGACTACAGCGCGCGTGTCCCGATTCGTCCCAGCAGTCCGCCGGAATTGCAACAGACAGCGCGCGCGTTCAACCATATGAGCGCGGCCCTGGAGCAAGTGCTCACCAACCTCAACGAACAGCGCGCCGCGCTCGACGGAACGGCGGGGGTTGCCGAGTCCGATCTCGCCGGCCACATCACGTTCGTCAACGACCTGTTCTGCAGCATCAGTGGCTACGGGCGCGAGGAACTAATGGGCCAAAACCATCGAATCGTCGCTTCGGGCCTGCACGATGCCGCGTTCTTCAAAAAAATGTGGGACACAATCTCGAGCGGGCAAACGTGGCGGGGCGAAATCTGCAATCGCACCAAGGACGGACGCTTGTTCTGGTCTGCCGCGACCATCATCCCGATCAAGGGCGACGGCGAGGTGCTTCGAAAATACCTGTCGATTCGTTTCGACATCACGCAGCGCAAGCTCGACGAAGCCGCCCTTAGCGAGGAAAAAGAACGCTGGCGGGTCACGCTTCAGTCGATCAATGATGCCGTCATCGTCACCGACGCGCGCCATCAGGTCAGGTATCTAAACGCGACCGCGGAAGTGATGCTGGGCGTCGCATTTGAAGATGCGGTTTCCCGCCCGCTCAAGAGTCTGATGCAACTCGACCAGCGAAGCGACGACGACGCGCCGGCCTGCTTTCTGCCCCCGGCGGTGACTTCGGCCGGGCAGGCGCGCTCTGCCATGTTGCAGTCGCAGAACAGCCAGCATCTTTCCATCAGCTACAGTTGTGCCCCTATCGCCGGCCCCGACGGCGGGGGCATGATCTACGTCTTGCGCGATGAAACGGAGAAAAAGCAGTTACTCGACAGCCTGCGCGAGATGGCCTTCCACGACACGCTGACGACGCTGCCGAATCGGCGGGCGGTCGAGGGGCGCCTGGCGCGCGCCCTGCGTTCCGCGCGCGAACAGGCTCGGCAGCATGCGTTCTGCTACGTCGACCTGGACCACTTCAAGCTGGTGAATGACACCTGCGGGCACTCGGTAGGCGACACCCTGCTGATGAACCTTGCGGAAACGATGAAGGAGGCGCTGCCCGAGCAGGCCTATCTGGGCCGTCTGGGCGGTGACGAATTCGGCCTCATCCTGTTCGACAGCGAGCCTGCCGACGCGATCCAGATCTGCCGGAAACTGGTGCAGCGCATTCGCGACTTTCGTTTCGAGCACAATGGTCGGCGCTTCACGCTCGGCGCCTGCGCCGGCATCGCCCCGATCACCTTGTCGGTCACCACCGCCAGCGACATCCTGATCCAGGCGGACATGGCGTGCTACCGGGCAAAGTCGGAGGGCAGCGGGCGCGTAATGGTGTACGCCGCCAACGACGTTGGATTTCTCCGCCTGGAAGCGGAGATGGGCTGGGCTGCGGATTTTGCGCAGGCGCTGGAAGCCAACCAGTTCCTACCTTACCGCCAGTTGATCCAGCCTACATCGAAGGGCGGCCAACCGCATTACGAAGTCTTGATTCGCTGGCAGCGCAACGGCGCGGTCGAGGGGCCAGCCAAGCTCTTGCCCGCGCTGGAGCGGTATGGCCAGGCGCCGATTCTCGATCGCTGGATGTTGGAGTCCGTCGTGTCCTACCTGGCGGCGCAACCGGACGACAATGCGGTGTACTTCATCAACCTGTCGGGCAAAACGGTCGCCGATCAGTCTTTCCTCGGAACCGTCTGTTATCTGCTCGACCATTATGGCGTGGCGGGCGAGCGCATCGGTTTCGAAGTGACCGAAACCGCCGCGGTAATCAACCTCGAAGACGCCCAGCGCCTGATCCACGGCCTGCGCGAGCGCGGCTGCCAGTTCGCGCTGGACGATTTCGGGCGCGACGCGTCATCGTTCTTCTATCTCAAGCACTTGCCCGCGGACTTCCTCAAGATCGACGGCGCTTTCGTGCGCGGCATGCTGGACGACCGCCGAGATCAGGCGATCGTGCGCTCGATCGCGCAGCTCGCGCGCGATTTCGGCATGTATTCGGTGGCCGAACAGGTGGAGGACGCCGACATGGCGGCGCTGCTGCGTGACATGGGGGTGGACTATCTGCAGGGCTACCATATTCACCGTCCCGAGGCATTGCCGGATTGGCAGCCGATCGGCGCTGCCCAGCCGGCCGCGTCGGAGCGGCAGCGCCGGCCCCCGTTGGCGCTCGTCACCTAACGAGGTTCAGACGATCACGCTCTTGGCGATACCTTCAGGCGGCGCCGGATAGCGCATGTTCAGGCCTTCGAGCGCGTCGATCAGCAATCGGGAGACGGCCAGATTACGTGCCAGTTTGCTGTCGGCAGGAATGACGTGCCATGGCGCGTGCGGGGAGCTGGTGGCGGACAGCGCGGCCTCGTAGGCCGTCATGTAGTCATCCCACCGCTCACGCACGGCGAGGTCCTCCGGATGGAATTTCCATTGTTTCTCGGGGTCGTCGCGGCGCGCCTCCAGACGTCTTTTCTGCTCATCCCGGCTGATGTGCAAATAGAACTTCAGAATGGTGGTTCCGGTTTCGGCCAGCATCAGTTCGAAGTCGTTGATCTGGCGATAGCGGCGTTTGCACTCGGCTGCGTCGATCCAGCCGTTTACGCGTGTAATCAGTACGTCTTCATAATGCGACCGATTGAAGATCGCGATTTCGCCCGCACCCGGCACATGGTGATGAACGCGCCACAGATAGTCGCGCGCCCGTTCCGGAGGCGTCGGCGTCTTGAAACCCGTAACCGTCACGCCCAGCGGATCGACCCCGCGAAACACGTGGCGAATGGTGGAATCCTTCCCGGCGGTGTCCATCGCCTGCAAAACGATCAGAAGCTTGTTTTTTCCCTCGGCGTATAACAGCTCCTGCAGGGTTTCCAGCCGTGCTCGATACGCGTCCAGACGCGCCCGCGCCTCGGATTTCTCCTTTCCGATAATCTCGCGGTCGGCAGCGTCCCAATCCGAAAGCTTGACCCGGGCGCCGGCCGGGATGCGCATGTCCGACGGATTCACAGGCGCCGCCGCGGCGGCCGCAGTTGCATCCAGTCACCCAGCGCCGACTGGATTTCATCCAGTGTGAGGTGACGCATCAGCCCCGCGTGGCCTGGCGCCATTTGATTCCAGGCGCATGTCATGCTGCGAAGATCCGGCTGCGCGGCACTGTGCAACTGGAATTCGGTTATGTAGTAGAGGAACGTCGGGCTGCCGTCGTCCCAGGCAAAAGCGGTACCGGCAAACCCGGAGGGCGCCGCGGCGACGTGACTTACGCTGCGTCTGACGCGACGAACTTCGATGCGGTCAGGGTGCACCGTCTGCGGGGCGGTTCCCACGGTATTCAGTTCGACGACGCAGAACGGGTCGTGCTCTTGCACGCTGTTGCGCGGCACGATCCGGCCGTATTGCAGGCGCACGGTGGCAGCGCCCGGCTCGATGGTCAGCGGCTTATCGAGCCGAAGGGTCCAGCCCGATGAATAGACATGGGGCGACGCCGGATCGGGCGAACCCAGCTCCGCGCATCCGCCCAACAGCAGCACCAATCCGATCCAAATGATTTTCATCCCACCTCCTCACGTGTCCGGATTATCCTGCAACTGCCGGCCGCGTCACAGGCGTCCCGTTCTTGGCCTGTGCCACCGGCGCCCCAATTTGGCGCGCTACGGCCGAGAATTGCGGCTGGCTGGCCGGACTTGCGCCTTTTGCGCATGACGTTCAGACTGCGTGCCTTCGCGCGTGCCTGCCCGCGCGGAAAATAAGCCTTTATATATAGACTCACGGAGCGTCTCGATGCCCACCGCAACCAAACCTCTTACCGAAGCCGCACTACTCAAGATGCCGGCTTCCGCTTACATGAACGCGGATCAACTGGCATTTTTCCGCGCCCGCCTGGAAGCGCTGCGCGACGAAATGCTCAGCAATGCCGCCAACACCGGCGAGCATCTAAAGGAAAACGAAAACTTCGCCGACCCCAACGACCGCGCGTCGATGGAGGAAGAGCACATGCTGGAGCAGCGCGTGCGCGACCGCGAACGCAAGCAGCTGAAAAAAATCAATTCCGCGTTAAAGCGGATTGAGAGCGGCGAATATGGCTGGTGTGAAGAGACCGGCGACCCCATCGGTTTGCCGCGCCTGCTGGCGCGTCCGACTGCCGAATATTCGATCGAGGCGCAAGAGCGGCACGAGAAGCAGGAAAAGCTGCGCGCCTGAAATTTGCGGAGGCCATCTAAGATGGACGCCCCCAGGGAAGTCGATCCAACGCAAGCCGGCTTTCCGTCGGCCGGACTGGACGCGCCGCTCCCGATCACCCTGCTCACCGGCTTTCTGGGCAGCGGAAAAACCACGGTATTGAATCACCTGGTGCGCACGCTGCCGCGCACCGCGATCCTGATGAACGAGTTCGGCGAAGTCGCGCTCGATCACCAACTCCTGCAGAAAATGGATGGCCCGCTGGCGCTGCTCTCGGGCGGCTGCGTGTGCTGCACGATTTCCGGCAGCCTGTCGCCGACCTTGAAAAACCTGTGGATGGCGCGACAGAAGGGCGACATCCCGGCATTCGAGCGCGTCATCATCGAAACCACCGGCATCGCCGATCCGGCGCCGGTGCTCGACAACCTGCTGCACGACAACTGGGTACGCGCACGTTTCCGTCTCGACGGCGTGGTGACCACGGTCGATGCATTGTTCGGCATGGGCCAACTGGATGAACATTTCGAAGCGGTGAAGCAGGTGGCAGTGGCCGACCGGTTGCTCCTGACCAAGACCGACCTCGCGCCCCCCGAAGAAGTGGCCGCCCTGCGCGAACGGCTGGCGGCACTCAATCCGGCCGCCGACATCGTGACCGTGACGCACGGCGAGCTCGATCCTGCGGCGATCCAGAACCTGGGGCTGTGGAACGCCGAAACCCGGGCGCCCGAAGTCGCGCGCTGGCTCAAGCCGCAGCGTTACCAGCCGGCGCGCCCCGGCACTCTGGGCGGCAAACCGCAGCCGCCGCTGCACGACAGCCGCATCCAGGCCTTTTCGGTCGTGCTCGACGACCCGCTCGATCGCTATGGCCTGCAGTCGGCGCTGACCATGCTCACCTCGTTCCGCGCCGAAAACCTGCTGCGCTTCAAGGCGCTGGTCAATCTCGGCGAGGACAAACCCATCGTGCTGCACGGCGTGCAGCACGTGCTGTATCCGGAAGTGCAACTCGATGCCTGGCCGGACGACGACCACCGCAGCCGCTTCGTCTTCATCGTGCGCGACCTCGACCCGGCATTCGTCGCCAAGCTGCTGGCCGATTTTTCCGGCGCGGCCCGCAATCGTCCGGCCGACGCGGCGCCATGAACCTCGCGCAAAAGCTGCTCGTAGGGCTGATCCGCGTCTACCAGCTGGCGCTTTCGCCCTGGCTCGGCCGACAGTGCCGCTACCTGCCGACTTGCTCCGAATACGGCAAGGAAGCGATCGAGAAACACGGCGCGCTCAGGGGGAGCTGGCTCGCCGCCAAGCGCATTGGCCGCTGCCGCCCGGGTTGCGACCACGGCTACGACCCGGTACCGCCGGTCAAGCCACACAAGTAGAATGCGGCCCATGTTCCCACGCCGCGTGCTTGCCTGGCTGTTTGCGCTGACCCTGCTGCTGGGTCAGGCGGCGGCATTCGCGCATGCGGTCAGCCATCTGGATGAAGGCGATGGCGCGCTCCCCGACAAGGTCTGCGAAGTTTGCGTCGCCCAGGCCCAACTCGGCAGCGCCGCGCCGGCAACCGTGTTCAGCCTGCCGATCGAAGCCGCCGGCCCCGCCGAGTTGCCGACGGCGGCGCTGCCGCTCCTCGCCGCCTGCTTCAAGCACGCGCAAGCCCGCGCCCCGCCCGCGCCATCTGAAATCCGAACCTGACGGTCGGCGGCCACAAGGCCTGCCGACCGCGTTCTAATTTTTGATGGAGCTCGACCATGTTACGACCCGCCCTGCTGGCGGCCGCGCTCGCGACCGCTTTCCAGGTCCATGCAAATACCGAACTCGACGCCCTGCGCGCCGAGTTGCAGGAACTGAAATCCGCCTACGAAACCCGGATCCAGGCGCTCGAAGAACGCCTCAAAGCCACCGAAGCCGGCCAAAATGCGGTGCAAATCCAAACAGCCGAAACCCCGGAACCGGCCGCCACGCGAGCAGCCGATCCGACCCGCAGCAACGCTTTCAACCCCGCCATTTCGCTCATCCTGCAAGGGCAATACGCGCACCTGGACAATCGGGGCGAGCGCGGCATCACCGGCTTTTTCCCTGCGGGCGGCCACGCCCACGGCGACACTGAGCGCGGCTTCTCGATAGGCGGCAGCGAACTGGTGATCTCCGCCAGCATCGACCCCACTTTCCGCGGCCACCTCATCGCCGTGCTCGCCGACGATGAAGTCGAAATCGAGGAAGCGTGGTTCCAGACCACCCGCCTTGGCCAGGGACTGGCGATCAAGGGCGGCCGCTTCCGTTCCGGACTCGGCTATCAGAATGAGCAGCACCCGCACGCATGGGACTTCGCCACCAACAACCTCGTCTACGATGCGCTGTTCGGCGAAGGCTACGGCAACGACGGCCTGCAGCTGAAATGGGTCGCCCCAACCGACCTGTTCATGGAGCTCGGCGCCGAAGCCGGGCGCGGTGCCAGTTTCCCCGGCACCGACCGCAACACGAACGGCGCCGGCAGTTACACGCTGTTCGGACACCTCGGCGGCGACGTCGGCGCCTCGCACAGCTGGCGAGCCGGCCTGTCGTATCTCGCCGCCAAAGCCAGCGAGCGCGAGGGCGAACTCGAAGACATCAACGGCGAACATGCCGAAACCCTGTTCTCTGGAAAGAGCAAAATCTGGGGCGCGGACCTCGTCTGGAAGTGGGCGCCCGACGGCAATGCATCGGAGCGGAACTTCAAGTTCGCCGCGGAGTACTTTCGCCGCAGCGAACGCGGTAGCCTATGCGAACACGATGACGTCGATGGCGGGTGCGCATTGCTGTCCGACGACGTCTACCGTTCACGCCAGTCCGGCTACTACGCACAGGGCGTGTACCAGTTCATGCCGCGCTGGCGCGCCGGCTACCGCTACGACAGTCTTGACCCGGGCTCGGTCGATTTCGGATCGAACCCACTGGAGCTGACAACGACCGACTACAAGCCGACGCGCCATTCGTTGATGCTCGATTACTCGCCGTCCGAATTCTCGCGCCTGCGCTTGCAGTATTCCCAGGACAAGGCGATGGAAAGCACGCGCGAGAACCAGTGGTTCCTGCAGTACATACACAGCCTGGGCGCGCACGGCGCTCACAAGTTTTGAGGAGAACCGCATGAATCGACTACTGGTCTTGCTCATCCTGTGGCTGCCCATGGGCGCACACGCCGCCTTCAACATCTTTGCCTGCGAGCCGGAATGGGCTGCCCTGGCAAAGGAAATCGGCGGCGCCGACGTCAAGGTCTATGCCGCCACCACCGCCAGGCAGGATCCGCATCGCATCGAGGCGCGGCCCAGCCTGATCGCGCAGATGCGGCGCGCGAATCTGGTCGTGTGCACGGGCGCCGACCTGGAGGTCGGCTGGCTGCCCGTGCTGCTGCAAAACGCCAACAACGCCGCAGTTCAACCGGGCCGTCCCGGCTATTTCGAGGCGGCCCGGTTCGTGCCGCTGCTGGAGAAACCGGCGCGGCTCGACCGCGCAGACGGCGACGTGCATGCCGCCGGCAACCCGCACCTCCACACCGACCCGCGCAACATTCTTCGCGTCGCCGAGGCGCTGACCGCCCGGCTGGCCGAGGTTGACCCGGCGAACGCTGCAGCTCACCGCGCGCGGGGCCAGGCTTTTGCCACCCGCTGGCAGGCGGCGATCGCGCGTTGGGAAACCCGCGCCGCGCCGCTAAAAAGCCTGCCGGTGGCGGTGCAGCACAAATCCTTCTCCTACCTCCTGGCCTGGCTGGATCTGCGCGAAGTCGCTGTCCTGGAACCGAGGCCCGGGGTCGAACCCTCGGTCAGCCATCTGGCCTCGGTTGCCGCGGAACTGCAGGCAACGCGGCCGCAGATGGTGTTGCGGGCCGCCTATCAAAGCCCGCGTCCCGCTGATTGGCTAGCGAGCCGTACCGGTATCCCGGCGCTGGCGCTACCCTACACCGTGGGCGGCAATGCGCGCGCGCAGGATCTGTTCGCCCTGTTTGACGATACCCTCGACCAGTTGCTGAAAGCTGCGCCATGAACGAGGGCGCGACGCTCGATCCCGGTCTGCTGCTGTGGCCACTTGTCGTCGGCCTGCTGGTGCTGGCCACCCACGTCCCGTTGGGGCGACGGGTGCTGGCGCGCGGCATCATCTTCCTCGACCTCGCGGTAGCGCAGCTGGCCGTGCTTGGCGTGGTCGCGGCGCATGCGCTGGATGTCGCCGCCGAAGGCTGGCCGACTCAGCTGGCGGCCGCCGTCGCCGCGCTGGCCGGCGCCACATTTTTGGCTGGGTGTGAACGGCGCTGGCCGGAGATTCAGGAAGCCTTGATCGGCTCCACATTCGTGGTTGCGGCGAGTCTCGCTGTGTTGCTGCTGGCAAAAGACCCGCACGGCGGCGAACACCTTGCAGAACTTCTTACCGGGCAGATCTTGTGGGCAACGCCCGGGCAAGCCATGCAGATCGCCGGCCTCTACGGCATCTTGCTGGCATTCATGGCTTGGCGCGGGGATCGGCTTGGCGGGCTGGGGTTTTATCTGGTCTTTGCGCTGGCAATCACCGCGTCGGTGCAACTGGTGGGCGTCTATCTGGTATTTGCCAGCCTGATTTTGCCGGCGCTCGCGGCACGCAACCTTTCGCCCCGCTTCGGGCTTCTGGCAGGATGGGCGGTGGGCGCGCTTGCATACGCAGCGGGCCTGAGCGCCTCAGCGCTGGCTGACTGGCCGGCCGGGCCCGCGGTTGTCATCGCGCTTGCGGCGACCGCCTTGCTCGGCCGCCCCATGCTGCGGCTTGCCTCCACAGTTCGGCAGCGATAGCATTTATAATTGAATCCCATCCCGACGCGCGCACATTCAGTGGCTCTCCCGTTTTTCAAAAAAAGCAAGGACAAGGCACCGAGCACCGCGCGTAAGCCGGCGCCGCCGCCTGCGGCAGAGCCACAGGCGCCCGAATCGCTGATGACCATGGACATGGGGGCCAGCGGCATCGTGGTAGAGGAGTGCAGCGGCGCAGGACAGTCGCCGGTGGATGAAGCGGCCATTTTCTACGCGAGCGGTCAATCGGACATGGCCGAGCGCTCACTCAGAGCGATCCTGACCACCAGTGATCGTCGCGCCTGGCACATGCTGTTCGACCTCTACGGCATCCAGAACCGCGAAAAAGACTTCGAGCAACTGGCTCTTGATTACGCCATGCGCTTCGAGACATCGCCGCCCGTGTGGAAGGTCTTGGAAGATGACGCCGCTGCCAGCAAGCCGCAGCAGGACCAGACCGGGAGCGTGGAATTGCCCGGCCTGCTCGACAAGACAGCAGCAACAGCACTGCGCGAGAGCATCGGTGCAACCCCCAAGAATGCGGTAACGCGAATTGATTTTTCGCGCATTGCCATGGTCGACGAAAGTGGTGCGCAAGAGTGCGCGCAGATACTCGCCGCTGCCCGCAAGGCGCGGCGCAAGCTCCAGGTCAGCGGAGTCGACCGCCTGATTGCGCTGCTGCAGGACCTCAATCGCGCCACTCACAGCCGTGCGGTGCACTGGCTTCTATTACTGGAGCTTTACCAGACGCTCGGCCAGGAGGCGGACTTCGATGATCTGGCGGTCGACTACGCCGTACGTTTCGAGGTTTCTCCGCCCTCCTGGAGCCAAGTACAGGCCGCCGAAGTGGTACAGGCAAAAGCCGCCGAACCGCTCGACGGCGCGCTGCGCTTGAGTGGCGAGATCACGCCCGCGAACGACAGCGCGCTTCAGCAACTTGGCAGTTACGCCAGCGCGCACAGCGAAGTAGTAGTCGATCTGACGCAGGTCACGCGCGTCGATTACGGCAGTGTCAGCCAGTTCATCAGCGTGCTGATGCAGTGCTTGGGCAGTGGCAAGACCATCA
>OEPS010000809.1_pt1 | contig 10664 bp, 12 predicted proteins | sample 1539411 | NCBI WGS metagenome assembly OEPS01 (sample SAMN02671747, study PRJEB22543) | soil metagenome | biome: bacteria | place: China:Hunan Province, Lengshuijiang City | collected 2012-10-15 | depth 0.08m m | reverse complement strand
GGGCCGCGACCCGAAAGGCCGTCGCGGTGTCGCCGCGAAGCCACAAGTCTGCCAGCAGCGGGATGAACTGGGACCGGAGATCGCCGTCGGCGATCCGCCGGACGAGCAGGGACTCCGCGCGCGCGATGTCGCCGCGATCGGCGGCGTCGCGCGCGAGCGTCCACTCGGCGGCGCCGGGATCGGTTCGCGCGAGGACTCGCGCCGCGCCGATCGCGTTCCCCTGGGCGAGCATCGCGCGCGCGGTCCAGCGGGTCGCGAGAGTGGCGACGTCGTGATCGCGGGAGTGCTGCAGCGGCTCGAGCTGGGCGAGCGATTCGGAATAGCGAGCACCGCGGAGGAGGCACCAGCCGGCGGCGAGCGATGCGCGGTCGCGGGCGACCTGGTCGCGAAGCTGCGCGCGCGCGGCGTCGAGGCGCGACATCGCGTGGCCGCAGTCGCCACTGAAGGCGAGCGCGCGTCCGGCGAGGGTCAGCGCCTCCGGAGTCCACCGGCTCGCCGGGTTGCGGGCGAGCACCGTCTCCGCCGCCGCGGCGGCGAGGGCAAAGCTGCGGATCGCCGCCGAGTCGTCGCCACCGAGCAGGGCGCGATTCCCCTGGTCATCGGCGTGCCGCGCGTTCCAGACGCCGTTGTACGTACAGGCGCCGACCAGCGCGAGAAGTGCGACCACGGTGATACGGCGCGCGGCCGATGCGGCGCGCGCGCCGCGAATCACCGCGCGCGCGGCGCGAGGCGCCGCTCGTAGGCGTTGACGTATCTCGTGGTCGCGTCCGCGATCGAGGCGGCGATCCGTGCCTGCCAGCCGGTGCTGGTGAGGATCACCGCGTCGCTGGGGTTGGTGCCGAATCCGATCTCGACGAGGACCGCCGGCATGAACGAGTTCCGCAGCACGGAGAAGTTCGCCTGCTTGACCCCGCGATCGGTGCCCGGATGGACACGACCGAGCGCGCCTTGAATGGTCTCGGCCAGTTCGCTCGATTCGCGCAGGTGTTCGTTCTGGGCCATGTCGTTGATCACGAAGGAGAGCGGATCTCCTTTCGGCGCATGGACCCCGGTTTCGAACTTCACCGCCTCGTTCTCCATCCGCTCGACGCGCTTCGCGTCCTCGGTCTTCGCTTCGGCGAGGAAGTAGGTCTCGAAGCCGCGCGAATCGGCGGGTTTCTTCCAGTTCGGATTGGCGGCGTTGACGTGCACCGAGATGAAGAGGTCGGCGTGAGCCGCGTTGGCGATGCGTCCGCGATCGGACAGCGCGATCAGGGTGTCGGTGGTGCGGGTCATCAGCACGTCATAGCCGCGCGCACGCAGCGCGGCCGCGAGCTTCGTCGCAACGGCGAGCGTGACGGACTTCTCGACGACCTTCGGTCCGCGGCCGATCGGCCCGCTCATCCCGTTGTCGGGGCCACCGTGGCCGGCGTCGACGACGACGAGGCGCCGGCGCCTGCCTGGGCGTGCGGGAGCCGAGGCGGGCGGCGGTGTCGCCGCGCGATGAAGCGTATCGACGACGGGGGTGCGCACGAGCGACGTGTCGGTGACGCGGAGCTCGTCGCGCACAGTGTCGTACGCGAAGGCGCGCGACAGCCGGGGCAGGATCTCGCTGAGGATCTGGAGCGGGACGACGAGGCGCCCGTCGATGATCGAGGGAGCGCTGACAAGCGGGAACACCGACTGGCCGGCGCGGACGAACGGAACCTGGACGGCGACATCGAGCTGAGTGCCGCCGACGGAAATGAGGTAGTGGCCGTTAGGCAGCGTGCGCGTCGTGGCGCCGAGGGCCGGACCGAGCAGGTCGGCGCGCACGCCGGCGCCGGCCGGGCCGGCGACGACCGGAACGTTGACGGTGCGCGCCCCCGCCCGGATGACGAGCTGCGTGGGAGCGGCGAGCTGGCAGGCAAGGAGGATCGCGGTGAACATCAGCTGCGGTTGCGTGCGCTGTGCGCGGGAAGCACGGTCACCGGCGGCGCGACACGGCGCGCGCGATCTCGCGGTCGGCGTCCCGCTCGCGTTCGGTGTCGCGCTTGTCGTGCTGCTGCTTTCCCTTGCCGAGCGCCATGGTGACCTTGGCGATGCCGTGCTTGAAGTAGAGGTCGAGCGGGATCAGGGTGAGCCCCTGGCGCTCGACGGCGCCGATCAGCCGGCGGAGCTCCCTGCGATGCAGCAGGAGCTTGCGCGTCCGTTCCGGCTCGTGGTTGAACTGGTGGCCCTGCGTGTACGGCGAGATGTGGAGGTTGAGGAGCCAGAGCTCGCCGTCCTTGATGATCCCATATGCGTCGGTGATCGTCGCCTTGCCATTGCGGAGCGACTTCACCTCGGTGCCGGTCAGGACGATGCCCGCCTCCCACGTCTCCAGGATGTGGTAGTCGTAGCGAGCGCGTTTGTTCCTCGCGATCGGCTCGATCGCGTCCTTGTCGTCCGACTTCGGCATGTTGGGCGGGAGATGAGCATGCCGCGCGTCTGCGCGAGCGGCGGCCGGAGCGCAAGTTAGGCGCGGCTCGCGGCGCGAGCAACGGAGCGGGTCGCCGTGCGTTGACGCTTGCGACGCGCCCGGGTATATTCGAAGTCTTGCCGAAGTGGTGGAACTGGTAGACGCGCTGCGTTCAGGGCGCAGTGGGCTAACGCCCGTGGGGGTTCGAGTCCCCCCTTCGGCACTGGACTGCAGCCGTCAGCCTTTGGCTGGGAGCGGAACCGTACGACCAGAAGCGCCGCGATCGGATCTCCGATCGCGGCGCTTCTGCGTTGCCGCCTGCCGCTGCTCGACGCCGATGGCTAGGGGCTGACGGCTGCCATTCACCGCCGCACCGCCGAGGGCGCGATGTTCTCCGGAAGCGCGACCGTCCCGAACCGCTCGCGGAGCGCGGCGTTCGCGGCGGACAGCGCGTCCTGCGCGATGGTGCCCGCGCGGATCGCCACCGGGTCGCTCGCGGCGGTGGGGCGGCCGAGAAAGGTCAGCAGGACGAGACCGAGGCGCGGGATCAGCGGGGTCGTTTCGCGCGTCGTCAGGACGCTGCGGTACGCGGCGAGCCGCTCGTTGAACTGCCGGCGGGCGACATCGGCACGGTTGTGTGCCACGGCCGAATCGGAGTCGAAGGCGCGGGCGATCGCGCGGGCGACGGCCGCCGGCGTGCGGTCGTCGAGGGAGTCCCGCTCGGCGGCGAGGAGGATCGCCGCGCGCTGCAGGTACCGCAGCTCCCATCGCGCATGGTCGATGTCGCCGGCCGGCTCGAGCGACGTGATCCACTCGACGTCGGCAGCGTTAGGCTCCTGCCACAGCGAGCGGACGTAGCTCGCGGCATCGCGCCGGAGACGCCAGGTCGCGAGCACGTCGACCCGGAAGCGCATCGGCGCCTGCTCAGGCCTGGAGGACGGGGAGCGCGCGGTTCGAGCGCTCCTCGCCGGCATCCACGATCGGCTGCGCCTCCGCGGCGAGCATGCCGAGCCGCTCGCGAACGACGCTCTCCTCGGAGAGCAGGTCGCCGAGATGCACGCTCTCGAGCACGTCGTCGATGCGCTGCTGGAGCATCATCCAGACGGGACGGATACTGCACCCCTCCGCGGCGGAACAGCGCGCCGTCTCGACGGGATGACTCACGCAGTGCAGATCGAACGTCGTCAGCTCGGACGCGGCGATCACCGCGCGGACGGAGATCTGCTCGGGCGGGAGGGCGAGTGAATAGCCGCCGTGCGCACCGCGCGTGCTGCGGACGATGCCGGCGCGACGCAGCCGGAGGAGGATCTGCTCGACGTAGTCACCGGGCAGCCGCTCGTGCGCGGCGACCTGCCGGCCGGTGATCGGGCCGGCGCTCGCGCGGCGCGCAAGGTGAAGCGCGCAGATCAGTCCGTACTCGGCCCAGGTGGTGATACGCACGTCTTGAGGATAGGGGGGGTGGCGGGGAGGGACAAGGGGCGTTCTGGGGCCGACCCTCCCCGCCGGGTGCCGGCCGCGCTGACGGTTCAGCCGGCGGCGACGGCGCCGTGCTTGCCGCCGGGAACGCCGATCTCGGTCATCTTCCGAAGATCCAGGATCTCATCGATCTCCTCGGACGGGAGCAGCTTCTCGCGCTTCACGAGATCCCGGATCAGGACGCCCTCCTTCACCGACTGCTTGCTGATCTCGGCTGCCTTCGCGTAGCCGATGTGCGGCATGAGCGCGGTCGCAAGTGCGGCCGAGCGCTCGACCCAGTAGGCACACATGTCCTCGTGCGCCTCGATGCCCTTCACGCAGCGCTCACTGAGGGTGGTCGCGGCGTTGGTGAGGATCATCATGGAGAGGAGCACGTTATGCGCGATGACCGGCATCATCACGTTGAGCTCGAGCTGTCCGTGCTCCGCTGCTATCGCGACGGTGGTATCGCAACCGATGACCTGGAAGCAGACCTGGTTCACCATCTCCGGGATCGACGGATTGATCTTCCCGGGCATGATCGAGGAGCCGGGCTGCACGGCCGGAAGCTTGATCTCGTCGATGCCGGTACGCGGCCCCATCACCATGAGGCGAAGGTCGCTGGCGATCTTGCTCAGGTCGATCGCCAGGCCGCGCAGTGTCGCACTGAACGCGGCCGCGTCGCCCATGCTCTGCATGAGCTGGATGCGGTCCTGCCCGACGCGCAAATCGAGGCCGGTGATCTCGCGAAGGTACTTCACTTCGAGCGCCGGGTATTCCTTCTCCACCGTCACTCCCGTGCCGACCGCACTGCCGCCGATGCCGAGGTCGCGGAGGTAATCGGCTGCCTCACGCACGCGGCGCAGTGCGCGATCGAGCGAGCCGGCGTACGCGGTGAACTCCTGGCCAAGCCGGATCGGCATCGCGTCCTGCAGGTGCGTGCGCCCGGCCTTCACGATGTGGTCGAACTCCTTCCCCTTCGCGGCGAGTGCGTCGCGCAGTCCGCTGAACGCCGTGTCGAGCGCGCCCAGTCGGGAGAGCGCGGCGAGGCGGATGTTCGTCGGGATGGTGTCGTTGGTGCTCTGCGCCATGTTCACATGGTCGTTGGGATGCACCGGCTTGTACTCGCCGCGCTTCCCGCCGAGGAGCTCGTTGGCGCGATTGGCGAGGACCTCGTTCACGTTCATGTTGTGCGAGGTGCCCGCGCCCGCCTGGTACGGGTCGACGACGAACTGATCGCGATGCTGGCCGCCGAGCACCTCGTCGGCCGCCCTGATGATCGCGTCGGCGAGCTTCGCGTCGAGGCGACCCGTTTCCCTGTGGGTCATCGCCGCGGCCTTCTTGATCCAGACCTGGGCGATGACGAACGGCTCGAGCGGCTTCAGGCCGCTGATCGGGAAATTCTGCACGGCGCGAAGCGTCTGCACGCCGTAGAGCGCATTGGCGGGAACCTGAAGCGTCCCGAGCGGATCCTTCTCGGTACGGAAGCCGTCGGCCATGATTCCGGACTCCTGATATCGAAAGCAGCGGTGGGTGCGGCGCCCGCGCCGGCAGCGCGAGCTATCCTGAATATACCGCACACATGGCGACCGCTCACCCCATGCCGCGATTAAAGAAGCGGAGCCCCATCTCCGGGGCTCCGCCGTTCACTCCAGCCACCGATCACTTGACGATGGTCGTGTCGATGCGAGTGACGATCACCGCGAGGCCGTCGGCAACGTTCGCGCCGACGGTGTTGAAGCGGCTGAGCACCGCCTGGTGGGGGGTGGTCGACGCGTCCACACCGGCGTTCTCCCACTCGCTCAGGTAGAGGCGGGGAATGGTGAAGTCACCATCGTCGAGGGCGACGCAACGCATCTCCATGTTGGGCGAGCTGTTGCCCGTGGTCGCGTACTGCAGGGAAATCTGCATGCGGGTGGTGGTCGTCGCGGGGAGGCCGGTCCACTGGACGCGAATGCCCTGCCCGACGATCGAATCGTCGACCGGCTGCGCCACGAAGTGCGGAACGCTCGAGGTCCTGATCGTGAACGCCGGGAATCCCCCTGCGGCGCCGGCCACGGCGACGGTGATCGAGTCGTCTCCCGCCTGCAGGACCGGACCCGTCGCGTTGCTGTACTGGAGGAGCCCGTTGCTCACGCCGCTGGGGGTGAGAGCGACCTCCCGAACGCTCGGGTCGATCGAGCCCTTCAGCGACATCTTCACGCTGCCCGGATCGAGGTTCGCGCCGCTGACCGGGACCCCCGAGCCATCGCCCGTGACGAGGGGCATCGGCTGGGTGCAGCCCTCGTTGAGCGCGTAGCTCGGGACGACACCGGTGACGCGATCCTTGACGAAGATCGCGGAGGCATACGGCGCGAGCCCGGTCGCGTTACCCGCGGGCAGCTCACGGACGTCGATGTACGAGAACGGGCGCGGGTCGCCGATGCTGGTGGTGGAGGTGCAGGCCGCCGCGAGGGCGACCGCGGCGACAGCGCCGCCTGCGACTGACGATCGGTAGTTCATTGAGCTCCTCGAGGAATGATGGCCGTCAGCGCGTAACGGGGATGTGCAGCGCTTCGGCAAAACGATTGAAATAGTTGAACAGCGCGATGACCGCCGTGATCTCCACCACCTGCCCGGGAGCCCAGTACCGCGCGAGCCCTTCGTACACTACGTCGTCGACAATGCTCCCCGTCGGCGTAGCCATTTCCGCATAGCGGATCGCGGCCGCGTCCGCGTCGCTGAGCGACGCCAGATCGCCGCGCTCGAGCGCTGCGATGAGCTGATCGGCCGCACCCATCCGCCTTGCCAAGGCGGTATGAGACGTCAGTCAATAGACACAGCCGTTGATCTGCGAGACGCGAATCGAGATCAGCTCCTTGAGCAGCTGGGGAACGGTGCCCTTCCCCATCACCGCCTTCATGTGCGCATGGAGGGTCTGGACGATCTCCGGCCGGTGCGCGGCTACCCGGAACAGGTTCGGGACGACGCCGCCGCGCTCCTTTCCCAGCGCATCGAGCGTCGCCCGTGCTCCTTCATCCACGCGGTCGGGCGTCAGGCGCTCGATGCGCGATTCGTGGTGCTCCTGCATCATGTTCTCCGTAAGGACGCCGCGGTGCCGGCGGCGACGACCGCGGCGCCGACAACCGCGACCCCGAGCCAGGCGACGCTCGCGCCATGAAGGCGGCCGAACGCGACGCGCCGGGGGTCCGACGAGGGCACCGACTCGATCGGGCCGCCGATGGATGCGCGGGCCCGCTCGATGCGCGGCGCGACCACGAACTGCGCCGCCGCGCACGATATCGCGACGAGCAACCCGCCCACCGTGCCCGCGGTCACGATCCGCCCGCGATGCAGCGCAACCGACGCGGCCGCGACCATCGCGCCGAGGACGATCCCGGCGAGGAACAGCGCGGGCAGGACCGCGCCGACAAGTGTACCCGCGAGCGTCCGGGTCGGGAGGGCGGCGAAGGCCGCGGGGGCAACGACAGCGGCGAACAGCAGCGCGGCGCCAAGCCATGCACTCGCCCCGATGAGCTGCGCGATGGCGATCCCGCGACGGACGGGGAGCTCGGTCATCCGCGAACGACGCGCGCCACGCCGTTGAGGAACGGGTTGGTCGCCAGCTCGCGCGCGATCGTCGTCGATGGGCCGTGGCCGGCGTGGACGATCAGCTCCGGTGGGAGTGCGGCCACGCGGGCGAGCGACTCGCTCATCGCCCGCGGATCCGACAACGGCAGGTCGGTGCGCCCGATCGAGCCGGCGAAGAGCAGGTCGCCGCCGAGGATCACCCCATTCCCCTCGAAGATACAGTGGCCGGGCGCATGCCCGGGCGTGTGAAGGACACGGAACTCCTCATCGCCGAGCCGAAGGAGGTCCCCGTCGTCAAGGTCGCGATCGGGCGCGGGCGGCTCCTCGAAAGGGAGGCCGTACTGCGCCGCCTGCCACCCGGCGTTGTCGTACAGCGGGCGGTCCGCCGGGTGGAGGAAGATGGGCACGTCGTGCACGCGCCTCACGGCGGCGATGCCGCCGACGTGATCGATGTGCGCGTGTGTCAGCCAGATCGCGTCGAGCGTCGCGCCAGTCGCGGTGACCGCGCGCAGGATCCGCTCCCCCTCGGCGCCGGGATCGACGAGAACGGCGTGGTTCGTCGCTTCGTCGACGACGAGGTAGCAGTTCTCCTGGAACGCGCCGACGGTGTACCCGGTGATGCGCATGCCTACCGGCTCGGGATCAGGAGTATCCGCCGCCGCTGACATGCGACGTCTCCACCGCCTCGGCGACGCGGGTGGAGGCGCTGGCGCCGTTGCCGGCCTCGCGCAACCCCTTGATGTACTTGTCGGCGGCTATTGCAGCGGTAGTCGCGTCGCCGGAGGCCGTGGTGACCTGCCTCGTCAGCTGGGAGCGGATGTCCCCCGCGGCGAAGAGGCCGGGGATGGACGTCATCATCGCGTCGTCGGTCTTCACGTAGCCCATCTCGTCGTGCGTGAAGTGCCCGTCGATGATCCCCGTGTTGGGGCGGAACCCGATGAAGACGAAGAGTCCCGTTACGTCCATCAGCTTCTGCTCGCCGGTGATGACGTTCTTCACGCGCAGCCCCGTCATCCCGGTGGCCGGGTCGCCGACCACTTCCTCGGCGACGGTGTTGAAGACGACTTCGATCTTCGGGTTCTCGAAGACGTGCTTCTGCACCACGGCCGAGGCGCGGAACTCGTCGCGGCGGTGAACCAGGTAGACCTTCGTCGCGAAGCGCGTGAGGTAGTCTGCTTCCTCGCAGGCCGCATCGCCACCGCCGACGACGGCAATCACCTGGTTCTTGAAGAAATTCGCGTCACAGATCGCGCAGTACGAGACGCCGCGCCCCGCGTACTCGAACTCGCCGGGGATCCCGAGCTTCGTCGGCGTGCCGCCGGCGGTGACGATCACGACCGGGGAGCGGTAGATGTCACCGATGTCGGTGACGGTCTCGAAGGAACCGTCAGGCAGCTTGGTGACACGCTGGACGTTGATGAACTGCTTGAATTCGGCGCCGAACCGCTGCGCGTGTTCGGCGAACTTCTCCGCCAGCTCGCGGCCGAGGATCTTCGGGAACCCGATGACGTCGTCGAGGTACTCGGTGTTGAGCAGCTCGCCGCCCGGCTCGCCCCGCTCGAGAACGACCGTGCGCAACATCGCGCGGCCGGTGTAGAGGGCCGCGGTCATCCCGGCCGGGCCCGCGCCGATTATCACAACGTCGTGCTGATGCTCAGTCGCCACGCGTACGGTCCTGGGGTTGGGGGGCGGCCACGGCGAGACGCGCCCGCGTTACACGAATGAATCGTAACCGATTGGGGAAGGCGGATGGAAGCGCTGGCCTTCCCGCCGCGGGCATTGCGTCCCCGAATCAGCGTCCAACGGCGAGCCGACCGAGCGCGCCGTGGCAGTGTGACACCGTCGCGACGAGGAACTCGGCGCCGCCCCGAGCGGCGTGTTCCGCCACGAAGCGATCGGCGTCGACGATCGTATCGACGTCGATCATGCCGACTCCGTACGCGCGGTGGCTGCAGTGAAAGACGAGGGGTCCAAGCAGGCGTTCGGCATCGGGGAGCGACCGGACGTAGAGCTGCATCGCGTCGGGCATGCTCCACGCGCGATGTCCGCGCGTCGCGGGGCAGCGCACCGGCTCGACGCAGTTCACCGGGCAGGTCCAGGTCGCGTAGCTGGCGTAGTGTGTGCCATCGGTGCCGGCACGCTGCCACGGGGTGGGGGGAGGGACGGTCAATGGGAGCCGCCTCACCGCGGCGGCGCCGAAGCGTGCCCGCGCGCGCCGCTCGAGCCACGACAGCGCGAGGTGGGGCATGAGGGGCGAGGGAACGATCGCGTCGCGAGGGGCGTCCTGCCTGACGGCACGCGCCGCGGCGTCGCCGAGCGTCGCGTCGAAGTAGTCGTCCCACTCGGCGGTCACGACCTCGCAGCGGTCATCGCTCCCGGCACGCATCGCGACCGCGATGTCGCAGTCGCCGGCGTGGTCGACGACGACCAGCCGCTCCCAGGCGATCGCGCCGGCGCGGCGGGCGCGATGCAACTGGCGGAGGTAGTAGCTGCCGTAACAGCCGCCGCCGACGATGCTGATGGTCGCGTAGGACTGCGCGGGCGCACCCCCGCTCGAGGCGCGGGCGAGCCGGACCGGCTCAGCTGCGGACATGCCGGCCGCCATCGACGATGATCGTCTCGCCGGTGACATAGTCCGCCGCGATGAGGTAGAGCATCGCACCGACGACGTCGTCCGGGGTGCCGAGGCGGCGAAGGGGGGTCGTCTGCGCAAGGTGCTCGCCGCTGGCGTCGTCCCAGTCGTCGGGGAGGAGTACTGCACCGGGAGCGATCGCGTTCACGCGGACCGCGGGGGCGAGGACGCGCGCGAGCGCACGAGTCATCTGGACGATGCCGGCCTTCGAGATCCCATGCGGCACGTAGGCTGGCCAGCTCTCGAAGGCGGCGAGATCCGCCATGTTGATGATCACGCCGCCCCGCTCGACGAGCGCCGGTGCCGCCGCCTGCGAGAGGAGGAAGGGGGCGCGCAGGTTGAGGGCGAACATCGCGTCCCACTGTTCGGCGGTCACCCCACCGAAGGGGGTGCGCACCATGACCGCCGCCGAGTTGACGAGGACATCGAGCCGGCCGAAGCGGGCCAGCACCGCGTCGATGAGCGGAACGACGGCGGGGGCGCTGGCGAGATCGGCAGGGAAGCTTTCGGCCTCGCCGCCGGCGGCGCGGATCGCGGCGACCGTCTCGTCGGCGCCGGCCGCGCTGGCGTTGTAGTGGACGGCAACGC
>OEPS010000808.1_pt1 | contig 10666 bp, 8 predicted proteins | sample 1539411 | NCBI WGS metagenome assembly OEPS01 (sample SAMN02671747, study PRJEB22543) | soil metagenome | biome: bacteria | place: China:Hunan Province, Lengshuijiang City | collected 2012-10-15 | depth 0.08m m | reverse complement strand
CCAGGTCCGGCTCGCGCTGATCCGCGACCTGCCGTTAGGCACGGTGACCCAGGGTGCCGCCGGCGCCGCTGGTTTCGGCGGCGCGGGCAGCTCCGGCGGCGGCGCCGGATCGCAGGGCGGGAGCACCCGGCAGGCATCGCCGCCCGCGCAGGGCGCGGGCGGCGCGAACACCACGAACTCGTTCGGGGGACAGTAGGACCATGGCACACCTCATCACGCCGCGCAGCGCGGCGATGGCTTCGCTGCTGTTCGCCGGCTCGCTCGCCGCGTTAGGCGCCTGCAGGAAGAAGGACTCGGCCGAAGCCGCCGAGACCGCGAAGGCGGTGATCGTCTCGCCGCAGGAGATCTACGTCGTCAGCGAGAAGCGGATCGAGAGCGGCCCGTCGATGTCCGGATCCCTCGAGCCGGACCGGGAAGCGACGGTCCGCGCCGAGGTCGGGGGCGCCGTGCTCGAGACGTACGTCGACCAGGGCGCGCGCGTCGGCGTCGGCACCGTCCTCGCCCGCCTCGACGACACGGCCATCCGCGACGGCTACCTGTCGGCCCGGTCCGGTGTCACCGCGGCGCAGACCGCGGCCGACGCGGCGAAGCGCAACCTCGAGCGCGCCGAGAAGCTCGTCGCCGCCGGCGCGATCGCCGACCGCGACGTCGAAACCGCCCGCACCCAGTCGCAGGCCGCACAGTCGCAGCTCGCCGACGCGAAGGCACGCTTCGCCGTGGCCGCGCAGCAGCTCGACAAGACGACCATCCGGTCGCCGATCGCCGGCGTCGTCAGCGTCCGCTCGGTCAGCGCCGGCGACCTCGCGTCACCCGGCGCGCCGCTGTTCACGATCGTCGATCCATCGAGCATGCGGCTCGAGGGAAGCGTCCCCACCGACCAGATCTCGGCCGTCCGGCTCGGCATGCCCGTCACCTTCACGGTGCAGGGCTACCCCGGCCGCTCGTTCACCGGGCGCATCACCCGCATCAATCCGGTCGCCGACCCGACCACGCGCCAGGTCCGCATCCTCGCGTCGATCCCGAACGCCGGCAACACCCTCGTCGGCGGGCTCTTCGCCGAGGGGCGCGTCTCGAGCGAGGCGCGCACCGGCATCGTCGTCCCGTCGAACGCGGTCAACCAGAAGGACTTCGTGCCGACCGTCACCCGCATCAGCAACGGCCGCGCCGAGAAGGCCGCGGTCTCGCTCGGCCTCGCCGACAGCGGCACCGAGACCGTCGAGATCACCAGGGGGCTGTCCGCGGGCGACACGGTGCTCGTCGGCGGTGCGCAGGGGCTGACCCCGAAGACCATCGTCCGCGTCCGCGCAGTGAGCGATCGCCCCGCACAGTCCGAGTGAGGTAGCTGCGTCATGTTCATCTCCGATTTCGCGATCAGGCGCCCCCTCGTCACCGTCGTCGCGATGGTGGCGCTGGTCGTCTTCGGGCTCGTCGCGCTCCTCAAGCTGAAGACCGACGAGTTCCCCGAGGTCGTGCCCCCGTACGCGTCGGTCGGCCTGATCTATCCCGGTGCATCGCCCGACGGCGTCGAGAAGGAAGTGCTCAACCCGGTCGAGGAGCAGATCACCGCGATCAGCGGCGTCAAGACGGTGATGGGCAAGGCCTACGACGGCTACGGCTCGATCATCATCGAGTTCAACTTCGGCACGAACATGAGCGACGCGACGCAGGAGATCCGCGACAAGATCTCCGCGATCCGCGCCGACCTCCCGGTCGAGATGAAGGAGCCGGTGATCACGAAGCTCAACGACACCGACCGCCCGATCGTCTCGCTCGCGCTCACCTCGTCCAACCTCTCCCAGGCCGACCTCACCCGGCTCGCCGACCCGAAGATCACCCGCGAGCTGCGTTCGCTGAGCGGGGTCGCCGAAGTGCAGGTGTTCGGGAAGGTCGAGCGCGAGCTGACCGTCGAGCTCCAGCCGGACCGTCTGCAGGCGGCGGGGGTCAGCGTCGGCCAGGTGGTGCAGGCGCTCCAGGCGCAGAACCTGGCTGCACCGGTCGGCCGGGTCACCGGCGCCCTCGACGAGCGATCGATCCGCCTCAAGGGGCGGCTCGAAGGGCCGCAGGACTTCATGCAGATGGTCGTCGCCGAGCGCAACGGACAGCTCATCCGCCTCGGCCAGGTCGCGCAGGTGCGCGACGGCACCGCGGAGCCGCGCTCGCTCGCCCTCTACAACGATGGCGAGGCAGTCGGCATCGACATCAAGAAGTCGCCCGGCTACAGCACCACCGACGTCAGCGACCGGGTCCGGGCGAAGGTGAAGCAGCTGCAGGCGCAGCTGCCGGACAGCACGCAGATCGTCGTCGTCAAGGATGCGGGGACACGCGTCACCGCCGCCGTGACCAACGTGAAGGAGGCGCTGCTCGAGGGCGCGCTGCTGACGGTGCTCGTCGTCTTCCTCTTTCTCAACTCGTGGCGCTCGACGGTCATCACCGGCCTCGCCCTCCCCGTGTCGGTGCTCGCCAGCTTCATCATGGTCTGGGTGCTCGGCTTCAAGCTCGAGACCATGTCGCTGCTGGGCCTGTCGCTGGCGATCGGGATATTGATCGACGACGCGATCGTGGTGCGCGAGAACATCGTCAGGCACGTCGAGATGGGGAAGGACCACATGCGCGCCGCGCACGAGGGGACCGACGAGATCGGCCTCGCCGTCGCGGCGACGACGTTCTCGATCCTCGCCGTGTTCGTCCCGATCGGTTTCATGCCCGGGATCGGCGGGCAGTGGTTCAAGCCCTTCGCCCTGACGATCGCGAGCTCGGTGCTGGTCTCGCTGTTCGTCTCGTTCTCGCTCGACCCGATGCTCTCCGCCTACTGGCCCGATCCGCACCGGCCGGAAGACGAGAAGTGGTGGATCACGAAGAAGCTCGACCAGTTCAACCACTGGTTCAACCGTCAGGCACAGGGTTACAAGAAGGTCATCGCGTGGGCGCTCGACCACCGCGCGGCGATGATGGTCATCGCCGTCGGGACCTTCCTCGCATCGTTCACGATCCCGGTCAAGGGACTGGTCGCGCTCGCCGGCGCGCTGGCCGGGATCCTCGTCGCCGTGTGGCTGATCAACCGGCGCCCGAACGCCGTGCTCCACATCCTCGGCATGGTGCTCTACCTCGCCATCGCCACCGGCGCGCTGGTGCTCGCGGTCGGGTCGCTGCGCGGCGCGATCACCCTCGGCAGCGTGATCGGCGCGCTGCTGCTGCTCGCGATCGCCGCCGCCGCCGGATGGGCACTGTGGGCGGCGGCCCGTGACTTCCGCGGCGACGGATGGCATTCGTCGGCATCCACCGCCGGCGGGATCCTCGTCGGCGTCGCCGTCGCCGGCGCGCTCGTCCACGTCTCGCCGAAGTGGCGCAACGTCGGCCCCGGCTTCTTCCCGACCGATGACCGCGCCGAGTTCATCGTCGCGATCGAGACCCCGCCCGGCTCGAACCTCGCCTACACGCGCGAAAAGGCGAGCGAGATCTATCGCGTGCTGAAGCGCCACCCCGAGGTGCGGTACACCTACGCGACGATCGGCGACCAGGCGTCGGGTTCGGTGGACGTCGGCAACATGTACGTGCGGACCGTCCCGAAGGGGGAGCGGAGCCGCGGCGTCGAGGAGATCGCCGCCGGGCTGCGCAGCGAGCTCAAGGAAGTCGGGGGCGCGACGCTGTCGGTGTTCACGAGCGACTTCGGCGGCGGCCGCAAGCAGCTCCAGTTCCAGGTGCGCGGCAGCAACGACATCGCGACGCTGACGCGGGCGGCCGACATGGTGATGGCGGAGGTGCGGCGGGTGCCGGGGGCGGTCGACGTCGGGCTGTCGACGAAGGGGCAGAAGCCCGAGCTCACGGTCGAGCTGAACCGCGGCGTCGCCGGAACGTTAGGCATCACCGCCGGGCAGGTCGCGCAGTCGCTGCGCCCGGCGTTCGCCGGGATCGATGCCGGCGACTGGGTCGACCCGTCCGGGGAGACGCGCGACGTCGAGGTGCGGCTCGCCCCCGAGTCGCGGCGCAACGTCGCCGACCTGGCGCAGCTCCCCCTGGTCATGCAGGGGCCGGCCGGCGCGCCGACCACCATCCCCCTTGGCCAGGTGGCGTCGATCGAGAAGGGTGAGGGGCCGGCGATCATCGACCACCTCGACCGCGACCTCGTCGTCACCGTCGAGGCGAACACCGCCGGCCGCGCCAGCGGCGACGTGACCAGCGACGCGATGGCCCGCATCGCGAAGCTGAACCTCCCCGCCGACGTCCATGTCACCCTCGGCGGCGAGTCGAAGGACCAGAACGAGCTGTTCGGGCAGATCTACGTCGCGCTCGGCACCGCGGTGCTCCTGATGTACCTCGTGCTCGTCCTGCAGTTCGGGTCGTTCGTCGATCCGCTGGCGATCCTCGTCTCTCTTCCCCTGTCGCTCATCGGGGTCATGATCTCGCTGTCGATCGCCGGGATGACGCTCAACATCATGTCGATGATCGCGATCATCCTCCTCGCCGGGATCGTGGCGAAGAACGCGATCCTCCTCATCGACTTCGCGAAGTGGGCGCGCGAGAAGGCGGGGATGCCGCTGCGCGAGGCGCTGATCGAGGCCGGCGCGATCCGGCTCCGCCCGATCCTGATGACGACCTTCGCCCTGATCGCCGGGATGATCCCGGTCGCGCTCGGCCGCGGCGAAGGCGCGCAGTTCCGCGCGCCGTTAGGCGTGGCGGTCATCGGCGGCGTCCTCACCTCGACGATGCTGACGCTGATCGTGATCCCGACCGTCTACGAGATCATGGACGGGCTGCGCGAGAAGGTGGCGCACCTGTTCGGGCGGACCCCGGCGCAGAAGACGGCCGAGCACCGGATTCCGGTCGGCGGGGAGGGCGCGGTGAACGAGACCGCCGACTGAAGGAGCGGCGCCGGCGTCGCCGCGGGGGCTCAACTTTTCCCCCGCTCCGGGGGTAGTATGACGGGGGCCGGCGATGACCGCCGGCCCCCGTCGTCACTGCCACCGCCACGATGCCGACCAAGATCCGCTCGCTCTCCGCGCTCCTCGTCGCCGCCGGCGCGTTCGCCGGCTGTGCCAGCTTCAGCTCGGTCTTCCCCTCGCACGAGGACGTCTTCACGCCGATCGCCCCGAACGTCGGTGTCACCCGTGTGCAGGGCAGGGACACCACCTGGGTCCTCACCGGCACCGGCTACGAGCTGACGGCGGGCAATCGCAACCTGCTCCCCCCGGTCCAGGCGGCGCTCGACGGCGCCGCCGCCGACTTCCGCGCCTACATGGGCGGCGACCCGCCGACCGTCAGCATCGTCGCGATACAGCTCAAGCGCGGCCAGCGACCCGACACCGCCCGTCTCGCGCAGATCAGGGCGGGCGGCGCCGTCCCGGTGTACGTCCGCCTCGCCGAGCAGGGACGCGGGATGGCGGTCGGGACGATGATGAGCGACGACATGGTCTCGCTCTCGCCTGTCGTCCGGAAGTGGATGAGCACCCTGGCGAGCGCCCCCGCGTCGCCGGCGGGGGCGAGCAGCAGCGCCGGCGTCCCGAAGTGGCTCGAGGTCGCGGTGCCAAGGCTGGTCGACGGCTGGAGCGACGCGGATCTCGTCGCGGCGCAGGTCGGGCTGCACCCCGACCGCATCATCGGGCTCCGCTCGATCTTCTCGGGGCTTCGTCCCGCTGACGACGGCAACGCGCGCCGCGGACGCGGGGGCGCCGATTCGCTCAACGCGGAGTTCGACCGGCGCGGGCGCGGCGGCGCGCGCGCCCGCTACCAGCAGGCGCGGCGCAATCCGAAGGACCTGCCGGCGCTCAGCGGCGCCGCGCTCTGGGACGCGGAGGCGGTGAGCGTCACGAACTACCTCGCGTCGCGCGAGGGCCGCCCGTTCATCGGCAGCGCCGCGCGCGCGCTGATGGCCGGTGCCACGATGGACGCGGTCCTGGCCGGCGCGCAGATGGTCCCGCGCGACGTCGACACCCTCGACCGCGCCTGGCGGGACTGGCTCGCGACGCAGGCCGAGGCGGTCAGGAACCCGCGCTGAGCCGCCCCTGATGCGACCGGGGACACCAACGCGCGGCGTGAGCCGGGTGTAATCAGGATGCAGTCGCCGGCGGCGCGACGGGCGGCCGGGGCGTGACCGCCGACGACGCGGTCGATGCCGCGCTGGTCGCACGTGTGCGCGGCGGCGACCTCGATGCATACGACGAGCTGGTGCGCCGGCACATGCGCCGCGCCCACGCGGTCGCCTACCGCCTGCTTGGCCATGCGGAAGATGCGGAGGACCTCGTGCAGGACGCGTTCATCCAGGCGCTGGACAGGATCGACAGCTTCGACGCCGAGCGGCCGTTCGCGCCCTGGTTCTTCAGGATCCTGACGAACCGCGGGCTGAACATGCGGCAGTCCCGGGCGGTGCGCGCGGTGTCGGAGATCCCCGAGGGCACGGCGAGCGACGACGACTCGCCGGAGCAGTCGGCGGAGCGCGAGGAGCTGCGGGCAAGGCTGCGCGAGGCGGTGGCGACGCTCCCCGAGCGGCAGCAGCTGATCGTGCAGCTGTTCGAGATCGATGGCTGGACGAGCGCCGAGATCGCCCGCACGTTGGGCATCTCGGACGGGACGGTCCGCTGGCACGTCCACGAGGCGAGGCGCGCGCTGCGCGAGGCGCTTGGGCCGCTGCGGCGGCAGGAGCAGAGCCGATGAGCGAGGAGCGAGAGAGCAGCGTCGAACCGATGCCCGATCCGGTGTTGCGGGCGGCGCTGGCCGATGCCTTCGGCGAGCAGCCGGCCGGCGTCGACTGGGGGCGGGTCGGTGCGCGGGCCCGCGACGCGGCGTGGCTCCGGCTTCGGGCGCGGGCGCGCGTCGTCCCGTGGTGGGAGCAGCTCACGCCATGGGCGACCCGGCTCCTCCCGTTAGGCGCGGTCGCCGCTGCGGCCGCGCTCGTCCTCGCCGCGGTCACCCCCCGCGCGGCAACGAGGGCCGCCGACACGGCCGTCGCCTCGTCCATCGCCGACGCCCGCGACGTGATCGCCGATGCGATCGCCGCCCCTGACGGCTCGAGCGCCGTCCAGAGGGTCGCCGGACCGGTCAGCGACGACTGGCTCTGGAGCGCGACCGCAGCGGCCTATGCCGGCACGGCGCCATGAGCGCGCCACTCGTCGGCTCCTCCCCCGCCCGCGCGCCGGCGCGCGGCCGCGTCCTCGGGCTCCTCGCACTCGGCATCCTCCTCGTCGCCGCCGCCGGTGTCGCGACCGGCGTCGTCCTCGAGCGGCGGCTGCTCTCCCGCCACGACGACCGCGAGCATGGCTGGCGCGGTGAAAGACGCGAAATGCGCGAAGGAGGCGAGGGCGGCCCCGGTCACGCCATGCACGAGCGGTTCGGCCGGGACCTCGACCTCACCCCCGCGCAGGCGGCGAAGATCGACTCGATCTTCGCCAACCATCGCCCCGCGATCGATTCGGCGCGGGCGGCATCCGAGCCGAAGATCCGCGCGATCATCGAGCAGATGCGCGGGGAGATCGATGCCGTCCTGACACCGGCGCAGCGCGAGAAGATGCGCGCCCGGATGATGCGCAAACGGCCCCGCTGACCTTCGCGCGCTGTTCGCGCGCTATTCGCGCGGTGGCGCGCCGGGGTGGTCGTCGTGGTCCCCGCGCCGCTCGCGCATCTGCTGCACGTTCCGGTCGAAGACAACCTGCTGCTCCGGAGTCAGCACCGCGCGGATCTCGGCCATGTGTGCCTGCATCATCTGGCGCATCTTCTCGCGGTCACCGGCGTTGTTCCGCGGATCCATCCCCTGCATGGCCGCACGATGACGGGCGTGGATCGAATCGACCTGCGCCTTCTGCGCATCGGTGAGGGTGATCCCCTCGAACAGCATCTTGTCCATCCGTCCGCCGCCCATTCCCCGCATCCCGTGCATCCCCGACATCCCCGACATCCCCGACATTCCCGACATCCCCGTGTCCGCGACCACCGCGATCTGCGGCTGCGGAGCGGGACTGGTGGTCGTTGCCGCCGGTCGCTGCGCGCAGGCAGCGATGACGCTGGCCGCGATCGCGGCCGTGATGATCTCCTTCATGCTCCCTCCATTGGTGTTCCCCGTGTCGATCCCCGCCCGACGCCGTGAATGACGGGCCCTCAGCTGATACAGCCCGCCACCCTGGCTCGTTGGCTGAGCCGGTCCGCCATCCCCGTCGCCACGCGTATCCAGCGTTCGTGCGGGGCCAGCCGTAGTAGGGGTCGTGAACCGATGGCCACGAAATCCAGTGCGAGACCAAGCTTGAGCATTCGTCGTCGCGCCGCAATCGGCGCATTCCTGACCGCGGCCGGCGCGGTTGCCGCCCGCCCGACCGGCGCACAGGCCCCGGTTCCCGTCGCCGCCCCCGACGCGGCGATCCCGATCACCCTCGACGAGGCGATTCGCCGTGCGCGCGCCAGTGCGCCGGCGTCGATCCAGGCACGCGGCGCCGAGCGGTCGAACCGCGCCGCGGTGCGGTCCGCGTACGGGGCGCTCCTGCCTAACGTCAGCCTCGACTTCGGCTCGTCGCGGCAGTTCACCGACCCGAACAGCCGCATCCGCGTCGTCGACGGCGTCGCGCAGACCCTGGCCGCACCGCGCTGGAACTACAGCGACGGCCTGTCGCTGAACATGACGGTGTTCAACGGCGGGCAGAGCCTGTACAACATCCAGACCGCGAAGGCGCAGGTCGCCGCCTCCGAGGCCAACGGGGTCGCCCAGGACTTCCAGCTGGCGCTCGACGTCAGCCAGCAGTTCTACAACGCGCTCGCCGCGCGCGAGTCGGAGAACGCCGCACGCACCCAGCTCGCGCTCGCGCAGCAGCAGATGCGCTACGCCTCGATCCGGGTCGCCAGCGGTGTCGCGACGAAGTCGGACTCGCTGCGCTCCCTCATCCAGGTCGGGAACGCGCAGCTCGCGCTGCTCAGCGCGCAGACCAACCTGCGCGCCGCCGAGGCGGCGCTCACGCGCCTCATCGGCTCCGACGTGACGGTGACGGCGGCTCAGCAGGACACGACGCTCCCCCCCGTCGACTCGCTCGCCCTCGACACCGCGTCGCTGGCGCGGCTCGCCGAGAATGGCCCCGCGGTCAGGCAGGCGCACGCCGCGCTCGACGCAGCCCGCGCCTCGCGCCGCGCCTCCCAGGCTCCCTACCTCCCGACGGTCACCGCCGGCTACTCCCGTGGCGGCAGCGGCTTCGGCCGCTTCGGGATCGGCAGCGATCCGTACGCATACAGCGGGCAGCTGAGCCTCCGCCTCTCCTATCCGCTCTTCAACGGCTTCACTCGCGAGGCGAACGTCGTCCGCGCCGACGTCGCCGAGGACAACGCCGCCGCCGCGCTTCGCGACGCCCGGCTCGCCGCGCGGCAGCTCCTCGTCCAGAACGTGGACCTGCTGCGCACGGCGCAGCAGCGCGTCAGCGTCCAGCTCGTCTCGGTCGCCGCCGCGCGGGAAGACCTGCGCGTGCAGCAGCTTCGCTACACCGCGGGCGCGTCGACGCTGCTCGACGTGCTCACCTCGCAGAACCAGCTCAGTCAGGCGGAGACGGCGCTGATCCAGGCGCGCTTCGATGCCCGGGTCGCCCGCGCGCGGCTCGAGGCCGTCATCGGCCAGCCGCTCGCACCGGTCGCGCCCTGATGCGCCCCCACGAACACACCGCCCACGCAATGTCACCCACTCTCCGCCCGGCCCGCGTCGTCACCCTCGGACTGGCTGCGCTCATCGCCGCCGCCGGCTGCCGGAAGTCGCCGGCGACGACCATCGCGATCCAGACCGCGCCCGTCGAGCGGCGCGACATCGTCGCCAACGCCGAGGCGACGGGGACCGTCGAGCCGGTGAACATCGTCGAGGTGAAGTCGAAGGCATCGGGGCTGATCATCGCGATGCCGGTCGACATCGGCACCGTCGTCAGCGCCGGGCAGCTTCTCGTCCAGATCGACACGCGCGACGTGAAGAACCAGTACGACCAGACGGTTGCCGCGATGCAGGCGGCGCAGACCTCGCTCTCCGTCGCCGCCGCGCAGAAGAAGCGCTCCGACGAACTGTTCGCGCAGGAAGTGATCACCCCGCAGGAGCACGAGACCGCGGCGCTCGCCTACGCGCAGGCCCAGTCGGCGCTGGTGAAGGCCCGCACCGACGTCGATCTCGCCCGGCAGCGCCTCGAGGACGCGACCGTCCGCGCGCCGGTCGCCGGCACCATCATCGCCAAGCCGGTATCGTTAGGCCAGGTGATCACCTCGGCGACGTCCGGACCGACCGGCGGGACGACGATCCTGCAGATGGCCGACCTGAGCAAGGTGCGGATGCGGGCGATGGTCAACGAGACCGACGTCGGCAACGTCCAGCCCGGGCAGACCGCGGCCGTCGTCGTCGATGCGTTCCCCGACCGGAGGTTCACCGGCGTCGTCGAGAAGGTCGAGCCGCAGGCGGTGGTGCAGCAGAGCGTGACGATGTTCCCGGTGCTGATCAGCCTCGACAACCGCGACGGCAAGCTGCTCCCCGGGATGAACGGGGAAGTGACGATGACGGTGCAGGACAGGAAGAACGTCCTCGCCATCCCCGCTGACGCCGTCCGGGCGATGAAGGACCTCGCCGTCTCGGCGCGCGCGCTCGGGCTGAACCCCGACTCGGTGCAGGCGAAGCTGGCCGCGCAGATGGAAGCGCGGCGCGCCCGGTTCGCGCGCCCCGACAGCGCCGGCGCGG
>OEPS010000807.1_pt1 | contig 10672 bp, 9 predicted proteins | sample 1539411 | NCBI WGS metagenome assembly OEPS01 (sample SAMN02671747, study PRJEB22543) | soil metagenome | biome: bacteria | place: China:Hunan Province, Lengshuijiang City | collected 2012-10-15 | depth 0.08m m | reverse complement strand
CGGGGCTCTTCGGCCCGTAGGGGACGCGGGCGGTGTCGCCGAAGTAGATGATGCTCTCGGCGGGGAGCTGGCGCATCAGCTCACGGGCGACGGTGAGACCGCCGATTCCCGAGTCGAAGACGCCGATCGGCGCGGCGGCGGTCACCATGCGAGGCGAGCGCCGACCCGAAGGCCCCCGCCGGGCGATGGCGCGACGCTGACGTCGGTCGGGACGTCCCAGAGGTTCGCCGCGACGTATGCGTCGGCACCGGCCAGGAAGTGATTCACGATCAGGATGGTGATCCAGTCTTCGACGTGGGCGCGACGAGCGGGGATCCGGCTCTGGGCGCGGAGCGCCCCCGCCGTTCGCCGGTAGACGGGAAGCGGAACGGTGCCTCCGGTCGGGATCGCATAACTGGAGACGACGCTGTCGCCGGCGATGGCACGGGCGGCGCGAAGATCGTTCACCGATTTCGCGATCATCGCGAAGGTCCCCGCTTCGGCGGCGACGAAGATCGACCCGGCGGTCGGCCGGCCGAGGATCGACTGCGCACTTCCCGGCGCGAAGAGCGAGTAGAGAAACGCGCGCCGAGGGGTGAGCGGCGGCGCGCCAGCGGGCTTGGGAACCGCGAGGCTCGGCGAGGGGCGGTTCGCCGTGGTGTCGGTGACCTGCGCACCGATCGCCGCGGGGAGCGCGAGCGCGAGGAGGACGCCGAAGATGCCTGACGCGCGAGCGGCCCCGCTCACGCGGCGCCGGGCGATGCTTGGAGGAGCGGTCTCACGGGCGATCACTCGGTCGGGCATTCAGCTCGGGAAAGCGACACGGTCGGCGTGGCGGGAGCGTGTGGGAATCGAACCCACCCAACCCGACGAAGTCAGGTCGCACCAGTTTTGAAGACTGGGGCAGCCACCAGGCCACATGCGCCCCCATTCTCACGCAACGACCAGTCCCGGCGCTCCAGCAGCGACGACTTCGCCGATGACCACCGCGCCCGGGACGCGGGAAAGATACTCGGCTGACCGTTCGGGACGGAGGGCAACGAGGAGCCCGCCCGACGTCTGCGGATCGACGAGGAGGGCACGCTCGAAATCCGGCGCATCGCCCCACGTAACGAGGTCGCGGATGAAGTCGAGGTTGCGCTCGGCGCCTCCGGTGCGAAATCCGGCGAGCCATGCCTCACGCGTTCCCGCCAGGACGGGTACCGATGCGCGGTCGATGCGGATACGCACCATGCTCGCACGAGCGATGTGCGAGAGATGCCCGAGCAGGCCGAACCCCGTGACATCGGTCGCACAGCGGCTGTCGAGGGAGACCGCAACGCGACTGGCGACCGCGTTCAGCGCGGTCATCGAGGCAATGAGCGCGTCGAGCTCTGGTTTCGCGAGCTTCTGGGCTTTGGCGGCGGTGGAGAGGATGCCGGTGCCGAGCGGCTTCGTCAGGATGAGGACATCGCCGACCGCGGCCGCATCGTTGGTGAGCATGCGGGCCGGATCAACCCGTCCGGTGACCGAGAGACCGAACTTCACCTCGTCGTCGGCTACGGTGTGGCCGCCGATGACCACCGCGCCGGCCGCGTGGACGACCTCCTGCCCGCCTCGAAGGATCTCGCTGAGCACCTCGATCGGCAGCTTGCCGGTCGGGAACGCGGCGATGTTCATCGCCGTGAGGGGCTCGCCACCCATCGCGTAGATGTCGGACAGCGCGTTCGCGGCGGCGACGCGGCCGAAATCGTGAGGATCGTCGACGATCGGCGCGAAGAAGTCGACGGTCTGGACGAGGGTGAGTTCGGGGGACACGCGAAAGATCCCTGCGTCGTCGAAGGTCTCGTGACCGATGAGCAGACGGGGATCATCGCGCCGGGCGAGAGGCGCGAGGGCACGCGTGAGGTCGCCCGGACCCAGCTTGGACGCTCAACCCGCGCAGCGCGCGAACTGCGTCAGGCGGAACAGCTGCTCGCGTGTGTTGGTCATGGCCTGGGCCGTCAGGGTGAGTACCGCGGGGGTGCTGCGGATGTGCTAGCGAACGACGGCGATCGCCTCGATCTCGACAAAGACGCCGCGCGGAAGTCCCGCCGCCTGCACGGTCGAGCGCGCGGGGCGGGCGTTGCCGAACGCCTTCGCGTAGACCTCGTTGACGCGCGGAAAGTCCGCCATGTCGGAGAGGAAGACGGTCGTCTTGACGACGTCGGCGAAGCTCGACCCCGCTTCCTCGAGGATCGCGCGCAGGTTGGCGAGCACGCGCTCCGCCTGCGCGACGACGTCGCCGGGGACGATCTGTCCACTCGCCGGGTCGAGCGCGATCTGGCCGGCGGTGAAGATGAATCCATTGGCGACGATCGCCTGGGAATACGGTCCGATGGCTGCCGGCGCGCGATCGGTCTGGATGGTCTTGATGCTCACGTCTTCTCCGGAATGCTGGTCGTGGACGGGACGAGTGCCGGGGAGGATTCTACGCCGCGTGCACGAGGTTGAACAGTCGCCGCGCGTTGGCGGCGACGATGACCGCGAGCGCCGCCGGGTCGGCGCCGCGGGCCAGGGCGAGCCGCGCGACCGTGTGCGCGACCCACGCCGGCTCGTTGCGCCTGCCGCGATTCGGGACGGGCGCGAGGTACGGGGCGTCGGACTCGGCGAGGAGCCGATCGTCCGGCACGAGTCGCAGCAGCTCGTCGTCCGTCCACTTCCTGAAGGTGACGATGCCGCTGAACGAGACGTGCCATCCGGCGTCGAGGGCGGCTCGAGCGAGGGCGTGGCTGCCCGTGTAGCAGTGGAGGACGCCGCGAACACCCTGTGTCCCGGCCTCGCGGACCATGGCCATCGTGTCGTCTTCCGCCTCGCGGGTGTGGACGACGACCGGGACGCCGTGCCCGTGCGCGATGGCGATCTGCGCGGCGAAGGCGGCGCGCTGGCGGTCGCGGGGAGAGTGATCGTAGTGGTAATCGAGCCCGCACTCCCCGACGGCAACCGCGCCGCGGGCGAGCTCGGCGCGAATGGCGTCGGGATCACGCGCGGGGTCGAAGCCGGCGGCGTCGTGGGGATGGACGCCCGCCGTGTGCCAGATGAACCCGGGGTTCGCGACGGCGATCTCGCGGGCACGGGCGGCGGCGGCGAGGGACTCGCCGATGCAGACGATCGCGGCCGCCCCCGCTTCGCGCGCCCGGACGATGACCTCGGAGCGGTCGGCGTCGAAGGCCGGGTCGGCGAGGTGGGCGTGGCTGTCGATGAAGCCGCGCATGAAAGGACGAACGCCGCCGGCCCGGTGGCCGGCGGCGTTTCGCTGCCTAACGCTTGGTCGGGGTGACCGACGCGGCGGCCGGCGCTGCCCTGCCCCGCGCCTCACGCGCGGGCCGGCTGTCGCCGGCGGCCGACGGAATGTGCGCCGTGCTGCCATGGCGCGGCCACCTGCGCTCGATCCAGAGGAGCATCGGGCCGGCGATGTAGATGGAGCTGAACGTCCCGGTCACGATGCCGAAGACCATCACCCAGGCGAACGGGCGGATCACCTCACCGGCGAAGAGAAGCAGCGCGAGGGTGGCGAGCAAGGTCGTCGCGTGCGTCATCACCGAGCGCGGAAGCGTCTCGTTGATCGCGCGGTTGAGCGTATCGTAGAGCGACTCGTTGCGCTTCTTCTTGAGGTCCTCGCGCACGCGATCGAAGATGATGATCGTGTCGTTGAGCGAGTAGCCGAGGACCGTCAGGATCGCCGCGATGACCGTCAGCGAGACCTCGAGGTGCATGAGCTTGAGGAAGGCGAGCGTCGTCAGCACGTCGTGGCCGGTGGCGATGACGGCGGCGACGCCGAAGCGCCACTCGAAGCGGATCGCGAGGTAGATGAGCGTGACGAGGAAGGAGATGCCGAGGGCGATGGCGGCGCCGCGACGCAGCTCGCTGCCGACGCGCGGCCCGACCGCCTCGGTACGCTTCACGGTGAAGGCATCCGGACCGTAACGCTGGACGAGCGCGTTCTCGATCTGCTTGGCGACCGACTCGGCGCCCGCCCCCTGGGCGCTGACGTCGCGGTGATCCTGGGCGCGAACGGTGAACTCGCGGTCCGAACCGAACTGCTGCACCTCGGGGTTGTTCACGCCGCTCCTCTCGACGGCCGAGCGGATGTCGGCGACGTCAGGCGGCTGCTTGAACTCGAGCTGCATCAGCGTGCCGCCGGTGAAGTCGATGCTGTAGTTGATCCCCTTCACCGCGAGCGAGCCGATGCCGGCGACGACGAAGATCGCGGTCAGGATCACCGCGGTCTTCCACCAGCGGATGAAGTCGTAGTGGGTATCGTGAAAGATTCGCAGCATCAGATGCTCACGGTCTGGGCCGCGCCCTGCTTGCGCTGCAGCCACAGGAGAAAGAGGGTGCGGACGACGAAGATCGCGGTGAACATCGACGCCGCGATACCGGCGATGAGGGTGACCGCGAAGCCGCGAACCGGCCCGCTCCCCCACTGGTAGAGGACGGCGGCAGTGAGCATCGTCGAAACGTTCGAGTCGACGATGGCAGGCATCGCGTGGCGGAACCCTTCGTCGATGGCGGTGCGGACGGTCTTGCCGCGATCGAGCTCCTCACGAATGCGCTCGAAGATCAGCACGTTCGCGTCGACGGCGATGCCGATCGACAGGACGAAGCCGGCGAGACCGGGGAGCGTCAGCACCGCGTCGAAGCCGGAGAGCGTCGCCATCGTGTAGAGCACGTACAGCGCGAGCCCGATGACGGCAAGGAAGCCGGAGAAGCGGTAGTAGACGAGCATGATGATGACGACGAGGGCGACGGCCAGCAGGCCAGCCATCATCCCCTTGCGCACCGAATCCTTGCCCATGGACGCGCCGACCTGCCGGACCTCGGCCACCTTGAGGGGCACCGGGAGCGCGCCGGCGCGAAGCACGAGGGCGAGATCCTGCGCCGCCTGCAGGTCGCGGCGACCCATCGTGATCTGGCCGCGCGTGCTGATCGCGCCCTGGATGATCGGCGGCCGGCCCATGACGAGCTGGTCGAGCACGATCGCCATGTAGTCCTTGATGTGCGCCGAGGTCTGGCGCTTGAAGACGCGGCCACCTTCGTTGCTCAGCGTGAAGGTGACGACGGTCCCCTCGGTCGGATCCTGCTGCGGCTTGGCGTCGGTGATCGCCTCCCCGGTGATCATCGGCTCGGCGTCGAGCACGTAGAGCAGGCGGTAAGTCGTGCCCTGGATCGACAGCGAGTCATTGCTCCAGCGGAAGACCTTGCGCGCCGGGAGCGCCGCCTGGATCTCCGGACGCGCGACGAGCGCCGCGATCTGGTCGTACGCGCTCGAGGCGACGTAGTACTCGCCGGGCATCTCGCCGCGCTGGATGTTGCGCGAGAAAATCCCCTGACCGCCGAGGGCCAGCGAATCGGCCGGCGCCGAGTCCTGGGCGGCCGTCGCCGACTTCTTCGACGTGTCTCCGCCGAAGAGGCCGGTCAGGGCCTTGTCGGTGGTCGTCACGCCCGGACCGGCGGCTGCTTCAGCCGTCGCACCCTTCGCCGTGCCGAGCGTCGGCGCGATCTGCTTCGCGACGGCATCGAGGCGCGGAAGTGAGCGCACGAGCGCGTCGGTCTTGTCGGTGATCTGGAACTCGAGATACGCCGACTTCTGCAGGAGGTCACGAGCGCGGTCGGGGTCGTCGATACCGGGGAGCTCGACGACGATTCGGTCGTTGCCGGCCTTCTGGACGACGGGCTCGGAGACGCCGAACTGGTCGACGCGGTTGCGAACGACCTTGAGCGCGCGGTCGATGGCGTCCGACTTGTTGGCGACGGTGCCCTTCGATTCGTCGACCTCGAGCGCGACGTGCATGCCGCCCTGCAGGTCGAGGCCCTTCTTGATGGGGACGCGCTTGACCTCGACGACCGTGGACGCGCCGTTGACGAGGCGCCGCTCCTTGACGGTGCGAGGCACCAGCATCCAGACCGACAACGCGACGAGCGCGAGGATGAGGGCGATGCGATACGAGAGCTTCATGCAGCTGCCGATGGGGGGAAGACGTTCAGGCGGAGCTTGGAAAGGTAGGCCCCGTCGAGGGCACCGTCAACGCGCGGCGGGCGTCCGCCTCGTCACGGCGGAGCTGCGCGACAAGCGCGTCCGGGCTCTCGAAGCGCATCGTGTCGCGCATGCGCTCGACGAAATCGACGCGCACGGTTCGTCCGTACCAGTCGCCCTGCGCGTCGAAGAGGTGGACCTCGAGGGTCCGCTCGCTCTCGCCGAAGGTCGGCCGGCCGCCGAGGTTCATCATCCCGCCGAAGGGACCGAGGTGCGTCTGGACGCGCACGGCGTAGACGCCTTCCGGGGGGAGGAGCTTCCGCGCCGGCGGCGACGGGAGATTGAGCGTGCGGTAGTTCAGCTCGCGACCGCGCCGCGCGCCGGGAACGACGCGTCCACTCACGGAATAGGGCCGCCCGAGGCCGAGCGCGGCACGCGCGAGGTCGCCACCGGCGATCGCGCGGCGGATGAACGTCGACGAGACGACGCGGCCATCGCTCGCCGCGACCGGGGGCACGACGTCGACCTGAAAACCCTCCTTCGTCCCCAGCGCGCGAAGGACCTCGATGTCCCCGCTCCGGCCGCGGCCGAAGCCGTGGTCGTGGCCGATGAGGAGCTCGGTCATCCCGTACCGCGCGCGCAGCACGGTCGTCACGAACGCCTCGGCGCTCAGGTGACTGAACTCGACGGTGAACGGGATCACGATCGCGTAGTCGACTCCGCTCTCGGCGATGACCTCGAGCTTCTCGTCGCCGACGGTGAGGAGCGCCGGCGCTGCCTGCGGGTTGACCACCGCGAGGGGGTGGGGATCGAAGGTGACGAGTACGCTCGGCAGGGAGCGCTCGCCGGCGCGCGCGACAAGACGGGAGAGGACGTCCTGGTGTCCGCGGTGCACGCCGTCGAAGGTGCCGACGGTGACGATCGATCCACCGCGCAGCGCAGGGAGCACGGGAAGCGTCTCAGCCATCGACGAGCACGACGCGCGGCTGCCAGGCGTCGCCGTCGCGTGCGGCGATGGCCACCAGCTCGCCGGCCGAATCGAGCAGCGCGGCAACATCGCCGGCACCGGCACCATCGCGCGCGATCGTCATCCCGCGCCCGATGCGCGCGCGCTGGGCGTCGTCCAGCAGCACGCGCGGCACGGCAGGGAGCGCGTCGACCGCGGGGCGGAGCGCGGTCTCGCTGATCGCCCCGGCGCTCACCGCATCACCGACGTCGAAGCGTCCGCTGGCGGTTCGCCGGAGGGCGGCGAGATGCGCGGCGCTCCCGGTCGCGCGGCCGAGGTCGCGGGCGAGCGCGCGAACGTAGGTCCCGCCCCCGCAGGTGATCTTAGCGCGGAGGTCGGCGCCGTCCCAGCCGCGCAGCTCCCACGCGTGGACGCGGACGCGAGCGGGTGCGAGCTCGAGCGCTTCGCCGCGGCGGGCGGCGACGTAGGCGCGCTTTCCGCCGACCTGCTTCGCCGAGAAGGCGGGGGGGAGCTGGTCGATCTCGCCGGTCAGGGTGCCTAACGCGCGCTCGACCGCCGCGGGCGTCGGGGGGGTCGCGGTGCGGGTGACCTGCCCGGTCAGGTCGTCAGTGTCGGTCTCGGCACCGAAGCGGATGGCCGCCTCGTAGACCTTCGGCTCGCCGTCGACGTAGGGAAGGAGCCGCGTCGCGCGGCCGACGAGGAGGACGAGCAGTCCCGTCGCGAAGGGATCGAGGGTACCGGCGTGGCCGACGCGCTTCGTGCGGAGCGCACGGCGGGCGCGATCGACCACGTCGTGCGATGTCATCCCCGCCGGCTTGTCGACGAGGAGCAACCCGTCACGCGGCGGGCTCGCCATCGTCGCCGGTGCTTCCGCTCGTCGGCGTCGTCCGGATCTGGTTGAGCAGCGTCTCGATGCGCGCGGCGCGGGCCACGCTCTCGTCGATCACGAACTGGACTTCCGGGGCGACGCGCAGGCTGAGCGAGCGCGCGAGGCGCGAGCGGAGGAAGCCCTGCACGCTCGTGAGTCCCTCGATGGTCGAGGCGCGCTGCGAGTCCTCGCCCATGATGCTGACGAAGACCCTGGCGTGACGAAGGTCGCGCGTCATCTCGACACCGGTCACCGTGACCAGGCCGGTGACGCGCGGATCCTTCACGCCTTCGGCGAGGAAGTTCGCCACCTCTTCGCGGATCGCCGCGGCGACCCGATCCGACCGCTGATGCTGGGGCATCGCCGTTCCGCCGTCAGGCGGAGGGCGACGCGGCCAACGTCCGCGCGACCTCCTCCGTGCGATAGCACTCGATCACGTCGCCGACCTTGATGTCGTTGAAGTTCTCGACGCCGATGCCGCACTCGAATCCTTCGCGCACTTCCTTCACGTCGTCCTTGAAGCGGCGGAGCGAGCCGATCGTGCCGTCGAACACCTCGACGCCGTCGCGAACGACGCGGACGCGTGCCTGGCGGTTGATGATCCCGCTGCGGACCGAGCAGCCGGCGATGACGCCGACCTTCGGCACCTTGAAGGTCTCGCGCACCTCGGCCTCGCCGAGGATGACTTCCTTCTCCTCGGGACGGAGCAGCCCTTCGAGCGCGGAGCGGACGTCGGCGACCGCCTCGTAGATGATGCGATAGAGCTTGATGTCGACGCCTTCCCGCTCGGCGGCGGTGCGGGCGTTGTTGTCGGGACGGACGTGGAAGCCGATGATGATCGCGCCGGATGCGCGGGCGAGGAGGATGTCGCTCTCCGTGATCGCGCCGACGCCGCGGTGGACGATCTCGACCTGGACCTCGCTGTTCGACAGCTGCTGGAGCGCGTCGGCGAGCGCTTCTGCCGGTCCGCCCTGGTCGGCCTTGATGAGGATGCGCAGGTTGCGCGTCTCGCCCGACGAGGTCTTCGCCATGAAGTCCTCGAGGGTGACGACGGCGCCACGGGTGATGCGGCGGCTCTTCGCCTCACGGTCGAGGCGCTGGCGGCGCTGCGCGACATCGCGCGCGTCGGTCGCATCCTCGACGACGATCAGCTGGTCACCGGCCTGCGGGACCCCTTCGAAGCCGAGCACCTGCACGGGGATCGCGGGTCCCGCTTCCTTCACCGGACGGCCACGCTCGTCGAGGAGCGCGCGAACGCGTCCCGAGAACATGCCGCAGATGAAGTCGGCGCCGACCCTGAGCGTCCCGTTCTGCACGAGGATGGTCGCGACCGGTCCCTTTCCCGGGTCGAGCTGCGCCTCGACGACGGTGCCCGTCGCGCGGCGGTCGGGGTTCGCCTTCAGGTCGAGGATTTCCGCCTGGAGGAGGATCTGCTCGAGGAGCGCGTCGACGTTGGTGCCCTTCTTCGCCGAGATCTCGGTGTGGAGCGTGGTGCCACCGAACTGCTCGAGGACGACGCCGTGCTGCAGGAGGTCCTGCTGCACCTTCATCGGATTCGCCTGCGGGAGGTCGATCTTGTTGATCGCGACGATCAGCGGCACCCCGGCGTTCTTGGCGTGCGAGATCGCCTCGATGGTCTGCGGCATGACCGCATCGTCGGCGGCGACGACGAGGACGACGATGTCGGTCACCTCGGCGCCGCGCGCGCGCATCGCGGTGAAGGCTTCGTGGCCCGGCGTGTCGAGGAAGGTGATGTTCTTGCCGCCCGGGAGCGTGACGTGATAGGCGCCGATGTGCTGCGTGATGCCACCGGCTTCGCCGGCGACGACGTTCGCCTTGCGGATGTAGTCGAGGAGCGACGTCTTGCCGTGGTCGACGTGACCCATGATCGTGACGACGGGCGGACGGGGAACGAGGTCGGCGGCTTCGTCGGCGCTCTGCTCTTCCGCCTCGGCCTGATACTCGTCCTCGCGGACGGCCTGAAAGCCGAACTCGCCGGCGATCAGGTCGATCTGGTCGAAGTCGAGCCGCTGGTTGATCGTCACCATGAAGCCGAGGTTCTTGAAGGCGAAGGCGACGATCTCGGTCGGCGTGATCTTGAGGATCTGCGCCAGCTCGCTGACGGTGATGAACTCGTTGACGCGGACGAGCTTCTTCTCGCGCTCGGCGGCGGCGGCGCGAGTGGCCTCGGCCTCCTCGCGCCCGGACTCGTCGCGACGCGGACCGCCCTTACGGCCGGCCGGTCCACGCATGGTGGACATCGTCTTCGAGATGTTCGCCTGCACCGCTTCCTGATCGACCTGGCCGCGCTTTCCCTTCTTGCCGCGGCGGCCGGCGTCGCGGCCGGCCATCGAGGGGGGCGTGGACGGCGGACCGCTGGTGCGGCTATCGCCGCCGCGGCTCTGCTCGCGGGCCGGTGGATACCCGCCCGGCTGCGCCGATGCGATCGGGCGCGGAGGGAGGAATCGCGCCGATGCGGGCATCGGCTTGGCTCGCGGGGCGCCCGGCGTGATCGAGCGAGGACGCGGCACGGAGGGCGCGGACGGCGTCGCGGTCGCGGCGGTGGACGGATGCTGCTCTCCGGCACCGCCCTCGTCGGGGGGCTCGGCCTGCGAGGCTTCGGCAGCTTCGCGCTCGGCGCGGTGCTGTGCCTCACGCTCCTCTTCGGCGCGACGGCGCGCTTCCTCGGCGGCGCGCCGCTCGGCGTCGAGCCTTGCCTGGCGCTCGTTCTCGACGCGCGCGGCTTCGGCGCGGGTCGCCTCGATCGCTGCCTGACGCTCGGCTTCGGCGGCTGCTTCGGCGGCGGCGGCAGCGGCGGCGCTCTCGACGTCGGCTGCCTTGCGGCGGCGGCGAACGGGGCCCG
>OEPS010000805.1_pt1 | contig 10680 bp, 12 predicted proteins | sample 1539411 | NCBI WGS metagenome assembly OEPS01 (sample SAMN02671747, study PRJEB22543) | soil metagenome | biome: bacteria | place: China:Hunan Province, Lengshuijiang City | collected 2012-10-15 | depth 0.08m m | reverse complement strand
CTTCGGCGGGCCGTTGCCGGCCGCCACGACGAGCGCCTTCAAGCCCTTCTCGCGGCAGCTTTGCTGGGCCCAGCTGCACCCAGCCCGGAGTGCGAGGTCCGGGTCGGCGCGGTGTGGTGGGCGACCATCAGATCCTCGGTTGCCCACCGGAGCCAGCGTTGCGCTGGGGGTTCGGGGTCAGCCGGCGCGTTCATGGACCACTCGGCCCTCGCGCAATGCCACCCGGAGCAGGCCGGGGTCCGATCCCCGCTGGGCGATGTCGGCCAGATCGGTGACGAAGACGTCGATGGGGGCGCCGATCTCGCTGGTCGCCCGGAGGATGGCAACCCCAACATCGTGTCGGCGGCCATCGAGGTGGTCGAAGACCACCAGGAAGTCCAGGTCGCTGTCCGGGCCGTCGTCGCCGCGGGCCACTGAGCCGAAGAGCAGGATCTTGCGCGGAGAAAAGGCCTCGGCGATGCATTGAGCAGCCTCGGGGACCCACTCCGCCAGCGAGCGCCCGTCCCAACGAGCCTTGTTGCCCACCACCGTGTAGGCCAGAGCCTGTTTGGCCCACCTCTTGCGCTCACAGACTGAGTTGAGGCGATAGGCGAGCTCCCGGGCCGACTCAGCCAGCCCTCCGATCCTGTTCACGAGATCTGCGGCCTTGGTCTCCTCACTCTGGTCGAGGGTGCGGACCAGGTGCCCACCGCTAGGGGAAGGGTAGGACCGAATCCCAGAAGCCGAACGACCGCATGTCCCGGTGAATTTCATTGGCCCTTTCCTTGGTGATCAAGGCCGACTCAGCGGCACGGATCAGGAGTTTACGGATCCGGTCGTAGGGATGAGTCGCACCCGCCGCGAGGGACGTGAGCACCTTGAGGGCGTCGGCGTCGTCCGTGACGAGGGTCCAGCCGCGCAACCACGCCACGGCCAAGCAGGCGGCTTCCCCTGGCCCGAGAGGCGCACGGAGCCCATGGGCGGCCGCGCCTGCGCGACTCTGAAGCTTGGCGGCCAGTAGGAGTTCCTGCTCGTCAAGTTCAACAACGTTAAGTCGGCCCTCCGCGTGGAGCGTGTCCGCGGCCTCGAGTCGTCGTGCCCTACCGCGGGGATCCGCGTGCATCTGCTCTTCAACCTCGAAATGTCGCCTCGCGCGCCGTATCTTCTGACAACAGCTCCGGATGGCGCAGGGCCTCGGGGGGGAGAGCCTGCTCGGAGGGGTCGTAGACGGTGAGCGGCACCCATATTGGTTCTCCCAGCAGGGTGAGCAGAAGATCGCACTCTTCCGCCAGCAGGAAGTACAGGAGCACGACGGTGTCCACCGTGCTGGGAGGACGTTCCGGCATTTCACACTACGCCCGTGATTTCGAACTCGTCGAACTCTGCTCGGGTGGCCGTGATCTCATCGGCAACCTCGCCGGTCTGACCCAGGATCTGCGTGAGGTCCGGCAGTGACAGGCCTGCCATCGATGCGGCAGTCGGGGGTGAGATCAGTTCGCGAATGACCGCATGGCGCAGCATCCTGAGGAAGGACTGGGGAAATCGCCGGACCCGCCACAGGCTCGGATCCTGGGCGTACTCCTCGGGCTCGGTGGCGTACCCGAGGGCGTGGGCGAGAGCCACTGGCTGCACCGTCTCCCGGAGCTCTTGATAGCGAGTTTGCGACATGGCGTTCATCTGGCGCAGCCGGACGAGCGTGGTAGGAAAGGACACGCGGAAGACCCGCTGGATATGGACGGCGTCAACAGGGTCTTCGATGCGCGGGGGCATCCCCGACTCCTCCATGAACCGGCGCACCCCTTCGCTGGGCATCAAGAACTCGCCAGCAAACTCGTCAGCGAACGTTTCCTTTGGGCTCCGGCCCCGGGACACCCCGTATGCAGACTCGTCGCTGTCAAACAGAGCGTGGGCTATCTCGTGGATGACGGTGAAACTCCTACGTCCGGGTGTCATGTCCAGATTCACGAGGATGGAGAGGCCAACCTCTGGGTGGCGGACGAAGGCGCCCGACGGCGACACTCTCAGGTCGCTCCCGAGGGACGCCCGATACAGGCAGATTCCCAGCATCTCGCACACGGCATCCACGTCACTGACCGGCCCGGTGCCCAGACCCAGGTACGCCCGCACTTCCTCGGCCTTCCGGCGGGCGTCGTCCTTGTTGGTGTACTTGGGTCGGTGAATGAACGGGGATTGATCCAGCCCGCGGATGCGGGTGTCAGTGATACGCGAAAGCTCGGCGAAGAGGTCCAGAAAGCGAAGGAACTCCCGCAGTCCCGGGGCAGCGACAGGATCGATCCCATCGTCGGCCCGCAGCAGGATACGAGCCAGTTCCTGCTCGACCGGTTCTACGTCCCGGCCCTCCAGGAGGTCGATGACTTCCAGGCCGAGCAGCCGGGCTAGCGCCGTCAGCTGGCGCTCGTTGGGTCGTCTGGCTCCCGTCTCCCAGTAGCTGATCATGGCGCGGCTCACGCCGAGGGCCACGGCCAGGTCGTCCTGGGAGTAGCCGACGCGGGTACGGGTGCGGGCCAGGGTCTCGGGCAGATCGGCCACGGCTTCCTCCTCTCGGCCTAGCTGTTACGAATTTTCAATGACATCTGCCGAGAACGCAACTAGGGGTGGTCGCCTGGGGTGCCGGGCGGGGCGGCGGCCGATCGCTGCCACGATCGCCCTGGAGCCTGGCGTCACGGTCCCATGTGGTACTGGGGCGGTGTCGATCCCGCGGGCCTCGACATTCCGGTTGCCGCCTCGGCAGGTGTGGCGGCGGGTGGTCTCGGTCCCTTCCTTCCGGCGCAAAGCCTTACCTCCCGCTACGGGTCATCTCTATGCGGTGAAGGGCTTGACAAGCATTGTGAAGTTACTTCTACAATCTATGAGAAGGGAGGACGGTCTACAATGTCGGCCGGGCCAGCCGGAGGGGTCATGGACGAGCTGCCAGAGATCGGTCTGGCTCATGAGACAGGAGTCCTTACTTGGGGCATGTGGCTCTGCGACTGTCACGTCTGCCGCGACCTGTGCCGAGCCTCGCCCGAGACCCTGATCGTCATCAAGGGCAGCCACGAGCGGCGGATTGTGACCGCGGGCATCCTGGCCGACGCCAGCGCGGAGGAGCTGATCGAAGTGGGCTACGTCCGCGAGGTCTACGTGGCCAAGCGCCAACCTCGCCCCGGCAACGGGCGAGCCGCAGAACACTGAAGCCGGGACCGCCATTTTGGACGGTTGGCGTGGTCGGCATGTATCGTCTCGGCGATGGCTACGGCAGCGACCCTTGAGAACCCGATTCTCAACTCTCCCTACGACCCTCCCGGTCAGCACTTCGTTCTCGGTTCGCACGGCCCGACAGGCGAGATCAAGGTGGGCCGGAGGCCCAGCGAGTCGTTCATCCCCATCCCAACCGGCCGGCGCCCCAAGGCGCTGCCCGGCCAAGTTGGAGAGCAGGAGGCCCTCAACTTGGACACCACCGGGGAGCGCCGGGAGGCCAACTCGCTCATCAACGAGTTGCGCTTCCGCGTGGACCGGTGGCGGGCGCTCGGCTACCCCAGGGTGACGCCGGTGAGCCGCAAGTTGCTCCAGCATTGGGCCGACCCGGCCCGCGAGGACCGGGTCCTGTTCTGCCAGCGGGAGGCCGCCGAAACGGCCATCTACCTGGCGGAGGTCGCCGGGCGCCAGGGGGAGGTCGACTTCCGCCGCGGCTTGGATGAGGAGAACCGGGTCCACAACGATGGCCTGCCCAGAGTGGCCCTCAAGATGGCGACCGGCACCGGCAAGACCATCGTGATGGCCATGCTCATCGCCTGGCAGACCGCCAACAAGGCCTTCAGCCGCCGGGACGCCCACCGCGTCACCACCACTCCATACATCCCGCACAGGGAAGACCGAGGCCCTCGCCGCCCGAGCCCGATCGGTAGTCGTCCGACGCGAAGTCGCACCGCCAAGACTTGGCGCTCACCGCGAGCGCAGCGGCGACTTTGTGCTTTTTGTGTCCGCAGTAGGCCAGAAGCTGGTCGCGGGTGATGTCGCCAATATTGCTCACACCGCACGATCGCAGGATTGAGGCTTCCGTGATTAAGGGTGACGCCAGGAGCATGCCAACGACTACGGCCACGCCGAGGGTGTCGATATAGAGGCCTTCGAGGTCGGGGGTGCAGACCTGGTAGCCGGCAGCTTCGAGGTCGGCCGGATCGATGCCCAGAATGCCCGCCCACTCGCCGCGGGCGTCCTCATCCAGAAGTCCGTACATGGGGACGTCAAACCCCGTTGACCCGAAAAGCTGCCAGGCCACTCGGAACAATCTCGCCCCACCGAGTTCGAGCAGCGCCACCCCAAGGCGGTTCAGGTTGATGCGTGCGAGCTCGGCTGCTCGTTCTACCAGGATGCGATCGGCGACGCCCTCGACAACAAGGACCCGTCGAGCGGTCAGCGGTTCTATCAGGTTGGAAGTCCAGTGCCGGACCGTTGCCGCCGTTGTGGCCACGGCAGCACCGGGAGCGAGTTGGCGAGTTTGCCGGTCGGCGCGGAACGCAACGACATCCATGGGGCTCATCTCCCGGAGAACTGCTGCCGAGTGCGTGACGAGGACGCGTTGCCCGGAAGAGGTCCGGAGTGTCGCAGAGATGGAGCGTTGTGCTGTCGGGTGCAAATGGGTTTCCGGTTCGTCCACAGCAACGATCTTGGCGGCCTTGTGTGACATGGATAGGAGCGTGAGTACGGACAGCGCTCGAATGCCGTCACTCTGCTCAGCGAGTGGGACGTCGCGTCCGTCCTCGTTGATGGTGACCGTGACGCCGGTGAGGGGGTCATCGAGCGCCTCTGCTTCAGAGACAACTCGCACATCTTCATCGGCAATGACGGTCGGTAGGGCCGAGGTGAGTGACTTAGCAAGCTCGCGACGGAAGTTCCCGAGGGCATCGGATCCGTCCAGCGCGGCCCGGTACTGATCGGCGGCGGCTTGAAAGGCCTGCGTATCCGCTGACAGATCGAGACCTGAGAGGAGAGACCCAACGACACCTCCGGAGCCGCCGCCGAGCTCCCTCAACAGCGACCGGGCGGCAGGGACGTACTCGAACCCAATGACTTCAAGCTGCTGCTTTGTGGGAGCTCTGTTGTGCCCGCTATCAGGAAAGGTGCGACGAACACCCACTTGGTCGGGATCAGCAGCGTCGAGTTCGGCTCGCAGCTGGATGATGAGACGCTCTGGTGGACCTACGGTGATCTCGTCGGGGAATGCCGCTCTGTCGTCATCAGCGATCCCATCGAGAGTGACTGTAATGACGATGGGCTCGAGCTGATCGGTGAAGTCACGTGCGGTGATGGCCGCGTTGACCTGGCCGTGGGCCATCCCGAGGCACATGTTCAGGGCTCGTACGATGCTCGACTTACCCGTGTCATTCGGTCCTACTAGGACAAGGTGATTACGGACATCAATGTATCCGTCCGGAAGTCTGCGAAAGTTAGACCACCGCACCTGTCGGAGCTGCACGGGACCTCGGAACTCTGGGCTGGTCCACCCAGTTGTGTGACGGGCTACGAGCGGGAGCGGCCAGACGGATATTACCCCAGGTTGGTCCCTTGGTCATGGTCGATGCTGTCGCTGAGAAGGGCAGATTCGCAGCAATGAGCAGCATTAGTGGCTGAGACTTCTTGGCGAATGGGGAGGGCAGCCCCGGGATAAGGGGGCCGGGCATTGCCGTGATACCGCCGCGATCTGCTGCACGGCGCTGGTGTGATGTGGACCGACCTAGCCTTGAGCGTCGCTATCTTCCCGAAAGCCTGGCTAGCCTCTTATATGGAGGAGCGGCACCGGAAATAGCTCAAGAAGATCGTGGAAATATGCATCGGGCCTGGTGGGAGAACGAGAGCGATGGGGCGCATGTGCAGGCCAGGGCATGGCTGGACGCCGGGCGCCGCGTCGAGATGGTCGACCAGGAACGGGGGCGGGTGCTTCCGCGGCCTGATCGACTGATCACGGAAAGACCCATCAAGCGCCCGCCGCTGTCTTGCTCTGGCGGTCAGCTGGCAGCGGTCGCGATGCGTTGGGCTTCCGAGCGACAAGCAATCCGGACAGCGGACCGCCGTTGCGGGTCCCGCAGGTCCGCCTGCCGGGTCCGCCCATGCTCAGTACGGGCCCGGAGGAACTGCTCGAATGAAGCCGCCGCGTCCGCCCGGCTGATTCTGGCGCCGGCCAGGGTTTCGGTCCACTCCTCCAGGAGGTCGGCCTCCTCATGGGTGTGCCCGAAGGCTTCCTGGAGTTTGAAGGTCGGCACGGCCAGACGGGTAAGGTGCCAGATGAGTCGCTGCTGCAGGAGGTTGATCCCGAACTCCGTGAGGCAGGCGACGCGGCCGACGACCATGTCGTTGCTGGTTGCCGCTCGCCCGATCTCGTCCAGGTGCGCTACATGCAAGCCGGAACCCGTGAGCTCAGGGAACGGCATCAGCCGGTAATGCTGGCGGCGCCAGGCTTCGCGGCCCACAGGGTCATGTTCGCGGACTGCCGCCATGAGCACGCTGGAAGCCAAGCGGGCCTCCGGCCCGCGCATCGAGCAGGGATGGGCGATCACGATGGCGAGCCCCCGTTCCTGTACACCTGGGATGGCAACCTCGGCCAGGATGTCGCCCGTGAAGAGGGGTCGGTGGATGTTGACGTCCTGGCCTCGTGCGAGGTACAGGTCATCAGGAGTCGAGAAGGTCTCGAGCGTCAATCGCCCTCTCTCGAGCGCAGCCGGATCCCCGTGTCCCCGTCCGGGGCCTCGAACACCTCGAACTCGGAGGCATAACGCTCACGCCACGCGGGGGTCCAATCGTCGAGTAGGGCCTCGGGGTTCCCGTGGCCTGCCGCAAGGTCGATGAGATCTGGCAGCCGTCCATCAGTGGCGAGGTCGATCCCGGTAAGGGGGGCGTCCGGAACGAGTGGCATCTCCATCCAAGACGCCACCTGCGCGATGAGGTGCTCGGCGCGCAAGGTTTCGATGAGGGCTCCCAGCCGTGCGATGCCGAGCAGATGGGCACCGGTCGGCGGCTCACCTTGGCGCCAGCGCCGGACAGCCGGGACTGATACGCCTACCATCCGAGCGATATCCCGCCAGGCGAAGCCAGCGTCCGCGATGTCAGCCAGCAGGACCGTGGCCTGCTTGTGGGCCAGAGCCCTTGCCCGAGCATTGAGTTGGCGTTCCAGTTCCCGATGGTGGGCCTCCTGGAGCGGCTGGGTCATCTGAGCTACGTCGTTCTCCAGCAGTTGCCGTTGGCTCCGCATCACGCCCAGTTCCTGCACCAAGTCGTGGGTAGTACGGGTCCGCCGAATCTCGAGAGGAGCGTCCGTTGTCGCGCTCGTGCGGGTCGGATAAGAAGCGACGAGATCAGGCACGGGCGGCCTCCTTTCGGAACTGAGCGCGCAGCTTGTCGGTGATCAAGTGGTCGAACAGGGTGCGGATCGGCGTCCGCAGTCGATCCCAGGTGGTCATCACGGCGTCCACATCGAACTCCGGAATGTCCTCGGGTTCCCAGAAGCAATCGAAGTCCAAGAAGAACAGGGGGCCTGAGGCGGGCGGATGGGGGCGACGCAGTGGGCCCGTTGGGTTCACCACGTAGCCGGAGCGCGCACCGTAGCGCAGCACCAGTTTCTGGTTGGGCCCCGTCTCGTACTGCACCAGCCCCTCCCATCCGGCAGATTTGTAGCCTTCCTCGGCCATACCGAGCAGGTCGGGAGCGAGCAGCGAGGCGTTGAGCCACTCGTGCCACTCGGCGAGTCCTTCCTGGAGGAAACCCGGGACGCGGATCTCGTCGATGTAGCGCAACCCGATCCGGGCCACGCCGTCAGGGGTCAGAACCTCCGCCGCTGCCGCAGCGGCCTTCGCCAGCACCGATCGAAAGGTGGGGTAGTGGTGGTACCGGGTGGTCTCGATGGTCATGCTGTCCTCGGTCAGTGCAACAGCAAGCGTGCGGTCGCGCACGGTGAATCGGGGAACGCTGACTGAGGTCAATGCCTGGGGAACCATGCCGGCGGGCCCAATGGTGACCGACGCCTGCTGCATCTTGCGGGTCTCGATGACCCACTCATCCCCAAGGGCATCCCGGAAGATGCGCAGCAGGGTCATCGGCAGGGTCCGGTCGGTGGTCGATTCGGGGAACCGGATCTCCGCCGCGACGAGCGCCAGTGGCGCGTTCGGGTACACCTCATGCGATTCGGTGGGGGATGTGGACGCCATGTGATCAAGAATATAAGCGAAACTGAAAGCTGGGGAGCACCCAACGGCCGGAATGGGACTCAGCGCTTGGCCACTGCGCACACGGTGGGGACCTCGCAAGTTCGGCATCGGACGCCTGGCGAAGGTGTGTAGTCCCGGGCACGGAGCCGTTGAGCCGCCCCCAGAACGATGTTCTCCGCCGCATCGATAGCGGGGCCGCCCCTCATCCACCGTCAGGCGCTGGTGTGCCTTCAGGTCATGGATGTAGGCGCCGCGGACCTCCAAGCCCTCCCGGCGGCCAGCGTCTGCATACACCTGCAGTTGGAGGTCATGGATCGCGCCGCCGGACGTCGACGTCTTGTAGTCCAGGATGGCGAGTGCTGTGAGGGTGCCGCCTTCGTGGTCCAGGATGACGTCCGCCCGGCCGATCACGGTGATGCCCTCGAGGCGCAGCTCGAATGGACGTTCGGTCTCCCAGACACGGTGCAGCTCCTCGGCGTGCTGGGTGACGTACTCCACGTCCAACCTGCGGGCCGAATCCTGTAGCTGGCGATGGGCTGGCTTGTTGGCGGTGGGAAGGAAGAACTGCGCGTTCAGGATGGTGTCGATCTGGGCCTGGGTCGGGACGGCCCCGGTCGCTTGTGTGTGGTGGCGACGGCGCGGAGGACGTGGTGGATCGCCTTGCCGTACCCAAGTTCGGGGGCCAGCCGGGGTTTGAAAGCCGATCAGTGAACGCAGCCGGTACGCCTGAGCGCAGTCCAGGTACGCGGCAAGCTCGCTGTAGCTCAGTTCGATCGGGAGGTCATCGCCTCCGGCGCCTTCGATCGGCGGCAGGTGGATCAGCTGGGGTCGATCTCGTGGGCGGCCGGTTCCCGGTAGTAGGGCTCTGGGCCACCCGCTTGGTGGTCACACGGTCGTGGCCTGAGACGGAGAGCCAGTCCCGGGCACGGGTGACAGCCACGTAAAACAGGCGTCGTTCATCGGCGTCCTGACCCCTCGTATCGGGGCGGCTGCGAAGGCTTCCCGGGGGACCAACCAGGTATGGGGCTGTCCGGCTTTGGTCGTGGGGACCGGTTGGCGGTCACCGAGGGCACGAAGACCACCGGCCACTCGAGCCCCTTGGCGCGATGCACGGTGGTCAGGTCAACGGCATCGATCTCGAAGTCGGACTCCCCATCGAATCCCTCGTAAGCGCCACGGGCGTAGTTGACGATGTAGTGGATGGCCAGGTTGGCGTAGTACCAGAGGCCGCGATCCTGGCCGCCTACTTGTTCGCTGGGAGCGTCAGAGTCAGGGCGGGCCCGCCGGCGCACGGACTTGTAATCGGCCAGGAGCGCGCTGAAGCGCGCGAGTGTCCCGAGGCGATTCACAGCCAGCCTGTCGGTCAAACCCCACGTGCGAACACCCAGTGATCCAGCAGGTCGTACAGTTCGCCGACAGATCGGCGGTCCGGTGAGTGCCGGGGACTGCCTCCCGCTACTGCCGCAAGAAGTTCCGCAGACGGTTCCGGGCTGGGCACCTGGGCAGAGGTCATCGAGGATCCGGGCAAGGCCCCGCCGCCGACGTAACGCCCAACGGGCGCTCGAACTGAATAGCGCAGGAGCCGACCTTACTTAAGGTCGGCTTTGTTGTGTTCGAGGTGCGGTTACGGGTGGGGGAGTGGCTGCCAGGCGTTCCCGAAGGGGCAACCGCCCCTACGAACAGGCGTTCGAACCGGACAACCCGCTCCACCGCAGGACTTTCATGAACACGGGGCCCCCAGAAAGCTGAACACCCCGTCGTCGTCGTGGGCGAGAGAGGAGTTGAACCTCCACGGGCTTGCACCCACTGGCACCTGAAGCCAGCGCGTCTACCATTCCGCCACTCGCCCTTCCGGCAGAACGGCAAGTGTAGCGGGTCATCGCCTCGCCTGAGTTACGCCTCGCCCTCAGGGGGGGCTTGGGGGGCCTGGGTATAATCCGCGAGAGGCCGAGACCCACCTGGGACCCAACTAGCCCGACGTCTTGGAGGACCCCTGGGGCTGTTCGACGAGTTTGAGCGGCGGCTGGAGCGAGTCGTCGATGGTTTCTTCTCCAAGGCCTTTCGCTCCCCGATCCAGCCCGCCGAGGTCGGCAGGCGCCTGTTGCGCGAGATGGAGGGCGGCAAAACCGTGAGTGTGGGTGCCGTCTACGTCCCCAACAGCTATCGGATCCATCTCGGCCCCGACGACTTCGCCCGGTTCGGAGGCCTCGTCCCGACGTTGCGCAACGAGTTCTCCGGCCTGCTCAGGCGCACCGCCCTTGAACGCCGCTGGCAGTTCCCCGGCCCGCTCATCGTGGCTTTCGAACAGGACCCGCGTATCCCGTCCGGCCGTTTCGAGGTCTCCGCCGAGCATGACGCCGATGTCGTCCCACCGCCCGAGACCGGTCCCCGGGACGCCTTGTTCCTGCTCGGCTCGCAGCCGCCCAAGCACTGGGTCCTCACCGGCCAGCGCCTGGTGGTCGGCCGGCTGGCAAACTGCGATATCGCCCTCAACGACCAGAAC
>OEPS010000803.1_pt1 | contig 10694 bp, 11 predicted proteins | sample 1539411 | NCBI WGS metagenome assembly OEPS01 (sample SAMN02671747, study PRJEB22543) | soil metagenome | biome: bacteria | place: China:Hunan Province, Lengshuijiang City | collected 2012-10-15 | depth 0.08m m | reverse complement strand
CGAAGGGGCGGCGGTCATTTGTGATAGGGCTCGCCGCGAACGATCGTCCCGGCCCGGTACAGCTGTTCGGCGAGCACCAGCCGCGCCAGCTCGTGCGGCAGCGTCCACGGTGCGAGCGACAGCCGCGACTTCGACCGCGCACGCACCGCCTCGGAGAGCCCATACGCGCCCCCGATGAGGAGGGCGACGCTCCGCGCCGACTCGCGAGTCCGCTGCAGCCACTGCGCGAACGCGTCCGAGGTCATCGCGGTGCCAGCGACGTCGCAGGCGACGACGTCGGCCCCGGACGGCACCTTCGCCAGCAGGCGCTCCCCCTCCCGCTCGCGCACGAGGTCCGCCGAGGCGCCGCGTGCCGGCTCCTCGCGGACCTCGTGGACGTCGAGCGGCCAGTACCGGGCCGCTCGACCTTCGAACTCCTCGATTGCCGCGGCGAGTCCTGGCTCGCGGGGCTTTCCCACCACGATCACCAGGACGCGCACGCGGCTCTCAACAACGCCCGATCAGGCGTAGATCCCGCGGAGGCGATGCACCGTCGCGACGCGGCTGATCGACAGCATGTACGCCGCGGTCCGCATGTTCACCTTGTGCTGCTTGGAGAGGCTCAGCACGTCGGCGAAGCTGCGGCACATGATCTCCTCGAGGCGGCTGTTCACCGTGTCCTCGCTCCAGAAGTATCCGCCGCGGTCCTGCACCCACTCGAAGTACGAGACGGTCACGCCGCCGGCGTTCGCGAGGATGTCCGGGATGACGAAGATCCCCTTTTCCTCGAGGATCGAGTCCGCGCCCGCGGTGGTCGGCCCGTTCGCGCCCTCGGCGATGATCTTCGCCTGGACCTTTCCCGCGTTCTTCGAGGTGATCACGTTCTCGAGCGCGGCCGGCACCAGCACGTCCACCGGCAGGGTCAGCAGCTCGTCGTTGGTGATCGGCTCCCCACCCTTGAACCCCTCGAGCGAGCGGTGCTGCTTCGCGTGCTCGACCGCCTTGAGGATGTCGATCCCCGCCTTGTTGTGGTACGCGCCGGTGCGGTCGCTGATCGCCACGATCTTGCACCCCTGCTTCGCGAGGAGCTCCGCCGCGATCGAGCCGACGTTGCCGAAGCCCTGCACGCCGACCGTCGCGCCCTGCATCGGCACGCCGAGGTGCTTGAGCGCCTCGCGCGTCACGATCATCACGCCGCGCCCGGTTGCTTCACGGCGGCCGAGCGAGCCGCCCATCTCGACCGGCTTCCCGGTGACGACCGCGGTCACCGTGTGGCGCACGTGCATCGAATAGGTGTCCATCACCCACGCCATAACCCGCTCGTTGGTGTTGACGTCCGGCGCCGGCACGTCGGAATCGGGGCCGAGCGTGTTGATGATCCCCGCCGTGTAGCGGCGCGTCAGGCGCTCGAGCTCCGAAACGCTCATCTTCAGCGGGTCGCAGATCACCCCGCCCTTCGCTCCCCCGAACGGGATGTTCACCGCCGCGCACTTCCAGGTCATCCAGGCGGCGAGCGCCTTGACCTCGTCGAGGTTGACGTGCATGTCGAAGCGGATGCCGCCCTTGGCCGGTCCGCGCGACGTGTTGTGGAGCACGCGATAGCCGGTGAAAACCTCGATCTCCCCGTTGTCCATCAGCACCGGAACGGAGACGGTGATCTCCTTCTCGGCGTGGCGCAGGACCTTGTACAGTCCCGGCTCGAGGTCGAGCAGCTCGGCCGCCCGGTCGAACCGCGACATCATCGACTCGAAGGGATTCTCCTCGTTGAGAAAACGGTCCTTGTCCGGACGGACGATCTTGTCGGTAGGAAGTCGAAGGTCGGAGGCCATGGTTTGGTCGAAAGGCCGGCGGGCCGGCGTTAGCTCAGAAGGTCGAGCGTGCAGCGAGCAGTCCATCGAGCAGCAGGTCGAGCGTATCGAGCCCCTGCTCCACGTTCACGTGCTGGGAAACATACCATAACCGCGGCGCCTCGGGAGGCCAATGGGGGGCCAGCTTCACCGCGTCCTTCAGCGTACAGACGACGAACCCGGCCCCCCCTGTCTCGAGAGCGATCCGTGCCGTGTCGGCCGGCGTGAAGTCGTAATGGTCGGGAAAGATGCTGGTCGTGACGGTTATCGCACCCGCCATCTCGAGCTGGCGGATGAAGGCCACTGGATTTCCGATCGCGGCGATGACGTGAATGCGCTTCCCGGCTATCTCCTCGAGGGAACGCGCTTCCGTGCCGCGGGCAGCGCGCAGGCGGCCGGGGGCGAGCCAGACGATCGCCGTCGCGAGCCCAGGAACCGTTGCCTTCAGCGCGGCGACGACCTCGCGCGCGTCATCGGCGCTCGCCGCCTTGCGCGTGACGATCGTCAATGCCGCGCGCCGCAGCCCGCGCACCGGCTCGCGCCACGGACCGGCTGGAAGCAGCCGCTGCTTCGCGCTCCAGCTGTCCGCGCTCACGAGCACGACGTCGCCCCAGCGATCGGCGCGCCGATGCTGGAAGGCGTCATCGAGCACCGCGACGTCGGCGCCGAGCACGCGCGCCTTCGCCACGCCGGCGACGCGGTCGGCCGAAACGACCACCGGGATGTCGGGATTGAGCGTGGCGTGCACCAGGGGCTCGTCGCCCCCATAGCCCCGCAGCACGATGGCCGGCTGCCCCCCGCGATCGCGAAGGCGCGCGGCGATGTACGCCGACACCGGCGTCTTGCCGGTTCCGCCGACACTGAGGTTTCCGACGCTCAGCGCGGGCAGGACGGTCCGTCGCGCCGGGAAGACACCGAAATCGTACAGCGCACCGCGCGCGGCGATGATTCCCCGGTACAGCGCTGCCGCGGGCGCGAGCGCGAGCCTCGCCAGCCGCGACACCGGGTCGGTGCCGTGCCAGATGCGATCGACGACGTTCGTCGCCTCGCGCGCGCCCCCGTTCGCATCAGGCGGTTGCGGCGGCACGCTCGGCGTCCTCCATCAACTGCTGAAAGCGCGGTGCCTCGCTCGACGCCGCACGCGCGTCGCCCGCGCTCACGTGCGCCGCGGCGCCGTACGAGATCACGATGCGCGTGAAGGGCCGCGGGATCATGAAGCGGTCCCAGCTCCCGAGGCGCCATGCCGAGCGCGCGACGACGGTTGCCGGGATGATCGCTGCGCCCGTGCGCTGGGCGACGATGAGCGCGCCTGGCGCGAAGCTCTTCGCGGGGCCGCGCGGGCCGTCGGGGGTGACGGCGATGTCCTGCCCGGACTCGACCTGCCGCACCATCGAGAGGAGCGCGCGGCCGGCGCCGCGCGTCGTCGAGCCTCGGACCGTGCGATGCCCGAGCGCGGTCGCGATGCGGGCGATGATCTCCCCGTCGCGATGCTCGCTGATGAGGATCGCCACCCCCTCGCCGCGATGCTGGTAGAGCAGCGGCAGCATCTGCCCGTGCCAGAGGGTGATGATGATCGCGCGTCCCGCCTCACGCTCGGCGCGCAGCCCCTCGTCGCCGATGACGCGGATCCGCCAGGTCGCGGCGAGGGTGCGCACCAGCAGCGCGCCGAGGCGGGCGATCCAGCGCATCTTCGCGCTCGGCGCGGGTTCGTCGACGACCGGGGGCGCGGTCGGCGTCGGCTTCCAGGGAGGGGGGTGCCCGCTCATTTCGCGATGCCTAACGCGAGCCGGGCGACACGCCCTGCCGCCCCCGGGGTCCCGAGCCTGGCGCGCACGGCTTCCAGCCCCCGCACCACGTCCGCTCGCCTGACGCTGCGCGGGTCGATCAGCCGCTGCAGCTCGTCGGCCACGTCGCGCGGGTTGAGCGCGTCCTGCACGAACTCGCGGGCGACTTCCCGCCCGGCCACGACGTTGACCAGGCCGATGTGCGGGATCTTCACCACCCGCCGCGCGATCGCGTAGGTCAACGCGTTCGTGCGATAGGCGACGACGAGTGGGCAGCCGGCGACCGCGGCCTCGAGCGTCGTCGTCCCGCTCTTGCACATCGCCGCGTCGGCGGCGCGAAGGAGCGGGAACGAGGCGCCCCGCACCATCGGGAACGGCACCCTCGCCGCATCGAGCTGGATCGTGGATGCGACGCTCACGACCACCTGCAGCTCCGGGATCCGCCGCCGCAGCTCCTCGCCCGTGGCGACGAAGTCCTCGAGGTGGCGGGCGATCTCCTGCTCCCGGCTCCCGGGAAAGAGCGCGAGCAGCGGACGATCCGGGGCGATCCCGAGCTGCGCGCGCGCCGCCTCCCGCGTCGGCAGCTCGAGTGCGCGATCGAGCAGCGGATGGCCGACGAACTCCGCGTCGACGCCGTGGTCGCGGAGCAGCTTCTCCTCGAAGGGGAGGATGGGCGCGGCCTTCGTCACCACCTCGGCGATCTTCGCGAGGCGGCCAGCGCCCCACGCCCACACCTGCGGCGTGACGTAGTACAGGACGGGAACCCCCGCCTCCTTCGCCGCTGCCGCAAGCTTGAGGTTGAAGCCGGGATAGTCGATCAGGACGACCAGTCCGACCCTGCCCTCGTGCATCCGCTCGCGCAGGGTGCGCAGGAGCGCCCAGTGCTTCGGGATGTGCGCGAGCACTTCGACGAACCCCATCACGGCCAGGTTGTCGACGTTCTCGAGGAGCTGCACCCCGGCCGCGGCCATCTTCGCACCGCCGATCCCGACGAGCGGCCGGCCGGGAGCCAGCTGGCGGAGCTGCTCGGCGAGCGAACCGCCGTGGAGGTCGCCGGAAGCCTCTCCGGCGACGATCATGATTTCGCGCACCGTCAGCGCGACGCGTGCTTCGTCGCGCCCGAGAGAGCCGGCAGGCTGCGCTCGATCTCCTCGACGATCTGCAGCGCGACGGCGAGCGCCTCGCGGCCGTCTTCCCCGGTCACCGCGACCGGCGCGCGCCCCTGCACCGCGGCGATGAAGCTCTCGAACTCGAGACGCAGCGGCTCCCCCTCGGGCGCCTCGAGCGGCACGCGCTCGACGAACGCCTCGAGCGCGAGCGGCCCCCCCTTCGCCAGCGCGGCGAGATCGACGTCGCGGCGCAGGGAATAGAACTCGCCGTTGCCCGCGGCCAGGTCCAGCGAGAGGTAGCCGCTCTGCTGGAAGATGCGGACCTTGCGCATCCGCTCGCGCGAGACGCGGCTCGCCGTGATGTTCGCGACCGCGCCGGTGACGAAGCCCAGTCGCGCGTTGGCGATGTCCACCGACGGGGTGAGGACGCCGACGCCGACCGCCGACACCGACATCACCTGCTCCCCGACCAGCGTGAGGATGAGGTCGATGTCGTGGATCATCAGGTCGAGCACGACCGCGACGTCGGAACCGCGCGGGTTGAAGGGCGCGAGCCGGTCGCTCTCGATGAACTTCGGCGTATCGACGTACGGGAGCGCGGCGCGGATCGCGCGGTTGAAGCGCTCGACGTGGCCGATCTGCACGGTGACGCCCTTCTGCTTCGCCAGCTCGAGCAGCTCGTCCGCCTGGTCGATCGTCGCGGTGAACGGCTTCTCGACGAGGACGTGGACCCCGCGCTCGAGCGCCTTCTTCGCGACCTCGTAGTGCGCGGGCGTCGGCACCACGATCGTCACCGCCTCGACCTCGGCGAGCAGCGACTCGACCGATTCGAACGCGCGGGCCTTGAGCGTGTTCGCGATCTCCGCGGCCCGCTCGACGCGCGCCTCGTGGAAACCGACCAGCTGCGCGTCGGGCAGCTCACCCATGATGCGCACGTGGTGCTGCCCGAGGCCGCCGGCGCCGATGACGCCGACGCGCGTCCGCTTCGCGGTCATCAGATCACGACCCCGCGCTGGCTCTCGTCGACAAAGCGGATCAGCGCCTCCACCTCCGGCGACGGCTGCAGCTCGGCGCGCGCGCGCTCGAGCGCCTGCGACACGTTCAGCTCCGAGCGGAAGAACAGCCGGTACGCGCGCTTCAGCTCGCGGATCACCTCTTCCGAGAAGCCGTTGCGCTGGAGCCCGACGCTGTTCAGGCCATAGAGCTTGATCGGGTTCCCGACCGCCTTGATGAACGGCGGGATGTCCTTCGACACCCGCGACATCCCGCCGACGAACGAGTAGCGGCCGATCCGCGCGAACTGGTGCACGGCGACCAGCCCGGAGATCGTCACCTTGTCCTCGATCGTGACGTGACCGGCGAGCTGGACCCCGTTCGACAGGATCACCCCGTCGCCGACGTGGCAGTCGTGCGCGAGGTGGACGTACGACATGATCAGGCAGTTCTTGCCGACCGTCGTCTTGAACGACTGCGCGGTGCCGCGGTTGATCGTCGCGTACTCGCGAATCGTCGTGTTCTCGCCGATCTCGACCGTCGTTCGCTCACCCTTGAACTTGAGGTCCTGCGGCTCGCCGCCGAGGATGGTTCCGCTGCCGACCTTGACGTTAGGCGCGAGCGTCACGAAGTGCTCGAGCGTCGCCCGCGGTCCGATCACGCAGCCGTCGCCGATCGCGCACTGCTCGCCGATGATCGCGAACGGGCCGATCGTCACGTCGTTGCCGATCTTCGCGTCGCCCGAGACCACCGCGGTGGGGTGAATGCCGCTCATTTGTCCCGCACCATCGCCGCCATGTCGGCCTCGCAGACCACTTCGCCATCCACCTTCGCCACGCCGCGCATCTTGCAGACCATCCCGCGGATCTGGATCATGTCGAGCTCGAAGCGCAGCTGGTCGCCGGGCTTCACCGGGCGGCGGAACTTGACGTTGTCGAGCGACATGAAGTAGACGACCTTGCTCTCGTAGCCCTCGATCTGCCCCATCAGCAGGATCCCGCCGACCTGCGCCATTGCCTCGATGATCAGCACCCCCGGCATGATCGGGTGTCCGGGGAAATGGCCCTGGAAGAACGGTTCGTTGATCGTCACGTTCTTCAGCCCGACGATCCGCTTCTTCTCCTCCATCTCGAGGATCCGGTCCACGAGGAGGAAGGGATAGCGGTGCGGGAGGGTCTTCATGATCTCTTCGATGCCTAGCACGACGCATTACTCCGGTTGACGACGCGCGCGAGCTCGCGCACGAAGAGAACGGTTCCGCGATGGCTCGGGCGAACCGCGTGAATGCGGGCATTGAGGCGCCCGCCGATCAGCGCGAGGTCCCCGACGCAGTCCATCGCCTTGTGACGCACGAATTCATCGGGCCAGCGCAGCGTCGTGCCGACGACGCCGTGCTCGTCGAGCACAACCGCGTTCGACGTCGACGCACCGCGTATCAGCCCCCTGGCCCGCAACCCCTCCACCTCGCGGACGAAGCCGAAGGTCCGCGCGCCGCCCAGCTCACGATCGAAGCCCTCCCGCGTCACGTCGTAGACGCCGCGCTGGTGGCCGATCAGCGGGTGGGGGAACATGATCTCGACCTCGAGCGTGAGCCCCTCCCCCGGGTCGGCGGCGTAGCGCGACTCGCCGTCCACGATCTCCACCCGCTCCTCGATCGTGAAGACGTCGCGCTCCCCCTCCTGGTCGCGGAAGCCCGCGTCGCGAAGCGCCTCGAAGAACGGGCCGGCGCTGCCGTCCATGATCGGCGGCTCCGCCGCATCCATCCCGATCACGAGGTCGTCGATGCCGTGCGCAGCAACCGCGGCCAGCACATGCTCCACGGTATGGATCGCGCCTCCGCCCTCCCCGAGCTGCGTCCGGCGCTCGGCGAGCACCGCGTGCTCGACGCGCGCCGGTATCTCGGCCCCCCCGCGGTCGTCGCGCCGGAAACGGATCCCGCTCCCCGCGGCCGCAGGCTCGAATGCGAGCTGCACCGCCTCGCCCATGTGCAATCCGACGCCGGAAAGCGCGGTCCGCCGCGCGACGGTGCGCCGGCTCACGGGTCGCTCCGCGAAATCAGTCGTTCGAGCGCACGGATCATCGACGAGAGCTTGAAGAGCGCCGCCTGCGCCCGCAGCGCCTCACGGTGGGGGCGCGCGGGATAACCCGACCACGTCTCGCCAGCCGGCACGCTGCCAAACACCCCGGCCTGTCCGCCGATGCGCACGCGGTCGCCGATCTCGATGTGCCCCCCGATCCCCGCCTGGCCCGCAATGATCACTCCATCACCGATGTGCGTCGATCCAGCCACGCCGACCTGCGACATGATCAGGCAGAGCTTCCCGATCCGCACATTGTGACCGATCTGCACCAGGTTGTCGATCTTCGTCCCGGCGCCGATCACCGTGTCGTCGATGCTGCCGCGGTCGATCGTCGTGTTGGCGCCGATCTCGACGTCGTCCTCGAGGATGCAGCGGCCGACGTGCGGGATCTTCTGGTGCGCCCCCCTGCCGAAAACGTAACCGAATCCGTCGGATCCGATGCGCGCCCCGCTCTGGATCTCCACACGGTCGCGGAGCCGCGCCCCCTGGTAGAGCACGACTCCGGGATGCACCCGGCAGTCGCGTCCGACCTCCACCTCGCGGCCGACGACCACATGCGGCTCGAGCCAGCTCCCCGCGCCGATCGAGGCGCCATCGCCGATGACGACATGCGCGCCGATCGTCGCCCCATCGGCGATGATGACTCCGCGGCCGAGCGTCGCTGTCGGATGAACCCCCGGCTCCCGTGGCTCGGGGGCGTAGAGTCGCGGCAGCAGCGCGAGGAGGGCTTCGTGAGGCTTCGCGACGACGATGCGCGCCCTCGTCGATCCGGGCGCGTCCGCGAGGTCCGGCGCCACCAGGACCACCGCGGCGCGGCTCTTCTCGAAAAGCGGTGCGTACCGCGCCGAGGCGAAGAAGGTGAGGTCCCGCTCGCCGGCGCGGTCGATCGGGGCGATCGCCGTGACGGCGGCGTCGGCGTCCCCGATCAGTTGTCCCGAAACGGCGGCCGCAATGGCAGCGGCGGTGAGGGGTGGCTTCCCCTCACCGCCGCTGCCGGAAGCATGGTCGCCAGCTCCCACGCGCCTACGGCTTCGGCTTCGCGATTCCCGCGGGCGTCGTCATCGGCGCACCCGCGTTCGGCACCGGGACCGAGCTCGCCGGCCGCGCCGAGATCGTCTTGAGCCGGGCCAGCACCTTGTCGGTGATGTTCAGCGTGGTGTCGGCCGCGACGACGACGCCGCCCTGCGCGCCGACGTCGAAGATGAACGAATACCCGTCCTGCGCACGGACGTCGCTGATCGCGGTGTTGATGAGCTGCATGATCGGTCCCATCAGCTCTCCCTGCCGCTGCTGCGCCTGCTCCTGGAGCCCCTGCACGCGCTCCTGGTACGCCGCTTCCTTGTCGCGGATCGTCTTCTGGCGCGCTTCCTTGGCGGCCGGGCTCAGGGTCAGTTCGGCCTTGGTGTACGCGGCCATCATGGTGTTCAGCGAGTCCCCCATCTTCTGGACCTGCTGCTGATACGATGCCATCTCCTTCTGGAACTGCGCCTCGGCCTCGGCGCGCCCGGGCGCCTGGGCGAGGAGGGCGCGGGAATCGATGTAGGCGAACTTGAGGGTGCCCTGCGCCTGCACCGCGACGGGGGCGACGGCGAAGAGAGCGAGCGCGACGACTCCCGCGCGGACGAAGCTGTGCATGGTTGCTCCTGGAATGTTAGAAGATCTGGCCGAGCTTGAAGTGCAGCTGCCAGGCTGGTGCGATCTGCCCCTGCGCGTTGACGCGATCGAGGCCGTACCCGATGTCGATGCCGAGCGGCGCGATCGGGGTGATGACGGAAGCGCCGAAGCCGACGCCGCGCTTGAGGCGCATGTTGATGTCGCGCGCCCGCTCCCAGACGTTCCCCGCGTCGAAGAAGAGGTCGACGTAGATCTGCTGGTTGAGGCGCATCCCGAACTCGGTGCTCGTCGTCAGGAATGCGCTGCCGAAGTCGTTCACCGAGTTCGCGCCGCTGCTGTTGCTCCCGTTGGGGAGGACGCCGCGGGGGGTCACCGAGAACTCGGGGTAGCCGCGCAGCTGCTCGCCGAACTGGACGCCCCCGAGGATGAACTTCTGGTACTGGAAGAACGCTCCGGGGTCGCCGAACACCGCGCCGGCGCGGAGCTTCGTCCCGAGGACGAACTTGATCGGGGCCGACCCGGGCTTCGTCCCGCCGAGCTGCCCGACCGGCGCATATCCGAACACCTCGGTCGTGTAGCGCTGGAAGGCGGCGTCGCCGCCTAACGGTCCGCCGCTGAACTGCGCCGTCAGCGACTGCTGCGCCCCGGCCGTCGGGAACGGCATGTCGATGCGCGTGTCGTGCTGCGCCGTGAGCCCGAGCGTCGAGCGCAGCGAGTTGCGGAGGTAGATGTTGTTCCTGAGCGACGGGTCCTCGAAGACGTCATCGTTCTTCTGCGACTCGAGCCCATACGAGGCGAAGATCCGCGAGAACGGCGAGCGCGGGACCGGGAAGCCGAGCTGCAGGCTGCCGCCGATCCGGCGCGGGCGGCCGAAGCCGGCGATCGAGTAGCGCGGACGGCTGTCGTACGCCGACACCGTCCCGCTGATCCGCGATCCCTGGATCGCCGGGTCGCTGTACGACAGCTGGAAGTCCTGCACGTACCGCCCGAACTGCCACTGCAGCGACCCCTTCTTGCAGAGCCCGAAGAGGTTCGGCTGCTCGAGGCCGATGAAGCCGCCGACCGAGTTGCCCCCCATCGACGCGCCGAAGTTGACGTTCCCGGTCTTCTTCTCCTTCACGCGGAAGATGACGTCGATGTCCCCCTGGTCGTTCGCCGTCTTGGTGTCCGGCGTCGGCATCGGGGTCTCGAAGAAGCCGAGGTTCGCGATGTTCTGGTAGCTGCGGATCAGGCGGTCCTGGTTGAACACGTCCCCGGGCAGGATCACCAGCTGGTCGCGAATGCAGG
>OEPS010000802.1_pt1 | contig 10712 bp, 9 predicted proteins | sample 1539411 | NCBI WGS metagenome assembly OEPS01 (sample SAMN02671747, study PRJEB22543) | soil metagenome | biome: bacteria | place: China:Hunan Province, Lengshuijiang City | collected 2012-10-15 | depth 0.08m m | reverse complement strand
GCCCCGGGGCCCTTCCGGGCGGGCTTGTTGGCCTTCGGCTTCTGGGCGAGCGGCACCCGCCCGCCGATCACGGGCCGCTTGGACCGGCGATCGGGATCGGGCCCGTGGTGGTTCATGGCGGCGGCTCCTCGAACTCGCCCCACGGTGGGCCCGCGGCAACCCCGCGGGCCACCCGGCGGCTGCCGGGCGTCACCTGGTTGCGCCGAAATCTATGCGGGTGATGGGCATGATCGGGTGATGGGCATGGGACTTGAATGCCCGGCCGGGTCGCCCTCGGGCGTCCCGCACGTACCCCCCGAACAGGCCCGGGCGACCTTCTAGCCGCTCCCCTTCACCTCGACCTCGCGCCCAAGGGGCACCAACGGGCACCCGCTCACCCGGCGAAGCTTCGGCCGAGCAGGTAGCAGGCTGCGAGATGATTCCAGGAGCATTCGATGCACACCTCGACGACGTAGCACCGGAACTCGTCGTAGGCGTCCACCAACTCCTTGACCCAGTTCTCCGGGTAGACGACCCGCCCAGACAGGTCCTTCAGCTGGTCCCCGAAGACGTAGCGGACCTCTCTCAGCGTGGAGCCGGTGCACACCGGGCAGGTCCCCGGCTTCGGCCGGCCGATGTTGCGCGCCGCCCGCATCAACTCCGGATGGGCGTCACAAATATCGAGCCGGGTAAGCCCGCCCCGCCGGAACTCGGCGATGACCGCTCGCTTGGCGAGCGTGTAGTCAGTGATCCCTCGCACTGCCCGGTCATTGTACCGGTGCACCAGGCCCGGCCCACCCGCCGCCCGGCGCCGGGTCGGCTTTGACGACGTGACCCCCGCAACGCGATCTATCCGATCCGGGGTAGGCACGCCGCTTACGCCGGTGTTGTCGGTGCCCGACGGCCCGCCCCCGACACCGCCCTCCGGCCCGCCTGACGGTGCTCTCCCGGCCGCCCGCGAAACCTTGACGGGGCGCTGGACTCGCGGTTAGATATATCGCGACGATATATCGAGGAGATACGTAGTGCTAGAGATGGCGGTGCTGGGCCTGCTCAAGGACCGGACCATGCATGGCTACGAGTTGAAGAAGGAGCTCACCGCCACGCTCGGTCAGTTCTGGCAAGTTTCGTATGGGAGCCTATATCCAACTATCCGCCGGTTGGAGACGGAAGGTGCTGTCGAGCGGATCTTTCCCAGGGGGGACGTACAGCGCCGGAAGAACATCTACCGGATCACTCCGCTGGGGGAGGCCAAGTTCGCCGAGGCCCTCCGTGACCAGACGCCGGTCATCGATGACGCCCGCTTCGGGCTGAAGCTGGCCTTCTTCCGCTACCTGAACCCGGATGCCCGGGTCGAGGTGCTGGAGCGGCGGCGGGCCTACCTGACCGACCGGCTGCTGGAGATCCGGGCGCAGCTCCGGACGTACCGGGAAAAGATCGACGCCTACACCTACCGGTTGATGGAGCACGGCTACGACAACACCACTCGGGACATCGAGTGGGTCGACCGGCTTATTGCCGAAGAGAAGGAGGCCGGTGCCGGACCGGCCCCGACCACGCCTTAAACGCAAAAGAGGCGAAGAGCAAAGGAGAACCCGAAATGATGGATCGGATCCGCGTGGGCATCGTGGGCGCAGGCAACTGTGCCTCCGCACTCGTCCAGGGGGTCGAGTACTACCGCAACGTCGGCGACAGCTCGGACATCCCGGGGCTGATGCACGCCCGGCTCGGCGGCTACCACGTGAGTGACCTTGAGTTCTCCTGCGCCTTCGATGTCGACGCCGAGAAGGTCGGCCTCGACCTGTCCAAAGCCCTCGTGTCGGGCCACAACAACACCATCCATTTCGCCGACGTCCCCGAGACCGGGGTGATCGTCCAGCGGGGGCCGACCCTCGACAGCCTCGGGCGCTACTACCGCCAGGAGATCGTCGAGTCGCCGGAGCCGCCGGTCGACGTCGCCAAGGTGCTCACCGAGACCGGCACCCAGGTGCTGGTCAACTACCTGCCGGTTGGCTCGGAGCGGGCGGCCAAGTTCTACGCCGAGGCGGCCCTGGAGGCCGGGGTCGGGTTCATCAACTGCATGCCGGTGTTCATCTCCTCGCACCCGGCCTGGGCCTCCCGGTTCGCCGAGCGGGGCATCCCGCTGATCGGTGACGACGTCAAGAGCCAGGTCGGCTCGACGATCATCCACCGGGTCCTGGCGAAGCTGTTCGAGGACCGCGGCGTGCACCTGGACCACACCTACCAGCTGAACTTCGGCGGGAACATGGACTTCATGAACATGCTGGAGCGGGAGCGGCTGACCTCCAAGAAGATCTCGAAGACCCAGGCGGTGACCTCGCAGCTGCGCCGGGGCATCGGCTCCGACAACATCCACATCGGCCCGTCGGACCACGTGCCCTGGCTGCAGGACCGCAAGTGGGCGCACATCCGCATCGAGGGCCGGGAGTTCGGCGACGTGCCGATCACCGTCGATCTGAAGCTTGAGGTCTGGGACTCGCCCAACTCGGCGGGCGTCGTCATCGATGCGATCCGGTGCATCAGGTTGGCCCTCGACGCCGGGGTCGGCGGGGCGCTGCTCGGCCCATCGGCCTACTTCATGAAGTCGCCCCCGGTGCAGTACTCGGACGACGTTGCCCGGCAGATGGTCGAGGAGTACATCCGGTCGGTCGGCATCGGCGCCGCCGGGATCGACGGCGTGGTCGACGGCGTCAACCTGCAGCTGAACGAGGTCCGCTGACGCTGCTGGTCAGCGCCCCGCTCCAAAACCTGCTGACGGTAGAGCACGCCCGGTTGTGCCACCGCGGCCCCGCTCGGGTGGGCACCTGACCGGTAGCGCCGCCTCCTCCGCCGGCCCAGCGGATGCCCACTGGGCGCGGGGGTTAGGCTTCGCTCCGTTGGTGTTCACGGGGGGAGACAGGAGGCGACGATGGTGCTTCACCGGCATGTGTCGGGTGACGAAGCAACGGGCAGGCTCCGGGTCCGGCCCCAGTTCGCCCTGCCAGCGGAGCTGGCCGAGATACCGCGGCTGCGGATGCCCGCCCGCGGGATGGGTCCCGAGGTCGCCTACCAGGTCGTCCATGACGAGCTGCTGCTCGACGGCAATGCCCGGCTGAACCTGGCCACGTTCGTCAGCACCTGGATGGACAACCGGGCCGACGCGCTCCTGCTCGAGTGCGCCAACAAGAACATGATCGACAAGGACGAGTACCCGCAGACCGCCGAGCTCGAGCACCGCTGTGTCAACATCCTCGCCGACCTGTGGCACGCCTCCGCCGCCGAAGACGCCACCGGCTGCTCGACGACCGGCTCCAGCGAGGCATGCATGCTCGGTGGCATGGCGCTCAAGTGGCGCTGGCGGAAGCGCCGGGAGGCGGCGGGCAAGCCCGCGGACCGGCCGAACCTGGTGATGGGGTCCAACGTCCAGGTGTGCTGGGAGAAGTTCTGCCGGTACTGGGAGGTCGAGCCCCGGTTGGTCCCGGTCGGCCCGAGCGCTGGCGGCGCCACGCACCTGACCGCCGAATCCGCTCTTAACCATTGCGACGAGAACACCATCGGCGTCGTGGCGATCATGGGGTCGACCTACGACGGAGCCTACGAGCCGGTGCTCGAGATCGCCAACGCCCTCGATGACGAGTGCAGCGGCAGGGACTGGGACATCCCGATCCACGTGGACGGCGCCTCCGGCGCCTTCGTTGCGCCGTTCGTCGACCCCGATCTCGTCTGGGACTTCCGGATCCCCCGGGTGGCCTCGATCAACGCCTCCGGCCACAAGTTCGGCCTCGTCTACCCCGGCGTCGGTTGGGTGGTGTGGCGGGATGCCACCGCCCTGCCCGAGGAACTGGTCTTCAAGGTCGACTACCTCGGCGGCGAGATGCCCACCTTCGCCCTCAACTTCTCCCGCCCGGGAGCCCAGGTCGCCGCCCAGTACTACAACTTCCTGCGCCTCGGCTTCGACGGCTACCACCGGGTGATGTCCGCCTGCCGGGAGACGGCGAAGTGGCTGGCCCACCAGATCTACCGCCTGGGCCCGTTCGAGCTGGTCTCCGATTGCGAGGGTATCCCGGCGTTCGCCTTCCGGATGAAGCGCGGGGTGGCCTACAGCGTCTTCGACGTCTCCGACGCCATCCGTGCCCGCGGCTGGCTGGTACCGGCGTACCCCATGCCACCGGGCATGGAGGACGTGGCGGTGCTCCGGATCGTCGTGCGGGACGACCTGAGCCGGGACCTCGCAGCCCGTCTGATCGACGACCTGCGCCGGGTGATCGAGCACTTGGAGAGCCGTAGCGCCGGCCACCCGGAGAAGCCGAGGACGGGATTCCACCACTGAGCCCCTAGGCAGTCGCGCGATCACCAACGTCGAGCGGAGGGCACCGCGTCGGCCGGAGTTCGGGTCGGAGTGGTCGCGCTTTCCGATTGCTCGCTCCCGCTACACCGCTCGGACGAAGCTGTGGACGCTGTACTGGCGCGATCGCAATCTCCGGTTTCATGCCTACGAGTTCGTCCCGCCGAGCCGGTCCCTCGAACCCCTGCTCGCCGCCGTGGCGGTGGATCCGACGTGCATCTTCTGGGGGTAGCTGCTTCCCAGGCAGGCCGGAGGACGGACAGCCCTAACCCCGCTACGCCGATAGGCTTGACCGAATCGTGATGTGGGGCGTCCTTGCGGCAGTGCTTGGTCTGGCGGGCGTTGCGTTGGGAGCCGGGCTCACCCGCGCCGGCGCCCGGCAGGGCCGTCTCGAGGAGCGGCGCTGGCAGCACATCGACACGGTCCGCACCCTCCTGGCGAAATACGAATGGACCTTCGACGATCGGCGTGCTGGGATCAGCTCCGAAGTCAGCTCAGGTGAGCGCCTCGCTCTCCGAGCGGCACTGCTGGCCCTCCGAGACCCGGTCCTCGACAAGGCGGTCAACGCCTTATGCCGGCGGCATGGATTGGTACGTCCGCCAAGTAACAAGACCAGCCGGCCAAGGCACAACGGCTGAAGCTGAAGAAAAGGGACGTGCCCAGGCCGAGCAGGGTTTCCAGGACGCCCTCGAGAGGCTGGCCGTGCTGGAGGCGCGTGGCCCGCGCAGGCGCGTTGGTCGATGATTGCGCGGGGCGGCCCCACAACGAAGGGAGCGTCCACCAGGTGACTGATCATCGTCTCAACTGGGGGCGCCTGCGACTTGCGCGACTCCTGGATAGGTTCGCCCGCTGGCTGAGGAAGGCGTCAAGGGCCCTAGGGCCTCGAGAAGAAGAACCGTCCCCCGATGATCTCCGGGCCACATGGGAGCAGTGGGTTCGGCGGATCCAGCGGGAGGTGGCGGTTCTGCAAGACCACCGGGCGAGCTGGCAAGAGCTCCACGATGCCGCGGAAGCCAATGCGGCCATCCCAAATTATGTTTTGGACTGGATCCGCGAACTGTACGGAGTCGTTGTGGCTATTGGGATCCGCCGTCAGGCTGACCGAAGCCCCGATGTGGTCAATCTTTCGAGGCTCATCGACGCTGTGGCCCGCCGCCCGGAGCTCCTGACACGAACTTGGTTCGTCGCGAAGTACCCGACCGGCATGGAAGCTGTGGCCGAGGCTACCTTCGACGACCTCGCTGGGCCTGGGCGGCCGCATGTTGACGCCAGTAGCATCCGCAACGATCTGGCCAAGCTGGGCCACATTGCGAAGAAGGTGAAGGTCTACGTGGACCAGCACGTGGCGCACGCCGCGGCGACCCCCACAGCCAACGTCCCCACGTATGCGGAGCTCGTGAGCGCCTCGGACGCCTTCGACAGCCTGCTGCGGCGGTACTACCTGATGATCGAAGGGTCATCTCTGCTGCAGACCACGCCCGTCAAGCAGTACCCCTTTCTGAGGCCCCTCGCCGTGGCATGGGTGCCGAATGACTGATCAGATTCTTGACAGGCCTGCCCACGAGGCGAGGAGGGCAATCCCCGGACCCGTAGTGCGACTCCTCGCATCGGCGCTCGACAGCAGATGCGAGGCGCTGCAAGGGTCATGACCGCCAATCCTCTCTTCAGCACCTATCGCCAGGGCGAGAACCGCGTGACGTCTTCGATGGTGGCCGTGTTGGAACGCGGCGCATACTACATATGCATGATAAATAGGTTAATCAGGAACGGGGTGTGGAATTCCAGCCTCCCCTGGGAGGTGCGAAATACCACACGTCCGGGACCGGTCGCGCCATGAACTGGGCTTGCGGCTGACCACCCACATGCGGCCCGCTTCAGGGCACGGCAACTCCCGCTTCAGCGCCCTGCAACGACTTCTTTGTAACGTGAAGGATCAAATAGAGCCGCCAGTTTCCAAAGAACGATCTGGCGGAAGGACCGGGGGGCCGAATGGGTTGGCCGGGGAGGCAACGGTGGTGTCTGAGTGCACGCAGGCTCGCGGACCGACGAGGGGGTCCCCATGTTGGCGGCTAAGCTAAGAGGGGTCCCATGAGCGTGATCAGCCCCTCCGGGCGATCAGGAGCAGCTCGGGGTGATCCATCGTCGGCCGGTCGCGCCCGTAGCTGCCCGGGGCGATGCCGAACACCGCCTCCGGATCGAGCCCCGCCCCGTTGGCGATCCACTCCAGCTCCCGGGGGGTGTAGCAGGAGTTCCAGATCTCGAAGCTGGCCGGCTCGCCGGCGGCCCCCTCGATGCCGTCGACCCGCGCCTTGTACAGCATCTTCACCGGGTCGAACTCGCCCGCTGCCGGGGGCGCCCCAACCGGGGGGGGCTCGGAGGCTGGGCGGAGCACCCCGCCGTGCTTGAGCACGTAGAACAGGTTCGGCGCCCCGAGCGCAAGCCGGCCCCCGTGTTTCAACGCCTTCCGGATCCCTTTCAGGATCTGCAGGTCGGGCAGGCCGAGGCCGAACCCGCCCTCGTTGAGGCAGATCGCCAGGTCGAACTCGGAGTCGAAGGGCAGCTCCCGGGCATCCATCTCGAAAAACGACGGGGAGACCCCGGCCTCAGCCGCCGCCCGGTGGGCGAGGGCGATGAACTCCGGCGAGATGTCGACCCCGGTGACGGCCAGCCCCCGCCGGGCGAACTCGACGGCGTGGCGCCCCGGCCCGCACCCCACGTCGAGCAGCCGCTCACCCGGCGCGGTGGCCAGCGTCTCGGCGATGAAGTCAACCTCCTGCGCGGTCCCGGTCGTGAACGCGTAGCGCAGGTAGGCCTCGCCGAGGTGACGGGCGAAGGCGACGTACCAGTCGTCCGGTGGCGGGGGGAGCTTGGTCATCGTGCCGCCTGCTCGCTCGCCCACCACTCGTCCAAGCGCCGGTAGGCCTCCTCTTCGGGGATCTCCCCTTCGTCCAGGCGGATCTCCATCAGGAAGTCCAGCGCCTTGCCCACCCGCGGCCCCGGCGTGATCCCGAGGTGGGCCATGACTTGGTGCCCGTCGAGCGCCGGCCGCAGTGCCATCAGCTCCTCCTGGGCGGCCAGCTCCCGGATGCGCGCCTCGAGCTCGTCGATGCGGGCGGACAGCTGGGCGGCCTTGCGCGGGTTGCGGGTTGTGCAGTCCGAGCGCACGAGGGTGTTGAGCTTGCCCAGCAGCGGCCCGGCGTCGCGCACGTAGCGGCGCACCGCCTTGTCGGTCCAGCCGAGCCCGTAGCTGTGCAGCCGCAGGTGCAGGTAGACCAGCTGGCGGGCATCTGCGATCACCGCGGTGGGGTAGCGCAGCGCCCGCAGCCGGGTCTGGGCCATCTCCGCCCCGACCACCTCGTGGTGGTGGAAGGTCACCCCCTCCGGGGTGATCTCCCGGGTGCGCGGCTTGCCGATGTCGTGCAACACCGCTGCCAGTCGCACGATCAGGTCCGGCTCGCCGTCCTCAAGGGCGATCGCGTTGTCCAGCACCGCCAGCGTGTGGGCGAAGACGTCCTTGTGACGGTGAATCGGGTCCTGCTCCAGGCGCATCAGGCCCAGTTCCGGGAGGAACTCGTCGGCCAGGCCGACCTCGGTCGCCAGCCGCAGCGCCGCCGACGGCGCCTGGCCGCACAGCAGCTTGCTGAACTCGTCACGGATGCGCTCGGCCGAGACGATCGCCAGCCGCCCGTGCAGCGCCGCGATGGCGTCCAGGACCTCGGGCTCGATCCGGAAGTCCAGCGTCGAGGCGAAGCGCAGCGCCCGCAGCATGCGCAGCGGGTCGTCGCCGAAGGAGATCTCCGGCGACAGCGGGGTGCGGATGCGGCGTTGGGCCAGGTCGCCCAGGCCCCCGAACGGGTCGATCAGCTGTACCTCCGGCAGGGCGATGGCCAGCGCGTTGATCGTGAAGTCGCGCCGCGACAGGTCGGTCTCCAGCTCGCTGGCGAAAACGACTGTCGGGTTGCGTGAGCCCTCCTCGTAGCGCTCGGTGCGGAACGTCGTCACCTCCACCCGCACCGCGCCTTTCTGGGCAGCCACCGTGCCGAATTCGAAGCCCGTCGTCCAGATGTTGCCCCCGCCCCTCGTGCCGGCCCACCGGGTGAGGATCTTCTGGGTCTCGGCCGGCGGTGCCGGGGTCGCGAAGTCGAGGTCGGGCGCCGGCCGGCCGATCAGGGCGTCGCGCACCCATCCGCCGACCAGGTACAGCGGCCATCCGGCGGCGGCGAACGCGGCGGCAAGGTCGAGTGCCGGTGCGGGTACGGCAGCGGGCATGGGCCTGGTCACCTGGTTGCCGCTCCTTCGTGGAAGTCGATCGCCCGCCGCAGCGCTTCCAGGCTCCGGGGCGGGGCGTCCTCCAGGTAGGCCCGGGCGCCGCCACCCTCCCCGCTCAACGCGGTCAGCGCCGCCATTGCCGATTCCGCCAGGGCCGGCAGATCGTAGCCGCCCTCGAGCGTCAGGACGAGGCGACCACTGCACAGCTCGTTCGACGCCAGGACCAGCATGCTGGTCATGACCTCGAAGCTCTCCGCGGTGAGCAGCATCTCGGCCAGCGGGTCGGCCTCGTGGGCGTCGAAGCCGGCCGAGACGATGATCAGGTCGGGGCTGAACCTGCCCAGCGCCGGGACAACGATCCGCTGCATCGCGGCGAAGTAGACGTCCTCGGAGGTGCCCGACGGCAGCGGCACGTTGACCGTGGTCCCTTCCCCCTCGCCCCCGCCGGTGTCCTCGAGGGCGCCGGTCCCCGGGTACCACGGGTACTGGTGGATCGACACGTACAGCACCCTGGGGTCGGCCCAGAAGATGTCCTGAGTGCCGTTCCCGTGGTGGACGTCGTAGTCCACGATGGCGACCTTCCTGGCGCCGAGGTTGAGCGCCTCGGCCGCCCCGACGGCGGCGTGGTTCAGCAGGCAGAACCCCATCGCCGCGTCCGCCGTCGCGTGGTGGCCCGGGGGCCGGGGCAGGCAGAACGACCGCTGCCTGCCGAGCAACGCCTCGGCGACGGCCAGGCAAACCGCTCCCGACGCCCGGGCGGCGATGCCGAACGACTCCGGGCAGGCGTAGGTGTCGGCGTCGATCGACCCACCGCCGCGGGCGCAGAACCGCTCGAGCCGTCCGAGGTAGGAAGCCTCGTGGACCCGGGCCAGCTGCTCGCCAGAGGCCGGGCCGGACCCGGTGGTGACCTCGATCCCGACGGCGTCGATCGCCTCCAGGCAGGCGGTAAGCCGGGCCGGCCGTTCCGGGTGCCCGGCGCCGCCATTGTGGGCGGCCGACGTCGGGTCGGCGAAGATCTTCAGTTTGTGCACCTCGGTTTCCTCCCCGCCCCCTCGGTCCAGAGGGCGCCCCGCTCTCCGGGGCTGGCCTCCAGGCAGGCAGCTATCCTGCCTCGGTGCCCCGATCTGACTCGGATTCTCCCCCGCCTCGCCGGCCGACGCAGACCGTCGTGTCCGCCGGCGGGGTGATCGTCGACGGGGAAGGCCGGGTCGTGCTCACCGGCCGGCGCAGTTTCTCCGGTGCGCTGCACTGGGGGCTCCCGAAGGGACTGGTCGAGCCGGGCGAGGCGATCCCCGACGCCGCCCGGCGGGAGGCCACCGAGGAGACCGGCTTCACGGTCGAGATCGTGTCCCCGCTGCCGAAGATCGACTACTGGTACGTCGATCCGGCCGGCACCCGCATCCACAAGTTCGTCCACTACTTCGTGATGCGCCCGACCGGCGGTGACCCGGCAGACCACGACGACGAGACCGAGGAGGTCGTCGCCCTGATGCCATCGGAGGCCCTGCGCCGGGCGAGCTTCCGTACGGAGCGGAAGACGATCGAGGCCGCCCTCCGGGCCCGATAGCCGCCCCGCTAGGCGGCGCCGGTTGCCGCTTGCCGCCGGCCCGCTCGGGCCGCCCGACAGCCCGGGCCCGAACCCGTCCCGGCGGGCCCGGGGAGCTCCCGAACCCCTACTCCGGGTCGGGCACCGGGACCGGCGGCTCCGGCCCCACGTAATGGCCGTTGGGACGGATCAGCCGGTTGTCGGACGACTGCTCCAGGATGTGGGCGGTCCAGCCTACGGTGCGGCTGCAGGCGAAGGTCGGCGTGAACAGGATGTCGGGCATGCCGATCATGTTCATCAGGATCCCGGCGTAGTACTCGACGTTCGGGTAGAGCGCCCGGCCCGGCTTCAGCTCCTCCAGGATCTCGACCGCCCGGCGCTCGATGAACTTCGGGAACGCCATCCGCCCCGGGTCCATCCGCTCAGCGACCCCCCGCAGCATCATCGCCCGGGGGTCGTCGGTCTTGTACACCCGGTGACCGAAGCCCATCAGCCGCCGCCCGGAGGTCACCGCGTCGCGGAGCCAGCGGTCGGCGTTCTCGACGCCGCCGATCTCGTCGAGCATCTGCAGCG
>OEPS010000801.1_pt1 | contig 10715 bp, 10 predicted proteins | sample 1539411 | NCBI WGS metagenome assembly OEPS01 (sample SAMN02671747, study PRJEB22543) | soil metagenome | biome: bacteria | place: China:Hunan Province, Lengshuijiang City | collected 2012-10-15 | depth 0.08m m | reverse complement strand
TATTCATAAAATATCATTCCTTTTCATTTAATGGATTTATTTTTTAATAATTATGTAGTTCTAGTTTACCTCTTTAAGGGTATAGAAGAATACTAGATTCTTCAATAATTTCCACTTAAAAATAATATAACTGTAAAAATGTAAACAACGTGTAAACTTTCGCGCGTTGTTTACATTTTTGTAAACAACAATAACAAACCTGTATACATCGCACCGTTGTAAGATGTGTACAGGTTTGTATACATGTAAACGCATTTGTAAACAATGTGTATACAAAAAGTAAACTTGTATACATTTCCGTAAACAACAAGTGCATTGCCGTAAACTTGTACACATATTTGTTTACATTCCTAAATAAATGCATAAAAAAGACCTAAGGCCCTCATAGCCTTTAGGTCTGCTAGCTGATAGAAGTCATTGCTGCTCGGTCCGTTTTTTCCCACCTTCCGTAACAGCAAAACTCCGTTTCATTGTCTTAATTTGTTCTGGCTTCCGGAATCTTAATGCAGACCAATCTTCATCAATAGCAATTTGCCGAACCGGTTCATATCCTTCTTCAGCAAGTAGGTACATAACCGTGTCACGGCTGCAGTCTGAACCTTTATATGTCTTTGATGACTTTTTAGGATAGCAAAGCCAGAACAGTCCATTCTCTTTCACAAAACTTTCCGCACTCTTTGCAAAAGCTTGAAGCTCATCATTACTGGTTCCAAATACCTGGACAAAATCATAGCCTTCTTCTAATCCACCTTGTTTATGGACATTTCCCTCAAAGAATGCCATTACTTCCTCATAGGCCTTTGGTGCGTTAATGATTAATACAGCTTGTCCTTGATCCTTAAACTGAAGCTTTTTAATAACTGACAAATGTATATCCCCCTATCTACCGTTCGCTCATTGAACTAGCAACCACTTCTTTACCAACATAGAAATAATACCATTTTTCATTATCATTCAACCAGCCGGTCACTACCGTCTCTTTACTGCTAATTTACAATTCTTGTCACAATCCGAAAAGGCACCGTAAGACTTGAAAAAAAGATAGCATTTGGGTATGGTAAACTTACAATTCTCCACTTAAGGGTGTGTAACATGCGTATTAATAAATTTATTAGCGAGTCTGGCAAAGCATCTAGAAGAGGAGCAGATAAGTTAATTAGTGAAGGAAGAGTTACGATTAATGGGAAGGTCGCGGAAATAGGGAGCCAGGTTGAGCCTGGCGATGATGTTCGCATTAGCGGAAGCCCTATTAAAGTGACTGCAAATTATGTCTATATCGCCTTAAATAAACCTGTTGGGATAACGAGTACAACGGAAAGGCATATCAAGGGAAATATCATCGACTTAGTCAATCATCCCTTACGAATATTCCACATCGGCCGTTTGGATAAGGAATCTGATGGTTTAATCCTTCTGACGAATGATGGAGATATTGTTAACGAAATTTTGCGTGCTGAGAATAAGCATGAGAAAGAATATATCGTAACCGTCGACAAACCGATCACTCCTGAATTTTTAAAAAGAATGGCAGCAGGTGTCGAAATTTTGGATACAAAGACATTGCCGTGTAAAGTTACCCAACTTTCTAAATATGTATTTCAGATTATCCTAACACAAGGTCTCAATCGGCAAATCCGCCGGATGTGTTCTGCTCTTGGTTATGGAGTTGTTAGGCTGCAACGGACTCGAATCATGAATATTCAATTAGGCAATTTGCCAATTGGACAGTGGCGCGATTTGTCAAAGAAAGAACGGAATCAATTATTTGCAGATCTTAATTATCAGCCGAAGGAATGGTGAACAATAATCCATCGACAGCCTTTACCTTGTTTTCTTATATGAATATTATTTTTCCATAAAACAAAAGTGATTCTAGATTGCCAACTTTACTTTTGCTAAAATAGAATTATGTTTTTTATTTGGAAACTCTTGAGGTGGAAAATTTGGATATCGGATCAAAAATTCGTACGATACGCAATCGAAAAAAAATCACGATTGCTCAAATGTGTGAAGGAACAGGGCTTTCAAAGGGATTTATCAGCAATATTGAAAACAATAACACCTCTCCATCGATTAGCACTTTACAAACCATCTCAACCTACCTTGGGGTGCCGTTACCTTATTTATTGTTGGAAAAAAAGCAGCACATGCGGGTCGTTCGAAAGGATGAGAGGACTTATTCTACATTCAACAGCTTGAAAATAGAACATTTAACCTCTAAAGGCGGATTACGAATGATGCAGGTTGAATTTCCTCCAGGGGCTTCTATGGGTGAATTAAACGCCCATGAAGGCGAGGAATGTCATTTAGTGTTGGAGGGAAGAGTTCAAGCAGAACAAGGTGAAGACTCGATGATTATAGAAGAAGGGGACTCCTTTAGCTGGAATGCCAGTGTACCACATTTTGTTAGAAATATTGGTGAGGGAAAAGCGGTGGTGTTAATTTCCATTTATTCCGACAGCGAACTAAATGACATCTTCTGATCTTAAGTTTTCCACGGCTGATAACTAATGGGTTAAAAAAGGCTGACTAAAATGGAACTGTTGGTTCCTTTTCAGTCAGCCTTTTTTAAATTAAATCTTCTATTACCTCTTGGGCAGCCCTCTCTCCAGTCTCGACCGCTCCATTTAAATAACCCGGATAATAGATGGATGTGTGCTCACCGGCAAAGAAAATATTGCCTTCTCGTTCCCCTCCAATACCCGCAAATTTGGTGCATTGTCCTACTTTCCAATACGAATAGGCCCCTTTGGTCCATTGGTTACTAAGCCAGTGGTCTATAGTAGCTAAACCATTCCAATGACTAATACATCCTGGCAATACTGGCTCTAGCTTGTCCAAAAATTCTTTCGTCGTCTCTATTAAGTTCTTTTCTGTGAAGGCAAACTGCTGTGCAGCTGTTTCACCTCCTGTAAAATTTACAAGAATTCCTGAGTTGCCTTGTTGAGCTCGTGAAGCTTCAAACGTCTGCTGATAGCCTGTATCCGCAAAAGTATCACCATTATTGCCAAGCTCATTCCAGAACCGACTGGCAAACTGGGCATGTAGCTTTGTATTTACACCCATTCCCAACTCTTCAATCGCTGTCTTTTTTAAAGGACGAAATCTTGCATTCTCATAATCTATCGTTCTTAAAATCCTAAAAGGTATCGCCATAATTACTTTATCTGCTACTACAATCGATTCCTTTTCATTATTTCGAAAAACAAGCCTTATTTTATTTTGACCGAACTGTTCAATCCTTATCAACTGGGAATGGAATCTAATATCTCCATCGAGTTTATTTGCTAATATAGCAGGGAGCTGGTCATTGCCACCATTAATATGAAAGCATTCATCAGAGTCACCATACATCTGAAAGTGCTCTTTTTGAGCAGACCCCAATAAATAAAGAAGATTTAAGGCACTTTGCTCTTGAGCATCCGCTCCATTTTCGATCGTATAGGCTAATGCTAATAATCGACCAAATCTTGATTGGATGCCTCCTGGAACTGTTTCATTAATATAGTCGTTGATGGACATATGATCGAGTTCCAATCCTCTATCCGTATAATGATTATAAAGGGTCGTTTCCCCAACATCGTTAAGATCCTTTTGTAGTTTAGGGAGGATTTTTATAAAATCATTCGTTACTTCAGCAAATGTATAGGGGCTTTTGTCAAAGAAATAAAATGGGGTGCTATCAACGGGTTCTGCCTTGATTAAATGGTCGAATTCTAAACCTAGCTCTTTCGCTAGTTCCTGAATTTCGATATGGCAAGTATCTATTAATTCCCCGCCGCGTTCAACAATTTGACCATCATTGAAAAACCCTCTTCGGGTCCAACAACGCCCCCCCACCCGATCCGTTGCTTCATAAATGGTTGCTGGAATCCCAGCCTGTTTCAGTCGGTAAGCACAGGTGAGGCCCGCCAATCCTGCTCCCACTATAACAATTCTAGGTGTTGCAGCACTACTCGTGTTCATGTTACAAAGTTCCATGTCATTAAGAAGAGCCACTTTTGAAGGATTATCCGCTCGTGTAATAGCTTGTCCGGTACTACTTTCTAACTCCATTCTAGTACCCGCCAACGCAAACGATTTCTGCAGTATACTTGCTAATGGCGTTCGTGCCAAGAAAAACCAGCCCCTTTATGAAAAATAAAAGTCATGCCAATGATTGATTAACTATCGAAGGATAGTAATTATCAATAATTTATGCATGGAGTCTTCATTTGCATGGGACAAGAAGCCGGGTTCCTTGATTTATTTTTTTAATCTCCACCTATCAAAAAGGAAAACCTACCCTTCAACAGCGTAAAAGGTAGGTTTCTACATTCTATAATACCTGGTTCAAAAACCGTTGGGTTCGTTCGTGTTTTGGATAGACAAAAATTTCACTCGGATGCCCTTCTTCAATAATATTCCCGTCTGCAAGCATAATGACTCGGTCCGCGACTTCTTTCGCAAAGCCCATTTCATGAGTCACAATGACCATTGTCATTCCTTCACGTGCGAGATCTTTCATTACCTGGAGTACTTCACCCACGAGCTCTGGATCCAAAGCGGAAGTCGGCTCATCAAAGAGCATCACTTTTGGTTCCATTGCCAACGCTCTTGCAATCGCCACCCGCTGCTTTTGCCCCCCGGATAACTGGTCCGGATAATAGTTAGCTTTATCCTCTAAACCAACCTTTTTTAAAAGAGCGATAGCTTTGGCACATGCTGCTTCCTTGGTTTCCTTTCGGACGAAAATCGGGGCTTCGGTAATATTTTCGAGCACGGTTTTATGCGGGAAAAGATTAAAATGCTGAAACACCATTCCAACCTTTTCTCTTACTTTATTTAAATTCGTTTTTACGAGATCTACTTTTTCTGAATCGATGATAATCTCCCCGCGCTCTGCCACTTCTAAAAAGTTTAAGCAGCGAAGCAGCGTGCTTTTCCCGGAGCCACTGGCACCGATAAGAACCACTACTTCTTTCTCGCTGACGTTTATGTCAATATTCTTTAATACTTCGAGCTTACCAAAGGACTTTGAAAGATGATGGACTTCAATCATACCAAACGGACCTCCTTTGGTTTGCTGACATCCATCCTATCCTCAATACGGTTGGCAAACCAAGTGAAAATAAGGACGATAATCAAATAATAGATTCCTACCACGAAATAGGTTTCAAAAGGCATATAGTTTTCACCTTGGACACTTAGGGCCGTGTTATATAGATCAGTCACAGCAATATAGGCAACAAGGGATGAATCCTTTAATCCAATAATAAACTGATTGGCTAGAGACGGAATTGCTCTTTTGAAAGCCTGTGGGAAAATAATTCTCCTCATCGCAAGAGAATTGGGCATTCCGAGGGACCTGGCTGCTTCCATTTGTCCGCGATCAATGGATTGCACGGCCCCTCTAAAAATTTCAGCAATATAGGCGCCCGTATGAACACCTAATGCCAAGGCACCCGCTGTGAAACTATCCAGGTTCACTATATTGGCAAGTCCATAATATAAGAACATGATCTGAACAATGAGAGGCGTTCCACGAATAATACCTATGTAGATATCAGCGATACGATTTAGTATTTTACTTGAGGATATCTTAAAACTGGCAAAAATAACGCCAATCATCATTGCAAACAATAGCGAGATGGCTGTTATCGCAATCGTCATCCAAGCAGCTTTCAAAAAGGCAATTCCATGTTCACTAAAAATACTGATAATATTTTCAATAAAAACCACAATCTATACCTCCTTCATTGAATAGTGCAAGCACCCTCATCAGGTGCTTGCACTAAATATTTTTTTCCAGTCTTACTTTTTCATGATGTTTGTATTAAACCATTTCATACTAATCTTTTCATACGTACCATCATCAATCATTGATTGGATGGCCTTGTTGATTTTATCAGCAAGCTTTTTGTTCCCTTCAGCAATCGCAACACTTACACGATCTTCATTCAGTAAATCGCCAATTTCCTTAATTTTTAAGCCTTTTTCATTTTTTGCACTAACACCCACAATTTTGTCAGTGATGACGGCATCTAAACGGCCAAGTGCCAAATCTTGAAGTGCATTTACGTCAGTTGGATAGCCCTTCACTTGATCAGATAATTCTTCAGCCATGTCTTTCCAGGTACTAGCCTGAATGACTCCAATTTTTTTACCCTTTAAATCCTCTTTCGACTGAATATCGGAATTGCCTTCTGCTACAAAAATTTGTGCGCCAGAAAGATAGTACGGATTAGTGAAATCAACTTGCTTATCACGTTCAGGTGTAGCGGTCATACTGCCGATAATGGCATCATATTTTTTTGCCTTTAGCCCTTGGATAATCGTTTCCCATGGGTTTGTAACAGGGTTTGCTTCAAGCCCGATTCGCTTGGCAATCTCTGTTCCAATTTCAACATCAAATCCAGTCAATTTTCCGTCCTTCTTAAAGTTAAGCGGCGGATACTGCCCTGTCATTGAGAATGTTAATGCACCATCTTTTACTAGTTCAAGTTTAGAACCATTTGCTTTTGTAGTCTTTTCTGCCCCATCACTCTTCTCAGTTCCACAAGCAGATAAAATCAACATCATCGCAGCTAATAAAAATACAAACTTTTTCATAAATATTCCCCCCCTAGTAATAAAAAAACACCGTCGATTTTAGTATGACGGTGTTCTAGACACCCCCATCGATTAGCATTGATGAAGATAGTTCTCCACAATTCCAATGGAACTGTGACAGTTCTGCCCCTATTCGAGTGCAGACCCAGCTTTCTGAAAGAAGTGATTTCAGAAGCTTCGGCGATTGATCCTTTTTCCTATTTTCATAGATTTCACTAAATCTCAAATAGGATACTAATAAAAATCGCGACCTCTACCTCATCTAATGCTGAAAGATGAGGATTTTATATTTAGTTTAACGAAGCTTTCTTCAGTATAAAAGAATAATCTAACAGATGCAATAATATTTTTTTTGGAATTTGTAACCAGAATGAAAAGCCTTGACTGGTTTTCTTTCTTGAGATACATTTTTTTAAAATACCAAAATTCAAAATTACTAGAAAAAGGGGTCAAGCTAATGTTGCAATGTCGTGAGGATGTGCTGACTTTCACGAAACAGCTCGTAAACATTGAAAGTGTCGTTAATTCCAATGGCGAAAAAGCCATTGCCCAGTCTTTATACTCTATGATCTCTTCTATGCCCTATTTTTTACAAAACCCTAGCCAACTAGTGTTAGAACAAACGCTTAACGATGAACAAGAACGATATAATGTTCTTGCTTTTGTTAAAGGAACAAAGGGAATTAGCAACCGCACAGTGATTTTGATGGGCCATATTGACACGGTTGGGATTGATGATTTTAATCAATTAAAAGACCAGGCATGCTTCCCAGAGAAACTAATGGAATCACTTAAAGGTGAACAACTGCCCCCTTCTGCTATGGAACATTTAAATTCAGGGGATTGGTTATTTGGACGCGGCGTCCTTGATATGAAAAGCGGGGTTGCCAGCAATTTATATCTCTTAAACTATTATTCTCTGCATCCTGAAGAATTAGACGGAAACATTGTCCTCTTATCAGAATGTGATGAGGAGGATAGTTCACATGGTGTTCTTTCAGCTTTGAAAACATTGAAACGCTGGAAAAAAGAACAGGGTTTTGACTATGTAGCAGCGATTAATGCCGATTTCGTTTCACCCAGATATGAAGGCGACGAAAATCGCTATATTTACAAAGGGACAGTCGGAAAGTTGCTGCCATCGTTCTTTATTACAGGAGCAGAAACTCATGTAGGCTCAGCCTTTGAGGGTCTCGATCCTAACTTCATCGCCGCAGAACTGACCAGGCAAATTAATTATAATCCAGACCTTTGTAACGAAGCTTTTGGTGAAACAACCGTTCCACCCGTTTCTTTAAAGCAAACCGATTTAAAACCGTCTTACACAGTTCAGACAGCCTTATCCGCCTACGTGTACTACAATTTCTTTATTCATTCCTGGTCACCAAAGGACGTACTTGAAAAGTTAAAGGAGCAAGCCTATATTGCCTTTACTAATGCCCTTACATCTTTTGAAGAAAGGTACAAGCAGTATAGTGCAATGAGCGGGGAGCCTTATATGCAGCATACATGGAAGCCACGCGTCTTTACGTATGAAGAAATGGAGCAATTATTGCGAGAAGAAAATGGGGATATTTTCACCACTCATATGAATGAGTTTAAAGAAAAGCTTTCAACAAATACCTCTTTAGATACACGCATGTTTGCAGCAAGAGTCGTAGAGGAAGCCTGGAAATGGATGAAGGATAAAAATCCAGCGATTATTCTGTTTTACTCCTCCCTATATTCACCACGAATTGAGCTGACAGGGAAAACAACAGACGAGCTTGCTCTAATTACGGCATTGGATGAAGCTGTGGTAGAAATCCAACCACATTATCAATATCCAATTGTGACAAGAAACTTTTTCCCTTATATCTCTGATATGAGTTTTGTTGCTCTAAGTGATGATGAAGCTGGTATTAATGCCGAAACCAACAATAACCCGAGCTGGGGTACTAAACTTTTTGTAGACTATCAAGACATTCGTGATATTAATGTACCAGTAATCAATATCGGTCCTTATGGTTTAGATGCTCACAAAAAACTTGAACGAATGGAAATGACTTACTCACTAGAAGTGGTCCCAAACTTAACAAATCTTGTGATTCAAAAGCTTTTGAATCGCTAAACCAAAGGCTTGTAGACCTGGTCTACAGGCTTTTTTGCGGATCATCATTGATTATCCTAATCCAATCTTGTAGACAAATATTGCTAAGTTCTAACCACGTGTGCAAAAATAAGGTAGATACATAAATTGGAGGGATATAACCTGTGAGAACCATTAACTTAGGATCCAGTCCACTAGAGGTGCCAGTTGTTGCAATTGGCTGCATGCGGATTAACTCGCTTGAGAAGCCTGAGGCAGAGCGTTTTGTACAAACGGCTTTAGAAGCAGGAGCTAACTTCTTCGACCATGCGGACATATATGGCAGCGGAACATGCGAGGAAATTTTCGCGGATGCAATCCATATGAACGCGGAAATTCGTGAAAAAATCATCCTGCAATCCAAATGCGGGATTCGTAAAGGCATGTTTGATTTTTCGAAAGAATATATTTTAGAATCAGTTGATGGCATCTTGAAGCGTCTAAACACGGAATATCTTGACGTCCTTCTTCTGCACCGTCCCGATGCGCTGGTCGAACCTGAAGAAGTCGCAGAGGCCTTTGATATCCTGGAAAACTCGGGAAAAGTGCGGCATTTTGGCGTTTCGAATCAGAATCCGATGCAGATTCAATTGCTCAAGAAATTTGTGAAGCAGCCACTTGTCGCGAATCAATTGCAATTAAGTATCACCAACGCCAATATGATTTCGAATGGAATCAATGTAAACATGGAAAATGATTCAGCAATCAACCGAGACGGAAGTGTTCTTGATTTTTGCAGACTGCATGACATTACGATCCAACCTTGGTCTCCATTCCAATATGGATTCTTTGAAGGTGTCTTCCTTGGAAACGAGAAATTTCCAGAATTGAATCAGCAGATTGATGAAATTGCAGCCAAATATGAAGTTAGCAACACGACAATTGCGACTGCGTGGCTGTTACGTCATCCCGCGAATATGCAGCCAGTGATTGGTACGATGAATATTGATCGGCTAACGGACTGTGTGAAAGCAAGCGAGATTCATTTAACACGTGAAGAATGGTACCAAATCTATCGTGCTGCAGGAAATATTCTCCCTTAAACACGCAAAGACTATTGGTATTAATGGTAAACACCGGTAATATCAAAAAAGCTAATACGAACTTTGTAACATGATTGTAATAAATTGAGATTTAGCTCAGTAGGTATCACTACTGGGCTTTTTACATTAAAATGTATTGGAAAAGTCTTATTCTCAGGTTATTAGATGAATATAGAAATACTATCGCAATATAATTGCCACAGCTGTAAAGGTTTTAACATACGCCTGTTATTTGTTAGTGAAAAATCCATGTTAGGATTAGGTTAATTAGCTGACAAAGAACAGGGAGGATAAAAAAATTGCTAAAAAAAATTAAAACATTCATAGCAGTTGCTGTACTCTCAGGAACTATGAGTGCTAATGTACAAGCTGCAACAATAAATGTAAAACAAGAAGATACCCGTTGGGACCAATATAATCTAACCTTAGAAAAAATCCAAAAAGATGCGGATTCGCTTGAAACAGACATCCCCGTAAATCCAGCAGCACCAACTGTTTCGGAACCATTTCCGGTTTCCGCCAAGCCGCTTATTGCACATGCAAAAAAGAAGAGTGCATCTCCAATCAAATTAACGAGCAGCACTACGTCAAAAGAAACAAAAAAAGTAAAAGAAACAGAAAAAGTAAAAGAAACAAAAGAAATAACAGTGAAAGCTACTGCCTACACCGCTTCATGTGAAGGATGTTCAGGAATAACCAAAACTGGTATTAATATTAAGGATAACCCCCAAAAAAAGGTCATCGCCGTTGATCCCTCTGTTATTCCACTCGGAAGTAAAGTCTATGTAGAAGGCTTTGGTGAGGCAATCGCGGCTGATACCGGAGGCGCGATTAAGGGAAAGCGCATCGATATCTTTATCCCATCTGAACAAGATGCACTTGATTTTGGCGTAAAAAAATTAAAAGTCACCATTTTAAACTAAGATGACAAACCAGCTGATTCGAATTATCTT
>OEPS010000797.1_pt1 | contig 10756 bp, 10 predicted proteins | sample 1539411 | NCBI WGS metagenome assembly OEPS01 (sample SAMN02671747, study PRJEB22543) | soil metagenome | biome: bacteria | place: China:Hunan Province, Lengshuijiang City | collected 2012-10-15 | depth 0.08m m | reverse complement strand
CGCCGAGCTCGCGGCGATGATGCCGCGCGCCGGCGGGCAGTACGTGTTCCTGCGCGAGGCCTACGGTCCGGCGACCGCCTTCCTGTTCGGGTGGGCGCTGCTGCTGGTGATCCAGACCGGAACCATCGCCGCGGTGGCGGTCGCCTTCGCGAACTTCGCCGGCGCTCTCTTCCCCGGCGTGTCGTCCACGCGCTACCTCGTCGCGCCGGTGGTGTTCGGTCGCTACGCGGTCAGCCTGTCGACGCAACAGCTGCTCGCGATCGCATCGATCATGTTGCTGACGTGGGCAAACACCCGCGGGCTGCGGACGGGGAAGATGATCCAGAACGTGTTCACGGTCGCGAAGACCGCGGCGCTGATCGGGCTCATCGTCATCGGCCTCACCCTCGGGTGGAATGCGCGCGGCGCGGCGTTCACCTCGTCGTGGTGGCACCCGGCGTCGAACGGGTGGAGTGCCGCGCTCGCGCAGCCCGGGATCGCGGCGACGGGTGGGCTCGCGCTGGCGCTGCTGCTCGGGAAGGCGATGGTCGGGCCGCTGTTCGCGCAGTCGGCGTGGAACAACGTCACCTTCGCCGGGGGCGAGGTGCGCGACCCGAAGCGGAACCTGCCGCGGGCCCTGCTCATCGGCTGTGGAGTGGTCGTCGCGCTCTACCTGCTGGCCAACCTCTCCTACATCGTGACACTTCCGCTCGCGACGATCCAGCACGCCCCGCAGCAGCGGGTCGCGACCGTCGCGATGGAGCAGGCGTTAGGCACCCCCGGGGTGCTCCTGATGGCCGGTGCGATCATGATCTCGGCGTTCGGCTGCAACAACGGCCTGATCCTCGCCGGGGCGCGCGTCTCGTTCGCGATGGCGCGCGATGGCGTCTTCTTCGAGCGGATCGGCCGGCTGAACGCAAGGCAGGTTCCCGCGGCGGCACTGCTCGCGCAGGGTGCATGGGCGTCGGTGCTCGTCCTCCCGCGGTCGGCGGTGCGCGATCCGGTGAGCGGCGCGGTGACCTTCGGCAACGTCTACACGCAGCTCCTCGAGTACATCGTCCCGGCGGACCTCGTGATGTACGCGGCGATGGTGCTCGCCGTGCTCGTCCTCCGGAGGCGGGCGCCGCTGCTCGAGCGTCCGTATCGCACGCCGGCGCTTCCGCTGACCACGGCGGTCTACGTCGGGCTCGCTCTCGCGCTCGTCATCGACCTGGCCTGGCTCGCGCCGGCGACCTCCGGGATCGGCTATCTCATCGTCGCCAGTGGCATCCCGATCCACGCGCTCTGGCGGCGCGCGCACGGCCGGGCGGCGGCCGCGGCCTCCGGAACTCCAGCCATCCCTCCCTCGCAATGACCCGTTCGCGAAGCGCCGCAACGAGAATCCTGTTCGCCTGCCTGACGACCGGCTTCCTCGCGACGCCTGCGCGTGCCCAGGCGCCGACGGGCGACGATGCGCAGCGGCTCGATTCCGTCGTGCGATACGTCGAGGCCGAGATGCAGCGGCTCCGCATCCCGGGTATGTCCGTCGCCATCCTCCGCGGCGACAGCATCGTGATGGCTCGCGGCTTCGGCTACGCGAACGTGGAGCTGCGCGTGCCGGCGAGCGACAGCACGATCTACCAGTCGGGCTCCGTCGGCAAGCAGTTCACCTCGGCGGCGATCATGCTCCTCGCCGAGCGGGGGAAGCTCTCGCTGGACGATCCGATCACGAGGTGGCTGCCGGAGGGGAGGGGCGCCTGGAAGGGGATCACCATCCGGCACCTCCTCAGCCATACCTCGGGGATCGCCAACTACACCGACGGCGCGGTGGACCTGCACAGGGAGTACAGCGAGAACCACCTCGTGAAGCTCGCCGTGAAGTCGCCGCTCGACTTCGGGCCCGGTGCGCACTGGAGCTACAGCAACACCGGCTTCGTCCTCCTCGGCGCGATCGTCCGCCGGGTGACCGGGCAGTTCTACGGCGACTTCCTGCGCGACAACATCTTCCGGCCGTTAGGGATGCGGACGGCGCGGATCATCTCCGAGGCCGACATCGTTCCCAACCGCGCCAGCGGGTATCGCCTCGCGGGCGACACCCTCCGCAACCAGGAGTGGGTCTCGCCGTCGCTCAACACCACCGCCGACGGCGCGCTGTACCTGACGGTGCGCGACCTCGCGGCGTGGGCGGTGGGGCTCAACCACGGTCGTGTTCCGTCCGCGGCGAGCCTCGAGGCGAGCTGGACGCCGATCGTGCTGAGCACCGGAGGCAGCTATCCCTACGGCTTCGGATGGGGACTCTCGCCGCAGCGCGGGGTGAAGAAGATCGCCCACACCGGGTCGTGGCAGGGGTTCAAGACGGCGATCGCGCGGTATCCGGCGCTGAAGCTGACGGTGATCACGATGGCGAACCTCGCCGAGACGCCGATCGGGCCGATCAACGCATCGATCGCCGGGATCGTCGAGCCGCGGCTGGCGTCGCCGCACCTCCTCGCGGAGGGTGCGCTCACCGTGCAGCCGCCGGCGGCGATTCCCACGTTGCTCGCGCGCGTCGCCGCCAACGATCCCCACGTGCCGGCCACTCCCGCGCTCCGCGGCTTCATGAACACCCACGAGCGGAAGGCGCTCGCCAGGGCGCTCGCCTCCGCTCCCTCGTGGAAAACGTCAGGCTGCGACCGCATCGCCGACCCGGCGGCCGACGGCGTCGGCGCGCGGTCGGTGTACAGCTGCTACGCGGTGAGCGTGGGCGGGAAGGTGCCGCGCGTCTTCACGGTGCTCTACACCGCGGACTGGAAGGCGAGCTGGATCGAGAGCTACAGCTGGTGAGTGTGACGACGGCCGGTGACGGGGGGATCATCCGGGTCGGGACGGCCGGCTGGTCGCTCCCGCGCGCGGTGCAGGATGAGTTTCCCGGCGAGGGGGCGCATCTCGCGCGCTATGCGCGGGTCTTTCCCGCGGCCGAGATCAACTCGTCGTTCCACCGGCCGCACAAGGCGGGTGTCTACGCGCGGTGGGCGGCGGCGACCCCGGCGTCGTTCCGTTTCGCGGTGAAGATCCCGAAGGCGATCACGCACGGGCAGCGGCTGGCGGGCGCTGACGAGCTGCTCGCGACGTTCCTGGCCGAGGCCGCAGCGTTAGGCGACCGCCTCGAGTGCCTGCTCGTCCAGCTGCCGCCGAGCCTCGCCCTCGACCGTGAGGTGGCGCGGCGCTTCTTCGCCGCCCTGCGCGAGCGATGGCCGGGCGGCGTCGTGCTCGAGCCTCGCCACGAGACGTGGTTCACGACGGAGGCGAGCTCGATGCTGGAAGAGATGGGCGTCGGCCGCGTCGCGGCGGATCCGGTGCGGGCGGCAGGCGGCGACGTTCCCGCGGGGTGGCCGGGGATCGCCTACTACCGGCTGCACGGCTCGCCGAGGACGTACTACTCGTCGTATCAGCACGACTATATCGCTGCACTCGCGGACCGGCTGATCGCGCACCGGCGAGCGGGGGTGCGCAGCTGGTGCATCTTCGACAATACGGCGAGCGGGGCGGCGTCGGGCAACGCGCTCGAGCTGCTGCGACTCCTCGCCGGGCGCGAGCGATGGCGTCCGGGTGAAGCGGGGGAGCGGGCACCTGCCTAACGTGCGGTGGCCGGAAAACGAGCAGGGGAGCGGCGCCCTGCGCCGCTCCCCTCCTTCGCGCGCCGCGGTGAGGCGGCGCTGGACGTTCGGTTTTTTTCGAGCGCTAGCTGGCGACGACTTCGGCGGCCGGCTCGGCGGCGGGTGCCGCGACGGCGGGCTTCTGCGGTGCGCCGCGACGCCAGTAGCTCGGCGCGGGGGCCGCGCGGCGGGCCATCAGGTCGTCGTAGTAGGCGACGACGCGGGAGCTGACCGAAGCCTTGGTGTCCTTCGGGCTCGCCTGGAACGGGGCGTAGCGGTGACGGTCGTCGGTGGAAACGCGGAACCACCACCAGGCTCCCCGCGGCGCGGAATGGGCGCCCTCGACCTTGCAGCTGAACGTGCGCGTGCCGTCGTTGAACTCGAAACTATCGATCACGTCGTTGTCCTTGAAAGACTGTTTCGAAGTATAACGCCTTGCGCGCCGTCCCGCCCCATGGAAGATGCCGTGGTCGCGCGGAAAGGCGTGCCGATGTGGCAGCGGTCACCTGCGAGCGAGGTGGACCGTACAGTGCGGGCGTTGGGGAACGTGCATCCCCGGTCGGGGTTCACGAGCGCCCGTGCATCTGGCAGTCCTATTGCAATCCGGGCATCATCGACGTAACGAGACGCTGGCTCCAGCGCGACGTTCGCCATTGTGCGCTCCGACGGCGACATTCATCGAGGCCGAATGCCCACTGACCTGAAGAGCTTCGGCCTCACCGAGATGCTGCGCTGCAGCGTCGCACTGCGGCACGCGGCATCCGGCGCGGGGAGCATGGAGGACGCGGCGAAACGGATCTGCCGCTACCTCTACGCCGAGTTCGGCGCGATGAGCACCGCCGCCGGCGCCAGCGGACGGATGGGGGGCGGGGACTGCGCGCTCGTCCGGCTGTACAAGACGCATCCCTATTCGGGGCTCGATCCCTCGCTCCGCCGCTTCGCCGACAAGGCGCTCGGCGCGACGAAGGCGAAGCCGGAGATGCGCTGCCTGACGCTGCTGGGCAGTGCCGGGGACGAGCCGGGGTGGAACGATCGTACGACATCGCGCGGCCATCGCGCGATCCCGCTGCCGAGCCCGCGCATCGTCGAGCAGGCGCCGATGGTCGCGCAGCTCATTCGCCAGTTCGGGCTCGACCTCGCCGACGTCGTTTCTCCCTCGCCGGAGTTCGTCCGCGAGATGGCGGGGCGCAGCTACGGTGTCTTCCACGTCGAGAACGCCGCCGGCAGTCCGTTCATCCCGGCGCAGGACTTCGTCGAGCGCTACGGGATCCGGTCGGTGATCGGCTTCGGCGGCTCGCTGCGGAGCGGCGACATCTTCGCGACGCTCATGTTCGCGCGTGTCGAGATCAGTCCGGACGTTGCCGAGCGTTTCCGCACGATCGCGCTCGACGTGAAGAGCGCGCTGTTCAACTTCGAGGAGGACCAGGTCTTCAGCACCGGCTCCCGATAGTCCCGTCCGGACCGGAACGCCGGCCCGATCGTGACCCGGTGGGACGCTCGACCGTCGTTGAGGCGTACTCCACCAACCACGATGCCCGAACAGAACCCATCGCGCCGCCGGATCACCACCCGGGCGCTCGCATTGTCCTCGATCGCGCTCCTCCTCTCCAACGTCATCGCCTGCGGCGGCGGCGGCGCCGATGGACCTGACGTCCGCGGCGCGGGTCTCCGCAGCGCGCCGCTCGACGATCGCGGCCGCGCCCAGGTCTACGCCGCCGCGCTCCGTCAGGCGTTCGACATCGACAGCGCGCTCGTCCTCCTCGTCGACCCGGCGATCCTTCCCCGCAACGGAACCTTCGCCCGCGACGCGAAGCTCAGCGACGACGTCATCCGCGGGATCCAGGGTGCGGGCGTCTCGCGCGGGACCTGTGAGACCACCGAAGACCAGAGCCGCACGCCGCAATGCGCGGCGCCGGGTCCCGGCTACGTCGTCCGGTTTTCCGACGTCTATCAGGCGAAGGGGGACACCGTCCGCGTCTTCGTCGCGGCGCGGCGCTTCCGGACCACCACCGGACTCGGCCCCGCGGCGCGCTTCGCCTTCGAGACGGGGTTCGAAGTGGTGAAGCAGGGCGGGGGGTGGCGGGTGGCGCGCGAGGGGCGGCGGATCGCGAAGTAGGGGCGCGGTCCGCCTGACGGAAACGGCCGCCCGGGAAGGGCGGCCGTTCTCGCGAGGTGACCTGGGTAGCGCGCTAGAACCCGAGGTACGCCCGCACCCGAGGCTCGATGCGGTCCGGGGACCATAACGGCGACCAGACCAGGTTCACCGTCACGTCGGCGACGCCGGGCACTCCCTTCGCCGCGCGCTCGGTGTCGCCCATGAGCTGCGGCCCGCTCGGACAGGCGGGGGAGGTCAGGCTCATGTCGACCTTCACCGAACGATCCTCGACGGCGATGTCGTAGACGAGGCCGAGGTCGATGATGTTCAGGTTGAGGTCGGGGTCCTTCACCCGCCGCAGCGCCATCTTCACCTGGTCGACGGTCGGCGGCGGCTCGCTCGCGTCGAATGTCGGCGCTGCTGCGCCTTCGCTCGGGGCTGCAGCGGGTGCCGCGGTCGCGGACGGCGGTGGCGTCGGGGTTCCAGGAAGATCCATCTTCTGAATCTCGCCGGTGTCGGGGGCGGCGACAAGCGCCGCCCCGGTGCCGCAGCTGCTAGTGCTTCTTCGCGGTGCTCTTCTTCGCAGGGGACTTCTTCACGGTCGCCTTGCCCGACGGCGACTTCTTCACGGTCGCCTTGCCCGACGACGCCTTCTTCACGGTCGTCCTGTGGGCCGAGCGCTTCGACTTGCTCGACTTCGCCCGGGTGACGTGCCGCGAATTCTTGCGGTGGCTCCCCGCGCCGCGGCTGCGGCGCGAGCGGATGGGGCGTTCCGGCCGGTTCCAGCCGACCGCGCGGTCGGCGCGGAAGCTGGCGGGCCAGGCGAGGACGCCATCGGGGCCGTCGGTGACCGCGAGCGCGGCGGCATCGGCGAGGTCGGAGCGGACGTCGGAGATCACTTTCGCCGGCTGGCGGGCGCGCGCCGCGTGGACGCGGTTCGTCAGCAGGATCACGAACATCTCGCGATCGGGATCGATCCAGAGCGAGGTGCCGGTGAAGCCGGTGTGGCCGTAGGCGCGGTCGCTGAGGTACGAGCCGCAGCCGCCGTTGTTGTCGCAGGTGTCCCAGCCTAACGCGCGGGTGCCGACGGTGGCGCGGGTGGTGAACAGGCGCACCGTCGAGTCGGCGACGATGCGGACGCCGTTGTAGACGCCGCCGTTGAGCATCATCTGCGCGAAGATCGACAGGTCGGCGGCGGTGCTGAACAACCCGGCGTGGCCGGCGACGCCGCCTAACGCGTAGGCGTTCTCGTCGTGGACCTCGCCGCGCAGGGGGTAGCCGCGCGGCGGCGTCACCTCGGTCGGGGCGATCCGCGCCCTGAGCGAGTCGGCGGGGCGGAAGAAGGTGTCCATCATCCCGAGCGGCCGGTAGACGCGCTCGGCGAGGAAGGTGTCGAGCGACTTCCCGCTGACCGCCTCGACGACGAAGCCGAGCATGTCGGCGCCGAGGTCGGAGTACTCGAAGCGGGCGCCGGGACGGGACTGCAGCGGTGTCTCGATGACCATCTGCCGCGCTTCTTCCGGCGACTTCGCGACGCGCCACAGCTCGCGTCCCGCCGGCAGGCCGGAGCGGTGCTCGAGCAGGTGGCGCAGCGTGACGCTGTCCTTCCACCCGCCGGCGAAGCCGGGGATGTACTTCGTGACCGGATCGTCGAGCTGAATCCTGCCCTCGTCGAAGAGGATCATCAGCGCGGTGGTGGTGCCGACGACCTTGGTCAGCGAGGCCAGGTCGTAGATGCTGCTCTCGGGGATGACCGGCTCCGACTTCCGGTCCCAATCGAGGTAGCCGAATCCCTTTTCCCACACGGACGCGCCCTTGCGGCCGACGACGACCGCGGCGCCGGGATAGCCGCCCGCCTTCACGCCGCGGGCGACGACGCGATCGATCGCGGCGAGGCGCTCCGCGGACATGCCGACCGTGCGCGGGGCGGCGACAGGCAGGCCGACGGACGGCCCCGCGGTCGCGGCGGCGATCGCGAGGCGGACCGGGGATCCAGCGTTAGGCCCGCTCGCCGAAAAGGCGGCGGCGATGACGTCCGAGGTGGTCGAGGAGGACTCGTCGGCGCTGTGGACCGTGACGCTCTCGGGTGCGGTGAGCGCGAGGCCTTCGTGCTGGACGAAGGCCAGTTCGCGTGCCGCACCCTGGCTCGCGGGTGCGGTGGCCACGCCCAGGTTGAAAGCGATCAACAGAGAGATCACGTCGACTCCTCGGTACTGCGGTGCGGCAGGAAAAGCATTGCGCTCGTACAACCGGGACGATCGGTCCGGGTTGGAGATACGCATGGAGCGTGCGAATGTCCCAACTGCAAGTGCAGGTGGGACTTAGGTATTTTGTGCTGGTGGCGGGTGTCCCCGCGATTTCCCCCGTCCATACCGGCTGGAGGACAGGATGTTCCGCGGGATTCGATAGATCGCACCGTTGGCGCGAAATGTCTAGTATCAAGACGAGCAACGACTTGAGCCGTCACCGCTGCGAAACCGGTTGAGGCTGGTTTCGGGAGTCTCGCGGGGGAGCAAACCATTCACAGCTCCGGGAGTGACGAACCAGCAGACTCCATGGAACCAGAGCACCTCGTGATCCGGCGCGCGATCGATGGCGACGAAGGGGCGTTGCGAACGCTCTGGACTCGCCACGCTCCGCACATCGATGCGATCGTGCGCCGGCTGGTCGGGGACCCCGATACCGCGGCGGACGTGGCGCAGGAGGTATGGATCCAGATCTTCCGCGCGCTCCCCGGGTATCGAGGCGACTCGCAATTCGGGACCTGGGCGCACCGGATCGCGGTGAACCGGACGCTGAACGCGCTGCGGCGCACGAAGCGGATCGCCAGCCGGGAGTCGCCGATCGAGGAGGACAGCGCGACGGTCGAGCACGATTCGGAGCGCGCGCTGCTCGCCGCCAGCATCGACGAAGCGGCGAAGCAGCTCTCGCCGGGAGCGAGGGTGGTGTTCCTGCTTCACGATGTGGAAGGGTACACGCACGAGGAGATCGCCCAGGAGCTCGGGATCACCTCTGGGGGATCGAAGTCGCAACTGTTCAAGGCGCGAGCGAAGCTACGCCGCTTGCTCGCCCATGTGATCGATGGCCCATCACGACCGGACGCACGCCATGCTACACCTGTCAGCTGAACGACTCGCGGCCCTCGCCGACGACGAGCCGACGACCACCGAGGGGGAGCACCTCGCCCGCTGCGCCGCCTGCGCGCACGAGCGATCGGCGCACCGCTCGCTGCGCTCGCTCGCGGCCAGCGACCGCGCCTCGAACATCGGCACCCCGCCGCTCACCTCGTGGGAGGCACTTCTCCCCGCGCTCCGCGCCGAGGGGCTCGTTGCCGACGCGGCCGCCGCCGGACCGTCGCCTGGCGGCAAGGGTCCGCGCGTCCTCTACTTCGAGCGGCGCTGGGGGCACTCCGGACTGTTGCGCGCCGCCGCCGCGGTGCTGCTGGTCGCCGTCGGCCTCGTTGCCGGCCGCTGGTCGGCTGGCGCGGCACCCGTCCCGGGGATCAGCGCCGGGAAGGACACGCTCACCGCACTGGTCAGCGACACGACGCTGGTCTTCGAGAGTGCGTCGCAGGCGCTGGCCGCGCTGACGCGCTATGAGCACGGCTACCAGGCCGCCGCCGAGTTCCTCGCCCTGCACGATACGGCCTCGCGAGTCGAGGGACGCGAGGCATACCAGGCCCGGCTCGCGACGCTCGACCAGGTGGCCGCGGCCACGCGGCAGGGGCTCGAGGAGACGCCGTACGACCCGGTCATCAACCGCTACTACCTGTCCGCGCTCGGCGCGCGGCAGGCGACGCTGCAGCAGTTGAGCAGCTCGCTCCCGCCAACGGTCCAGGTCGGGGGATACTGATGCAAAGGCGGAAGTGGGAGTGGAAATGGGAGGGAGACTTCCTGAGGGGGGCCCGGCGGGCCGGCAGGGCGGCGCGCAGCAGCGGCGCGTTAGGCATGCTGCTCGCGCTCGGCGCGTCAGGCGCGGTGCCGGCGGGAGGGCAGGAGGCGCCGACGCCTCCACCGGCGCCGCAGGGGGAGGTGTACGTGCGGCCGGGGGCGCCGGCGCCGATGGCGCGGGTGGCGACCCCGGAGGGATGGCTCGGGATCCATTACGTCTGCGAGATCGAGACGTGGGCGAAGAACGGCGAGCTGTTCGTGAAGCACAGCGGCTATCCGCTCGTCGCCGCGGTCGAGCCGGGATCGCCCGCCTATCGCGCGGGGATCGAGGCCGGTGACACGATCATCGCCTACAACGGCGAGGACCTCGACGGCCGGGCATTCTCGCTGACGAAGCTCCTCAAGCCCGGCTCGAAGCTCAACGTGCGCATCCATCGGGCGAAGGAGAGCTACGACATCCCGGTGGTCGTCGGCCGTCGCGCGCGCTACGCTCCCGACGTCGGCGCGATCGCGCCGCGGGTGCGCGTCGAGATCGACTCGGTGACCGGGCTCGCCCAGCGGATGATCATCCGCAACCGGGAAGCGCCGCGCTCGATGACGATCGTCAGCGACGCGGGGACCCCGAGCAACGTGGCGCCCGCGCTCGCGCCGCTCCCGCCGACGCCGACCGCCGCTCCCGTCGTCGTCTGGAGCACGACCACCGCCCTCGCCGGCGCCGAACTGGCGCGCGTCACCCCCGATCTCGGCGAGTCGTTCGGGGTGAAGAACGGCGTGCTGGTGCTGTCCGTCGGCCTGAACACCCCCGCCTCGCGCGCGGGGCTGCGCGGTGGCGACGTGATCACTCGTGTCGACGGGCGATCGGTCGAGACGCCACTCCAGTTCCAGCGCGCGCTGCAGCGGGCGAACGGCGACGAGGTACGACTCAGGGTCGTGCGGAAGAGGAAGGCAATGGAAGTACGAATGGGCTGGTAAGCCACGTCTTTTTGGGGACGAGGGACGAGGGGTGGGCGCGGCCGCCTAAGGCGGCCAGCGCGACGAGGGATGGTGGGACGTGGGCCACCTACGGACGAGGGACAAGGGAGTGGCGCCGTTGATCGCGGTGGCGCCGTTGATCAGGGACGAGGGAGTACGAGGGACGAGGGAGTACGAGGGACGAGGGAGTACGAGGGACGAGGGAG
>OEPS010000796.1_pt1 | contig 10765 bp, 9 predicted proteins | sample 1539411 | NCBI WGS metagenome assembly OEPS01 (sample SAMN02671747, study PRJEB22543) | soil metagenome | biome: bacteria | place: China:Hunan Province, Lengshuijiang City | collected 2012-10-15 | depth 0.08m m | reverse complement strand
CCTCGACCGTGTTGTCTGGGCCCTGGAACGGGTGGCTTATGAAAAAGTGGAATATCCGACGCTAAGGTTTTCTCGAGCGCCGTAGGGGCCTGTATTTGCCGGGCTTGATCTTGTTGGTGCGTGGCCAGGTGTAGTCGCCGGTGAGGTTGATGTGTTCCCATCCCAGGGGTGAGAGGAACCGCAGCAGGTCAGGGTCGGTGGCGTTGCCCTCTTGATTCAAGGTGGTGATGGTGCGGTCGAGGTAGACCGTGTTCCAGAGAACGATGGCCGCGGTGAGAAGATTCAGCCCCGAGGCCCGGTAGCGCTGCTGCTCGAAGGATCGATCGCGGATCTCTCCCAGACGGTTGAAGAACACCGCCCGGGCCAGGGTGTTTCGGGCTTCGCCCTTGTTCAGCCCGGCCGTGACCTTGCGGCGTAGGTCTGGATCTTGGAGCCAGTCCAGCAGGAAGAGCGTTCGTTCCAGTTTGCCTAGTTCCCGCAGCGCGGTGGCGAGTCCATTTTGACGAGGGTAGGCGCCAAGCTTGCGCATCATCAAGGAGGCGGTCACGGTGCCGGTCTTGATGGATGCGGCCAGCCGGAGGATTTCATCCCAGTGCGCGGTGATGGTTTTGGTGTTGATGGTGCCGCCGACCAACGGAGCCAAGGTAGCCAGCTCTGGATCGTTGGTGGGTGTGTAGAGGCGGGTGTCGCCGATGTTGCGGATCCGGGGTGCGAACCGGTATCCAAGTAAGTGCATGAGGGCAAAAAGATGGTCGGTAAACCCTGCGGTGTCGGTGTAATGCTCCTGGATCGCCAGATCGGACTCGTGATACAGCAACCCGTCCAAGACGTAGGTCGCGTCGCGGTCCCCGACATTGATGAGTTTGCTGTGGAAGGGCGAATATTTGTCGGAGACATGCGTGTAGATCATACGTCCGGGCTCTGCCCCGTATTTCGGGTTCACATGCCCGGTGGATTCGGCATGGCTACCGGCGCGGAAGCGTTGGCCGTCCGAGGAAGAGGTGGTGCCATCGCCCCAGTGCGCGCCGAATGGGTGTGCGTGCTGGGCATTGACCAGCTCGGCCAGGGCTGCACTGTAGGTTTCATCCCGGATGTGGGAAGCCTGCTGGCGATCCAATTGGGCGTATGTGACACCGGTGCATGACTCGGACATCTTCGTCAATCCCAGGTTGATTCCATCGGCCAGGATTGCGGTGAGCAGCAGCTGTTTATCCTTGGAGGGTTGGCCGGACTTGAGATTGGTGAAGTGGCGGGTGAAACCAGTCCAGCCATCGACTTCCATCAACAGGTCGGTGATTCGTATCCGCGGGAACATGGCGCTGGCCTGATCGGTCAAGTGCTGCGCGTGTTGGGGCACGATCGTCTCGAGCGGGGTGATCTTCACGCCGTTGGCGGTGATCAGCACCCCGGCCAGTTCATCACGGGAGGCCAGGGCGTTGACTTGGTGCAGACGTTCGCTGAGCAGGGCAAGACGGTCCTTGAGATATTCTTCGCCGCCGTTGGTTGTGACCAGGGGCAGTTCCCCGGCGCTCTTCATGGCCGTGTAGTCTGAGCCGGCCAGCAGGTAGTCATTGAAGTCGCGGAATTGTCGGGAGCCGGTGACCCACATGTCTCCGGACCGCAGCGCGTTCTTGAGTTCCGCCAGGGCACAGAACTCGTAGAATCCACGGTCTATGCCGTTCTCGGTGAAAACCATGGGCTTCCACCTGGCCCGGATGAACGACGTGGGCGCATCCTCCGGGACCTTTCGGGAACCGGTGGCATTCATGGTGCGGATGACCTTAATGGCGGCCAGCAGGTCTTGCGCCGCGGGGGCAGCCTGCAGGTCAAGGACGGCAAGGAACGCCGGGGTATAGCGGCGGATCGTGGTGAAGTGGGCACTGACGAGGGCGAGGTGATCTTCGAGTGCGGGCCGGGTCAGTTCCTTGGCTTGGGTGATGCTTGCGGCCAAGGTTTCCCAGCCGATGGCTGTGTCGATCGCTGCGAAGGGATCTTCACCGTTCTCCTTGGCTGTGATCAGGGCGTCGCCGAGCTTGGAGTGCAGGCGCATCATGGCTGCGACGGTGGTGCGGGAGGTCAGAGTGTTCTGGTTTTGTTTGTTCCGGGCGGTGCGAATGATCCGGCCGATGATCCGATCATGTAGATCGATGATTTCGTCGGTGACCGTTGCCATGCTTTCCACGGACATTGCGAACAGGGTCGCGTACCGGCGCCCAGGTTCGAACTTGGCCAGGTCTGCCGCGGTCATCGAGGCGCCCTCGCGGGCCAATTTCAGCAACCTGTTGCGATGCACCAGTTTGCCGGCGTCCCAGGGCAGGCAAAGCGCACGCCAGGCCGTGAGCCGATCGATATGCTCATTCATCGCCCGTGCGTTGGGTCGCAGTGGTGCCTGGCGCAGCCAGCCGATTTGGGTTAGGGAACTATCGGTGCGGCGAAGCAACAAACCATCTAGTCGGCCTCGGTGCCCTGGGGAGAGTTGGTCGCCTAAGATGGCGTAGATTTGCCGGTTCGCCCGGGTCAGCGCTTGCGCGCAGGCCCTTTCGATGATCCCGATTCCGGGCGAGGCGATCTTCTTTGAGCGCAAGAAGTCCCGGGCGCCTTCGACCAAGACAATACCCTTGTCTGTTTGCGCGGCAACCTCGCCCACGTGTTCCACGAGCTGGCGAAAATCCGCGATTCCAAATGCGGACATACCTAGATACGCACGGATCTCCCGTCCGTGTTCCTGGCGCGTTTCCCCACGTGTTCCATATTCGTCCCAGGCCTCGGCCGGGATGGCCAGGCGGGCCGCGACCCAGTCGATCGTTTCAGTGGGTACTTCGGTGTCGTCGGCCAGCGCGATACCCGGGTGCCGAAGCAGGCACAGCTGGATGGCAAAGCCCAACCGGTTGGCATCTGCGCGGCGTTGGCGAATCAACGACATGTCCGCTTCGCTGAGTGTGTAGTGGGCGGCCAGGCCCTCGGTGCCGGTGGGGATTTCGAGGACTTGGCCGCGTTCGGCAGTCGTGAGCAAGGAACGAAGGGCCATGTCAGAATTCCTTGTTCGTTGGAAGGCTGCGATCTGCGGACTTGTCCTGGTGCTGCTGCGGAGCACCAGGACCGCGAGTCATAGTTTGGCCAGGTGTCGGTAGATGGTGGGACGGCTGACGCCGAATTCCTGGGCGATGTGCTCGACTGTATGGGCTCGTTTCCCGTCGGCGTCCTTTTCCTCATACATTTCCCTTGCCAGTTTGACCTGGCGGGGACCGAGCTTTGGTTTCTGCCCGCCGGTTCGCCCGCGTGCCCGGGCTGCTGCCAGTCCGTCGCGGGTTCGTTCGGACATCAGGGCGTGTTCGAACTCGGCGATCGAGCCGATGATCTGGAAAAACATCCGTCCGGCGGGTGAGGAGGTGTCGATGCCCTGGTCCAGGACCACCAGGTCCACGCCGCGCTTCTGCAGCGTCTTGGATAGGTCGATGAGGTTTTCCAGCGACCGCCCGAGCCGGTCCAGCTTGGTGACAACGAGCTGATCGCCGGACCGGTTGGCCGAGAGCAGCGCCTTGTCGAGTTCGGGCCTGCGGGCGAGTTTCCCCGAGGCGGTGTCGAGGAACACCTGCTCGCATCCGGCCGCGCGCAGGGCATCGTTTTGGGCTTCGGGGTGCTGATCGCGTGTTGAGACACGCCCGTATCCGATTCGCATGACGAAAATGTATCACCAACCGGGTTGAGCGTTACATTGACGCGTACACGGCAAGCGTTACAAAATCGGCCGCGGGAATCCGCGGGCCATGAAACCGACGGAGGAGTGTCTCGCGAACGATCGGTCGCGTTACTTTGGGGAAATGCTCTTCGTCCGGGCGATGAACGGGTGCGGTTCCCGCATGTGTCGGTCGCCCTACGGCTAAGGTGTGATTCCGCCTGAGCATGGGGCTCCGGGCTCCGGGGTCTGGGGTCCTTGGATGTACTTGTCCAGAAATGTCGGGAGCCGGCTGTCATCGGCCGAGTCGACTTTTAATTGAAGACCCCAGGCGGTGGCGATCACGGGGGCGTCCTGTCCCGGATAGGGGCTCAGGAGGACGTAGCTGCGCTTTCCGACGAGCGCGGCCAGCTCATCAATCTGGGACTGGCCGATTTCTGGCTGGTAACTGATCCATACTGCGCCGTGCTCCAGCGAGTGGACTGTGTTGGCTTTCGGTAGGGTTCGGGTGTAGATCCCGCAGTTGGTCCAGAGGGGATGGTGGTTCCCTCCCACCGGCGGGCTCTGCTCGAAGAACACTGGGTCCAGGGTATGGTCCCTGCCGAGGTTCTCATACGCCTGGACGCCCTCGATTGGCCGGCCAGCAGCCTCCTTCGCCGCATTGCCGTCCTGAATCTCCGCCGTCACTACGATGGACACCGCCACGATGATCGTCAGGATGAGAGCCCCGACCCCGCCGAAGATCAGCGCAGTTCGTTTCCGCTCGCGTGCGCGCTGCCGGGCATTAATGGCGGCCAGGGTCGCCTTACGCGCCGTGTCTCTTTGGACTGGTTTCTTGTTCAACTCTTGACTTTCCTTCATTGAGGCGGGGCAGACGGTTCATCTGTGCCGGTGCAGTCCGCTGTCAGCCTGCACCGGGGTGGTTATATGCGGCCGAGCAGCTCCTGCAGGGCAGTGATCTCTGCTTGCTGGCCTTCCGCCATTTTCGCGGCAAGCATGCGCACGTGCCCGGTTTCGGCCAGGTCAGCGGCGGCCTCGGCCATGTCCGCCCCGGCCACGTGGTGGGCGATCATCAGCGTGAGGTAGACGCGGTCCGCGTCGACGCCTTCGGCGTTCGAGAGTGCTGCCAGTTGCGCGGAGGTTGCCATCCCAGGCATCAAGCCCTCAGACATGACTTCTAGATCTTTGGCTGTCCGGGTTCCCGCGCCGTAGTCCTTGTCGTGGCCATTGTGGCCTGTCGGGTGGGCGGACATCCATGCCATGTGCTGGCCTCCGCTGCTCTGCGGAAGATTCCACTCCCGGAGCCAGCCGTACATCTGCCCGATCTGCTGCTGCTGGGTCAACACGATGTCATACGCAATGGCCCTCACTTCTTCATTTTCGGTGCGGTCCCGGACCATCAGAGACATTTCCACCGCCTGTGCGTGATGAATCTGCATGTCACGGGCGAACCCGGCATCCGCACTTGTGCTCGAAGGGTAGTCCGGCCCGGCCAAGACCCGGCCGACAACGAAGGAGAACCCCAACAGGCCCAATACAGCTACCCCGGCAAGAACCACCAAAAGGCGCTTCTGCCACCGCGGCAGTAAATTAATCATGAAGACTCCGGAAAGTTTGGCATCAGCGGGTAAGACTCAGGGCAGGCGCCCAGGCCGGTGTCCACCAGCCAGGGACGCGTCGATACTATCCTTCCCGTTCGGGAACGGTGCCAGTAGGGGGGCGCCACTTGTGAGCTCACAAGGTTCCCTTGTGAGAGGAATTGTGTTGCACCGATGGTGTTACAACGAATCGGACCCTGCCACGGGTCTTGTTAGGCTCGAGTTCGCCGTGCCGGGCTCTTTTGGCGCTGGGTGTGCAGCCAGATGCCCAGATCATGCTCTTTTCCGTCGTCGTAGGTGTACGTGTACACCACAAGTTCGGAGGCCTTCAGCTCGAAGAACCCGGCGCCAGGGCCGACCTTCACGTGGTCATCGTGACCTGGGATGGAGAAATCATACAAACCGGAAACGCCGTCAGCGGGGCCGCGGTCGCCAACCTCGGTCGAGTTTGAGACAAAAAATACCGGCCTCAAGGCCACGTAACAACATTCGACCCCGAGGAGTCAACGAAATCCGGGGCAGTCCCCCTGCTCGGGCGCTCAGTGTGGGCGGTATCCGCGCGGGCAGTTTTTCGGTGTGTCAGTTGTTGGCGGCTCTGGCTAGGACAGCGATTTTTTGTCCGGCGGTGTCGCGGATTTCGATGGTTTCCACGTCCTCGATGGTCACTGGTGTTGCGCCCGTTACCTTGGCCCGGCCCTGGGCTGTGGCGTTCCAGCTGGCCGCCCGGTCATAGTTGCCCGATGTGTCCCTGACCCAGAGCGAGATGACTCCGCGGTCGGGAAGCCCGCGTCCGTCCAGGGCCAGCTCGGTTCCCCAGGCCTTCTTGACCAGGCCCAGCTGCACTTGGGGTCCGGAGGCGGCGCTGCTGGTATAACTTTCTTCCGGTTTCGGGGACCCTGTCAGGGCTGGGCCGGCTGCGAAGCCGATGACCAGGAAGGCTGCGGCCGTGCCGGAGACCAATCCCGTGGTCCGCCGTCGGGTCCGCCGCCGGCGGGTGGCCAGCTGCGCCATCAGCGGCGCCAGCCCGGGTTGGTCCGTCGCCTCCGGGGCGCCTGCACGGGGCGCGGAGCTGCCCCTGATCCTGTGGACCGGTCCGGCCGCTGTCTGGGGGGCGGCCATCCTGATCGCCGTTTCTGCGGGCACGGTATTAAGGAACCCCGCCAGGGCGCTCAGGGACTTAAGCTCGCCCGAGCATCGCGGGCACAGTGTCAGGTGCTGGTCGAAGAGTGCCCGCTCTCCGGGTTCCAGGGCGCCGAGTACATAAGCGCCCACCAGGTGGTGGAGGGCGTCGTGGTCTGCCGGGTCCGTGTTCACGGTTTCACTCCCATTTCATCCAGAACGGCGCGGAGGGCCTTGAGGGCGTAGAAAGCACGGGACTTGACCGTCCCGGCCGGGAGGTTGAGGACCGCGGCGGCTTCGGCCGCCGTGAAACGGCGGTAATGCAGGGCAATGATGACCTCGCGGTGCACGGCACTGAGCCGGGTCAGCGCTTCTTCCATCAGCACCTTCATCAACAGCTCGTCCACGTGCTCGACCGTAATCGCCATCTGCTCCAGGTGCTCCGTCTGCGTTTGCTGGGGCCGGCGCTGTTGATGCCGGAAATTGTCGATGACGATGTTCCTGGCCGTCCGGAAAAGGTAACCGCGCATACTGGTGGTGATCCCGGGCGCCTGCTGCCAGATGCGCAGAATCGTTTCCTGTACGACGTCTTCAGCCTGCTCCGGGCTGGATGTTATTCCGATCACGAAGCGCCGCAGCGCCGGTGCATGCTCCCGGTAGATCTCTGCGACTATCTGCTCATCCAATGGCATGGACGCCCCTGACATCTCGATGGAACGGGCTCTACCCGCTAAGACGCCCAATGGCCGGGAAAAGTTCAGCCGTAAAAAATTCCGCCCCCGGTTGAACCATTCTCACCACCTGCGCCGTCTTAGGGCATAGCGGCCAACCCGCGCCGTGCAGATCCACCGCAACGACCGGCTGAGAGCAGCCCGGGTGCATCTGTTCCAAAGATCTTCTTTAAGAGAAAAAATATTTCATGAACACGAGACTGAGCACAGCCATGGCAGCACTGTCCCTTTCCGCTCTGGCCCTGACCGGCTGCGGCGCATCAACATCGACCTCCACCGGAACAACGTCAGCCCCCACCACCAGCGCCGCCCCCGCCACCAGTGCCGCCCCGGCAGATCTGGGGACCGCGAAAACCTCCCTGGGGACCACGGTTGTCAACGGTAAGGGCATGTCCGTCTATGTTTTCGACAAGGACGTCAAAGACTCCGGGAAAAGTGCCTGCACCGGGGCCTGCCTGTCCATCTGGCCGGCGGTGACCGCCGGATCCGGGACCCCGGTAGTGGAGGGTGTCACCGGAAAGGTCGGCGTGATCACCACCGACGCCGGGACCAGGCAGGTCACACTCAACGGGATGCCCCTGTACCTTTACAGCAAAGACACCGCCCCGGGCGACGTCAAGGGCCAGGGCTTCAACAAGATCTGGTGGGTCATCAACCCGGCCGGGGAAAAGATCAGCACCCCCGCCGGATAACACAACGCAGCGTCCTGGGCGCCACCGGCCTTTTAGCTGGCCGGCCGGGGATCGTGTGTCGGCAAGAACGGCTGCCACCAGTTACCAGACCACGGTCCCTCGACCACTCCCTTGGTCCGCGATACAGCGCCGCGCAAATCCCGCCCGCGTAACTCAGCATCCGACGCGGCGAATTCCAGGCCAACCACGAAGAGTCCCCTACTGCCCTCGCGGGTATTGTGTTCTCTCCTTCGAACCCGTGTGCCCGCGTCATTCCACGGGCTGCCTTCCCCATCACGGAAAGTATTACAACCGTGCCGGATTTCACGTCTTCGGGCGGGTGCCGGTTCCTGAAGCAGCTTTGGCGGCGATGGCGGCCAGGTCACGGGGCGGTCCGGGCGGGGGTGTAGGGCCGGTCTGCCAGATGGCGGTCAGGGCGCGGCGCAGAGGCAGCCCGCGGACGGGGACTGCGACGAGCCGGTGCAGTGCGAGGTCGTCACGGACGGCCAGTGCGCTGAGTACTCCGGGGGCCGTGCCGGCTGCGATGGCGGAGCGGACGGCCGCCGTCGTAGAGAGTTCCACCAGCGGCTCTGCCAGGTTCGCGGTTCCGGCGGTGGTGAGCAGGTGCTCGAGGGCGTCCCGGGTTCCGCTGCCGTGTTCCCTGGTGACCAGCGCGGTTGCTGCCAGCTCGCCTGCCGTCACCGGGGTCCGGCGCCGGGCCCAGGGATGCCGCGGTGCGACGACCAGGACCAGGTCATCGTCCTGCACCGCCGCGGTGCTCAGGTCCGGGGGAAGGTGCGGGCTTTCGATGAAGCCGATGGCTGCCTGTCCGGATCGGACCAGGGCTACGGTGGCTTCACTGTTGTTCACCGCCAGCTCCACGACCGTGGGAGTAAGTCCGAGGGACTCCTGCTGGCGGCGCAGCGCGACCAGCCAGAGCGGCAGCAGGTGTTCGGCGATGGTCTGGCTGGCCGCGACCTTCAACTGCCGGGCGGTGTCGGATCGGAGCGAGGCGATCCCGGCATCGAGCCGTTCCCCGGCTGCGAGGACCTCTGCCGCCCACCCTGCGACCAGTTCACCTGATTCTGTCAGGGTGGACCCCCGCGGGGTCCGGGTCAGCAGGACGAACCCGATCTGGGACTCCAGGGAGCGCATCCGGGAGGAGACAGCCTGCTGGGACAGCCCAAGGTATTTCCCCGCGGCGGACAGGGACCCCAGATCATGAACAGCGGCCAGCATTTCCAGGGCGGAGAGCTCCGGTATGCGGGGGCTGAGCATCGGGGAATCTCCTTCGGAAAGTCACAGGCGGTACAAGTCCGACTTGTACCCTGACAAGTGTATGCCCCCTACTGTGGCAGGTCCGGGACCGGGAGCATGGAAGGTATGGGAACACTGCTGCTGACCGCCGATAAACACCACCCCGCACCATCGGCACAGACCCCGGGTGGCCGTACCGGGGGCCGGCGCGTCCTGCGCCGTCTGGAGAAGCCGTCGGAGCTGTTCGCGAACCTGACCCCTAACTGGTTCGCCTCCATCATGGGTACCGGGATCGTCGCGACCGCCGCCGCGACGCTGCCCCTGCAGTTCCCCGGTCTGCGCACCGGCGCCACCGTCGTCTGGGCCCTGGCGTCTATGCTGCTGATACTGCTAACCACCGCGACCGTGGTGCACTGGATCCGGCACCGGGAAACCGCCCAAAGCCACCACAGCCATCCGGTGATGGCGCACTTCTACGGCGCACCGCCCATGGCCCTTCTCACCGTCGGCGCCGGGACCCTGCTGCTGGGAAAAGACGTCCTCGGCGAACAGCTGGCACTCGGTATCGATACGGTGCTTTGGGTCGCCGGTACCGTGCTGGGCCTGGCCAGTGCCGTTGCCGTCCCGTATCTGCAGTTCACCCGGCACCAGGTCACACAGGACAGTGCGTTCGGCGGCTGGCTAATGCCCGTCGTGCCGCCCATGGTTTCGGCTTCCACCGGGGCGCTGCTGCTGCCCTACGTCCCGGCAGGGCAGGCGCGCCTGAGCCTGCTGATGGGATGCTACGCGATGTTCGGGCTCAGCCTGCTGGCCTCCATCATCATCACCACCCTCATCTGGAACCGGCTCGCAGGGCACAAAATCGGGGCCGCAGCGGCAGTTCCCACCTTGTGGATTGTGCTGGGGCCGCTGGGCCAGTCCATCACCGCCGCCAACCTCCTGGGCGGGAACGCCCACCTCGCCGTATCCGGGACCCTGGCCCAGGCCATGGAAGCCCTTGGCGTCCTCTACGGGGTGCCGGTCCTGGGCTTCGCGCTCATGTGGGCCGCCCTCGCAACCGCCATCACCATCCGCACCGCACGCCGGGGCCTGCCGTTCTCCCTGACCTGGTGGTCATTCACCTTCCCCATCGGAACCTGCGTCACCGGCCTAACCGGCCTCGCCGCCCACACCCACCTCGCCGTGTTCGACGCGATGGCCGTTGCCGGCTACACCCTGCTGGTCGCCGCGTGGATCATCGTCGCCGCCCGGACCTTCCACGGCAGCATCCTCCAAGGCACCCTCTTCCAGAAACCCGCAACGACCGCACCGTAGGCGGGGCCGCAGCGGACCAGCAGCCCCTCACGGAAACAAGCAACCGTTCACAGCGCCCGAAGGCGGCCTCATGAAACCCCGGACAACACCCGGCTCACAGCAACGCTCACCCACCAACACAAAAGGGACCAAGTCACCCGCCCGATTGCAACGGCCGCTGATCGCCGTCGGCGTGCCACTCCTCCTCGCAGCCGGCGCGCTCACCTACGGGCTCACCGCAAACGGCAGCGGTCAACCGACCCCGGCAGCAGAGAAGGACCCGACCATGATCGAAGGAGTCACCAGCTATGCCGGCCTAAGCAGAAACCACGTCCAGACCGCGGTGACCTATCCACAACATCCCGGCGTCGGCGGAGACCACTCACCGGTATGGACGAACTGCGGAGCCTACGACCGGCC
>OEPS010000795.1_pt1 | contig 10766 bp, 6 predicted proteins | sample 1539411 | NCBI WGS metagenome assembly OEPS01 (sample SAMN02671747, study PRJEB22543) | soil metagenome | biome: bacteria | place: China:Hunan Province, Lengshuijiang City | collected 2012-10-15 | depth 0.08m m | reverse complement strand
AATGTCCGCAATTCATCGCGCACCAACGCCGGGATAGCCACCGGCTTGTTGCTCGCCCGGTCCACGTACACATACACAACGTAACCCAGCGCCGAGACTTCGCGCTCGTCGTTGCGGAAGATCCCGAGTTCGTAACGGGCGCTGCTGGTGCCCAGGTGGGCGATGCGCAAGCCCACTGTCACCTGCTCGGGAAAGGTGATCGGCGAGTAGAAGGTGCAGCTTGATTCGACAATCAGCCCGATCACCGGGCTGTTGTCGATATCCAGCGTCCCCTGCTCCACCAGGAAATGACTGATCGCCGAGTCGAAGAACGAGTAGTAGACGACGTTCTGCACATGACCATAAGAGTCATGGTCACCCCAGCGCGTGCCAATGGTATAGAAACGCCGGAACTCTTCGCGACGGGGACGGTAAGCCTTCAAAGGCATGGCAAGAACCCTGAACCAGTAGATTGATAATTTTCGCTCGAGCACTGCAGAGCTTCGGACTATCACGATACAGAGTTGCGACCCGGCAGCGCCCACCCCAGTGTGGGGGGGCTAGTAGTCGTACCGATCCACTGCGCGACGACGCTCGTTGTCGTCACGCATGTCGTAGTTGGCGGTGGTCTGGATGTTGGTGTGATGCGCCAGTTTCTGCGCAATCGACAGGTCATGCTCTTCGATCACGCGGGTGATGAAGGAGCGACGAAAATCGTGGGGCATGATTTTCACCCCAACCTGGGTGCCACGCTGGCGAGCGATGTAATAAATCGCGTGTTTGGTGATGCGCTCGCGGGTGATGTGGCTGCCACGGCGGATGCGGTTGAACAGAAAGTCATCATCCGCCTGGCCTTCGGGCAGTTGCTCACGCCGAAAGGCCAGCCAGGCATTGAGCTTGTCGAAGGCCCAGGTCGGGGCGTATTTGATCAGCTGTTTATTGCCCTTGCCCAACACCTGCAAGCTGCGTTCACTAAAGTCGACCTGGGTCAGATCAAGGTTCACCGACTCGGATTTGCGCATGCCGGTGCCGTACAGCAAGGCAATTACCGCCGCGTCACGCAGGCCCTGGGGCCGCGGGTCCGCCGCACAGGCGTCCATCAGATCGCGGATCAGGCTGCGCTTGAGGTTGCGCCCGCTGGGCAGGCGCGTGCCCTGGGCCGGTTTGACCGTGCGGATGCGCAGCAGCTGGTCCTGACTGATCAGCCCTAGCCGCCAGGCCTCGTTCATCACGCCACGCACTGCATTGACATACAGCGATGAGGTGTTGGGGGCGTAACCGTCGGCGCGCAACGCTGCCACCAGTGCTGTGACATGGCCAGGCTCGAGCTGGTGCCAAGGCACTTCGATGATGTCGCAATCCTCGAAGCCCAGACGGTCAGCGGCATCCTGGAGGATGTACTTCATGGTCAGCTGACTGGAGGGCGCCAGGCGCGCAAGGTATTGCAGCAAGGGGTTTTGCAGTGAATCGGACAAACCAGGAATCCCGTAAAACTGAGCCGAGGCGAGAGCAGTAGCATTACGCCATTATGTCACAGACTGCCGTGGGTCCAGATGACCCACATCATGACCAGGCCATTGATTGGTAAGCCATTTATACCCGGCAGGTGGACGGATAGTACCCTATCCACCCGCTTGGAATCGATTGAGGGCAATATCATGGCCACCCGGCGGATGCCCTGCACCGCGCTTTGACGCTACAGTTGTTCAAGACCCCTTGACCCTGAGGCACCATGGCTTTTCATCGACTGACCCGCAGCCACCCACGCCTGACTGTCGCCGCCCTCGTCGGTGTTTTGAGTGGCTGGCTGCTGCCGGCAAGCAACTGGGTCGAGCATGTGCTGATCGGCTGGAACACCGGCGTATGGCTCTATCTGGCGCTGATCCTGTGGCTGACCCTGAGCGCCGGCGCGGACAAAGTCCGCAAGGTCGCCAGCATTGAAGACGAGAACGCCGGCCTGGTGCTGTTCACCGTCAGCATCGCGGCGATCGCCAGCCTGGCTGCGGTCATCCTGCAACTGGCCGCCGGCGCCAAGCTCGCCGATGGGCCGACGGCGCTGCAACTGACCTTTACCGGCTTCACCGTCGCCGGCTCGTGGTTGCTGGTCGGTACCATCTTCAGCCTGCATTACGCCCACCTGTTCTACACCGCCGAAGAACACACACCGCTGTTGCGCTTTAGCGACGGCGAACGCCACCCGGACTACTGGGACTTCCACTATTTTTCCTTCACCCTCAGCGTTGCCGTGCAAACCTCGGATGTCGGGGTCGCCGGGCGTGAGATGCGCCGCGTGGTGCTGGCTCATTCACTGGTAGGGTTTGTCTTCAATACTGCGATTCTGGGCTTTACCATCAACATGGCCGCCACATTGATCAACTGAAGCGCGCCCTTCGAGCACCTGCACCGCACACAGCGCGATACGCTGGCAGGCCTGCGCCAGGCGCTCACTGTCCAGCACCAGACCAAGGCGCAAATGCCCCGCCGCGCTGGGGCCAAAGGCATCGCCGGCGAGCACCGCCACGCCATGTTCTTCCAGCAATCGTTCGGCAAACGCCTGGGCACCCAGGCCGGTGGCGCGGATATCAATCATCACGAACATCCCGCCGTCAGGCTTGTGCACGCTGATGCCAGGGCAGTCGGCGAGGCTGGCACACACCCGGTCACGCCGCTCACGGTAAATCTCGCGCATCTGTCCTACCTGCGGCAGGTTCTGCTCCAGGGCCACTTGCGCAGCGTCGAGAATGAAATCCGGCAATCCGTAGAGCATGCACAACGCCAGATTGCTCAGGTGATCGCACAAGGCGTGCGGACCGATGACCCAACCGACGCGCCACCCCGACATGGCGTGAGATTTGGACAGGCTGTTGATGGTCGCGCAGCGTGCGGCCATGCCGGGCAGGCTGGCCGGGCTGAAGTGCTCACCCTCATACAGCAGCTCACTGTAGACCTCGTCGGATATCAGCCACAGGTCATGTTCGATACAGAGGGTTGCCAGGCGCTCCCAGCTATGCCGGGACAGGCTGGCTCCCGACGGGTTGTTCGGACTGTTCAGCAGCAGCGCCCGGGTGCGCGGCGTAACGCGGGCGGCGACCTCGAGCGGATCGACGCGAAAGCCGTGCTCGGGACGCACGGGCACCGGCACCACCTTCGCGGCGCAAGCGCCGAACACGGCCTGGTAAGTGACGTAGATCGGCTCGGCGACAATCACCTCGTCTCCCGCATCGAACAGGCACTGCGCCACGCCATACAGCGCACATTGCGCACCGGCCAGCACCACCACTTCTTCCGGGGTGACCGCTTGGCCACGCTGACGCCATTGATAGCCGGCGATGGCCTCGCGTAAGCCCAGGCTGCCACGCACATCGGAATAATGGGTACGGCCAGCATGCAAGCTGTCAACGGCGGCCTGGACAATGGGTTGCGGTGTGTCGAAATCGGGATCGCCAATCGACAGCAGAAAGATCTCTCGCCCCTGCGCCTGCAGTTCCAGCGCGCGATAGTGGATGTTCCAGGCAGCAGCGCCGTCACCGGCGATACGTTGGGTAAGCGTGGAATAACGCATGGCCGTCTCCTTGACTGAACCCGGGGGTGCCATTGGTCTGAAAATCCCAGGCGAGCATCCCAGCCGACTGCCGGTAAAAATAGCAGAGCGGCACTGGCCCCAACGGGGAAATGTTGCGGGCAAACGTTTGCCGTTTCAGCCTTTAGGTACAAGCGGATCGAGGACCGACGAGAGGTGCTTCAAAGAATCGAAAAACTGTCATCGCTCCGGGCAGACATTGACGCTGGCGGTGCTATGTTTAGGTTTCCCGAAAGGTCGTCAGGACCTGAAGCACCGCTTGCTCCGCTCGCCCTGTTGTTCACCCCTACATGGAGGCCGGAATGAACAAACTGACGTTTCCCAACGCCTGCCAGGTGATGCGCTGGTATTTTCATCCGCTGGGCTTCGAGGCCAGCATGGATGCTCCGCGCAGCATGGTCGCACGCCTGTTTGACCGGGCCACCGGTGAAACCCTGCTGGCCATCGCCGGGATTCCCTGCGCCACGCTGATGGCCGCTGCCGATGTCGAACGGATCATCGAAGCCGTCGAAGCCGAGCTCGACGCCTTCGAGCCTTCCTGCAATCTGCGCGCCGCGGGCTGAACTCAGCTGACCGCCTGGGCCTGACGGGCGCGCTCGATGTCGACAATGAAGCGCTCGGCCGGCAACGGCTGGCCGAGCAGGTAGCCCTGCAACGAATCGCAGCCAAGACGGGTGAGGAAGTTCTGTTGACGGTCGGTTTCCACCCCCTCGGCGACAATGCGCAAGCCCAGTGCCTGCCCCAACGCGACAATGGCCGAAACAATCGCGGCATCATCGCTGTCCTGCTCCAGGTCGCGGACAAAGCCACGGTCGATCTTCAACTCGTTGGCCGGCAGGCGTTTGAGGTACATCAGGCTCGAATAGCCGGTGCCAAAATCGTCGATGGACAGGTCCACGCCCATGTCGGCAAGGCGTTGCAGCACCGCCAGACTCGCGTCGGCATCGTGCATGGCGGTGGTTTCGGTGATTTCCAGGGTCAGGCTGTTGGCCGGTAGCTGATGCCGCGCCAGTACCTTGGCAACGCTCTCGACCAGGCCACTGTGGCAGAACTGGATCGCCGACAGGTTCACCGCAATGCGCCAGCCGCTATAGCCCTGGTCGATCCAGGCACGCATCTGCCTGCAGGCTTCATCCAGCACCCACTCACCAATCGGAATGATCAGCCCGGTCTTCTCGGCCAGGCCGATAAAGCGGTCCGGCAGCAGCAGGCCATGTTGCGGGTGCTCCCAGCGCAGCAAGGCTTCGGCACCGATGGGCTGGCAGTCCTGGGCGTCGAACTTGGGCTGGTAGAACAGCCGGAACTGCTTTTGTTCGAGTGCCACTCGCAAATCCTGGAGCAGTTGCAGCTGCAGGCGAGCATTGCTGTTCATCGACACGTCGAAGAAGCTGTAGCCGTTCTTGCCGGCGCTCTTGGCGTGATACATCGCCGCATCGGCGTTGCGCAGCAGCTCATGCTGGTCGATGCCGTTACCCGGGAACAGGACGATACCGATACTCGCCGAGATCTGCAGGTTCTGCTCCGAAACGCGGAACGCACGGGAAATCAGGTTGACCTGCTTGGCCGCAACGCCCATCGCATCGTCGGGCTCCTGCAGCTCCACCAGCAGCACAAACTCGTCACCACCGATGCGGGCCAGGGTGTCCTGACTGTGCAGGTGACCGCGCAGGCGCAACGCGACTTCCTTGAGCAGCAAGTCGCCCATGTGATGACCGAAAGCGTCGTTGACCGGCTTGAAGCCGTCCAGGTCAATGAACATCAGCGCGAAACAACCACCCTGCTCGCTCACCTTGCAGATGGCCTGGTCAATGCGATCGGCCAGCAGTGTGCGGTTGGGCAGCCCGGTCAGGGTGTCGTGCAGGGCCAGTTGGGTCAGTTCCTGGTTGGCCCGGGTCAACGAGCGCGCCAGTTCCGCGGTGCGCGCTTCAAGGCGGGCATCGAGTACCGAGGTCAACAGTGCCACCGCCAACACGGCCAGGGTGGTGATCAGCACCAGGTAATCCAGACCGTTGCCACTCAGGCCACTGCCCAGGGCGCCGCAGAAGCTGCCTTCAGGAAAGTTGGCCGCAGCCATGGCGGTGTAGTGCATGCCGACAATCGCAATGCCCATCACCACGGCAGCGGCGCCGCGAATCTGACGGACATAGAGAGTCTGCTGACGAAGGCGGAAGGCAATCCACAAGGCGGCCGCCGAGGCGCCTACGGCAATCACCAATGACAGGCTGAACAGTACGGGGTCGTAGTCGATGCCCGGCTGCATCAACAGAGCCGCCATGCCGGTGTAGTGCATGCTGCTGATACCCGCGCCCATGATCAGCGCGCCTAAGCCCAGCTGGATCCAGGGCAAGGTCGGCTGACTGACCAGCCACAGGGCAAAACCGGACGACAGCCCGGCAATCAGCAACGACAGTAAGGTCAGGGTCAGGTCGTACCCCAACGAGATCGGCAGGCTGAAGGCGAGCATGCCGATGAAGTGCATCGACCAGATACCGAAGCCCATGGCAAACGCGCCACCACTGATCCACAGGTACACCGCCCGCCCTTTGGCAGTCGCGATGCGCCCGGTCAGGTCGAGTGCGGTGTAGGAGGCAAGAATGGCAACGCAGAGTGAAATCAACACCAGCGAAGAAGAATAACTACCGATCAGCATTTGGCCTTCCACAACCCCTGAAACCGGGCACTGGACGGCCCGCGGAAAAGCCGATGATTGTACTCAACCTTTGGCGAAACGCACGGAGTTTTCGCTGGCATTTAGCAATGACGGCGCTTTGCCATACGCCTGGTACAGGCAGCGAAATAAATCGTTATAAAACAATAAGTTAAATGACAAAATTAACATCACAGATTAGATACTCATGCGATTTGCAACGAATGCTAATCACACCACTCACGCGACATTAATAATATGATGTAACTCATTGTTTTTATTCAATTTATATATCAAGGCTACTCAGCAAACGCCGCCTGTGCATCCCAGCCACCACCCAGCGCCGCTATCAACTGCACACTGGCCACCAACCGCCCCTGCAGCAAGGTCAGCACGCTGCGCTCGTTGCTCAGCGCGGTGGTCTGCACGTTGACCACATCCAGGTAGGCGATCAGCCCGGCCTTGTACTGGTTGCTGGTCAGACGCAGGGATTCGCGTGCCGCGTCCAGGGCTTCGCCGCGCACCTTGGCCTCGTCTTCGTAGACGTCAAGCTGCACCAGGTAGTTTTCCACTTCCTTGAAACCATCAAGCACGGACTGACGGTACTGGGCCACGGTCTGGTCGTAGACCGCTACGGTACGGTCGACTTCGGCAGAGCGCCGACCACCATCGAACAGGGTCATGGCCAATTGCGGGCCCACCGACCAGAAGCGGTTGGGCAGGCTGATCCAGTCATTGAAGCTACTGCTGCTGTAGCCGCCGCTCATGCTCAGGGTCAGGTCGGGGAAGTACGCGGCACGAGCCACACCGATGCTGGCGTTAGCCGAAATCACTTTACGCTCGGCCGAGGCAATGTCCGGGCGGCGCTCCAGCAGTTGCGAAGGCAAGGCCACCGGCACCTGCGGCAATGCCGGAATATCCTTGCTGTCGGCCAGGGCGAACTCGGCCGGCGCCTTGCCCAGCAGTACGGCAATGGCGTTTTCCAGCTGGGCGCGCTGCCAGACCAGGTCGATCAGGTCAGCCTGGGTGCTTTTCAGCTGGGTTTGCGCCTGAGCCACCGCATCCTTGCCGGAAACCCCGGCACGGTACTGGTTTTCGGTCATCGTCAGCGAACGCTGGTAGGCCGCGACCGTGGCTTCGAGCAGGCGTTTCTGCTCGTCCATCACCCGCAGTTGCAGGTAGTTCTGCACCAGCTCCGACTGCAGGCTCAGGCGAATCGCCGCCATATCGGCCAGGCTCGCCTCGGCGCTGGCCTGGTTGGCGGCCAGGCCGTCACGCAGCTTGCCCCACAGGTCCGCTTCCCAGCTGACGCCCAAGGTGGTGCTGTAGGTGTCGCGAATGCCGCTGCTGGCGTTGCTCAGGCTTGAACTGGAACTGCCGGTGCCCTGGCTGGAGCGGTTCTTGCCGGCGCTTAGATCGACGCTGGGGAACAACGCACCACGCGCGCTGCGCACCAAAGCCTGGGCCTGACGGTACTGCGCCTCGTACTGGGCAACGGTCTGGTTACTGGCATTGAGCTGCTCGACCAGGTCATTGAGCTGGGCGTCACCGTACAGCTGCCACCAGGCGCCACGGGCCAGGGCATCGGAAGGATTGGCCTGGGTCCAGCCTGCGGCGTGCTTGAACGCTACCGGCTCAGGCGCTTGCGGGCGGTGGTAGTCCGGGCTCAGGGTGCAGGCACTGAGCATCGCCAGGCACAGGCTGGAGGCCAGCAGGCGCGAGCCACGGGCGCCGAGCAATTGCTGTAGCGAGCGGTCAGGAAGGAACGGACGTCGAGTCATAGCGGGGTTTCCAAAGCAGCGTCGGTGCGCACGCCACGCCAGTGGTTGAAACGATGGCGCAAGCGGTCCAGATAGAGGTAAACCACCGGGGTGGTGTAAAGCGTGAGGACCTGGCTGAAGACCAGACCGCCAATAATGGTCAGGCCCAGCGGCTGGCGCATTTCCGAACCTTCGGCATGGCTGAGCAACAACGGCAAGGCGCCGAGGATGGCGGCCACCGTGGTCATCAGGATCGGCCGCAGACGCAACAGGCAGGCGCGGCGGATCGATTGTTCCGGGCTCAGCTGTTCATGGCGCTCCAGTTGCAGGGCCAGGTCGATCATCATGATCGCGTTCTTTTTCACCACGCCGATCAGCAGGAACAGGCCGAGCAGGGAAATCAGGCTGAACTCGCTGCCCACCACGTAGAGGGTAAGCAAGGCCCCTACCCCGGCCGACGGCAAGGTCGACAGGATGGTCAGCGGGTGTATGTAGCTCTCATAGAGAATCCCCAGCACCAGATACACCGCCAGCAACGCCCCGAGGATCATCAACGGTTGGCCCTTCTGGCTTTCGGCAAAGGCATCGCCGGTACCGCCAAGCTTGGCGATCACGTCTTCGGGCAGGCCGACCGTGGCCACTGCGCGTTCGACCGCGGCCATGGCCTGGTCCTGGCTGTAGCCTTCGGCAATGTCGAAGTTGATGCTTTCCGAGGCGAACTGGCCTTCATGGCTGACGCGGTCATCGGCCAGGCTGTTCTCGTAATGCGCGAAGGTCGACAGCGGCACCCGCGCGCCGTCCGCGGTGATCACCTGGATCTGCTCCAGGCTACGCGGGTCCTGGGCGTATTTGGGGTTGATCTCCATGACCACCTGATACTGGTTCAGGCTGTCGTAGATGGTCGAGATCTGCCGCTGGCTGTAGGCGTTGTTGAGCACCGAGGTGACCATGCTCATGTCGATCCCCAGGCGCTTGGCCTGTTCACGATCGACAATCAGGGTGATCTGCTGGGTGCCTCCGCCTTCGCGGGCGTCGATGGCGGTGAGTTGCGGCAGCGCCTTGAACGCGGCGACCACTTTCGGGTACCACTCGCGCAACGCCGACAGCTCGCTGCTCTGCAGGGTATAGAGGAACTGCGAGGAGCTCTGCTCACGGCCGCCGCCGAACTGCAGGTCCTGATCGGCCATGAGGAACAGCCGCCCACCGGGCACCTTGGGCATTTCCTTGCGTAACCGCTCGATGATCTTCTGCGCCGACACCTTGCGCTCACTGATCGGCTTCAGGCGTACCAGCACCATGGCGTTGTTGGTACCGCTGTTGCCACCGATAAAGCCTGCGACGCTTTCCACCGCCGGGTCCTTGAGCAGGGCCTGGCGGTAGATTTCCATTTTCGGCTGCATCACCTGGAACGACAGGCCGTCGTCACCGCGGATAAAGCCCATCAGCTGACCGGTGTCCTGCTGCGGCAGGAAGGTCTTGGGCACCACCACATACAGGGCGATGTTGACCGCAATGGTCACCAGCAGGCTGGCCAGGGTCAGGCGCCGATGACGCAGGACCCAGTCAAGACTGCGCCCGTAGCTGAGCATCATGCGCTGGTGCAGGTGCTCGCTCCAGCGCTGCAGACGGGTCTGCCCTTCCTGCGCTTGCGGCTTGAGCCAGCGCGCACAGAGCATCGGCGTCAGCGTCAGCGACACCACCAGCGAAACAATGATCGCCACCGCCAGGGTGATGGCGAACTCACGGAACAGCGAACCGACGATGCCGCCCATGAACAGGATCGAGACAAACACCACCACCAGCGACAGGTTCATCGACAGCAGGGTGAAGCCGACTTCCTTGGAACCCAGGTAGGCAGCGCGCATCGGCGGCACGCCTTCATCGATATGCCGGGAAATGTTCTCCAGCACCACAATGGCATCGTCCACCACCAGCCCCGTGGCGAGGATCAGCGCCATCAGCGACATATTGTTCAGCGAGAAGCCACACAGGTACATCGCCGCAAAGGTGCCGACCAGCGACACCGGCACCGCCAGGGTCGGAATCAGCGAGGCGCGCAAGTTACCGAGGAACAGGAACACCACCAGGATCACCAGGATCACGGCGATGATCAGGGTGTGCTCGGCTTCCGCGAGGGTCGCCTTGATCACCGGCGAGCGGTCCATGGCCACGTCCAGTTTGACGCTGGCCGGCATCAGCGATTCAAGGACCGGCAACTGCTCCTTGATCTTGTTCACCGTCTCGATGATGTTGGCACCGGTCTGGCGGTTGATCACCAACAGCACCGCGTCCTGGTCATTGAAGAAGCCACTGTTGTAGCGGTTTTCGACCGCGTCGGTAACCTTGGCCACATGACTCAGGCGCAGTACCGCACCGTCCTGGTAACGGATCACCAGCGGCTCGTAGTCCTTGGCCTTTTCCAGCTGGTCGTTGGCCTGTACCTGCCAACTGCGCTGGGCGTCTTCGATAAAGCCCTTGGGACGGCGCTGGTTGGCGTTGGCTATGGTCTCGCGGACTTCGTCCAGGGCCACGCCATACTGATTGAGCAGGTACGGTTCGAGCTCGATACGCACCGCAGGCAATGAGCTGCCGCCGATCTGCACCTCGCCTACCCCCGGCACCTGCGACAAACTCTGCGAGAGAATGGTCGAGGCCAGGTCGTAGAGCTGACCTTTCTGCAGCACGCTGGAGGTCAGGGCCAGGACCATGATCGGCGCTTGTGACGGGTTGTACTTCTTGTAGGTCGGCATGCTGCGCATACCGCTGGGCAGCAGGTTGCGCGAGGCGTTGATCGCCGCCT
>OEPS010000794.1_pt1 | contig 10767 bp, 13 predicted proteins | sample 1539411 | NCBI WGS metagenome assembly OEPS01 (sample SAMN02671747, study PRJEB22543) | soil metagenome | biome: bacteria | place: China:Hunan Province, Lengshuijiang City | collected 2012-10-15 | depth 0.08m m | reverse complement strand
CCGTCGGCGACGCCCAGGTGCACGACTTCGGCGAGATCTTCGACGGCGCCTATTCCCGGTTCGGCGTCATGTTCTTCACCGACCCCGTCGCCGCCTTCGCCAACATCCGGCGGGCCGCCCGGCGGCTGTCGTTCTGCTGCTGGCAAGAGCCGTCCCGAAACGAGTGGATGATGGTGCCCAACCTCGTGACCATGGAGGTCCTCGGAACCGGCCCCCCGGACACCAGCCAGCCGGGGCCGTTCGCCCTCGCCGATCCCACCTACGTCCGCCACCTGCTCGATGCCGCCGGCTACTCCGCCATTGACATCCTGCCCCGCAACGACCAGGCGGTGCTGGCGGAGAAAGACATCCCCCGGATGGCCCAGGTCTGGCTGCGCCACGGTATGGCCGGGCAACTGCTCCGGGAAGCGGCGCCGGAGGTCCTCGCCCGGGTTGTCTCGACCGTCGAGGCAGAGCTCCGCAGCCGGGTGACCGGTGGCGTCGTGCGGCTCGGCCGGGGCACCCTCCTGGTGACCGCCCGCTAGCGCTAGCCCCGCCGCCCAGCTCCCACAGCCGCGGGCGCACATCCACACCCGCCGAAGGCGAAACACCCGGGTGCTACGCTCCCCCCATGTACGTGGTCTGCGTGCGGATCCAGGTGGTGCCAGGTCGGGAGGACGACTTCATCGCCGCCTCGCAGGCAAATGCCGCCGGGACCCGGCAGGAGCCGGGCAACGTGCGCTGGGATCTTCTCCGGCACCGAGCCGAGCCCGACCGGTTCGCGCTCTACGAGGCCTACCGGGAGGAGGCCGACTTCACCGCCCACCAGCAGACCGAGCACTACCTGAAGTGGAAGGAGCAGGTCGCCCCGATGATGGCAGTGCCCCGGATCGGCGACCGCTACACGAACCTCACCCCCTGGGAGTGACTTCCTTCGCCTTCCGGTCCCCACAGATCCTCTTCGGCAACGGTGAGCGCCGCCGTGCCGCCGGCCTTGCGGCCCGCTTCGGCGGGAAGGTGCTGCTGGTCACCGGGGCCTCGTCGTTGGAGCGGTCCGGGGCGCTCGGCGAGCTGACCGACTCGCTCGACGCCCTCGGCGTCGAGGTCACCCGCTGGGCGGTCCCCGGGGAACCGGATATCGATCTTGTCGACTCCGGGGCGGCCGCCTGCCGGGAGGCCGGCTGCGGGGTCGTACTGGCCGTCGGCGGGGGGAGTGTGCTCGACACCGGCAAGGCGATCGCCGCGATGGCGACCAACCCGGGGGAGGTACTCGACTACCTGGAGGAGGTCGGCACCGGCCAGACCGTCGACACCGCGCCGCTGCCGGTCATCGCCGTGCCCACCACCGCCGGCAGTGGCTCGGAGGTCACCCGCAACAGCGTGATCCGGGTGCCAGCGGCCTCGGTCAAGCGCAGCCTGCGTTCCGACCAGCTCCTCCCCCGCGTCGCCGTCGTCGACCCCGAGCTCTCCTCCACCGCCCCGGCTCCGGTGGCCGCCGCAGCCGGCCTCGACGCACTGACCCACCTGATCGAGTCCTACGTCTGCCTGAAGGCCCAACCGATGACCGACGCCTACGCCCTCCCGGGGATCCGCCTGGCCGCAGCGGGGTTGCACGGGTTGGCAGGAGGGGGCGGGACCGCTCAGCAGCGGTCGCTGGCCAGCCTGTGGGGCGGGATCTGCCTGGCCAACGCCGGGCTTGGGGCGGTCCACGGCCTCGCCGCCCCGCTGGGCGGGACCGCCTGCATCGCCCATGGCGTCGCCTGCGCCTGCCTGCTGCCGGCGACGATCCGGGTAAACGTTGAGGCGCTGCGCAGCCGGGCACCGGAGAGCCCCGCCCTGGACCGCTACGACGAGGTGTTCCGGGTCGTCAACCCCTCCGATCCCACCGCCGACGGCACGGCGGCGGCCCTGGACGACCTGCGCCGTGGCCTGGGCGTCCCAGCGCTGTCCGTAGCCGGCCTCCGGGCCGGGGAGCTGAAGGGGGTCGTGGCCGGATCCCGGGGCGGCAGCATGCGGGCGAACCCGATCGCCCTCACCGATGCCGAGCTGGAGTCGATCCTGCACGCCGCGCTGTAGCCCTCCCGCCCTGCAACGGCTTTCTTTGTAACGTGAGGGATCAGATAGAGCCGCCAGGTTCCAAAGAACGATCTTGCCGCGGGGGGTCGAGGCACCCGATGACCAAGGCGCGGGCGCAATGAGCGACTTCCGGGTGGTGAAACCCGCCGACCGGGCGGCGAGCACCGCCAGCGGCGCCATGCGCCGGGAAGCGGCCATCTCCAACGCCCTGGTGGGGGCCGAGGCGCTGTGGTTCGGCTACGTCGAGCTGTCCCCGGGGGCGGTCTCGGCGGTGCACCACCACGGGGAGTCGGAGAGTGCGATCTATGTGGTCGCCGGGCGGGCCCGGTTCTGGTCCGGCCCGACCCTTGAGCACCGCCACGACGCCGAGCCGGGCGACTTCGTCTGGGTGCCGCCGGGCGAGGTGCACGTGGAAGCAAATGTCGGCGAGGAGCCGGTGCGCATGGTCGTCTGCCGGTCGACCCAGGAGGCGATCGTGGTCAACCTCCCGACCCCGGAGGGCTGGTCGCCGAGCTGACCCCGGTCAGCGACACCCACCCCGGCATCCGCGAGGTCTGAAGCCGCACCTACGCAGAGTGTGGGTCACGCTTCAAACCTCGCCCAGGCCTAGCGGCGCTAGTGGTGCAACTGCTCCAGGCGGCTCAAGATGTCGGCAAGCCGTTTGAGTTGCTCGGCCAGGTCCGGGCTGGAGTCGATCAACTCCTGACCCTTGCCGGGGTCGAATCGGGACCGGGTCTTGACCAGACCGGCATCGATCGCGTTGCGGGCCTCCTCCGGCTTGGCCGGGCCGGGCAGCAGCGGCTCCGGCCATCTCGATCGCCCAACGGAGAAGATCCAGACCGCTTCGATGACCAGCGCCGCCCCGACGACGGCAAGCGCCACCACCCGCCCGTACGGCAGCGGCGACCAGCGACTCGGGACCAAGGTCAGGCCGAGGCCGAGCAGGAAGGCGATAAGCCCGATGTCGTAGGTCACGTGCGCCCTGGTGTTGTATTTCCAGCGGAGGATCGTGTCCTCGAACTGGATCTCCCGCACCCGGCGCAGGGACTCCGGGTCCCGTCTCGCTTCGGGGAAGAAGTCCAGGTACTGGCTCGGCTCGACGCCGAAGGTGACGGCGATCGCACTGAATTGGAGTGCGTACAGCAGGAACCCGGCGGCGATGGCAAAGGCGCTGACCGCAGCGGGTGCGAAGCGGGGCGGCGATGCGTCCTTGCCGAGCGTGACCAACTGGATGACCGCGGTCAGCGAGAAGCCCGCAAGCAGCGGCGCGGCGATGCCGCCGAGGGTCTTGACGTTCTCGATGAACGCCAGCGGGCGGCTCCTGAGCCACACCGGTTCGACGGGCGGCCCCCCGTCCTCCAGCTGCCTCTTCCTCCGTCGGAGTGAGTGCCCGGCTACGCCGCGGGCCACGCAGCACCCAGGCAACCGGCGCCGCCGATGCTGCCGGCGCCGCTACTCACCGCCCCTGCCCTCCTCGCCAGGCCCCAGGTCCTTCCTGCTCCCCACCCGCTCGGTCGTCGCCAGGCCCGAGGCATCCGCCAGACCTTGCGGCTCAGCCACTACGGTGAGATCGAGCTCCGGAGCCTCGTCCGACTCCTCGCTGTCCCGGTCGCGGTTCATTGCAACTCCCTCCTCTCCGCCGAAACTCACTGTCCCCGCGGCCCGCGACTCAGTCAATGGTGCTAGCACTACACTCGTGGGCCTCGCCAGACGGGTGGCCGTTCAGGTCCGGCTCAGAACTCGTCGTGCGGCGACGGGAGGTCTTCTTCGGAGGGCTCCCGGGCCTTTGAGCGCATCGTGTACTGGGGTCCGTTCATCACCGCGTGGGCCTTCGGGCCCAGCTCCCGGTCTCCCTCCCGGTCGATCGTGAACCGGGTGACGACGCTCGGTGCGTACCGCTTCGCGGCCGACGCAGCCGCCTCGGCCCCCTCCACGCTCGGCACCGATCCGGTCAGGGCAACGGCATCGCCTTCGGCGGTCACCGCGATCGCCCGGGCGTCAACGTTCGGCACCTCTTCGAGTGCCCGCGCAATCCGGCGGAGATCCTCCTGGTCCATGACGCCTCCCCTAGCGGGCGGCGCTGGCGTTGACCTGCGACTCGGCGATCTCGATCAGCGCTTCGTTGGCCGCGGACTCTTCGTTGAGGGTCGTCTGCAGCAGTTCGGCGACGTGCGGGTTCCCCAGCTCCTCGGCCCAGGTCCGGGCCGACCCGTAGCTGGCGATCTGGTAGGGCTCCACCTTTTGGGCCGCAGCAATCAGGCCGGCGTCGGTAACGGCGGGGTCGCCGGCGTCGTTCACGACCTGCCCGGCCTCTTTGACGAGCCCTTCCATGGCCGTGCAGTCCCCCTGATCCGCCCTGACGCCGATCAGGTTGAACGCCTGCTCCAGACGCTGGACCTGGCCTTCGGACTGCCGCAGGTAGTGCTCGAGGGCTTGCCGGAGCCGGCTGCTGCTCGCCGCCTCAGCCATATCGGGAAGCGACGTTACGAGTTGCTTCTCGGCGTCCAGCAGGTCGCCCAACTGCTCGATGAAAAGATCCTGCAAGCTCGCTATGGCCATGGTCGACCTCCTCTCTCGCGATGCCTACCCGAGTTCAGGAGAACGATTCACAAGAAAATTCTGGATCGATCTGCGGCCGGGCCTGACCCCCCGGCCCGAAGGTTAGAGTGGAGGAGGACGGTCGGCGAGGAGAGCGGGCTTCCGGAGCCAGTTTTGTGGATCGCTACACACAATAATGAGGGCCCATGATCCACAAAACACCGGATAGCGTGTGTGGCCGGGCATCCTGGCCCCCCGGAGCCCCTCCCGGTCCTGGTGGCGAACGAGGAGGTCCCGGGGTGATCCTCCTGATGGATGCCGTTGTCCAGCCAAGAGGACGGTCGGCGGGATGTGACCCAGGCCGTCCAGCCGCGGGACTGAGGATCGTCTACCAGTGGTGGAGCGCGATAGAGGGGGTCTGGGACTGCCCATTGTCGGGGCGCTGTCGACTCATGGGGCTTGCGTGCAGGCAATCGAACGCCGCGTCGTGCCGTCCGAGACCGCAAGGCTCAACTGCGAACGAGCGCTGGCGGGGCGGCTCCGCAGCCGTTCCCACCTGATCTATATGACACTCGATGGGGAGGTCGAGGGCAAGGAAGTACGGGCCGTCGTCCGCTCCAACGGTGACCCGGTCCTGCGACCGGGTGCACTCGGTCAGGCTCAGGGACCGGGGCAAAAGGGCGGCTTGGATCGTCCGGCCCTGAACCAATCCCCGGTCCGGGCGTTTGACCCCGCACGGATCCGCTCGCTGGTCAACCGCATCGTTGCCAGCGGCCAGTTCAGCCAGGACACGCCGCTGGGCCGCATCCTTCATCCCGGCTTCCAGATCGCCTTCCGCCGGCGCTCGGAGCGGGACAGCCTGCACATCGGGATCGGCGAAACGCAGCTGAGCGCCCACATCGACCGCGTCTCCCCGCTCTCATCGCGGCAGGGCCGGCTGCCAGCGACCTACTCGCCGCTCCGGGTGCTGGCCCATCTGCTGGCAAGGGGTGCCCGCATTGTGTCGGGGCGCAGGATCCCGGTGAGCGTGCGCATCGAGGCTCCTATCGTCGCCGCCGGCTCCGCGGTGGGGGCAACAGCCCCCATGAGCCCGCTCGAGGAAGCGGTGTGCCTGCTCGACTCGCCGCTGGAGCCCTGGACGGTCCAGGCGGAGGTCGCCCTCCCTGGGCGGCTGGAAACCGACCGGCTCCGGTCTGCCGTCGAGCAGGCGATGGCTGCCCATGCGATGGCCCGCGCCCGGCGACGCACCCAGGGCCGCCGGGCAACCTGGGAGCTGCCCGTCGCCGCTGACCTCGATCCGGTCGAGGAGCTCACCCTGCCGGCGGGCGGGTCACTTGAGCAGGTGCGATCCGATCTCTACAGCCTGTCCGTCCCGCTCACCGCGTCTCCCCCGTTCCGGATCCGCCTCGTACACCGGCCCGAGGGCGACCAGCTGATGCTCTCGGCCCACCACGCCGCCATCGACGGGGTCGGAGCCTTCGCCTTCCTGGCCTCGGTTGCCGCAGCCTACCGGGGGGAGGCTCCGCTGCCGGACGAGCTGGGCCTGCATGACCTGAGCGCCCGGGGCCGCACCGGACGGTTGGCCCGGGCGCGCACCGCGCTGGTGGAAGCGGCGCAGCTGGCCAGGGGCTCTGCGCACCTTGCCCCCCAGGGCGGGCACCCGGCCGCGGGGTACGGGGTCCACCACCACGGCCTGACCGCCGAGCAGGCCAGCGTTCCCCCCGTGCTGGCGGCGGCGTTGTTCGCTGCGATGCACCGCTGGAACGTGGCCCATGGCGAGCCCGATGGTCGCCTCACCCTCTATCTGACCGAGCGGATGTGCCCCGCTCCCGCGGTCGGGAACTCCCTGTGCATGGTGGGAGTCTCGACCAGGCCGGACCAGCGCACCGAGCCGAGGCTCCTGCTCGAGGCGGTGGCGGCACGGCTCGCCTGCATCGAGCAGCGGCACAGCGCCGCCGCTCTGGTCGGGCTGTTCGGCGCCCTCCAGCACCTGCCCCGGCTGATCAAGCCGGCCGTAGCGCAGCGGGTGATTGCGGACCCGTTCGTGCCCGGGGCCGTGCTCTCGAACCTCGGGGTAGCCCCCACCCTGGACTTCGGCCCGGCAGCGGGCCAGGCGGTCGGGGCTTGGACCTCGCCGCCGGCAATGATGCCCGAGGGCCTGTCAATCGGCGTTGTGACCCTCGACGGTCGCATGACGTTGTCGCTGCGCTACCGCCACCCGCTCTGGGGGCCGGCGGAGGCGGCGGAGTTCTGCGCCCGCTACACGGCGGCCATCGACGAATTCGCCGGGCTCCTCAGCTGGCCATCCGGTCAGGACATCGGTGCCGGGCACGGCCCTGGTGTTGGTGCGTGCCACGGCGCCTGCTGATAGCACTGAATTGCGCCGCCGCCAGGCGAGCCACTTCGCCTTCCAGTTCTTTTGTGCGTAAAAACCGCGCATATATGTCAGTTGTTACGCACAAAAGCGTAGCGAGGGGTGCCTCTAGCGGAGCTAGCGGCCGGTAGTGGCCAGCGCGGTGCGGAGCAGGTAGCCGACCTGGGCCGGCTGCAGGCCGGTCCGTGGTTCGAGCCGCCCGTCGGGCCAGGCGACCTCCACCGCGCCCCGAACCAGATCCGGTCTCGGGGCCAGGACCGGCGGGTCGGGCACCAGGTCGAGGTAGAGCCCGCACCCGAAGGCGGCGAAGAGGACCGCAGCCGCCGCCGTGAGCCCGGCGGTGGTGACCGTCGAGACACACACATCGGCGCCTTCCGCGACGGCGGCGACCCCCTGCCCAACCAGCATCGCCGCCAGGGCTGCGGCTCCCGGACCGCCTCCCGGCAGGGCGATCAGGTAACCATTGGGGTCCACGCCGGCCAGCCTACGTCAGTGGATGAGCGGCCCTCAGCTCGTTGCGAACTCCAAGGCGTCATCCCGGGTCCGGAAGGCGCGCAGCTTCGTGATGCGGTGGTCACGCAGGGTCAGCACGTGGTAGGTCCGGTCATCGGTCGACCAGGCCCGGAATCCCTCGATCCCAGGCGTCCGGGTCACCACCATCACCCTGTCCCCGTGGCCGAGGATCTCCACGATTTCGGTGCGCAGCCCGGTCGACGATTGGCGCGCCATCCACCGGGCGAGCTCGCCCGGGCCGTGGCAGACCTGCGGCTCCGGGTTCTCGGACGTCGGCTCGAGGTAGGTCCACTCGAACCCGGGGTCGACCAGGCTCAGCACCGCGGCGTAGTCGCCCTCGACGTAGGCCTCGTACGCGGCCCGGATCTCGTCGGCGTTGCCCACCCGACAACGCTAGCCTGCCTCGCATGTCCCGTCCACCGCTGCCGCTGGCCGTGGCTCGGTCCCGCCTCGGGTTGCACCCTGACTGCACCCGGTGCATCGGCCTGTGCTGCGTGGCACCCGGGTTCGCCGTCTCAGCCGACTTCGCCATCGACAAGGCCGCCGGCGTCCCCTGCCCCCACCTGTCCGGCGACTTCCGCTGCGAGATCCACGCCCAACTGCGCACGCACGGCTTCCCCGGCTGCGCCGCCTTCGACTGCCTGGGGGCCGGCCAGAAGGTCGCCCAACGGACCTTCGCCGGCGCTGGCTGGTCGCCCGCGATGTTCGCCGTCTTCGCGGTCATGCGCCAGCTCCACGAGCTGGCCTGGTACCTGACCGAGGCGATCGACCGGTCGCCTGCGGGCGACCTGGAGGAGGCGCTGGAGGAGGTCGTCAGCTTGACCGGCGGCGGTCCGGCCGACCTGGAGGCATTGGAGGTCACTGCCGTCCGGCAGCGGGTCAACACAGCCCTGACCGCCGCCAGCGAGCGGATCCGGGAAGGGCTCCCCACCCGGGACTTCCGCGGCGCCGACCTGGCCGGCGCCAAGCTCACAGGTGCCGACCTCCGCGGAGCGAACCTGCGCGGCGCGACGTTGATCGGCGCCCGCCTCGGCCGGGCAGACCTCGGCCGGGCCGACCTCACCGGCGCCGACCTGCGCGGCGCCGATATCGCCGGCGCCAACCTCAGTGACGCCCTGTTTCTCACCCGCTCCCAGCTCGACTCGGCCCGGCTCGATCCGGCCACCCGTGTCCCGCCCTGGCTCTACCCCTCGAACCCGGGCGGCGGGTAGGCGCAGACGTCGATGCCGAAGTCGCCAGCGGCCTACATATCGTGCCTCTCGGTCAAATCGATCGGCTGACGAAGCGTAGCGTCGTCGGGTCGGGGGAATCCGGGCTCGGACGAGCGGGAATCCGGAGCCGGCCCGCGAAAAATCGGGAACACTAAACGGGGGAGGATGCGATGGCGGAAGGTACGGTGGTTTGACCGAGCAGCCGCGCGTGGCCGCGCCCGCGCCCAGGCGGGGGCTCCTCCACCGCTGGCTGCACCGGCCCGACGACACGCCGGGGACCTCCCCCAGGGAAGACCGGCTGTTCGAGATCGTCATCGCCCTGAAGGGCCTGGACGGCTTGCTCGAGTTGCTGGTCGGCATCGCCCTGCTGGTGGTGACCCCGGCGTCGATCAACCACCTGGTGCGTTCGCTGACCGCCCACGAGCTGGCCCAGGACCCGACCGACTTCCTCGCCCGCCATCTGGTCAATGTGGCGGCCCACCTGTCCCGGTCGTCGACCATCTACGGCGGGATCTACCTGGTGATCCACGGCGCGGCCAAGGGGGCGCTGGTGGTGCTGGTTCTGTTCGACAAGCTATGGGCCTATATTGCGATGATCATTCTCTTAGGGATATTTATCGTCTACCAGCTGGTCCAAATCATCGATAAGCCCGGGGTCGGCCTCATCCTGCTGACCGCTTTCGACGGCCTGGTGACCGTCCTCACCTGGCGGGAGTTCAAGGCGAAACGCCGGGCGGCCGAGCTGCGCGCCACGGCATCGGGGTAACTACAATCACGGGCCGTGGGCGGCGCGAAGAAGGTGCTCATCCCGGCCGCCCTGGCGCTGGCCTCCAGCGCCGGCCTGCTGACGGTCGAGGTGCTGATCGCCCGGCAGGGACCGCCGAGCCCCCCGCACCCGGCCGTCCCGATCGATGTCGCCGCCGGGCCACCCGGTGACGCCGTTCACCGTGTGGTGTGGCTCGGAGACTCCACCGCGGCCGGGCTCGGGGCCTCGCGCGACCTGGAGATCCTGCCGATGCAGGTCGCCCGGCTGCTGGGCAAGCCGGTCCGGCTGACCGACCTGGGCCACTCCGGCGACCGGATCGCTGACGTGCTGCATGACCAGCTCCCCCGGGCCGCCACCCACCGGCCGGACCTGCTCTTTATCAGCATCGGCGCCAACGACGTCACGCACCTGACGCCGCGGTCGGCCTTCCGGCGGGACTACGCCGCCGTCCTGGCCGGCTTGCCGGCATCGGTCCGCACCGCGGTGGTGCTTGGGATCCCGGATATGGGCACGTCGCCCCGGATCCCCCAGCCGCTGCTGGCGATCGCCTGGGTGCGCGGACGGGTGATGGGTGCGGATGTCCGCGCCCTGGCCGCCCGGACGCCGAAGGCGATCTACGTCGACATCGCCGGCCGCACCGGAACGCCGTTCCGGGAGGACCCGATGCGCTACTTTGCCGCGGACCTGTACCACCCCAACGACGCCGGCTACGGCCTGTGGGCGCGGGCCGTGGTCGACACGCTGGAGGAACACCAGTCCCGTGCGGCGAACCACCTCCGCTAGGCCTGAAGATCTGCACGGACGAGTCAAATTTCAGGCCGCAAGGCCGGTGTCGACGATGGGCTCGTGGAGGGCCCGATCGAGGTCCGGCCAGGCCCGCGCCGCCGGGGCTCTTGTGCGGATCTCCGGGCGGGAGTCAAGGGACTGCCGGATCCCGATGGCACCCCTCGCTACGCTTTTGTGCGTAAAAACCGCCATATATGCGCGGTTTTCGCACACAAAAGATCCGGAAGGCGAAGTGGCTCGCCTGGCGGCGGAGCCTGCACGCCCTTTTGGGCAGTATGAGGAATCGCTCGCCAAGACTAGGTGGTCATCCCCACGATCGGCTTGTTGAGCGCCATGCCCCCGGTCGAGCCAAAGAAGCCGGCGTCACCGTAGGTGAAGATGCCGCCGTCGGAGGCGACCAGCCAGTAGCCGCCACCGTCGGGGGTCGCTGCCATGCCGACGATCGGGGCTTTCAGGTGCAGGCTGCCGGCCGAGCCGAAGAACCCGGCGTCGCCGTAGTTGAAGATCCCGCCGTCCGCCGCCAC
>OEPS010000793.1_pt1 | contig 10772 bp, 8 predicted proteins | sample 1539411 | NCBI WGS metagenome assembly OEPS01 (sample SAMN02671747, study PRJEB22543) | soil metagenome | biome: bacteria | place: China:Hunan Province, Lengshuijiang City | collected 2012-10-15 | depth 0.08m m | reverse complement strand
GCATGGCTAGCGGCCCCCGCCCGTCACCGCTCTCGGCGGTAGGGCGCGCATGAACCTGAAGGAGGGCACGCCGAGCGCCGACGTCACGCCGTCCCCCCCTCGGCTCGTTGTCGGTAGCGTCCCTCCGATTCGGTCCATGACCCGCGTATCGTCCCGACTGGGCCGGGGGAGCGGTCGGGAAAAAACCCAGAAGAAAAGAAAGGCCGACCAGATGCCCGGCCCAGATCGGCAGTTGGCTAGCTGATCACTTCCCGGGCCACGCGGATGCCAAGCTCCACGCCTGCCCATCCGGGGGCGACCAGCGTGCTCGGCCGCAGCAGCTCCCGCCAGGCACGCTCGGGCTTCAGACCGTCCCGCTCGAGGTCCACGAGCTGGACCCATTGCTGGTCTGGCAGTAGTTCGGTCCGTTCGGTCTGGCGGAGGTACTCCCCGCAGAGGCGGATCTCACCGCACTCATCCTCGAACCACCGCGGATCGTCGATCACCATGAGGGTGCAGACCTCGGGCCGCAGCGCCAGGAGGTTGACGGCGATCCCCGTGAAGAAGAGGCGGGTCTCGCCCGATGTCAGCATTCCCTCTAGGAGCTTGGCCTCCGGGCGCCGGTAGATCGCCTCGGGGTCGATGCTTCCATCCCCTGTCTCCAGCTCCTCGACTCCATACAGCTCCTCGATGAACTCCCGGACCACAGTCGCCTGCACCGAGAACTGTGCCCGGAGGGAGCCTGGCGATCCGTCCGAGACGAAGGGCTGGAACATGCCCGAGGGGATGACATGGTAACGGCGGCGGCTCGTGCTGACCCGGGTCGACCGCGGGGAGATGAACATCTTGTAGCCGTCGAAGTCCCGCCTGCTGACCCGAACGATGGTGAGGGTCGACACACCGACTGCGGAGGACCGGTGCGACCCGTCAGCTACCGGGTCGGCCACCCGCTCGTGCAGCCAGGCCCGGCGCTCCAGCTTCGGCCATGCCTCCTCCGGGCTGTAGTCGGGCCAGGCGGCGTAAGCATCGAGGATCTCGTCAGAGAGGGACTCAGAGGTGGCGAGTGAGTGGAAGTACGTCCCCATCTTGCAAAGCAACTTCGGGCTGGTAGCTGTCTGCTGGATAGTGCCAAGGTCGTAGGTGAGCTGGTTCCACTTGTCCAGGTGCGCCCGCCGGCCGGTCTGGATCTCCTTAACCTGCTGCTCCCAGTCAATGACGTGCCGGCGAAAGTCGGCTTCGGCCCGCGGGTCGCACTGCTCGTTCCACAGCCAGGAGCGCACGTCGGGAATGACCCCGGAGGCGGACAGCTCCCCAAGCCCCGCCTCGGTCTGCTCCCACTGCTCCCTCGGAGCCACCTTGGCCCACACCGGCAGCGGCCGGGCGTCGTCCTCGAACATCTTGAGCACCGGATAGGCCGGGTATGCGTTCTCCAGGAACTGGTAAAGACCGGGTCCGTCGAGGGCGCGGGCGTGCCACTGTTCATTCGACCGCCGGATGCCAGCGGCCGGCTGGGCTTCCTTGTGGTTGGGGGTCAGCGCCCGGAACGCGTTCGCAGCGCGTTCCCGCAACTCCGTCGTGGGCGCTAAGGCGCAGTACCGGCCGTGCGTCGTTGCGTCCGGGATCTCCTTGCCGGCCTCGAAGCGCGATACGACGGGGGCGCTCCAGCCCAGCAGCCTCCCAACTTGCTCCTGGGTCTCGCCCCGTGAATCTCGGATGTCGCGCAGGGACTGCGCATAGCTCCTCTCGGCCTTGCCCAGCCCACCGGAAAGAGCGGTGCGACTCCGTCCCATATGTGCTCGCCTTCCCGCCTGCCCGCTGGCTCCAGGTGTCCTCCATACGGTAACGGTCTTCCTCCGGCAGCCGGACCTCTACAAGCAGCGCGTCCGGCCCCTCGAGTACCGCTGCTGCTCAACGCCGCCTTCGACAACCTCGACAACCGTGTCTCGACCGTGCTGTCCGCCCCATTCCTCCAGGAGATGCCGGACCTGGCGTGGCTACGGCGGATCGCCCCTCGCTGCACCGCCGAGGCCGTCGACGTGGCCGTCGTCTGGGTCACCTGCGACATCGACTCGATGTACGCCTACCTCCAGGGCCGGGCGGCTGCCCGGGACGGCTGGAAGCTCACCCACTGGGACGACTGCCTCCGCTCCATCGACCTGACGCTACGGCCCCGGTGCTCACATCTTGAGGTCGACAACGGCGAGAACGCCACCGTGACCCTTGCCGCCCAGGCGCAGCAATTCGTCAGCATGGTGCGCCATGAGGCGTGACGCCGTCGTCCTGTACGGACCACCGGCCGGTCGCCTCGGAGGCTCAACCGGCGCAAGCGCTGTGAGCTTCGAGGTCCTCATCCCGGCGCTGGCATTCCGTGCCGATGACCGGCTGGATCTCGATCTGACGAGGGCCTACGCAGATCGGGCAACCGGGACGTGGACGAACCGGTTCATCCTCTCCGGGTCGACGGCCCTCGGGGACCTGCTCACCCCCACGGAACGGGCGCTGATCCCGGATGTGTGGGCCGAGGTCATGGACCGATCCCGGCTCGTGGCGTGCTGGTGCGGCGAGGACGTCGAGGCCGCGGCGGAACGGAAGATCCCCCCCGCTCGTCGTCATGCAGGGGTTGCATGACGAGCCGGAGGCGTGCTCGTTCTTTGCGGACGGACCTGCCCGACCGAGCTGCTCCGAACTTCGATGCTCACCGGGCACGTGCGCTTCCTGCCTGGTCAAGGGACCTTGCGTGGCCCGCCCTTGACGGCGGAGCGCCCGCGCCCCCCGTAGGCTATGGAGCTGAGCGGATAACGGTGGCACAGTGTTGGGGTGGCCGTCGCCGGATGGAACGTTCCGCGCTCGAATCCTCAGGGTCGAACCAAGGATCGGGAATGCCAGCCTGGGCATGCCACCATCGAGGAGGTCTGGGAATGCGGAGCACGGGATCTTCGAGAAGAGCAGCCCGACGTGACCAGGCCCGGGCGAGGGCAGGAACCTGGTACGAAGGTTCCACGGCCTTGACGCCGGAACGGCGTGGCAGGCTCCGGCCGAGGTGTTCCGTTGCTTGAGGGCGTCGCTCACCTCCTCCGAGCCGATGCCACCCGGCGACCGGACACGCTCAGGCCGCCAACGTGAAGGGCGGGTACACGTCGGTGAGAAGGCCCACATACGACTCGACCCGCAGCCCATAGCGGGCGGCGCCGACGATGAAATCGCGGACTCCCTCCGGGTATTTGCCGGTGAAGAGCACCGCGATCAGCCCGCCAGCGGCGGCGAAGATGCCAGCGATGGTCAGCACGACGAGCACCAGGTAGTGGGGAATGGCCAGGAGCCATTTGTAGAGCGGCTTCCAGCGGTCGAGGTGCTCCGGGTAGGCGATCGACAGGCTGGTGTGCGGTTCGACGCCGTCGTCGGCGGCGGAGGGCTGGAAGTCAAACGGCGGGTAGTCCTCGTGGAGGAAGAGGGCGTAGCTGAGCGCCCGCCATTCGTAGCGAAACGACGTCGCAATCATGTCGAACAAGGGCTGAGGAATCTTCTTCGTGAAAAGCACCGTGAACAAGCTGATGAGAATCAGCACTTGGCGCAGGCTCCGCAGGGCGCTGGCGATAAGGAGCTGCGGAAGGGCGAGCAGCCACTGAACCAGTGGCCGCCACCGGGTGATGCGCTGATCTCCCTGGAACTCGAGTTGGGCAGGGTAGGGAACGTTCACTGACATGGTTTCCTCCTTCCTCGCCGCACCGGGTGGCCCGCCTTTGCGACCGGTCCACAACTAGATCGTGGCGCCGAAGGGCCGCCTCGTGGTAGTGCCGATGAGCCTCCCTTCTGGCAGGCTACGCGGCCTGTAGCTCTTTGCGGCCGATGAGCATCGTGGAACCGTCCGGCCGGCCCGCCCCGGGTGGGCCGTCCGGCCCTAGGACCCCGGTAGGTCGCCGACCAATGATGGAGGGGTACGAGTACACATGCAGGCATCAGTAGTTCTCCCTTGGGGCCGCCGGAGGGTAGCCCCGACACGCTGAAGAAACCCTCCTGCGCCTTCCGGGGCGGAAGGCGAACTCACCGGACCCAACCCGGGTCGGGAAGGAGCGAGCGATGGACGTTTCAAGTGTGATCAAGAATGCCGAGGACGCGATGGTCGTCAAGCGGGTGTTCGGAGATCCCTTCACCGACCACGGCACCACGCTGATCCCCGTCGCAAGCATTCGCGGCGGTGCCGGCGGCGGCCACGGCGATGCTCCGGAAGGCAAGGGCACCGGTGAGGGCGGCGGCTTCGGGATGAAGGCCACCCCGGCCGGGGCCTACGTGGTCAGGGACGGCGCTGTATGCTGGCGGCCCGCGGTTGACGTCAACAAGATCATCGTGGGGGGCCAGATCGTGGCGGTCGTTGCTCTTCTGGCGCTCCGGTCCATCGTCAAATGGCGAGCCTTGGGCGCTTGGCGGAGCGGCGCCGGCGACACGGTTCGTGCCTATCCCCGGCGAACCCATCACACCCGCGGCCAAACGGCCCTGGCGGCCTAGCCCACGGCCTCAGCCCTTAGGTTGCGTCCTGGTGGCGTCGAGCGCCGCACCAATTGCTACCCCGATGCCGGCCCCGACGCTGGCACCAATGGCAATGCCCGGGCCTCCCGCGCCCAGCAGTCCGACGACCGTCCCGAGCGCCGCGCCGAAAACCACACCGAGAGCGGTCCATGGGTAGTTTGAGCGTGGGTTCTGTGCGCCGTGTTCGTTCATGGTCCTCAGTTTTGACCAGCGGCGATTCGCTTGCCAGGGCTACATGGCCCTCGCACGCCGGGTCAGGTGGGTCCCTCTAATTCTCATTGGGGTGCTCCAGCCGAGGCCGTCACAGGAGCCGGCGAGGCCCCCAGCAGAGACCATTCGAGTCGGACACAGACCTCCCGGTCCACGGACATCAAATCTCCCAATTGACGCTTACAGAGCCTCCCGGTGGACGGTCAGGACGGCGGTTCATCACGTGGCAGACGGTGGATGGGGCGGGTTGCGTGGCTTGGGTCGGACGATGGTTTAGAGAGGTGTGCAGTCCCCCGCCCTGAGGCCCAGCCGGAGGGGTTGAGTCGAGGAGGACCCGGAGCCAGGGTGTGCCAGCACTGCCGTTGAACCGGTTCCGTCGGGCGGCCCGAGATGTGCTCTCGCACCGCGGTGACCCACCCGCCGGTCACGCCGGCAGCCAGCAGGAAGGCGACGGCCAATGGGGTGCTCCGATGAGGGCGACGACCCCCTTGCCCGCCTTGGCCTCGGCCAGCCGGTGGGAGGCTCCTTCTGTTGCAGGCCCCCGGACTCGGCCCCACCCAGTCCCTGCCCCCCAGATTCGGCGCCGACGTCGTCGGCGTACAGCGGACCCGCCGCAGACAGCGGGCCCGCCGCAGACAGCGGGCCCGCCGCCGCCACCAGGGCCACGAGATGGGCACCGTTGATCCCTGCGCCAGTTGGCCTCGGCGGCCTGAATCAACGTGAAGGCCCTCCCGAGGGCGGCGGTTCGCGATCCAGCCCCCCGGGTGACGTTGGTGCGGGCCTTGACCGGGGAGAAGGTGGACTCGATGGGGTCGGGGGCTCGCCCGCGATCTGGTAGCCGGGACCGGAGGGCCCCGCAGAAATAGGGGAACGCCCCGATGTGGCCGCCCTCCCCGCCAGCGCACCCTTGAGCCAGCCGACGCCCGGCCGGGCGTCCCGGGCGGGAGGTGGGGCCATGGCATTCGAGGCACTGAAGGAGCGGCAGGCGCAGGTGTGGAACTCGGCAGACTTCGAGCAGCTCGCCGCCACCGCCGTCGACATCCACGGGAACCTGCTCTCGCATCTGGGCGTGAACCAGGGGGAGCGGTGGCTCGACACCGCCACCGGGACCGGGGCGGTGGCCATCCGGGCCGCCCGCCTGGGGGCGGTGGTGGTCGGGACGGACTTCGCCGGCGGCCTGCTTGCGACCGCCCGCCGGCGGGCGGTCGAGGAGGGGGTCACGGTCACCTTCCAGCTGGGCGACTGTGAGGCCCTCCCCTTTGCCGACAGCACCTTCGACGTCGTTTGCTCAGCCCAGGGAGCGGTCTTCGCCCCCGACCACGCCGCCGTGGCCCGGGAGACGATCCGGGTGTGCCGGCCCGGCGGCCGGATCGGGATGACCGCCTGGAGGCCGGGGGGCAGCATCGAGGCATTCATGCGACTCGTCGGCCGCTTCATGCCCCCGCCCCCGCCGGGAGCCGGCAACCCGATGGACTGGGGACGCCCGGACTACGTCGAGGGGCTGCTCGGCCAGGACTTCTCGCTCGAGTTCTTCGAGGGCGAGTCGCCCCAGCTCGGTACCTCCCCCGAGGCCCTGTGGGGGCTGTTCTGCGCTGCCTTCGGCCCTATCGCCGCCCTGGCTGCGACCCTGGACGAGACCCGCCGCGCCGAGCTGCATGATGCCTTCGTCCGCTTCTACGAGGGGTACCTGCTCCCCGACGGCTCGGTGTCGGCGCCCCGGGAGTACGTGGTCATCGTGGGCCGTCCCCGCGGCTGATCGCGGCGGGCCTCGGCGCCCGGCCCAGAGCCGCCTCGACCTCGGCTACCAGCTTCATCGTCGGCACCACCGTGTCCGGGTTGAGGCTCATCGACTCGATCCCAAGCTCCACCAGGAACTGGGCCATATCCGGGTAGTCGGATGGGGCCTGGCCGCAGAGCCCGGAGTGGATGCCGTGGCGCCGGCACCCCTCGACTGCCTGCCGGATCATCTCCTTGACCCCGTCGTCGCGCTCGTCGTAGTCGAAGGCGACCGTCTCGCTGTCCCGGTCGACGCCCAGCGTCAGCTGGGTGAGATCGTTGGAGCCAATCGAGAAGCCGTCGAACAGCGGGGCGAACTGGTCGATGAGCACGACGTTGTTCGGTATCTCGCACATGGCGTAGACCCGCAGCCCGTTCCGCCCTCGTCCCAGCCCGAACTCGGCCATCCGGTCCAGCACCGCCCGGGCCTCGGCCACCCGCCGCACGAACGGCAGCATCAGCACGACATTGGTGAGCCCCATCGATTCCCGGACCCGCAGCATGGCGGCGCATTCCAGGGCGAACCCCTCCTGGTAGGCCGGGTGGGCGTACCGGGCGGCACCGCGGAAGCCGAGCATCGGGTTGTCCTCGGTGGGCTCGAACGCCGCCCCGCCGAGCAGGTTGGCGTACTCGTTGGTCTTGAAGTCCGACATCCGCACCACCACCGGCCTCGGCCAGAAAGCGGCAGCAATCGTGCCGACGCCCTCGGCGAGCCGCTCGACGAAGAACGATGCCCCGTCCGGGTAGCCGGCGGTGAGCTCCGCCAGCCGGCGCCGGGTCTCCCGGTCGGGCACCTGTTCCGGATGGATCAGCGCCAACGGGTGGGCTTTGATCGCCTCGGCGATGATGAACTCTGTCCGGGCCAGGCCGACGCCGTCGCAGGGAAGGAACGAGGTCTGGAAGGCGAGGTCGGGGTTCCCCAGGTTGACCATGATCCGCGTCGCTGGCCGGGCCATGCCGGACACGTCGGTGCGCTCGACCTGGAACGGGATCTCGCCTTCGTAGACCCGGCCCGTTGCCCCTTCGGCGCAGGACACGGTCACCGCGGTCCCGGTGCGGATGCGCTCGGTGGCGTCGCCCGCTCCGACGACCGCCGGGATGCCCAGCTCGCGGGCGACGATCGCCGCGTGGGCGGTACGGCCGCCCCGGTTGGTGACGATCGCCGACGCCTGGGCCATCGCCGGCCCCCAGTCGGGGGTCGTCGTTTCGGCGACCAGGACTTCCCCGGGCTTGAACGACGGCAGGTCCGCCAGACCCCTGACCAGGCGCGCCCGCCCGGAAGCGATGCGCTCACCGATGGCACGCCCCTCGACAACGACCCGTCCCCGGCCCTTCAGGATGTAGTGCTCAAGGGTGGCGGTGGCCTTCCTGGAGGCCACCGTCTCGGGCCGGGCCTGGACGATGTAGAGCTTGCCGTCGACGCCGTCCTTGGCCCACTCGATGTCCATCGGACGGCGGTAGTGCTCCTCGATCGCGCATGCCGACTCCGCCAGCGACAGCGCGTCGTCGTCGCTGATGCAGAACACCGCCCGGTCCGCCTTGCGGGTTGCCACGTTGCGGACCTTCCGCCGGCCGGTCTCGGCGGCGAGCAGCATCGTCTGCTCCTTGGCGCCCAACCGCCGGCGCAGCACCGCCCGGTGGCCGGCGGCGAAGGTTGGCTTGTGGATGTAGAACTCGTCGGGCTCCACGGCCCCCTGGACGACGTTCTCGCCCAACCCGTAGGCGGCGGTGACGAATATGACGTCGGGGAAGCCCGACTCGGTGTCCAGCGTGAACATCACGCCGGAGGCGGCCAGGTCCGACCGCACCATCTTCATGATCCCGATCGACAGCGCCACGCGGTCGTGGTCGAAGCCGTTCTCGATGCGGTAGGCGATCGCCCGGTCGGTGAACAGGCTGGCGTAGCACCGGCGGCAGGCATCGAGGAGCTGATCGTCGCCGGAGACGTTCAGGTAGCTCTCCTGAGCGCCGGCAAAGCTTGCCGTAGGTAGGTCCTCGGCGGTGGCCGAGCTCCTCACGGCCAGGCTCACATCGTCCCCGTACTGGCTTTGGAGCCGGCGATAGCCCGCCAGGACGTCGTCGGCGACCGCCTCCGGGAGCCCGGCCCCGTAGACGATCCGGCGAGCCGCCTTCCCCCGCCGGGCCAGGCCGGCGATGTCTGCCGGGTCGAGCCCGTCGAGGACCTTCGCCAGGCGTTGCCCGGCCCCGGACTCGGCCAGCAGCTGGCGGTAGGCATCGGCGGTGGTGGCGAACCCGTTCGGGATGAGGACGCCCTTGGTTGACAGCTCCCGGTACATCTCGCCCAGCGAGGCGTTCTTGCCGCCGACCAGGCCGAGGTCGCCCAGACCCACCTGGTCGAAAAAGCGCACGTAGCGCAGCTTGGGGGCTGTCCGCCCCCCCGATTTCGTTGACCGTGCTGGCTCCGCGGTAGCCACACCTCAATTGTGCCCACCGCACCGTGCCGGGTCCCCGGGCCGCGCATTCGTGGCACCCCGACCATCGCTGTCCTGATCTCAGGCGGATTCCGCTAGGAAAACAGGACAGCGGGATGTGCCCGCCCGGCGGAACGCCGTCAGAGCGAGCGAGTGTCGCGCAGGCTCGGAGATTTGTCCCAACCCAGATAGATCATCGGAGGCAACCGTGTGGTCTAATCTGGGGTGTGCTTTGGATCTATGACCTACCGTCGTGGCTGCTCGCCCTGATCTTTGTGGTGGTGTTTGTGGGGTTTTCCTCGGCGGGTGTCCTCCTGGCGGGACCGCGGATCAGGAAGGGTGTCGCTGGCAAGGAAGGGTGGCGGGAGCACGTGAGCATCACCCTCGAGGCCGCCTTCGTGTTCGTCGGGCTGCTGCTGGCGCTGGTCGCCCTCGCCGCCTACGGCAACTTCACCGAGGCCCGCTCGGTCGTCGACTCCGAGGCCTCGGCCCTGGGGACCCTCTACCGGGACGTCAACGCCTACCCGGAGCCGGACCGCACGCTCCTGCAGGTCGAGATCCAGTCTTACATTTCGAAGGTCATCAACCACGACTGGCCGGAACAGCGGCGCGGCATCGTGCCCAACGGGGCCGTGCTGCCGACCGAGATCGTCCTTGTGCTGGCCAAGTTCCAGCCAGCCAACGCCGGCCAGACCGCGCTGTCCCAGGCAGCGCTGGCGGAAGCCAACACCTGGCTGCTCGCCCGCCGGCAACGACTGGACATCGTCACCCGGGGGTTGCCGGTGACGCTGTGGGTGGTGCTGGTCGTCGGCTCCGCGGTGAACATCGGGTTGACCTGGCTGCTTCCCGTGCACAACGTGCGCGGGCACCTGGTGCTCGCCGCGTCCTTCGCGCTGGTGGTCGCCCTGATCCTGTTCGTCACCGCCTCGCTGGACCACCCGTTCCGCGGCCCGTTCGGCGTGAGCCCGGAGGCGTTCCAGCTGATCCGCGCCGACGTGATCGTCCCGACCCAGCAGGTCGGAGGGGGCTGAACGTTGGGCTGAACAGGCTCAGCCCCTCGCCGGAAGCTCCATCGCCTGGGCCACCAGCTCGACCGACCGCAGCCGTGCCTCCGACGTCGGCGACTGGTGGGCGACGATCAGCTCGTCGGCCCCGGCCAGCCGGGCGAAGCCATCGAGGTAGGAGCGGACGGCGTCTGGGGTGCCGACGGCGGCGTAGCTGAACATGTGCTCGACCCGGCGCCCGGCCTGGGAGTCGAGCAGGGCGTCGGCCTCGTCGTCGGTCAAGGTCCGCCCCCGGCTGACCAGCGCCGCCAGCCGGAACCGTTTGGTGACCGCCAGCTGGCGCTCGGCGTCCTCGGAGGTATCGGCAGCGAGCACGTTGACCCCGGCGATCACAAAGGACTGCCGGAGCTGGCGGGAGGGCCGGAACTCCTTGCGGTAGAGGGCCACGGCGTCGAGTAGGTCGTCCGGGGCGAAGTGCGAGGCGTAGGCGTAGGGCAATCCCAGCGCGGCCGCCAGCTGGGCGCCAAACAGCGACGACCCGAGGATGTACAGCGGCACGTGCGCCCCTTTGCCGGGCGTCGCCTGGATCCCGGGCAGCGGCGACTCGTCGGAGAGGAACCCCTGCAGCTCCAGCACGTCGTCGGGGAACCGGTCGGCGGCGGTGGGGTAGCGGCGCAGGGCGAAGGCGGTGTCCTGGTCGGCGCCGGGAGCGCGGCCGAGCCCGAGGTCGATCCGCCCCGGGTACATCGCCTCGAGGGTGCCGAACTGCTCGGCGACCATCAGCGGCGCGTGGTTGGGGAGCATGATCCCGCCGGCCCCGAGCCGGATCGTCGAGGTGAAGGCCCCG
>OEPS010000792.1_pt1 | contig 10793 bp, 9 predicted proteins | sample 1539411 | NCBI WGS metagenome assembly OEPS01 (sample SAMN02671747, study PRJEB22543) | soil metagenome | biome: bacteria | place: China:Hunan Province, Lengshuijiang City | collected 2012-10-15 | depth 0.08m m | reverse complement strand
TCCAAATTACCATACAATTTGAAGGTCTTTTTGCATTACATTTTTAATGTTTGCGCTAGTTAACAGAATCCTTTACAGAAATGGTTGTTTTTTTTATGCCCAAATTAAATAAGGAGTCAACACAGCAATACTTTTCATCTTTCCTAGGTTTCACAATGACGAGATTTGGAGAAAATCTATAATAGTGAATCGTTGCATCTACATAAAAAATTAAGTATAATTTAGTCAAAGATAGTCAAAGTCAGAGAATGGGGGTGGGAAGATGAGAAACATCTCTGATATTATTGAAAAATATCTTAAACAAGTATTGGAATTAAGTGAAAAGGATCTTGTTGAAATTAAACGGAGTGAAGTTGCTGATAAATTCCAATGTGTACCCTCTCAAATAAATTATGTGATTAATACCCGTTTTACGATTGAAAGAGGATATATTGTCGAAAGTAAACGGGGCGGCGGCGGATATATACGGATTATGAAAGTTCAATCCCATGACTTGGCCCACTTAATAGATCAATTGCTCGCACTTATTCAAGGCAGGGTTAGTCAAACAAGTGCAGAGGATGTCATATTAAGGCTCATACAAGAAGAAATTATTTCACAGCGGGAAGCGAAAATTATGCTAAGTGTAATCGATCGTTCCGTTCTGTATATTGATCTTCCATACCGAGATGAATTAAGAGCAAGAATGCTTAAAGCGATGTTAACATCTTTAAAATATAAGTAAATTTTTTCTGTGTAAAGAGGTGAAAGTATGATTTGCCAAGAATGTAATCAAAGACCTGCAGCGCTTCATTTTACAAAAATAATCAATGGGGAAAAGACAGAAGTGCATCTGTGTGAAAAGTGTGCTCAGGAAAAGGGCGAAATGTTTATTTTTAATGGGGAATCCGGTTTTACTTTTAATAATTTATTAGCAGGATTATTAAATATTGATCCTAACTTTCAAAAGCCTAGCCAGAGTCCCTTCCATCAAGAGGAAATTCTTCAATGTGACTCTTGCTCAATGACCTTTCCACAGTTTTTAAAAGTGGGGCGCTTTGGATGTTCCCATTGTTACGAAGCATTTAAGGAACAACTTAAACCAGTATTAAGGCGACTCCATAGTGGAAACTGGACACATAATGGGAAAATACCAAAAAGAATAGGTGGAGGAATTCATCTACGTAAACAAATTGAGGAATTGAAAAGTATTCTTAAAGATTCAATCAACAATGAAGAATTTGAAAAGGCTGCAGAAATTCGCGATGAAATACGAAACCTGGAGAAAAATTTAGCAGCCAGCCACGAGGGAGGGGAATAACGTGTCGCTCGAACGGTTTCTAAATCAAGCTGTCAGTTCGTGGATGAGCGCAGAAGGACCGGATTCAGATATTGTCCTCAGCTCCCGGATACGCTTGGCTCGCAACTTTGATGAGTATAAGTTTCCAACACTTTTTACTCATGAAGAAGCCAAATTGATTATTGAAAATATGGAATTTATATTAAATCAATCGCCTATAGAAAAGTTTGGCCATATGGAATTATTAAAAATTGAGGAATTACAGCCGCTTCAGAAAAGGGTACTAGTTGAAAAACATCTAATAAGCCCGCATCTTGCGGAAGATTCACGATATGGGGCAGTTCTATTAACCGAAAATGAAGAAGTTAGTATTATGATTAATGAAGAGGATCATATCCGGATTCAGTGCTTATACCCAGGGTTGCAATTATCGGAAGCATTGGATGCTGCGAATGAAATCGATGATTGGCTTGAGAGTAATGTTCAATACGCATTTGATGAAAAACATGGATATTTAACCAGTTGTCCGACAAACGTGGGAACCGGTCTCCGTGCTTCTGTGATGATGCACTTGCCCGGGTTAATGTTAACACAGCAAATTAATAAAATTATTCCAGCAATTAATCAATTAGGTCTTGTTGTTAGAGGAATTTATGGGGAAGGTAGCGAAGCTTTAGGTAATATATTTCAAATTTCTAATCAAATCACACTTGGGAAATCAGAAGAAGATATTAGTCGTGATCTTAAGGGGGTTGTCAGCCAGCTAATTTCACAAGAAAGGTCGGCACGTGAAGCATTACGCAAAACTTCAAACATACAATTAGAAGATAGGGTTTTCCGATCATTAGGAGTGTTATCTAATAGCCGAATTATTGAATCAAAAGAAGCAGCTAGGTGTTTATCCGATGTTCGGCTTGGAATAGATATGGGTTATATTGATAAAATGCCTAAGACAATCTTAAATGAATTAATGATTTTGACCCAGCCAGGTTTCTTACAGCAATACGCTGGGGGTTCATTAAGGCCATATGAAAGAGACATCAGACGGGCAGCGTTAATTAGGGATCGAATAAAAATGGAGCAAGAAAAATAGGTGGGGAGGAAGAGAATATGATGTTCGGCCGTTTTACTGAAAGAGCGCAGAAGGTTCTAGCTTTAGCACAAGAGGAAGCCATTCGTCTTGGCCATAATAATATTGGAACAGAGCACATTTTATTAGGTTTAACTCGAGAAGGCGAAGGGATAGCAGCAAAGGCCCTTTATGGACTAGGGTTAGGTTCTGAAAAAATTCAAAAAGAAGTAGAAAATTTAATTGGCAAAGGACAGGAAGCTTCTCAAACTATTCACTACACTCCTAGAGCTAAAAAGGTCATTGAATTATCAATGGATGAGGCACGAAAATTAGGACATTCCTATGTCGGCACAGAACATATTCTCCTTGGTTTAATCCGCGAAGGCGAAGGGGTTGCAGCCCGAGTACTAAACAATTTGGGTGTAAGTTTGAATAAGGCAAGACAGCAGGTGCTTCAACTATTGGGAAGTAATGAGTCTGGCGGGCATCAAGGCGGAGCATCAGCTAGTGCCAACACGCCTACACTCGATAGCCTTGCCCGTGATTTAACCTCGATTGCGCGTGAAGGAAGCCTTGATCCTGTGATAGGACGTGGAAAAGAAATTCAACGTGTCATTGAAGTGCTAAGCCGTCGGACTAAAAATAACCCGGTATTAATTGGAGAGCCGGGAGTTGGTAAAACAGCAATTGCTGAAGGACTCGCCCAGCAAATTGTTAATAATGAGGTTCCAGAAATTCTTCGTGATAAACGGGTAATGACCCTTGATATGGGTACAGTCGTAGCAGGGACAAAATATCGCGGTGAATTTGAAGATCGTCTAAAAAAAGTTATGGATGAAATTCGCCAAGCCGGGAATATTATTCTTTTCATTGATGAGCTCCACACATTGATTGGTGCTGGTGGTGCAGAAGGGGCTATTGATGCTTCCAATATCTTAAAGCCATCGCTTGCTCGTGGGGAGCTTCAATGTATCGGTGCGACTACTCTCGATGAATATCGTAAATATATTGAAAAGGATGCAGCACTTGAACGACGTTTCCAGCCGATTCGTGTCGATGAACCAACGGCTGAAGAATCGATTCAAATTTTAGAAGGTTTACGTGATCGCTATGAGGCCCATCACCGTGTCTCGATTACGGATGAAGCCATTCAAGCAGCTGTAAAATTATCAGACCGCTATATCTCTGATCGGTTCTTGCCGGATAAAGCGATCGATCTAATTGATGAAGCAGGGTCCAAGGTTCGTCTTCGTTCCTTTACGACTCCACCTAATTTAAAAGAATTAGAAGTGAAGCTTGAGGAAGTTCGAAAAGAAAAAGATTCTGCCGTGCAGAGTCAAGAATTCGAAAAGGCTGCTTCCTTACGGGATACGGAGCAGCGTTTGCGTGAACAACTCGAGGAGACAAAGAAGAACTGGAAAGAAAAGCAAGGGAAAGAAAATAATGAAGTAACCGTTGAAGATATTGCTAGTGTTGTTTCCAGCTGGACCGGAGTACCTGTTTCCAAGCTTGCTCAAACAGAAATGACGAAGCTGCTTAATTTAGAGGAAGTTCTTCATTCTCGTGTCATTGGCCAAGAGGAGGCTGTTAAGGCGGTTTCTAAGGCTGTCCGCCGTGCGAGAGCAGGATTAAAAGATCCAAAACGTCCAATTGGTTCCTTCGTTTTCTTAGGACCTACAGGTGTTGGTAAAACGGAATTAGCTCGTGCTCTTGCTGAGGCTATGTTTGGTGATGAAGATGCGATGATTCGAATTGATATGTCCGAGTATATGGAGAAACATTCTACATCTCGTCTGGTTGGTTCACCGCCAGGATATGTCGGCTATGAAGAAGGCGGCCAATTAACAGAAAAGGTTCGCAGAAAGCCATACTCTGTTGTATTGCTTGATGAAATTGAAAAGGCACACCCAGACGTATTTAATATCCTGCTCCAAGTTCTTGAAGATGGCCGTTTGACAGATTCAAAAGGAAGAACGGTGGATTTCCGTAATACGGTCTTGATTATGACCTCCAATGTTGGTGCTGAAGCGCTCAAACGGAACAAGTATGTCGGCTTTAATATTCAAGATGGCGATCAGGATTATAAAGATATGAAGGGTAAAGTAATGGGAGAATTAAAGAAAGCCTTCCGTCCTGAATTCCTGAATCGTATCGATGAAATTATTGTTTTCCATGCGTTAGAGAGAAAGCATCTTGAAGAAATTGTCACCTTGTTATCAGAGCAGTTAATTAAACGCTTAAAGGAGCAGCATATTTCCTTAGAATTAACAGCTGCGGCAAAGGCAAAAATTTCTGAAGAAGGCTATGATCCAGAGTATGGTGCACGACCACTACGCCGTGCGATTCAAAAGCATATTGAAGACCGGCTTTCTGAAGAACTATTAAAAGGAACATTATTAACAGGTCAGCATGCAGTAATCGATGTAGACAATGGCGAATTCACTGTTCGAACAGCTGAGAAAACAAGTTTGGTCAAATAAAATGGTAATCAATTAGGCTGCTATACCCATGCAGAGGTACACGTAAATAAAGAAAAATCGTGTACCTCTTTTTTTCGAGAAAAGAAAGAAAGTAAAATAATCTCGACTTTGAAAATTGTCCTGCTCCAAGGCGCTTGCGCTTTGAAGTGAAAAAATAAATTAGGTGTGGTAACCTTGAAATAGTCAACAGATTCTGGCTCTAGCGCCCAGCAAATAGCGTCCACGCTATAGGGTGCTTGTGCCTTTTGTTCTTTTTAAGTTGTATGAGAGGATCGAAGAAGAATGGCAAAACGTAAAACAAAGTTTATGTGTCAGGAGTGCGGGTATGAGTCAGCTAAGTGGATGGGTAAATGTCCCGGCTGTGGTGAATGGAATAAGATGGTTGAGGAAGTAGAAGTAACCGGTGCGACTAGAAGAGGTGCCTTTGCTCATTCCCAAAGCGGGTCAGGACTATTAGCTAAACCTATGCCGATTAACTCCATAGAGATGGAAAATGAACCAAGGATTCTAACGGACTTAAATGAATTAAACCGGGTGCTTGGCGGGGGCGTGGTCAAGGGCTCCTTAGTGCTGATTGGCGGAGACCCCGGAATTGGTAAGTCAACACTCCTCTTACAAGTATCTTCCCAACTCGCCAATAAAGGCAATCAGGTTTTATACATATCTGGAGAGGAATCCATGCGGCAAACCAAGCTTCGTGCGGAACGATTAGGGATATCCTCTGAAAATCTCCTCGTCTACGCTGAAACGAATCTTGAGGAAATCAACCGAACCATTGATCATTCGAATCCAAGCTTTGTGATCATTGATTCCATTCAGACGGTATTTCATCCAGATGTAACCAGTGCACCGGGAAGTGTCTCACAAGTTCGTGAGTGTACATCGGAATTAATGAGAATCGGGAAGACCAAAGGGATTGCCATATTTATTGTCGGGCATGTAACCAAGGAAGGCTCGATTGCGGGTCCTCGGTTGCTTGAGCATATGGTGGATACCGTTCTCTATTTTGAAGGGGAAAGACACCATACCTACCGAATTCTAAGGGCAGTCAAAAACCGTTTCGGTTCAACCAATGAAATGGGGATTTTTGAAATGAAAGAATTAGGTCTGGAAGAAGTGGCCAATCCTTCAGAAATATTCTTGGAAGAGCGTTCACGGGGTGCCGCAGGCTCTACGGTAGTGGCATCAATGGAAGGGACAAGGCCGGTCCTCGTTGAAATTCAAGCATTGATATCCCCGACTAGTTTTGGGAATCCAAGAAGAATGGCAACTGGAATCGATCATAACCGTGTGCCCCTATTGATGGCCGTATTAGAAAAACGAGTCGGAATGCTCCTTCAGAATCAGGATGCCTACTTGAAAGTTGCAGGGGGCGTAAAATTAGATGAACCGGCGATTGATCTAGCCATATCTGTGAGTATTGCTTCGAGTTATAAAGATCAACCAACAAGACCAACCGATTGTATTATTGGTGAAGTCGGGTTAACCGGTGAAGTGAGAAGGGTATCTAGGATTGAGCAGCGCGTCCAGGAAGCAGCCAAGCTGGGATTTGAACGGGTCATCTTGCCGGCTAATAATCTTGGCGGCTGGAAGGGACCAAAGGGAATTGAACTCATTGGGGTTTCGAACGTAAGTGAAGCATTAAAAGCAGCGTTGGGAGGGTAGCAGATGGAGAATAAAAAGCTAGGTGAACATACCGTAAGTGAAATTTTACAGTTCCTTGCACCTGGTACACCCATCCGCGAGGGAATCGACAATGTTCTCCGTGCGAACACGGGGGGCCTCATTGTCATTGGATTTAACGAAAAAGTAAAAAGCATCGTTGACGGCGGCTTTGAAATCAATTGTCCATTTTCGCCTAGCTTTTTATATGAATTAGCAAAAATGGACGGTGCCATCATCCTCAACGAATTAGGAAATAAAATTCTCTTTGCCAATGCCCAGCTAGCTCCTGATTCCGATATTCCTTCTTCAGAAACAGGAATGAGGCATCGCACAGCTGAAAGAGTGGCAAAGCAGACCAAAGCTTTAGTCATTGCGATTTCGCAACGGAGAAATGTCATTACACTCTACCAAGGGAATTTCCGCTATGCCTTAAAAGATATTGCTGTTATTTTAACAAAAGCGAATCAAGCGATACAGACACTTGAAAAGTATAAGACGGTATTGGAACAAAGTATTACCAATTTGAGTATTCTCGAGTTTGAGGAGTCGGTTACCTATAACGACTTTTTGCTTGTTCTCCATCGGTTTGAAATGGTCTTAAAGATTAAGAATGAACTGTTAACCTATTTACACGAGTTGGGAACAGAAGGCCGTCTCATTCGGTTGCAATTGAATGAGATATTAACAGATCTAGAAGACGAGACGATGCTCATTATCAAGGATTATGCCTTTGACAGAGACATCAAGGCAAGAGACATGCTCGGAAAAATGCAGGCAATCGCTACGAGCGGTACTGGTACGATTGAGGATATGGTTCTTTTGAAATTAATGGGATATCTCGGCTATGTGCATCTGGATGAGAATAAAAGTCCGCGTGGTTACCGAATTCTTCATAAAATACCAAGGCTTCCTTCTATCATTATCGAAAATCTAATTAGCAGTTTTGGTGAGCTTTCCAAAATAATTTCTGCATCAGTTGAAGAACTAGATGATGTAGAAGGAATCGGGGAAGTTCGGGCTAAAAAGATCAAAGAAGGCTTTAAATTGATTAAAGAACGGTTATACACCGACCGTCATCTTTAGGGTTAATAAACTTCGGGTTAACGAAAGTAAAAAAAATCCAACCGTTTGACACAAAATTTTTCCAATGTTACCCTAGGGGAGACATCCTAAACCTATTTATTTTAACTAACAAGATAATCTTTTATACGATTTTGTTACTGAAAAATAATCTGGAAATTAAGGTTTCATTTCCATGAAAATGTTTATAATGAGTAGAGGAGGTGAAGGAATGTTAAAACGTATTGTGCAGGCTTGCTTCCTCATTATGGGTGGTACGCTTGGTATTTTATTATTACCGGAATTGTTCAATTTACTTCATATCAATGACATTCCCCTGATTAACAACTCGTATATCACTGCTGTTTTAGGTGCTATTATTTTTTATCTTATTACCTTTTGGGCAGTAGATTATGTCTTTAATTTTATTAAGTGGGCTGAGGATTCTTTAGTAAAGGTTCCTGTGACAGATGTTCTTTTTGGTAGTGTGGGCTTAATATTCGGCCTGTTGGTAGCCTTTTTAATCAGCTTTGCCCTTAATGCCGTTCAGGTCCCAATATTAAATGCCGTTGCTCCAATCCTGCTTACCATCTTGTTTGGTTATATGGGTTTTCAGGTTGGATTCAAGAAACGGGATGAGCTCTTAGGTCTTTTTGGGAACCGCAGTAATAAGAAAAAGGGCGCTGATGAGGAAAATGATAAGGAAGTTAATCATCCTTTGAAAATATTAGATACAAGTGTCATCATTGATGGTCGTGTAGCCGATATTTGTCAGACGGGATTTTTGGAAGGTACCATTGTCATTCCTCAATTCGTACTTGAAGAATTACAGCATATTGCCGACTCTTCCGATGTGTTGAAACGAAACCGCGGCCGCAGAGGTTTGGATATCTTAAATCGAATTCAAAAGGAACTCGCCATTAAGGTGGAAATTTATGAGGGAGACTTTGAGGAAATTAGTGAAGTGGACTCAAAGCTCGTTAAATTAGCAAAAATTACAAATGGCATCTTAGTTACGAATGATTTTAACCTGAATAAAGTTTGTGAATTACAAAATGTTTCGGTGCTAAACATCAATGATTTAGCCAATGCCGTCAAGCCTGTAGTCCTGCCTGGTGAGGAATTAACCGTTCAAGTCATTAAAGATGGAAAAGAATATCATCAAGGCGTTGCCTATTTAGATGACGGTACGATGATTGTCGTCGAGGAAGGAAGAGAATATATCGGTAAGAGAATTGAGGTTCTTGTCACGAGTGTTCTTCAGACATCCGCGGGACGTATGATTTTTGCTAAACCTAAATTATTAGAAAAAGCACTATAGATACTAGATAGAGTGGGGTAAATTTTATGACTTACCAAGTCATTCTCCCGGCAGCCGGCCAGGGAAAAAGGATGGGTGCAGGGAAAAATAAGCTTTTGCTGGAGCTAAACGGGATTCCTGTCCTCATTCATACACTTCGGGTGTTTGAGCAGGATGAGGCTTGCAGTGGAATGATTCTTGCCATTCACCCCCAAGATGAACCGGAATTTAAAGTGTTATTAGCCAGGTACAATGTAACGAAAGTAATTACCCTAGTACCAGGCGGCAAAGAACGTCAGGATAGCATTCATAATGCACTTAAATCAGTGGAACCCAACGGAATTATTCTTGTCCATGATGCGGCACGTCCTTTTATCTTAAAAGAACACATCCACCGTTTAGCAGACATAGCTGAAGAAACAGGTGCAGCCATTTTGGGAGTACCGGCAAAAGACACCATCAAGAAGGTAGATGACGGTGTAGTCGTTGAAACTGTCGAACGTTCAAGCTTGTGGGCTGTTCAAACCCCACAAGCTTTTCGCGTTTTACTTCTAAAGGAAGCGTACGAACAGGCAGAAAAGGATTACTTCCTAGGAACAGATGATGCTAGTTTGGTTGAGCGGCTTAAGTATCCAGTTGCCATGGTAGAGGGCGATTACGATAATATAAAATTAACAACACCAGAAGATTTATTCTTTGCTGAAGCTATACTAGAAAAGCGAAAGCGCCTTGGTCAGGGGCGCTGTAGCTAGACAATTAAGAAAAAGGGGTTTTTAATGATGTTTCGAATTGGTCAGGGCTTTGATGTTCATCAATTAACAGAAGGGCGCCCGTTAATTATAGGTGGAATCACCATACCTTATGAAAAGGGCTTGCTCGGTCATTCAGATGCCGATGTTTTATTACATACTGTTGCTGATGCCTGCCTTGGTGCGATTGGGGAAGGCGACATTGGGAAACACTTTCCGGATACTGATCCAAATTTCAAAGATGCTGACTCGGCTAAGCTGATGGAGCATGTTTGGCAATTGGTAAAGAACAAAGGCTACGAACTTGTTAATGCCGATTGTACGATTATTGCTCAAAAGCCGAAAATGGCACCTTATATTGACCAAATGCGCATAAGGATTGCAGAATTACTTGAGGCAGCACCTGAACAAATCAATGTAAAGGCGACCACAACAGAAAAGCTGGGCTTTACCGGCAGAGGAGAAGGTATAGCTTCCCAGGTAGCTGTTTTGTTAAAAAAGGTTAACAATTAACCTTTTACAGTCAAATGTACAGTGATACAATAGACCTAAAATCAAAAGGTAAGCTGTCTAGCTACAACGCCCAGACGCTTTCGAATTACTAGAATGGAGGCATGAAGATGTCAAACGAAGTTCGTGTAAGATATGCTCCAAGTCCAACGGGACATTTACATATTGGCAACGCCCGTACAGCGTTATTTAATTATTTATTTGCCCGCAATCAAGGCGGGAAATTTATCATCCGTATTGAGGATACCGATAAAAAGCGGAATATTGAAGGCGGCGAAGAAAGCCAGTTAAAATATTTAAAATGGCTTGGCATGGATTGGGATGAGAGTGTCGATGTCGGCGGTGAATACGGCCCGTACCGTCAATCGGAACGAAATGATATGTATGAAACATACTATAATCAATTATTAGCCAATGGACATGCCTATAAATGTTATTGTACGGAAGCAGAGATTGAAGCAGAGCGGGAAGCTCAGACTGAAAGAGGAGAAACACCTCATTATTCAGGCAAATGCCGTCATTTAACAGATGAACAAAGAAGCCAATTCGAAAGCGAAGGCCGTCAGCCAAGCATCCGTATCCTCGTACGTGAAGGAAAAACCTATACATTTGATGATATGGTAAAGGGAACTGTTTCGTTTGAGTCTGAAGGGATGGGCGATTGGGTCATCATTAAAAA
>OEPS010000791.1_pt1 | contig 10797 bp, 10 predicted proteins | sample 1539411 | NCBI WGS metagenome assembly OEPS01 (sample SAMN02671747, study PRJEB22543) | soil metagenome | biome: bacteria | place: China:Hunan Province, Lengshuijiang City | collected 2012-10-15 | depth 0.08m m | reverse complement strand
CGCTGCACCTCCTCTCGCTGTGTTTGGCTGCGCCAAACGGTCGCTGCGCTCCCACGCCCGGATCAATCCCTCCGCTCAGCCTTCCGACGTCGCCCGTGGATCAAGATCAAGAGCTGCAGCCGAGCTAACGCTCATCCTGTTGAGTGGAGCGGCATGCGCCGCGTGCGGGTTGTACTTATTTTCCCTGTTGGAGCTGCCGCAGGCTGCGATCTTTTGATCTTGCTTTTGCTTTTGCTCTTTTGTGGGAGCTGGCTTGCCAGCTGACCAATCTCTGGCGGGTGTACTCGGTTCACCTGTGGGAGCGAGCCTGCTCGCGAAGACGGCCTGACAGCCGCTGCAAATCTCCAGGTGCCGAGTCCGGGCGCGCAGGTATACTGCGCGCCTTCGCGGCTCACTGTTCGGGCCGGACTTTTTGCTTTGCGGAGCTTTTATGACTTCCCCGATCCAACCGCCAGTTGACGACGCTGTGAGCGATGTCCCGGCCGAGCTGACTGACGCCAGCGAGACCAAACCCGAGATCCCGGCGTTCAAGTTTCCGTTCAAACCGGGTGAACTGGCGGCCGCCAAGGGTTCGAATCAGCCGTGGTACAAGAACGGCGCCAAGAATGGCCACACCAAGACCCCGGGCATGGCCCCGCCGGGTACCCGCCGTTCGATGGGCAAGCGCTGAGTTTCATCCCGCCTTCAGCCATCGACTGCGATTTTCCGTCGCAGTGATGGCTAAGTGCTCATCCCCTGAGCCAGATCAACATTTGACCAATTGGTGCGCTTAGAGTCAGCAGCCCTGCCGACTCTTCCCATAAAACGAGCGCGCTTTTCATGAAGATCAATCTCCCGGTAACCGGCCGTAACGTCGATGTGGCGCTGGATGCGAACATTCTTTCGACCACCGATCTGACCAGCGCGATCACTTACGCCAACGACGATTTCATTCAGATCAGCGGTTATAGCCGCGACGAATTGCTCGGCACGCCACACAACTTGTTGCGTCACCCGGACATGCCGGCGCAGGCGTTTGCCCATATGTGGCAGACGCTCAAGAGCGGTCGTTCGTGGATGGGACTGGTGAAGAATCGTTGCAAAAATGGCGACCATTATTGGGTCAGCGCCTATGTCACGCCGGTCACGAAGAACGGCGTGGCGGTGGAGTATCAGTCGGTGCGCACCCGGCCTGATCCGCGGTGGGTGGCCGCGGCGGAGCGGGTTTATGCGCAGTTGCGTGGCGACGTGAAGGGACGGCGGCCGCTGCTCAGGTTAGGTTTGCGCGGCCGGATCACGGCGTTGGCCAGTGCGTTGCTGGGTCTGGTGTTGGGGATCGAGGCCTGGTTGCGTCCGGAGTCGGCGTGGATCGATGGCACGGCATTAGTCGTCGGCAGCAGTGTTTGTGCATTAGGCGTGCGCTGGATTCTGCGTCCGCTGGAACGGCTGAGCGAGCGGGCGCGGCAGGTTGCGGACAATCCGTTGAGCCAGGGCATTTACACCGGGCGCGGCGATGAGTTCGGCCAGATCGAGTTTGCCCTGCAGATGCTCGAAGCCCAGGTCGGCGCGGTGGTCGGGCGTATGGGTGACGCATCGCAACAGTTGGCCGGGCATGCGGCGCAACTGGTTGATCATCTGCAAATAAGCCACAGCAGTTCGCTGGCGCAGCAGGCGGAAACCGATCAGGTGGCGGCAGCGATTCACCAAATGGCCGCGAGTGTCGCGCAGGTCGCCAGCCATGCGCAGCAGGCGTCGGTGGCGGCGGACCTGGCCGATACGGAAACCCGTGAAGGGCATTGGCTGGTCGGTGAAAGTCGCAGTGCGGTGTTGCGTCTGGCCGAGGAATTGCGGCGGGCGACCGAGGTGATCCATCAGCTCGAAGGCCACAGCAGCGAGATTTCCGGGGTGCTGGAGGTGATCCGCAGCATCGCCGAGCAGACCAATTTGCTGGCGCTTAACGCGGCGATCGAAGCGGCGCGCGCGGGTGATGCCGGGCGCGGTTTTGCAGTGGTGGCTGATGAAGTGCGCGGGTTGGCGCGGCGCACGCAGCAATCGACCAACGAGATTCAACGAATGATCAGCACCCTGCAAAACGGCGCGCGCGATGCGGTGCTGGTGATGCAGCAAAGCAGTGAGCATGTGGATAACAGCGTCGAACAGGCACAGCGTGCGGCGCGGGCGTTGGACGGGATCAGCGAGCGGGTCGAGCAGATCACCGAAATGAGCCTGCAGATTGCCGCAGCGGTGGAGCAGCAGAGCGCGGTGAGCGAAGACATCCATCGCAATATCGTCAGCATTCGCACGGCGTCCGAATTGACGGTGGATGAGGGGCGGCTGAGTCAGCGCAACTCTGAGGATGTGGCGGGGTTGGCGGGGGATTTGCGCTTGCTGGCGCGGGAGTTCTGGGGGCGGCGGCAAGGACAGGATTGATGCTGTTCCCACTGGCCTCATCGCTGGCAAGCCAGCTCCCACAGGTTTCTCGAGTGTTCACATGACTTGTGCACGACATGGAACCTTGTGGGAGCTGGCTTGCCAGCGATGAGGCCAGTCCAATCGGCAGGAATTTCCGATCAAGCCGCCCGCAGAGAGATAAACGCATATGTCTGCGCCGGCTCCGTCACCACCTGCGCCCCAGCCGCCAGCAATTGCCCGGCCACGTCGTCTCCGGACAAATGAAACAGCCATTCACTGGATTCTGTGTTCAGTGGCTGGGAAGACACCTGATCGATCACAGACGCAAAAGCGTCCATCTGCGGTAAATACGCGGTGAACCCATCGCCCTTGAGCGCTGTGGTGCGAATTCCCAGTGCGGCACAGATCGCGTCCTTGATCCGGATGTCGTCGCGATCAGCCTGGCGTGAGCGCTGGATCAATTCCAACAGCTCCTGGTCAACCAGCTCCCCGCCGACAATCAGCAGCGGCCCCTGCTGCCACGACTCTGGCGGGCAATCCTTGGCGGCCGGATTGAGCGGGATGTGCGGATTGATCTCAGCGGGATAAATCCTGCACACCAACGGTCGGCGCTCGTAGATGCGGCACCGGTTGTCTTCGTCAAGATTCCGGCAGCGACCGACGTTGTAGGCGGCGAAAGTGATTGCCACGTGGGCCTCGGTAGTACCGCTGCGCACGGCCGCTGAACGTCGTTCAGCGTGTTCACGCTGCTGCGCCGGCAGGCCCAGGCCGTTGCCGAGAAAAGCCTCCACCAGCACGATCACCTGACCACCGTCCGCCGCCCACATGCGGGCTTCGGCGAGGGTCAGGGGCACATGGTGGTCGGTGCAGCATTTGCCGCAGCCAACGCAGGAAAACGTCGTATTCATTGCACGATCAATCTTCAATCAGGGTGTGAAACAGCGACGTAAAGTCGCCAGGCTGAGGCTGATCGAAGCAAGTTGTGCGCCAGTCCTCAAGGCTTGGCGGTCGGATGAATCGAGTCCCATTCGGTGACGAACGCGGTTTTCGACTTTTTGTTGTACAGGCACAGTTCGGTGCCTTGCTGGCCTTTCATGTGTTTTTGCGGGTATTGGCCTTGCAGCAGCACGGCGGTATAGCCGACGCGGTCATCGAACTGCGCGGGGCTGCCGACCGGTTTCGCAGCTTTCAGGCCGCTGGCCCTGGTGCAACTGGCGAGCACGGTTTTGTCGTAAGCGGCCCAGGCATCGGGGCTGGAGGCGTGGGCCTGGGAGGCGAGGGCGGTGAGGCAGAGCAGGCTCAGAGTGAGGGTTTTCATGGGGGCGGCATCCTTGGTCTTGAGAGTCCAAAGGTTGGAGTATGCCTAAAGACTTTTGTTGCCTGATGAGCCGCTAAAAGATCGCAGCCTGCGGCAGCTCCTACAGAGAAATGCGATCTTTTGACTTTTATTCGGCTGGCACCAATTCCCGGCGAACCACATACATCCCGGCACTCTCATACAACCGCTGCGCCCGCAGGTTGTCTTCCAGCACCTTCAGATCGACAAATCCTTCGCGCCTTTGCTGAAACACCTTGAATGCATTCAACAGCAACGCCCGACCCAGTCCACGACCCTGAGCGCGTGGATGCACCACCAGATTCTTGATGTAGGAACTGGTCCAGCACTGCGCCACCCCGATCACGCCTTCGGCGTCTGTGGCAATCCAGCACAACTCGGGATCGTATTCGGCATCGCTTTCAAAGCGCAGTTGCCACTCCTCCAGCGCTGGCACGCGACCGCCGCCCTCGCGGTAACCGCGTTGCATCAGTTGATGCACGGCCGCCGCCAGTTCCGGGCGGTAAGTGCTCAGCTCAATGCCTTCCGGCCAGTGCGGCGGCGGCACGTCTTGACGAAGGTCGCGCCGCATCAGAAAGCAGTACGTCTGGCTCAAGAATCAATGACCGTTGGCAGCGACGTGTTTGGCGGCTTCGATCAGGCGCTGGGTCAGTTCCGGCGACGAGAACTTGGTCAGCACCGCGTTGGCCCCGGCCAGGCGGGCCTTTTCGCTGTTCATCGCGCTGTCGAGTGAGGTGTGCAACAGCACGTAGAGGTGGGCGAAGTCCGGCGTCTCGCGCAGGGTGCGGGTGAAGGCATAGCCGTCCATTTCGGACATTTCGATGTCGGAGACGATCAGGTTGATCTGCTGCGCGGTGCCTTGCAGATCCAGCAGGCAGTCGATGGCTTCCTTGGCACTGCGCGCGGTGTGGCATTGCAGGCCGAGGTTGCGCAGGGTGTGCACCGATTGCTGCAGCGCTACCTGGCTGTCGTCGACCACCAGAATCCGTGCATTGCCCAGCACTTCGGCGTCTTCCATGCTCAGGTCGGTCGGAGCCATTTCGATTTGTGCCGGGGCGATGCTGTGGATGACTTTCTCGATGTCGAGCACTTGCACCAGCGTGCCGTCGACCGAGGTCACGCCGGTGATGTAGGCGCGCGAACCGCCGGAGCCGAACGGTGGTGGCTTGATGTCGGTGGTCAGGCAATGGACGATTTTGCTCACCGCCTGCACGTGCAGTCCCTGCTTGGAGCGGCTGACGTCAGTAACGATCAGGCAGCCGCCGTTCGGGTCTTCCAGCGGTCGCTCGCCAATGGCGCGGCTGAGGTCGATCACCGACAGCGACGCGCCGCGCAGGGTGGCGATGCCTTTGATGTGCGGATGCGACTCGGGCATTTTGGTCAGCGGCGGGCAGGGGATGATTTCACTGACTTTCAGCAGGTTGATCGCCATCAGCTTGCCGCTGCGCAAAGTAAACAGCAGAAGCGAAAGTGAATCTGCGCGGGCTTTGGTGGAAGACATATAAACCTTCTGTGGAAAAAGGTGATGGGCGAGGGTGCAAATCGCCAGAAACTATTGATGCCGGGTTATCGGCGTTAACGGGGTGGGCTTTAGGTCGGTTATCGGGTAGGGCAAGAATCATCTGTGGCGAGGGGATTTATCCCCGATGGACTGCCCAGCAGTCCCATTTCTTGGTGCCGCTGCGCAGCACATCGGGGATAAATCCCCTCGCCACAAGGAATCCACTCAAACTGGATGAAGTGATTACTTCATGCCTAATCGCTTGGCCATCCGCCCCAGATTCGCCCGGTCCAGCCCCAACTCCCGCGCTGCACTCGCCCAGTTATCCTGATGACGCTCAAGCGCAGCGCTGATCAACTGCCGCTGATATTGCTCGGTGGCGCTGCGCAAATCACCGCTGATCAACGGTATCGCCGGTACTGCAGAGGCAGGCGCTGGCGAGCTATCCACAACCTCACGCGGCAAATCCAGATCCGCCGCGCTCAGGCTGAGAATCTTCGGCCTGACCTTGCAGTTGCCCAGCGCCTTCAGCGCACTGCGCCCGATCAAGTGTTCCAGCTCGCGCACGTTGCCCGGCCAAGTGTAGGCGAGCAGCGCGTCCTGAGCGTCGCTGCTCAGGCGCAGGCTGTTGAGGCCCATGCGCGAACGGTTCTGTTCCAGAAAAAAGCCGCTGAGCAGCAACACATCGCGCCCGCGATCGCGCAGTGCCGGGACTCGCAGCGGGTACACGCTCAAGCGGTGATAGAAGTCGGCGCGGTAACGGCCGCTGCGCACTTCTTCGGCCAGATCGCGGTTGGTTGCGGCGATCAGGCGCACATCGACCTGATGTTCCTTGTCCGAACCGAGCCGCTGCAACTGGCCGCTTTGCAGCACGCGCAGCAACTTGGCCTGCACGGTCAGCGACAGTTCGCCGACCTCATCGAGAAACAGCGTGCCGCCATTGGCCAGTTCGAACTTGCCGCGGCGGTCGCTGGTAGCGCCGGTAAAGGCGCCGCGCACATGGCCGAACAGTTCGCTTTCGACCAGCGTATCGGGCAGGGCCGCGCAGTTGAGGCTGATGAGCGGTTTGTCGGATCGCGGGGAGGCGGCGTGAATCGCTTGCGCCACCAGTTCCTTGCCGACCCCGGTTTCGCCAGTGATCAGCACGGTCAGGTCGCTGCCACCGACCAGATTGATTTCCTCCACCAGCCGTTTGTGCGCCTTGCTCTGGCCGATCATTTCGCGCTGCTGCTGACCGCTGGCCTGTCGGTAGACCTCAGCGCGCTGATGCTCGTCTTCGGCGCGCAGCGCCAGGCGTTCGATGCGTTCGGCGGCGTTGACCGTGGCCGAGGCGAGGCTGGCGAAGGCTTGCAGGGCATCGAGTTCGATCGGTTCGAAACGCTCCGGATCAAGCGCATCAAGGGTAATCAGACCCCAGAGTTTTTCGTCGACGAACAGCGGGCAGCCGAGGCAGTCATGCACTTCGAGGTGATCGCCCAGACCATCGACCAAGCCGTCGTAGGGATCGGGCAAGTCGCTGTCGGCGGCGAACCGGGTCGGCCCGGCGCCGCCCAGCAGGATCTCGAAACGAGGATGTTCACTGACCTTGAAGCGCCGGCCGAGGGTGTCGGTGCTCAAACCATCCACCGCCAGCGGCACCAGCCATTCGCCATCCAGGCGCAGCAACGCGGCGGCGTCGCACGGCAGCAGGGCGCGCAGGGCTTCGAGCAGGCGCCGATAGCGCTCGCCTTCGGGCAGTTCGCGGGACAGGTCGGAGACCAGCGGCAGTAAAGCGGTGAGCAGGGATTTGGCGGTCATGGTATGTAGTCAAAGAGACTCGATGTGGTCGATATGACTATAAAGTGCTTCGTGTCTAAATGACTACGTAAAAATTAACCTGTTGATTTATAACGATAAAATATCTGGCATGAAAGCTGATAAGCCTAAGGCAATTCTCAAAAAAGCTCTGGAGTCACTCTTATGCTTAGCGTTCAGGATCGTGCCATCGTCAAATCCACTGTGCCTCTGCTCGAAAGCGGCGGTGAAGCGCTGATCACCCACTTCTACCGCATGATGCTCTCCGAATACCCTGAAGTCCGCCCGTTGTTCAATCAGGCGCATCAGGCCAGCGGCGACCAGCCTCGTGCCTTGGCCAATGGCGTGTTGATGTACGCCCGACACATCGACCAGCTCGACCAGTTGGGCGATCTGGTGGCGAAGATCATCAACAAGCACGTCGCCCTGCAAATCCTCCCTGAGCACTACCCGATTGTCGGCACCTGCCTGCTGCGCGCCATTTCCGAAGTGCTCGGCGACGAGATCGCTACGCCGGAAGTGATGAGCGCGTGGGGCGCGGCGTACGGGCAACTGGCCGAGATCCTGATTGGTGCCGAAGCGGCAATCTACGACCAGAAAGAACAGGCAGTCGGCGGCTGGCGCGGGGCGCGGGAGTTCATCGTGGTGGACAAGGTCGAGGAAAGCGCGGAAATCATCTCGTTCTACTTCGAACCGGCGGATAAGGGGCCGATCCTTGCCGCCGAGCCGGGTCAGTACATCGGCATGAAGCTGATCCTCGATGGCGAAGAAATCCGCCGTAATTACTCGCTGTCGGCACTGGCCAATAAAGGTCAGTACCGCATCAGCGTCAAACGCGAACCGGGTGGTCGTGCGTCCAACCATTTGCACGATCAATTGCACGTCGGCGCGAGCATTCAACTGTTCCCGCCATCGGGCGAGTTCACCCTGACGGCCAGCGACAAACCGCTGGTGCTGATCAGCGGCGGTGTCGGCATTACCCCGACCCTCGCGATGCTCGAAGCGGCGTTGCAAACCGAGCGCCCGGTGCATTTTATCCACTGCGCGCGCAACGGCAGCGTGCATGCGTTCCGCGACTGGATCGACGGGCTGGCGGCGCGTCATCCGCAGCTCAAGCGCTTCTATTGCTACGCCGAAGATGACGGCGTGAGTCCGGCGGCGGACAAGGTCGGAATACTCAGCCAAGAGCAATTGGCTGAATGGCTGCCGGCGCAACGGGATGTCGACGCTTACTTCCTCGGGCCGAAGGGCTTCATGGGCGCGATCAAGCGGCATCTGAAAGCACTGGGTGTGCCGGAGCAGCAGAGCCGTTATGAGTTCTTCGGGCCGGCGGCGGCTTTGGAGTAATTGCAAACACCGAGTCGTCTGCATCGCGGGCAAGCCCGCTCCCACAGGATTTGTGGCGTGCACAAAATGTGTGAACGACGCTGAATCTGTGGGAGCGGGCTTGCCCGCGATGGCTGTTACGCAACCTTGATTCTTAAAAAGTGTTTAAAGGTTAATCGTTTCTTAACCGGTTTATCGTTTATTCCCCGATGCTGATGATAGGCGCTCGTTCGTTTAACTGATCAGGATCGCCCCCATGTCGCACATCATCTTCTCCTCTCGTTCGAGCCTGGTAACGCTTGGCCTGTCGGCTGCTTTGCTGGCCAGTCCGTTTGCTTCGGCCGAATCGGCGTTGATCGCACCACAGAACCTGATCGTCGATCAGAGCCTGCCCAAAGCTCAGCGCGACGCAATGGAATTGGTGGCGCGGCGTTACGGCAGTTTCTGGAACAGTGGGGAAGAGGCCCTGGCCACGGCAGCCTTGTCGCCGCAGTTTGTCGACGAGACACCGCCCGAAGGGCGGGTGCAGGGCCCGAGCGGGCCGTTGCTGGCGTCGAAGTTCTTTCGCACGGCGGTGCCAGACCTGAGCTGCGAGATCGAGCAAATGATCATTGCCGGTGACCGCGTGGTGGTGCACCTGCACTTTCGCGGCCACTTCAGCGGTACGTTCAAGACTCTCAAAGGGCAGGGCCAGCGTGTAGACTTCCGGGCAACCGATATCTATCAGATCGACAACGGTCGCATCGCGGCCAATTGGCATATCGAAGACAACATCAGTCTGATGGCGCAACTGCAAGCGCAGCCGCCAGCCAGCTGAACCATGGGCATACAAGGGAAACGCGATGAGCGAGGAAACGATTCGACTGGGACGTGAGCGGCGCTTTCTGGTGCTGCTGGGCATCATCTGTCTGGCACTGATCGGCGGTGCGCTGTACATGCAGATCGTGCTGGGCGAGGCGCCATGCCCGCTGTGCATCCTGCAGCGTTATGCATTGCTGCTGATTGCGCTGTTCGCGTTTATCGGCGCGGCGATGCGCACCCGCCGCAGCATCACGGTATTTGAGGTACTGGTGGTGATCTGCGCGATCGCCGGTGCCGGTGTCGCCGGGCATCATGTGTACACCCAGTTCTATCCGGCGGTGAGCTGCGGCATCGATGTGCTGCAGCCGATTGTCGACGACCTGCCGCTGGCGAAGATCTTCCCGCTGGGCTTCCAGGTCGACGGTTTCTGCTCGACGCCGTACCCGCCGATCCTCGGCCTGTCGCTGGCGCAATGGGCGCTAGTGGCCTTCGTGCTGGTGGTGATCCTGGTGCCGCTGCTGACCTCGCGTAACCGAAAAGCACTGCGCTGAGTCAACTCTTCGACGGATTGGCCGATACAGAAAACGCCCCGATTTGCGGATCAGCCGCTCGGGGCGTTTTGCATTTCAGAGAGTTTGTGAAATCACCGTGACGAACGGCAATGGAGCGTGCGACAGGTGTGCGACATGTTGTCACACACGCCGTGTCGCAGGGCGTTTCAGCAACCCGGATTGGCGTAATGTTACAAAAAAGGATTGGTCTGTTTCGGCATTTTTCTGGTTTTGCACGCAGGTGCCAGATCAGGCAGTTTTAACAGGCTCTGGCACATGGCCAGAGGCCTTTGAATATCGGGCTTTGCGCCGATTCGCTGCCGGAAAAAAGCCTTCGGAGCTGTCTGAACTGAGGTGTATAGGCCTACATTTTTTGGTGTTTTTGTTGAGAATCGATTTCGATAACATGCGGAACTTTTGCAAAAACGGTGATGGATTGTTGCTCTGAGCGATAAAAATTATTTCGGGATAAGACATGGTGTATAGGGCGCTACCTATCTACAATCGCCCGCACTGAATTCCCGGCACTGTTCAACCTTTATTAAGGAACTGGACAGGAAGTCGGGTGTCGAGCCGGCCGAAAGGCTTTCGAGACACCCAGGTGTCGGTGCCTTCCAACTTTCCGCACCAAATGGAATTGGTCTGTAACAAGGCCTTTGACCACGAATTCGAATAAGAACTGACCGCTGTCCCAAGGTTTTGTCGAGCGTCTGACGCGCGACGGGCGGCCCTTATTCAATCCAAAGAAAATGCCAACCCTTGGCAGGGTGAAGTGTTGGCGATCAAAACCCAACTGCATTGCGCAAGCTGCTTTAGAGGTCGTGAGATGAGTAAAAACAGGTACCCCAGATTACTAGGCCTAGTGCCGCTGCTCGGCACGTTGTTGCTGGGAGGCTGCAACATGACCCTGCTCAATCCAACGGGCCAGGTCGGCCTGGAACAGCGCAACCTGATCATCACCGCCACGCTGCTGATGCTGTTGGTCGTTGTGCCGGTTATCGTCATGACCTTCCTGTTCGCCTGGAAGTACCGCGCGTCCAACAAGGATGCCGTCTACACCCCGAAATGGTCGCACTCGACCAAAATCGAAGTGGCGG
>OEPS010000786.1_pt1 | contig 10837 bp, 8 predicted proteins | sample 1539411 | NCBI WGS metagenome assembly OEPS01 (sample SAMN02671747, study PRJEB22543) | soil metagenome | biome: bacteria | place: China:Hunan Province, Lengshuijiang City | collected 2012-10-15 | depth 0.08m m | reverse complement strand
GGAGCCGTTCGAGAATCAGGGGCGTCTGACCGACCTGATGCGCAGCGGCAAGCTGTTCGAGGACATCGGTCTGCCACCGATCAACCCGCAGGACGACCGTGCCATGATCTGCGGTAGCCCGAGCATGCTGGATGAAACCAGCGAAGTGCTCGACAGCTTCGGCCTGAAGATTTCGGCGCGTATGCGTGAGCCGGGTGACTATCTGATCGAACGTGCATTCGTCGAGAAGTAAGCAACGCTGAAAGCAAAAAAGCAGGCCAAGGCCTGCTTTTTTTATGCCTGTCTGTTGTGGGAGCGGGCTTGACCCGCGATGCGATGCGACTGACAGCAGGCAATCGCGGGGCAAGCCCGCTCCCACAGAGATAGCTTTCTAGAGGTCGATAACCACTTCCAGCACCCGGATCTGTTCCGGCTGTGGATAGTGCCAGCGCACCTGCACATCCCAGAACTTCACTCCGTAGACGCGCTCAGGCGGCGGGATCTGGTAGGCCGGGCGCGGGTCCTGGGCCAGGCACTGCTCGATCAGCTCAACCAGCGGCTCGCCAAGGCGCAAGGCATGCTCGCGGGCCTGGGACAGGGCAGCATCGCTCCAGGCGACCGCAATCGGTGCTGGCGGCGCGCTGGCCATGTGGTTGGTCGCGCAACTGACTGCGTCGGCATAGGGTACATAGGGCTTGATGTCGAGCACCGGGGTGCCATCGAGCAGGTCGATGCCCGACAGCAGCAGGCGTCCGGCTTCAACCTTTTCCAGGCGCACGACCGATTGGCCGATGCCGTTGGGCCGGTGGGTGGCGCGGGTGGCAAACACACCCATCGAGGTGTTACCACCCAAGCGCGGCGGGCGCACCTTGAGCCGTGGCTTGTCTTCCAAAGCCTGATGGAACAGAAACAGCAACCAGACATGGCTGACCTGCTCGAGCCCAGCGACCGCGTCACCGCTATCGAAGGGCGGCAGCAGCTCCAGTACCCCACGCGCAGCGGGCGCCAGTTGGGGCTGGCGCGGGATGGCGAACTTTTCCTTGAAGCAGGAACGGACGAAACCGATCGGTGCGACGCTGTAGTTCATCGACGGCTCAGCCACGGACCCGCAGGGTCAGGCCCTTGAGGAAGTTGCGCAGCAACTGATCGCCACACGGGCGGTAGTTGTTGTGCCCGACCTTGCGGAACAGGGCGCTGAGCTCCGGCTTGGACACCGGGAAGTCGGCGGCCTTGAGGATCGCGTGCAGGTCGTCTTCCTTCAGTTCGAAGGCCACCCGCAGCTTCTTCATGATGATGTTGTTGGTCACGGGCAGTTCGACAGGCTGCGCAGGGCGGCTGTCATCCTTGCCACGTTTGAAGATCACCAGGCCATCGAGAAAGTGCGCGATGACTTCGTCGGGGCAGCGCACAAAGCCTTCTTCCTCGTCTTTCTTGAGGTAGGAGACGATATCGTCGGTGGCGACTTCGAAGCCGGTCAACTTGATGATATCGGCCAGTTTGGCGTCATTGACGTCCAGCAGGTAGCGCAGGCTGCGCAGTACATCGTTGTGAATCATGGTGACAATCCTGTTCGGGGCGCAACCCGAGTGGCTGCGCCTTGTTGCTAGAATTTTTCGCTGGCCGACAGATAGCGCCACTGGCCCACGGGCAGTTTGCTCATCGGCACGCCGCCGAGGCGAATCCGCCGCATGCTCAGCGGGGTGACCCCCACGCTGCTGCACAGCAAGGCGATCAGGCCCGGTTGCGGGTTTTTCAGAACCATGCGCAGGCGCGTTTCGTTCTGCCAGCTGGCCTTGATCTTCGGCAGCTCCTTGCCCTTCCAGGTAAACCCGCGGTTCAGCCGCTCCAGGCCATGGGCGATCATCTCGCCGCTGACTTCAACGACGTATTCCTGTTCGAGCTTGGCCAGGTCTGATTCAAGCTTGCGGGTGATCCGCCAGTCCTGGGTGAACACCTGCAGGCCGCTGGCGCCTTGTTGCAGTGGCGCCACGTTGTTCAGGCGGGCGAAGTGGCCTTTGAGCGGGCGGCGGCCCTGGCTGTGATCTGCCGACAGACTCTCGGCAGTGATGCTGTTGCAGGCACTGTCGAGGTCCTGGCCGGCTGGCTGGTGGAGCAGCAGGGTGACCGGCTCCAGGGCTTCGGCGCGGGCACCGGCGAGCAATTCGACCTTCTGCTCGGCTACCTTGAACTGCGGCTCGTCGACCACCGTACCGTCCACGGTGACCCAGCCGCCTTCAATGTACAGCTCAGCCTCCCGTCGGGAGCAACCGACCTGTTCGATAAGGCGTTTGGAAAGGCGAATGGGTTCAGACATGACGACAGCCGTAGGTACAGGGAAAGGTGCCTATTGTAACCGTGCGGAGGGGCCCAGGTCCGGCAACATTCGCCCATCGGGTCATTAATCTGTGATTTCGCGGCATTTCGGAAAAGGATTACGCTTTCTGTCAGCCTGTTTGGGCGGCTTTTGTCTGAATCAGCCTCAGGTGCAGTAAGGGGTAGGGTTGGCCCATGCCATCCGTTTCTGAGCGTCCTACAACTTCGAAGCCCTGGTGTAGATAGAAACCCAGGGCCTGCGGATTCTGTTCGTTGACATCGAGCTGGACGGCGTTGAGTTCGTTGATGGCGTAGTGCAGCAGACGTTTGCCCAGGCCCTGGCCGCGCACTTGCGGATCAATGAAGAGCATTTCCACGCGCCCGGCAGCAACCCCGGCAAAGCCGGTGATACGCTGCTTGGCATCCTTGCAGCAGATCAGCATCACTGCATCCAGGTACTGGCTGACCAGCAGTTCACGTAACAGGCAGATATAACTGTCGGGCAGGAAGTCATGGGTCGCACGCACCGACGCTTCCCAGACGCGTGCCAGCTCGGGGTAATCGCTAAGCTTGGGGGTCTGCACGCTGTTGGGTCTATACATCGCGTTGTTCTCCTTGGGCAACAGAGACAACGATAGTTGCAAAAAAAAGCCCCGCCAGAGTCGGCAGGGCTGTTTTTCAGCAGGTTACGCCTGGATCGGCTCAGCCCACATGTCGTACTCGTCGGCGTCGGTAACCCGGCAGCGCACGGTGTCACCCGGCTTGAAGCCATGGTTGCCATCGATGAACACGTTGCCGTCGATTTCCGGGGCGTCGAAATAGCTGCGGCCGACCGAGCCTTCTTCTTCGACTTCGTCGATCAATACGTCGATTTCGCGGCCGATGCGCAGTTGCAGGCGGGCACTGCTGATTGCCTGCTGGTGGGCCATGAAGCGATCCCAGCGCGCTTGCTTGATGTCGTCCGGAACGATGTCCAGGCCCAGATCGTTGGCTGGAGCGCCTTCGACAGGCGAGTACTGGAAGCAGCCGACGCGGTCGAGCTGGGCTTCAGTCAGCCAGTCGAGCAGGTACTGGAAGTCTTCTTCGGTTTCACCCGGGAAGCCGACGATGAAGGTCGAGCGGATGATCAGCTGTGGGCACTGTTCGCGCCACTTCTTGATGCGCGCCAGGGTCCGGTCTTCAAAGGCTGGACGCTTCATCGACTTGAGCACTTTCGGGCTGGCGTGCTGGAACGGGATGTCCAGGTACGGCAGGATCTTGCCGGCCGCCATCAGCGGGATGATGTCGTCGACGTTCGGGTACGGGTACACGTAGTGCAAGCGCACCCAGGCGCCCAGGCTGCTCAGTGCTTCGCACAGTTCGAGCATGCGCGTCTTGACCGGACGGCCGTTCCAGAAGTCGGTCTTGTACTTGACGTCAACGCCGTAGGCGCTGGTGTCCTGGGAAATCACCAAGATCTCCTTGACCCCGGCCTTGACCAGGCGCTCGGCCTCGCTGAGGACTTCACCGACCGGACGGCTGACCAGCTTGCCACGCATCGACGGGATGATGCAGAAGCTGCAGCTGTGGTTGCAGCCTTCGGAAATTTTCAGGTAGGCGTAGTGGCGCGGAGTCAGCTTGACGCCCTGTGGCGGCACCAGATCGATCAGCGGGTTGTGATCCTGGCGCGGCGGTACCACTTCGTGGACGGCGTTGACCACTTGTTCGTACTGCTGCGGGCCGGTCACGGCCAGCACGCTCGGGTGCACGTCGCGGATGCTGCCTTCCTCGACACCCATGCAGCCGGTGACGATGACCTTGCCGTTTTCCTTGATGGCTTCGCCGATGACCTCAAGGGACTCGGCCTTGGCGCTGTCGATAAAGCCACAGGTGTTGACCACCACTACATCGGCGTCCTGATAGGTGGGCACGACTTCATAACCTTCCATGCGCAGCTGGGTAAGGATGCGCTCGGAATCGACCAGGGCCTTGGGGCAACCCAGGGATACGAAGCCAACCTTGGGCGTGGTGGGCGTAGGCGTGGTGGACATGACTAACCTCGGTGTAATGGGGACAGTCGTGCGACAAGCGCCGCTGTCCTGTTGGGCGCTAGCAGCGCCTCTGATCAAAAAGTGCGCAATTCTAGCGGGCGCAAAGTCACTTGACCAGCAGAAAAGCGACGAACGCTAAGCTATGCTTCGCGACGATATGCCTGCGTTTGTATCGGGTCTGGCTGCACGCGTGGCGCGGTAGCAAACATTTTAGCGTCTGGCGTGAATTTTACCGGCCCCAGGGTCTTGGTTGCGGGAGTGGCGGATGGTTCAGGCAAGCGATCAGGCTGATTCCGGGCATTCGGCGGCTAAGCCGTTGAGCTTGCTGGTGGCAGCGGTAGGGGTGGTGTACGGAGATATCGGCACCAGTCCTTTATATACTCTCAAAGAAGTGTTTTCCGGTGACTACGGGGTGCCGGTCAACCATGACGGGGTGCTGGGCATTCTGGCGCTGATCTTCTGGTCGCTGGTGTGGGTTGTTTCGATCAAGTACATGGTGTTTATCCTGCGCGCCGACAACCAGGGCGAAGGTGGCACCATGGCCCTGACCGCCTTGGCCAGGCGTGCTTCGGCCCCTTACCCCAAGCTGCGCGCGGTCATGGTGGTTTGCGGCCTGATCGGCGCGGCGCTGTTTTATGGCGACAGCATGATCACCCCGGCCATTTCCGTGCTCTCGGCAGTGGAGGGTATGGAACTGGCCTTCGACGGCATCGATCACTGGGTGGTGCCGATAGCGCTGGTGGTACTGGTGGGGTTGTTTCTGATCCAGAAGCATGGCACCGCACGCATCGGCATTCTGTTCGGACCGGTAATGGTCGCCTGGTTCCTGGTCCTGGCAGCGCTGGGCGTGCACGGCATCTCCCAGAGCCCCGAGGTGCTCAAAGCGATCAACCCGGTCTGGGCAGTGCGCTTCTTCATTGTTCATCCGGGGATGGGTGTGGCTATCCTCGGCGCTGTGGTCCTGGCCCTGACCGGTGCCGAGGCGTTGTATGCCGACATGGGCCACTTCGGTCGCAAGCCGATTGCCCGGGCCTGGTTCGTTTTGGTTCTGCCGGCCCTGGTGCTGAACTACTTCGGCCAGGGTGCGATGTTGTTGCAGAACCCCGAGGCGGCGCGTAACCCCTTCTATCTATTGGCACCGGGCTGGGCGTTGATTCCGTTGGTCGGACTGGCCACCCTGGCGACGGTGATCGCTTCCCAGGCGGTGATATCCGGGGCTTTCTCCCTGACTCGCCAGGCTATCCAGCTGGGCTATGTGCCGCGTATGCAGATCCAGCACACCTCAAGTGACGAACAAGGCCAGATCTACATCGGTGCGGTGAACTGGGCGCTGATGGTCGGGGTTATTCTCCTGGTACTCGGCTTCGAATCATCTGGCGCGCTAGCTTCGGCGTATGGGGTGGCAGTGACCGGAACCATGCTGATGACCACGCTGTTGGTGTCGACCGTGATGCTCTTGCTGTGGAAGTGGCCACCGGTGCTGGCTGTGCCGGTGCTGCTTGGTTTTTTGCTGGTCGACGGCCTGTTTTTTGCCGCCAACGTGCCCAAAATAGTACAGGGAGGGGCCTTTCCGGTGCTGGCGGGGATTGCCTTGTTCGTGCTGATGACCACCTGGAAACGTGGCAAACAGATCCTTGTCGAGCGTCTGGATGAAGGCAGCCTGCCGCTGCCGCTGTTTATCGGCAGCATTCGCGTACAGCCACCGCACCGGGTCGAAGGCACTGCCGTGTTCCTGACCGCGCGGGCGGATGCGGTACCGCATGCCTTGTTGCACAACTTGCTGCATAACCAGGTGTTGCACAATCAGGTGGTGTTGTTGACGGTGGTCAGTGAGGACACGCCCAGGGTGCCGGCACAGCAGCAATTCGAGGTCGAAGCTTACGGAGAAGGCTTCTATCGGGTGCTGTTGCACTTCGGCTTCATGGACGAGCCAGACGTGCCTGCGGCACTGAAGTTGTGCCATCTGGAGGGGCTGGATTTCAGCCCCATGCGCACCACCTACTTCCTCAGTCGGGAGACGGTGATTCCTTCACGTCTGGTGGGTATGGCACGTTGGCGGGCACTGCTGTTTGCCTTCTTGTTGAAGAACGCCAACGGCACTTTACGGTTCTTCAACCTGCCACTGAACCGGGTGATCGAGCTGGGTACGCAAGTCGAGATTTGACGGGGGGAGCAACTCTCTTGATTGGCTATACGGTGGGAGCGGGCTTGCCCCGCGATTGCAGGGTGTCAGCCACATCGTATCGCGGGGCAAGCCCGCTCCCACCGGCGGACAGTTACTTGCTCAAATCAGTGCTCGGCAACGCTGGTCTTGCCCTGGCGATTCTCGATGTCACCGATCAGACGCTTGGCCAGTGCCGGGTAGTTCTCGTCGAAATGGTGCCCGCCCGGCAGTTTCAAGCGTTCACCGACCGCCGTGTGGTCGGTGCAGCCGCTTTCATCGGCCTCTTCTGCGCCATAGATGCATACCACCTTCGCGGCGGGCAACCGGGCCATTTCCGGCCCAGTAGGTGCTTCCTTGCCGGCATTGCCCAGCCAGCCTTCGACTTCGATCTCAAAGCTGCCGCTGCGGGCGAAGGCCAGCAGAATGACCGCATCGATGCGTTGCTGGTCTTCAGCCGGAAGACGGTTGTAGATGGCGGGCAAGACGTCGGCGCCGAAGGAGTAACCGGTCAATACAAAGCGCTTGGTGCCCCATTTCTGCCGGTAGTGCTGCATCAGTTCCGACAGGTCGATGGCGCTTTGTTCTGGGGTTTTGTGCTGCCAGTAGTAACGCAGGGTGTCGATGCCGACCACCGGATAGCCAAGTTTGGCCATTTCACCGGCCACGTCGCGGTCCAGGTCGCGCCAGCCTCCATCGCCGGACAGGAACAGCGTCACGGTATCGGTCGTCTGGCCGGCGGGCACTTCTACCACCGGGATGCTCATGGCGTTGCCTTCTTCGCCCACCAGCGCCTGAGTCAATTGTGCCTTGAGTACTTGCGGCAGGTGGATGTCGTAATCGCTGATGCTGGTTTCGGCGTTGGCCTGGTCGCGCACGAAAGCCGCGCTGGCGTCGTCCGGGTTGTCGTTCCAGGCCACGCTCCAGTGTCCGTGGGCGGCCGACTTGGGCAGTGGTGTGCTGCAACCTGGACGTTCGATGCTGAAATCTACCGAGATGGCCTGGGCCTTGTCGTCGGTCTGGTTAGCCAGCCAGTCCCAGGCTTGAGCGGCGCCCGGGCCAATGCCGGCAACCAGTGTCGCAGGGCCTTGCAGTTGCTCCAGTGCTTGTTTCAAGGCGGCTTGTTGCAAGCTGCAATCGGCGGGCGGCAGGATCACCTGAACCATCTGTGCCTCACCGCTCTGGCTCAGGTTCAGCAGTTGCTTGTCGGTCAGGGCTTGATCCTGAAGAACGGCAATGGCCACCCGGGCTTTTGCGTGAGTGCCGGGGGTGGCGCGGGTCAGGCTGCTGCCATCGTTCAGTGTCAGGTGCTCCAGATGTGGCTCAGGCGCAGGGCGGGTCCACAGCCAGAAGCCCAGAGAGGCAACCAGCAAGCCCAGGATCAGAGTTGCGAACAGGTACAACCAGTAACGTCGAATCATCAGCGTTTCACCAATCCGGTCAGGCCGCCTGCGATCAGGGCGGCTGTGTCAGCCAGTGCCACCAGCGGATCGAGTCCGGCAGGCACAGCCATATAGCGGGGTTCCCAGTCAGGCTGGAACTTGTCTTTGAAACGGCGCAGGCCCTGGAAGTTGTAGAGCTGTTCGCCACGCTGAAACACCATTGAGCCCAGGCGTTGGGTCAGGGGCGCGCCGCGGCGCGGTTGCAGGCCTGAAAGCGGCACCATGCCCAGGCTGAAGCGGGTGTAACCCTGCTGCTTATAGTGTTGGATCAGGCCGATCATCATGAATTCCATGGTCAGCTTCGGTGCCTGCGGGTGGGCGCGCATCAGGTCGAGGCTGGCAAGTTCGCGGCTGTGGGTTTCCAGCAGGTTGGCAAAGGCGACCGGGCGTCCTTCGAAGCGGATAATCGCAATGCGAAAATGTTGCAGGTATTCAGGGCTGAAACGGCCAAGGGAGAAGCCTTTCTCGCGCACGTTCTTGCCGCTCAGCCAGGCGTCGGAAATGACCTTGAGTTCTTCAAGCGGCGCTTGTCCCGGTTCATGCACTTCCAGGCTCAGGCCATCGCGGCTACCGCGGTTCCAGGTGTAGCGCAGGTCTTTCATCTCCTTGCCCTTGGCGTCCAGGTCAAAGCGCTTGAGGTCGACCCGCGCCTCTTCGCCCAGCTTGATCGCGGTCAGACCGATATCCATATAGAAGGGCAGGTTCTCGGCACGGACCTGGTAGAACACCGGGCGGGCGTGGTGCACGTCGCACAGGTCACGGAACTGCCAGATCATCTCGGCGCGTTTGTGCGCCGGGCCGATAGGGTCGTACAGCGCGACCAGACTGCGTCCCCGGTGGGCGTACATAAGGAAGGCGTCATCGTCGGGGTGGAACAGCAATGCTTTGTCGCCGGTCAGTGCCAAGCCGCCATCCGGCTGGTCCGAGGCCTGCAGAATTCGACTGGCGCGTTGTAGCTCTTCTGCGTTTGGCAGGTGAATAACCGGGCGCGCGGTGCGTAGCAGCCATGTCAGCGCGACGACCACCAGCAATACCGCGCTACCCAAGGCTGAGCGCAGGCCTCGCGGAGCGTCGGCGTCCAGAGTGAACTGCCACCACAGTTGATGGCTGTAGGGCACATCCTGGTAGGCGAACAGCAGCAACCAGATAGAGGCGCCGAGCACACAGGTGCTGGCGGCCAGGTAAACCGGCGAGAAAGGCAGTTCCAGCAAGCGGCTGGGGCGATAGAAAGCACGACGGAACAACGCCAGCAGGCAGGCGGTGAAGGTCAGGATGGTCGCTTCTTCCCAGTCGAAACCCTTGAGCAGCGAGAGCAGGGCACCGACCAGCAGCAGGATGGTGGTCAGCATCCAGGCGGCGGACAGGCGTCGACGCAGGCCTTGGGCCAGAAGCAGGCACAGTACACCAATCAGGCTGGCGCCAAAATGCGAGGCGTCGATCAGGCGGTGGGGGATGAGAAAGCCCAGGTGTTCAAGGCGGCCATCGATCTCCGGGGTAGCCCCGGAAAACAGCAGTACCACACCGGAGAGAAAGACCAGCACCGCCAGCACCGGGGCAGCCAGGCCAGAGGCTACCTTGATAGCCTGGCGGGCAACGATGAAGCGTCGCGCTTCACTGGCCAGCAACAAGACACAGGCCAGCAGCAGCGGAAGTACCACGTAGATCAGGCGATAGAGCAGCAGGGCGGCGGCGAGGGGCGCGGCACCCAGCTGATCGGCGAAGGCGGCGAGGAGGATGGCCTCGAATACCCCGACGCCACCCGGAACATGACTCAGCACGCCGGCAGCCAGTGCCAGCAGGTAGACCAGCAGGAAGGCACCGAAGGGTGGCGCTTCAGGCAGTAGCAGGTACAACACGGTCGCTGCAGCGGCAACATCCAGGGCGGTGATCAGCAGTTGCAGCAGGGTCAAGCGTGCGCCTGGCAGGCGCAGGGTACGACGGCCGAGCCTGACCAGCAGATTGTCTGCCTGAGGTTGCTCCGGCAGCCGCCGCCGGTACAGGCCGTAGACCAGTAATCCAGCCAGGCCCAGCACAACCACTGCGATGCTTGCCAGCAATGCCTGGGGAAGATGCAGGGCTGTCGCCGCTGCAGGCAGGTTGCTCAGGGTCGCCAGGGCCGCTAGCGGTGGCAGTGCACAACCCAGCGAGAGGCTGGCGAACAGGGTCATGCGGGCGACTTCAGCGGCGCCAACCCCCTGGCGCGCATACAAGCGGTAGCGAACCGAACCGCCAGAAAGCAGTGACAGGCCGATCGCATTACCAATGGCGAAGGCACTGAAGCCTCCGGTGATCAACGCCTGTGGCGGCAACTGAACGCCGGCATATCGACTGGCTGACCACTCGTAGCCGAGCAGAATGATGAAGCCGGCAACCGTTGCCAGGAATGCTCCCGCCAGAGCGCTCGGGGGCACGCTGAGCAGCGAATCATGCAGGGCATAAATGTCCAGTTCGCTCAGCAGATGGCGACAAGCGATCAGGGCAATGGTGAACAACAGCAAGGTCACGGCCAGGCCGATGGGCTGTCGATAACGGCTCAAGCGGTCAATCCAGCGCAGATGCTGGGCGGCGTTGGGCAGAACGGAGGTGACGGGCGCGTCTGTTTCGGAGGTCTGGCTGCGCATCAAATACCTCGTGGATGGTGCACGCCAGGAGGAACGTATCCAGCCAAGGTACCAATCCCTATGGAAAGTAGTGGCGACTATGATCGGGCCACTGCCTGCCTAGAGGATAGTTAAAGAATATTTATATTGCCGCGCAGGCTTGGGGAGGGGGGGCTGAATCGCAGATGCAAAAAAGGCCACTTTTTTCAAAGTGGCCTTTTCTGTTGTTTGGTTGCGGGAGCCGGATTTGAACCGACGACCTTCGGGTTATGAGCCCGACGAGCTACCAGACTGCTCCATCCCGCGTCTGTG
>OEPS010000783.1_pt1 | contig 10857 bp, 12 predicted proteins | sample 1539411 | NCBI WGS metagenome assembly OEPS01 (sample SAMN02671747, study PRJEB22543) | soil metagenome | biome: bacteria | place: China:Hunan Province, Lengshuijiang City | collected 2012-10-15 | depth 0.08m m | reverse complement strand
AACGGCGCCGGCACAGCCGGCGCCGTTGACCTGGTTGTGCAACTGGCGGTTGATGCCCTTGTCGGAGTGGGCAAACTCGGTTCTGCAAACGCTGGGTCCCTGCAAAACGCCGGCGCGGTGGCGTTCCCGGCTCAGGGCCGGCGCCGCCCGGAGCGCTCGAGTGCTAGCTCTTGGTGACCTCGACGGTGACGCGGAACTCCACGTCGGAGTGGAGTTTCACAGGGACCTCATGGGTGCCCAACGACTTGATGGGCTCATCCAGATGTAGCCGGCGGCGGTCGAGGGACACGTGGGCCTGGTCGGCGACCGCTTCGACGACGTCGGCAGAGGTGACCGAGCCGAACAGCTTCCCCTCGCTCCCCGCACGGGCCTTGATTCGGATCACCATGGGGACCAAGGTCCTGGCGATGGTCTCGGCCGTCTCGCGGTCACGGGCGTCGCGCAGATCCCGGGCCCGGCGCATGGAGCCGGCCTGGGACGCGACACCCGAAGTGGCCAAGATGGCATGGCCCTTGGGGAGCAGGTAGTTGCGGGCGTAGCCGTCGGCCACCTCGCAGATGTCACCGCGTTTGCCGAGGTTGGCCAGATCGCTACGCAGCACGATACGCATCAGCAGCGCTCCTCGTGGCGATCGCTGTCGCTGTCATTGGGCGCCATGGGTTAGAACGGCTCCTCGTCACTGCCACCACCACCACCGCCGCCCGCGCCCGCATTGCTCGTCGCGTGCGTGGCATCGGGTGTGTTGGCCACGGGCCTATAGCCGCCGGCATTTTCGCCGCCGCCGCCGCCACCACCACCGTCGGGTCCCCGGCGCTCGTTCTTGGTGATCTGGACTGTCGCCCACCTCAGGCTAGGTGCGACCTCGTCGGCGGTGATCTCCACCTTCGACCGCTTGTCGCCGTCGGGGGTCTCCCAACTGCGTTGATCGAGTCTGCCGCTCACCACCACCCGCGACCCGCGCCCGAGGGACTGGGCGGCGTTCTCGGCCAGTTGGGCCCAGCAGACCACGTCGAAGAACGAGGTGGCCTCCTCCCATTCCTGCGATTGGCGGTTCTGCCAGCGCCGGTTGACGGCCACCCCGAAATTGGCGGTGGCTTGCCCACTTGCCGTGAACCGTAATTCGGGGTCACGGGTCAGGTTCCCGACGATGCTCACATGATTTCCGTTTGACATCGCTTCTTCACGCTCCGTTCGCGCTCGTGGCCGCCGCGGGTGCGCCGTCAGGGACGGCGGGGCGCCGCGCCCGCCCGGCTACCTTGTCGGGTAGCCGGATCACCTTGTGGCGGATGACCTCATCAGCGAGGCCGAACATCCGGTCGAGCTCGGCCACCACGGCCGGCTCGGAAGTCGCCTCGATCAGCACGTAGTAGCCCTCGGTGCGGTGGTGCACCTCGTAGGCGAAGCGTCGCTTGCCCCAGCGCTCGACCTTTCCCGGCGTGCCACCTCCCGAGGTGATGACCTGCGTGGCCCGATCGATGGTTCCCCGGATGGCGTCCTCTTCCAGGCTGGCGTCGAGGATGACCATGATTTCGTAGGGCCGCACGCGGCTCACACCTCCCTGTGGACCCGGCGTCGCCGCTCGGGGCCCCGGACGATCCGGGGCAGGGTTTCAGTTGGGTTGTTGTTGCCCATGGTATCCCACACCTGCGAATGCTCCTGCGGGGTGCCCAGGCGGGGTGCCCGGCGACCGATGGGATACATCCTCCCAGAGGCCTGTGACATTAACCCGTTTTCACGGGATGCACGGCCCGTTGAGGGCAAGGGTGGACCCGTTGCCGATTCCGAGTGAGGCGAGGTGCCCCAATGGGACCTCGATGGCGTACCTGTAGGGCGCGGCCGGGCGGTAGAGGGGGCACGCGGCAGTTCTCGGAGGGCACGGCACCATGTCGGCGGAGCCGACGAACACCCCCGACGCATTGAACCAGGCGATCGACAGGGGGATCAAGGTGTCTTTCATGTAGAAGTAGGTGCGGGTGGGCACGGCCCACTCGAAGATCATGCCGGCGTAGCCGCCCAGGTTGCGCCGGCCCATCAGACCGCGGTCCTGTTGGGCGGTGGTCACGGCCAGGACCGCGCAATGAGCCCGGTTGGTGCCCATGTCGACGGTGCCGTCGGGGGCGGTGACGGTGAAGGAGACCTCGTCGAAGCCCCGTATCCGGACCGAGGCCACGAGTGTTCCCCGGGCGACGGTCGTGGGGTTGGGGGGCCGGTTGCTGCCCTCAACCAAGAAGCCGGCGATGCCCGCGCACAGCACGACCAGTGTCACCCGCCGCAGCAGGGTAACGGCACGGGGATGGGGGGGTCCGCTCATCGGATGTCCACTCGGTGACGGTCGGGCATGGACAGGGGGGCGCCCCCGGACCCCTCAGCCCGCCTCCGCGCCCGTGCCGGCCACCTCAGCCCGCCTCCGCGCCCGCGCCGGGCACCGGGTGCGCCGGACCCAGTTGCCGGCTGAGGTCGTCGGGGAAGCGGTAGGTCTCTGCGTCGCTCGGGAAGCGCCCCGAGCGCACGTCGTCGGCCCACGCCGCCAGCGCTGCGGTGGCGACGGCCTTGAGAGATGCGTAACGACGTACGAACTTCGGCGCGATCCGGTCCTCCAGGCCCACCAGGTCGTGGAAGACGAGGACCTGACCATCACACCACGGCCCTGCCCCGATACCGATGGTCGGTACCGGCACGGTATCGGTGACCGCCCGGGCCACGGCGTCGGGGACACCCTCCAAGACGATGGCGAAGCAGCCGGCGCCGGCCAGGGCGACGGCGTCGTCGATCAGGCTCCTGGCTGCGTCGAGACCCTTGGCCTGCACCTTGTAGCCGCCCATGGTGTGGAGGGACTGGGGCGTGAGACCCAGGTGTCCCATGACCGGTATCTCGGTGTCCACCAGGGCGTCGATCACGGCCAGCCGTTTGCGGCCGCCTTCGAGCTTGACGGCACCGGCGCCGGCGCGCACCAGGCGGGCGGCGTTGCGCACGGCGTCGGGCGCGCCGGTGTGATAGCTGAGCCAGGGCAGGTCGGCCACGATCATCGGATCTGGGCGGCTGCGGGCCACTGCCGCCACGTGGTGGACCATGTCGTCGACGGTCACCTGAAGGGTGTCCTCGTAGCCGAGCACGGTGTTTGCCACCGAGTCGCCGACGAGGATCAGATCGACACCGGCCTCACTGGCGATCCTGGCGGTGGGCGCGTCATACGCCGTCACCATCACCAGGGGCTTGCCGCTGTGCTTGCGCGCCAGCAGCGCTGGGGCGGTCACTACCCGGACCATGACGCCACCTCCTCAACCGTCCAGCGCCACACGGCTGCCGGCGGTGGACCCATCGTAACCCGGCTGGGGCGCAACCAGTCCGCCTTGGGGTCAGCGCGTTGTGGGCGGCGCCGCCGGCCGGGTGGTGGTGGTCGCCGATGGGGAGGTGGTCGGCGGCGTCGAGGTCGTCGACGGGTGCGCGACGACGGTCGTCGCCGTACCCGACGCCGGGGTCCCACCCGGCGTCGACCCCGCCTTGGTGGCCGCAGTCGTCGACGACGACGGCGGCACGGTGCTCGTTGGTGGCGCCGTGGTGGTGGTGGTCCCCAGGCCCTCGGGAAAGGAGATCTCCTGCTCGTTGGCGGGGGTGACGTAGAGGTACTGGCCCCCGAGCGAACCAGGCGGCGGGAACGAGGCCCCGCCCCACGGCGACCCCGGCCCGCCCGAGCCTCTCAGCACCGCGGCCATGAAGTGCTCGAAGAGCTGGGCGGGGATGGTGCCACCCTGGATGCTGGTGTAGCCCCGGAAGTTGCTCAGGGGGCGGCTCCCTTGTGGGTAGCCCATCCACACCGCGGTCGTGAGTGTCGGGGTGTAGCCGATGAACCAGGCGTCGGTAGAGTTGTCGGTCGTGCCCGTCTTGCCCGCCAGGGGCACCCCGACGGAGGCTGCGGTGCCGGTGCCGCGCTGGACGACCTGCTCGAGGGTGTAGTCGACCACCGCGGCGCTGTGCGCGTCGAGGACGGCCTTGGCTGCGGGGTGGGGCCATGGCAACGGGGTTCCGTTTGCGGTGGTGACCTTGGTGATGACGCTCGCCGGCGAGTGCACGCCCCCGTCGGCGAACGTCGAGTAAGCACTGGCCATTTCGAGGGGCGACACCGCCGCCGCCCCGAGCACGAGCGACGGGTAGTCGCCGATCTCGGAGGGGCTGATCCCCATCTGGATGGCGATTTGTTCCAGCGCGGCGGGGCCGATCTTTTCCACCAGCTGGGCGAAGACGGTGTTGATGGACTGGGCGGTGGCATCGACTATCGACACCGCCTTGCCCGGGCTCTCGCTCTCGAAGTTCTTGACGACCCAGGAGCTGCCGTTCGAATTGCCGTGAGCCACCACCACCTCGGGGGGGGCGGGGAGCTGTGAGTCCACCGAGTACCCCTCTTTCACCAACTGGGCCAAGAGGAACGCCTTGAAAGTGGACCCCGCTTGCCGCCCGCTTCCCCCGCCGGCCTTGCCGAGCGCCAGGTTGACCTGCGAGGTGGCGTAGTTTTGTCCGCCGACCATGGCCCTGACGTTGCCCTGGTCGTCCACCGACACGAGGGCTCCTGCCGGGTCGCCTTTTGCCGGGTCCAAGCTGCCGGCCGCTCGGTACACGGCGTTGTAGGCGTCTGCCTGCAGAGTCGGGTCGAGGGTCGTGGTGACCCGCAGGCCGCCTCCGTAGACCACGGCCGGCCCGAAGCGCGCGATGAGTTGTTGGCGCACGTCGTCGATGAAGTATTGGTCCCCGTTGGCCACGTTCATGGTGATGCCGGTCCCGACCGTCGGGCCCTCGACGTAACTCGACATCGGGGTGGTCTCCACCACCCGCACCTGGGCGGCGCTGACCTTGTGGTCGCGCAGCATGCCGGCGAGCACCACCGCCTGGCGTTGTCTCGCAGCGGTCGGGTCGTGGGCCGGATCGTCGCCCTCGGGATCGTGGATGAGGCCGGCCAGCAACGACGCCTGGGCGAGGCCGAGGCGCCCGACGTTCTCGCCGAAGTAGGCCTTGGACGCGGCCTCCACCCCGTAGGCGCCACGCCCGAAGTAGATCGTGTTGAGGTAGTCCTGGAGGATCTGGGTCTTGGTGTATTTGCGGTCGACCTTTTCGGCGATGACCGCCTCTTTGATCTTGCGGGCGATGGTGCGCTGGGCGGCGGTGTAGGTCACCTTGACGTACTGCTGGGTGATCGTCGAACCTCCCTGGAGGTTGCCGCCGCTCAGGTCCGACCACAGCGCCCTCAGGGTGCTCACGGGGTTGAGGGCTCCCTCGGTGAAGAAGTGGCGGTCCTCGGTGGACACGACCGCGTCGATCAGGACCTGGGGCACCTGGCGCAGGGAGACGTCGACCCGGTTCTGCCCGGCGTCGAAGGACGCCAAGACGTTGCCCGCGGAGTCGTACACGAAGCTGGTCTGGGCCAGCGTCGGCGCCTTCGGCAGTGGGGCCTGGGCGACGTAGTAGATGCCGCCTGCCACGAGGGCGAAGCCGGCGAAGGCGACCACGAACAGGGGCCGGCGAAAGCGCCACCATCGCCGGGGAGGGCGTTTGTGCGCCGCGGACCTGTCGGGCGGCCGTGTTCGTGCCGCCGGCGGGGTGGCCGTCTTGTTGGGGCGCCGATCGGCCGGGCGGCGCGGCGATCGGACGTCGGTGACCATCGGGTCGCGCCGACCTACCGGGGTGACGAGTCGGAGAACCCGGCGGCTGGGTCGCAGAACCGGGCCCGGAAAGAAGAGGTCGGTGCACCGACCCCCGTCATGGCGCCCTCACGCCTGCCCACTCGACCCGATGGCGAACGTCCGGGTCAGGTGGTTCCACGAGCAGGTCGGGCACACCTCGACCACGTAACAGGCCAGATCCCGCGCCGAGCGCGCCAGCTTGGCCATCTCCCGCCGGGAGGTGACGCACCGCCCGCTCGGCGGCAGGCGGCTCCCGAATACGTAAGAAACCAGGCGCACGTTGTCCGCCTCGCATATGGGGCATTGCTCCCGTGACGGCTCGCCCACGTTGGTTGCCGCTCTCAACAACTCGGGATGGGCGTCGCACACGTCGAGGCGCGACAGGCGGCCCTTGCGGTATTCGCTGATCACCGCGTTGCGCGCCAGCCGGTAGTCGATGTGACCGGCCCCCCGGCCACCCGAGGGGGCGCCCCTGATCGACTCCGGGCGGAAGCTCATCACCGTTGAAGCCTACCCCTACGGGCCGCCGCGCCCGCCGCCTCCGTTTCACGCTTACGATACATCGGATCGATATATCGCCGCTATCCCGCCAGCGGTTGTAGTGTCGGGCAATGCGCGACGACGGGCGTCAGCGGGCCAACGTGTTGGAGCTGGCTGTCCTGGGCCTGCTCAAGGACCAGGAGCTCCACGGCTACGAGCTGAAGAAACGTCTGGCCGACATCTCGGGTTTGTCCCGGGGGGTGTCATTCGGTTCGCTCTACCCGGCGCTCGCCCGCCTCGAGGCCGGGGGTGCCGTCAAAGCGGTCGAAGCTCTGGGGCCGCCCGCCGCCATCCCCCACACCGGATCGCTCGGCGGGGAGTTCGCTGCCTTCCGGGCCCGGGCTGGGGTGGCGCGGGGCAGTCGGGGCAAGAAGGTCTACGGCATCACCCCCGAAGGCGAGGCACGCTTCGAGGATTTGCTGACCCTCGACAACCGGGCGACCGACGACGACAGGCTTTTCAGCCTGCGGTTGACCTTCGCCCGCTACCTGCCCCCCGCCGGACGGGTCGGACTGCTCGAGCGCCGGCGGGTGCAACTCGTCGAGCGCAAGGCCCGCCTAGGCGCCCGCATCCGCGCCGGCCGGGACCGGCTCGATACCTATGCCCGCAGCTTGATCGAGCACGACCGGGAGACGACCGAGCGGGACATCTCCTGGGTCGAGCGCCTGATCGCGTCCGAGCCCGTGCCCGGTTTGCCTGTGTCAGAACCGCCCAACGGGGCCGGTGGCTCCGCGTCATCGATGGAGGTCCAACAGCTATGAGCAACACCATCCGCGTGGCTATCGCCGGGGTAGGGAACTGCGCCAGCTCATTGATCCAAGGGGTGGAGTACTACCGCCACGCAGACCCCGGTGACACGGTGCCGGGCCTGATGAACGTGACCCTGGGCGGGTACCACGTGGGCGACGTCGAGTTCGTCGCTTCCTTCGACGTCGATGCGGCCAAGGTGGGCCTCGATCTCGGCAAGGCAATCTTCGCAGGGCAGAACAACACCATCCGGTTTGCCGCCGTGACCGAGTTGGGTGTGAGCGTGCAGCGGGGCCCGACGCTCGACGGCCTCGGCAAGTACTACCGAGAGACCATCGAGGAGTCACCCGCCGAGCCCGTCGATGTGGCCCAGGTCCTGCGTGACGCCCGCGCCGACGTCCTCGTGTCCTACCTGCCCGTGGGCTCCGAGGCGGCCCAGAAGCACTACGCCCAAGCGTGCCTGGACGCCAAGGTCGCTTTCGTCAACGCCATCCCCGTGTTCATCGCCAGTGATCCGGAGTGGGCCAAGAAGTTCACCGACGCCGGAGTTGCCATCGTCGGCGACGACATCAAGAGCCAGGTCGGGGCGACGATCGTCCACCGCATCCTGGCCCGCCTGTTCGAGGATAGGGGTCTGGTGCTCGACCGGACCTACCAGCTCAACGTCGGCGGCAACATGGACTTCAAGAACATGCTCGAGCGCGAACGCCTCGAATCGAAGAAGATTTCCAAGACCCAGGCGGTGACCAGCCAGATCGACAATGGGATCGCCGCCGACGACGTCCACATCGGTCCCTCGGACCACGTGGCCTGGCTGGACGACCGCAAGTGGGCCTACATCCGCCTCGAGGGTCGCAACTTCGGCGACGTGCCCCTGAACGTCGAGCTCAAGCTCGAGGTTTGGGACTCACCCAACTCCGCCGGGGTCATCATCGACGCCTTGCGCTGCGCCAAGCTCGCCGCCGACCGGGGCATCGGTGGCCCGCTGCTCGGACCGTCGGCCTACTTCATGAAGTCGCCGCCGGTGCAGTACCGCGACGACGATGCCCGCATCATGGTGGAGGAGTTCGCCGCCGGCAGGATTTAGGCTGCGAGATGCCGACCGACAACGCCGCGGCGTGGGATCGCTACGCGACGGTCTACCAGGCGGGAGCGCAACTGCCCACCAGCACCGCCCATTACGGCCCCGACATAGCGACCGAAGCGGAGCTGCGCCTGCTCGGCGACCTGAAGGGCAAGCGGGTGCTCGAGCTGGGGTGCGGAGGTGCGCAGTGCTCGATCGCGTTCGCCAGGGCGGGTGCGACTGCCATAGGGGTCGATTTCTCGATCGAGCAGTTGGCCTTCGCCCGCCGTCTGTGCGAGCGGGAGGAGGTTCGAGTCGAGCTCCGCCAAGGCGACCTCGCCGATCTCGCCTTCCTCCGGGCCGACACGATCGACCTGGCGTTCTCGGCCTACGCCTTCGGGTACGTCGAGGACCTCAACCGGGTCTTCCGCCAGGTCCACCGGGTACTCAAGGTCGGCGCACCGCTCGTGTTCAGTCTCCCCCACCCCGCTTACGACATGATCGACGACGACGCCACTCCCGCCCTGCTCGTACGCCGGTCATATTTCGACCGGCGCCCCATCGACTACACCTGGGCGGGGATCGCCTTCACCGACTACCGCCACACCTTCGCCGACCTGTACATGGGTCTGGTCCGGGCCAGCTACAAGGTGGACTTGGTGCTCGAGCCCGAGCCGGTGCCCTCCGGTCCCCGCAGCCAGTTCTGGCGGGACACCTTCACCATGGTTCCGCGAACGCTCATCGTGCGAGCCCGCAAGGAGGGCAACTGAGCGGTGAGGGCGCGAGCCGAAGAGCGTCGGCCGCTAGCGCGCCGGCGTCCGGGCCGCCCACCATGCGTCGAGGCGCCGGCCCGCCTCGTCCTCGTCGAGGGGCCCCTCTTCGATGCGCACCTCGAGCAGGAACTCGAGCGCCTCGCCGACCGCCGGGCCCGGTCTGATCCCCAGGCGCGCCATGACGGCGCGCCCGTCGAGGTCGGGCCGTATGGCTGCGAGCTCCTCGCTCGCCCGTAGCTCGGCGATGCGCTCCTCCAGCTCGTCCATGCGCCGTGCCAGACTCCGCGCCTTCGCCTCGTTGCGGGTGGTGCAGTCGCAGCGGGTGAGCTCGTTGAGGTGATCGAGGAGGGGTCCGGCGTCACGCACGTAGCGGCGCACGGCGCTGTCTGTCCAGCCCATGCGGTAGGTGTGGAAACGGAGGTGGAGTTCGACGAGTCGGGTGACGATCTCCACGTCCTCGGTCGGGTAGCGCAGCGCCCGCATCCTGTCGCGGGTCATGCGGGCGCCTACCACCTCGTGGTGGTGGAACGACACAGTCCCCCTCGGACCGAACGAACGCGTCTTGGGCTTGCCGACGTCGTGGAAGAGGGCCGCCAGGCGCAGCAACCGGTCCGCTGAGGTCTTCTCGACCACTGCGATGGTGTGCGCCAGGACATCCTTGTGGCGGTGGATCGGGTCCTGTTCGAGGGCCATGGCCGGCAGCTCGGGCAAGAACTCCTCGGCCAGCCCCGTGTGCACCAAGAACCACAGGCCGGCGCCGGGTCGCTCGACGACGACCAGCTTGTCGAGCTCGTCGCGGATGCGCTCGTCGGAAACGATCTCGAGCCTGTCGCGAAGGCGCGCGATGGCGTCGACCAGCTCGGGTTCGGGGGTCAGGTTGTAGGCGGCGACGAAGCGTGCCGCTCGCAGCATGCGAAGGGGGTCGTCGCCGAATGACTCGTCGGGCGACAGCGGCGTGCGGAGCCGGCCGGCGCCCAGGTCGTCGACGCCGTCGAAGGGGTCGATCAGGGTCAGATCCGGCAACGCCAGGGCCATGGCGTTAACGGTGAAGTCCCGCCGCGACAGGTCGGTCTCGACCGCGTCGGCGAACACCACGTCGGGTTTCCTCGAGTCAGGGTGGTACACCTCCGCCCTGTGGGTCGTGATCTCCAGTACCCGATAGCCGGGCGCCGGGTCGCCGGCCGTGGACTCGCCCTGCGCGGCGCTGGCCGACCGTCGCTTGCGCATGCCGATGGTCCCGAACCGCTTTCCCTGGGTCCATACTGCGTCGGCCCAGCCGGCGACGATGGCCTCGATCTCGTCGGGTGTGGCGTCGGTCGTGAAGTCGAGGTCGCCGGTGGGCGCCAGCCGTCCGAGCACGGCGTCTCGCACCACGCCCCCGACGAGATAGAGCCGGTGCCCTGAGGCGCTGAAGCGCTCGGCCAGCTCACCTATCTCGGTAACGAGAGGCTGCAGGCGCTCGGGAATCACACCGATCAGACTACCGACGCCCCGCCGGCGCCCCGCCGGCGCCCCTCCGGCGCCCCGCCGACGCGAGCGGCGCCCGGGTCAGGCTGTGGCCAAGAGGCCGGCGCCCTGGAGGGCGACGCGCAGGTCGTGGGCGTTGGACGCACTCGAAAGAGCGGCGCGCAAGGTGATCTCCCCCTGCTGGTAGAGGGCGAACAGGCTCTGGTCGAAGGTCTGCATCCCGTGATACTCGCCCTCGGCGATGAGCTCGGTGATGGTCTCGCCTTGGCCGCCGCCGGGATCGATGATGCGATCGGCGATCCGTCCGGTGGCCACCATCGCCTCGATGGACGCCACCCGGCCCTCGCCGTCGGCCCTGGGGACCAGCCGCTGGCTGATCACGCCGCGCAGCACCGACGCCAGCGTGAGGCGGACCTGGTGCTGCTGGTGGGGGGGAAAGAAGTCGACCACCCGGTTGACGGTCTCCTCCGCGTTGGTCGTGTGCAGGGTGGACAGGACGAGGTGGCCGGTCTCCGCGGCCGACATGGCAGCGGTGACCGTCTCCACGTCGCGCATCTCCCCGACCAGGATGACGTCGGGATCCTGGCGCAGCGCC
>OEPS010000782.1_pt1 | contig 10869 bp, 9 predicted proteins | sample 1539411 | NCBI WGS metagenome assembly OEPS01 (sample SAMN02671747, study PRJEB22543) | soil metagenome | biome: bacteria | place: China:Hunan Province, Lengshuijiang City | collected 2012-10-15 | depth 0.08m m | reverse complement strand
CGTCGAGCTTGTCGGCGCCGAACCACGGCGCCGACACGCCGCCGGGGATCACGCACTTGAGCTGGTTGCCGTCCCGGATGCCGCCCCCGAGACGGGGGTCGTTGATCAGCTCGCCGAAGGTGACCTTGGCGAACTCCAGCTCGTAATTGCCGGGCCGCACCACGTCGCCCGACAGCGCCAGGATCTTGGTCCCCTTGGACCGCCCCGTACCGAGGGCGGCGAAGGCGTCACCGCCGTGGAGCATTATCCAGGGCAGGTTGGCGACCGTCTCCACGTTGTTGACGACCGTCGGAGCCCCGTACAGGCCGATGGCGGCGGGGAAAAAGGGGGGCTTGATCCGCGGAAAGCCCCGCTTGCCCTCCAGGCTCTCGAGCAGCGCCGTCTCCTCCCCACAGATGTAAGCGCCGGCACCGGGATGAACGACTATGTCCAGCGACCAGCCGCTGGCCATGATGTCCCTGCCCACCGCCCCGTAGGCGTACGCCTCGTTGAGAGCAGCGGACATCCGTTCGAGGCCGAGGGCGAACTCGCCGCGCACGAAGATGAACGCCTGGTCCGACCGGGTGGCGTACGCGCAGATCAGCGAGCCCTCGATCAGGGCGTGGGGGTCCCCTTCGATGAGCATGTGGTCCTTGAAGGTGGCGGGTTCGCTCTCGTCGCCGTTGACCACCAGGTACACCGGGTCGGCCTTGCGCAGCATCCCCCACTTGCGCCCGGCCTCGAAGCCGGCGCCTCCCCGCCCGAGCAGGTTGCCCACGTTGACCTGCTCGTGGACCTCCTCCGGCGTCATGGTGAGCGCCTTGCGCAGGCCCTGGTACCCGTCGTCGCCCAGGTAGGTGTCGAGTGTCCAGCTCCGGTCGCGACCCAGGTGGCGGGTGACGATCCGGGGGGCGTCGGTGAGCGTCACTGCCGGTCCTCGTCCTCGCGCTGGGTTGAATCCTGCGGCCTCGAAACCTGCTGCCCTGCACCCTGGGCCATGCCGCTCACCGCGCCGGTGGTCGGCGCCGTCCCCGCGGCCACGTCCGCTTGGGCGGGGGCCACGCCGTCGGCGGCCAGCGCCCCCCCGGGGGCGGAGGGGTGGACGGTCGCCCCCGCCGCCAGCAGGCCCACATTTCGCCGCACCCGGTTGAGGGTCCCGTGCGGGGGGACCTCGTCGGCCAGGCGGCCGCCGGCCAGGCGGTCGATGATCGAGTCGAACTTGTCTTCGTCGACGTCGCCGAAGAAACGCCAGTTGGCGGTGAGGCACGGGGCGTCGCCGCACAAGGCCAGGCACTCGGCGTCCTCGAGGGTGAACATGCCGTCCGCCGTCGTATCCCCCGGGGAGATGCCGAGGCGCTTGGATGCATGCTCGAGCAACTCGAAGGCGCCGGCGAGCATGCAGGCGATGTTCGTGCACACGGCGACGAGGTAATGGCCCACGGGCTCGGTGTGGAGCATGTCGTAAAAAGACGCCGTTCCCCGCACCTCCGCCGGCGCCAAACCCAACAGCTCACCGACGTGGGCGATGCCGTCGGGGGTGAGGTAGCCGTCCTGTTCCTGGAGCAGGTGCAGGATCGGGATGAGGGCCGAGCGCCGCTGAGGGTACAGGGCTATCAGCCCCCGGGCCTGCTCCTCGTTGTCGGGTGTCAGCCGGGCCACGTCAGCGCATCCTTGCGGAGGTGGCCCCCCCGGTCAAACCTTCTTGCCCCGCGCCACGGCCCCGCTCTTTCCCCGCCACGTCAGCCGCCAGCCCGGTTGGTCAACGGTCGACGTCGCCGAGCACGGGATCGATGGTGGCGATGATGGCGATGGCGTCGGCGATGAGCCCGCCGCGCATCATGGGCGGCATCACCTGGAGGTTGGCGAAGCTCGGTGTCCGCATGTGCAGCCGGTAAGGCCGGCTCGACCCGTCCGACACCACGAAGCAGCCGAGCTCGCCCCTCGGCGACTCCACAGGAACGTAGGCCTCGCCCGGCTCCACCCGGAAACCCTCGGTGTAGAGCTTGAAGTGGTGGATGAGCGCCTCCATCGACTCGTCGATGCGGCTGCGCGGCGGAGGGGTGACCTTCTTGTCCTGGACGCGGTAGTCGCCCCCCGGCATCATGTCCGCGATTTGGCGGCAGATCTTCACCGACTCGCGGATCTCGTTGCTCCGTATGGCGAATCGGTCCCAGCAGTCCCCGTAGGTGCCCACTATCACGTCGAAGTCGATCTGGTCGTAGGCCAGGTAGGGCATGTCGCGGCGCAGGTCCCACGCCACGCCCGTCGAGCGCAGCAGCGGCCCCGTCACCCCGAGGCCGATGGCGACCTCCGCGTCGATGGCTCCGACACCCTCGGTGCGCTCCTGCAGGATGGGCTGGCCGGTGAGCAGGTCGTCGTACTCGTCCATACGCTTGGGGATGGCCTCGCACACCGCCAGCACGTCGTCGCGCCAGCCGTCGGGCAGGTCGGCCGCCACCCCGCCCGGGCGGAAATAGTTGTGGTTCATCCGCAGGCCGGTGACCTTCTCGAAAAAACTCAGCAGCACCTCGCGCTCGCGCCAGCCGTACACGAGCATGTTGATGGCACCGATGTCCGCGCTGCTGGTGGCGAGGAAGAGCATGTGCGAGCTGATCCGGTTGAGCTCGCACATGAGCATCCGGATCCATGTGGCCCGGACCGGCACCTCCACGCCCAAGAGGCGCTCGACCGACAGACAGAAGGCCAGCTCGTTGAAGAACGGGGACAGGTAGTCCATCCTGGTGACGTTGGTGGAGCCTTGGTGGTACATAAGTTCTTCGCCGGTCTTCTCCATCCCCGTGTGGAGGTAGCCGATGACGGGCTTGGCCCTCAGGATCTGCTCGCCCTCGAGCTCGAGCATTATCCGCAGTACGCCGTGGGTGGAAGGGTGCGACGGGCCCAGGTTGAGGATCATGGTCTCGTCCTCGGGCACGTCTACGTCGATATCGCCTGGGTCGGCGTCGACGCCCTCGGGCAGGCGGAGGACGCCGCCGAGCTCGCGCCGCAGTTCCTCGGCGCGGGTCCGGCCCCGCGCCATCATCTCCTGGGCGCCTTCGGAAGTCTTGGACTGAGGCTGGTAGGCCGTCGGGGACTGGCCGGTCACCGAGGGGTGGCGGGTCACCGGGCGCGCTGACTCATCGGGCACTGGGCGCTTCTTTGAACTGCACGGGGACGTGTCCGGTGGGGTAGTCCTTGCGCAGGGGGTGGCCCTCCCAGTCCTCGGGCATGAGTATCCGGGTCATATCGGGGTGGTCGTCGAAGGTGATGCCGAACAGGTCGTAGGTTTCGCGTTCGTGCGCCTCGCTGCCAGGCCACAGGTCGAACAGCGTCGGGACGTGAGGCTCGGCGCCCGGGACCTGGCAGCGCACCCGGACCCGCTGGCGCGACTTCAACGACAAGAGCTCGACCACGACCTCGAAGCGCTCTGCCCCGATCCCCTCCGGCAGATCCCGGCCCGGATGCGTGAGGTAGTCCACCCCGGTCACCCCGACGCACATCTCGTAGCCGTCGGCCTTGAGCGCCGCCATCAAGTCCAAATACCCGTCGCGCTCGGTGTGGACGACGGTGGCTCCGAAGAAGGTGATGACCGGGTGCCCGTGAAGCCGGGAGAGCCCTGCCGGCGCCGGCGGGCCGCCGGAGTCGGGCGGGTTGCCGGCGTCGGGGGTGGCGGCCGTGTTGGCGGGGCTGTCGGGCATGGGATAATCAGCCGTCGACCGGGGCGGGTACGGGCGCGCCGGGAGCCGGCGCTCGGGTCTCACGGCTCGAGGACGGTGCCCGGGGCGCCACGCTCACCCGCTGCTCGGAGCGGGCCGGCGCGGCGTCGAGGCGGAGGGCCAGCCCGGTGCCGTCGGCCACCCGGCGGGTGATGTGGCCCTGGCGGATCTTTTCGTGAAGCGTGATTATCGAATGGATGAGCGTCTCGGGCCCCGGCGGGCAGCCAGGGGCATAGACGTCCACCGGCACTATCTGATCGACCCCTTGGACGATGGCGTAGTTGTTGAACATCCCGCCCGTACTGGCGCACACCCCCATGGAGATGACCCACTTGGGCTCCATCATCTGGTCGTAGACCTGGCGCAGCACCGGCGCCATCTTCTGGCTCACCCGGCCGGCGACGATCATCACGTCCGCCTGGCGGGGCGAGGCGCGAAAGACCTCCATCCCGAAGCGGGCGAGGTCGAAGTTGGCAGCGCCGGCGGCCATCATCTCGATGGCGCAGCAGGCGAGACCGAAGTTCGCCGCCCACGAGCTCGACGCCCGGGCCCACTTGACCATCTCCTCGAGGGTCCCGGTCAAGAAGTTGTGGTTGAGCTTCTCCAGACCCATTGCACCTCCTCGGAGGTCTCGCCTCACCCGGCACGGTACCCCGGCCGGCGTCTCCCGCCACCCGTGGCGTCCCCCCAGTACGAATGTCCGGTGTTACATTCCGAGCCCTATAGGGCATTGAAGGTAACACCGGATGATATCGACCGCTTTGGCCCGCCTGATCACCTCAAGGGTCCGGCGCCTAACCACCGGTGGGGACCTCGACAGGTGGCGGCGGGACACCGTCGCCTTCGGTGTCAGTCTCGCGGTCGTCGGTCTCGTCGTCGACCGACGTGGGCACCGTGGAGTAGATGACCTGTTCGGGGCGCGGTACCCGCCTGACGGTCGCCATCGTCGACCGGGACTGGTCGAAGCGGGCGGTGCGACCCCTCCGCTTGGGCGGCCCCCAGTCGAGCGCCCCGTTGGACACCAGGTAGGCGAACGACACGAACACGACGAGAGCGAACGTTGCCATCTCGGCCAGACCGAAGGTGTGCAGCGCCCCGAAGATGGTGGCCCACGGGTAGAGGAACACCACCTCGATGTCGAAGATGATGAAGATCATCGCCACCAGGTAGAACCGCACCGGGAAACGGGCGGCGGCCGCTTCGCGCGGCACGATCCCCGACTCGTAGGGCCCTGACTTGACTGACGACGACCGGGAGGGACCGAGCAGCTTGGAGGCCAAGAAGGAGCCGGCCGCGAACGCAATTCCGACCACCAGGAGCAACACGATCGGCAGATACTGATCCATCGCAATCCCTTCCTAGTCCTCCGGGGAGGTTTCCGCCAGCCTCGCCGAGCGGCGCTCTCCCACCTCGTCGGAGCGCTCCGGCATGGTCGCCCGGGCGCGCTTGGCTGTGGCGCCGCCTAGATTCGGGTAATGGACTCCTCCCGCCGCTGTGACGTGTTGGTCATCGGAGGCGGGCCGTCGGGGGCGGCGACTGCCTACTGGTTGGCCTCCGCCGGCCACGACGTGGTGATGGTCGAGCGCAAGTCCTTTCCCAGGGAGAAGACCTGCGGCGACGGGTTGACGCCCCGATCGGTACGCCAACTCGAGGACATGGGCTTGGGCGCGGAGATGGCCGGCTACCACCGCTACGACGGGCTGCGCTCCCACGCCTTCGGGCGCACCCTCGAGATCCGCTGGCCCGAGCACCCCGACACCCCGGCCTACGGATACGTGATCACCCGGGCGGACCTCGACCAGCTGGTGGCGGATCGGGCGGTCAAGGGGGGTGCCGAGGTGTGGGAGCGGGCCGAGGCGACCGAACCGATCGTCGAGGGTGGCCTGGTGCGCGGCGCCCGGGTGGTGCGCGGCGCCCGGGTGGCCCGGGTGGTAGGCGGCGCCCGGACGGGCCAAAAGGGCGGCAACACCAACCCCCGAGACGGCGAGAGCGTCGACGTGCGAGCCCGCTACACGGTGATCGCCGACGGGGCCAACTCCCGCCTGGGCCGTCAGCTCGGCACAGCCCGCAACCGTGCCTACCCGCTGGGCATGGCCATCCGCGGCTACTTCACGTCGCCTCGGAGCGACGAGCCGTGGATCGACAGCTGGCTCGACATCCGCGACAAGGGGGGCAACGTCCTCCCCGGCTATGGCTGGATTTTTCCCGTGGGCGATGGGCGCATCAACGTGGGGGTGGGCCTGCTGTCCACCTTCAACCAGTGGAAGGGCGTCAACACCAGCCATCTGTTCGAGAGCTTTGTGGAGTACGCGCCGAAGTCGTGGGGGATGACCCCCGAGTCCCGCTGCGGGCCGCCCACCGGGGGTCGCCTACCCATGGGCCTGTCGGTGGGCCCCCGGGTCGGACCGACGTACCTGGTGGTGGGCGACGCCGGGGGAGCCATAAACCCGTTCAACGGGGAGGGCATCGCCTACGCCTACGAGACGGGCCGTATGGCCGCCGAGGCTCTCCACACCGCGCTGGCGAGCGGGGACGGGTTGGCCCTGCAGAGCTACGGAGAGCGGGTCGAGGCCAGTTACGGGCTCTACTTCAAGGTGGCCCGGGCGTTCGTGCGCATCATTGGCCACCCCGAGCTCATGCGTCTCATGGTCTCGACCGGCATGCGCAGCCGGACCCTCATGGAGTGGGTGCTGCGCATCATGGCCAACCTCATCCGCCCCGACGAGCTAGGCGGCGCCGAAGCCGCGTACCGGGCCATGGCGGCCATCGCCAAGCTGGCCCCCGAGCCGGCCGGCGCCTGACCGGCCGGCGCACCCGCCACTCACCGGTGGGCAGCCACCATCTCGGCCGCAACCTCGCCGGCCGCCGCCACCACTTCTTCGAGGTCGGCGTCGGTGTGAGCCAGGCTGGGGAACATCACCTCATACCCTCCCGGAGCCACCGCCACCCCCCGGTCGAGGAGGCCGTGCATCCAGCCTGGGTACAGCCCCGTCCCCGCCGATGCCGTCGCCCCGCCGTAGTCCCGTACCGGCTGGCCGGCGAAGAACAGCCCCACCAGCGGGCCGGCCACCGGTACCTGCACCTCGAGCCCCGCCTCCCCAAGGGCGTCAACGAGGCCCCCGGCGAAGCGTCCCACCCGCGCCGACAGCTCGGCGTAGGCGGCGTCGTCCAGGAGGCCGAGGACACTGAGGCCGGCGGCGGTGGCAACCGGGTTCCCCGACAGGGTGCCGGCCTGGTACACGGGGCCGGATGGGGCCAGCTGTTCCATGACGTCGCGCCGGCCTCCGAAGGCGGCGAGGGGAAGCCCCCCACCTATCACCTTGCCGAAGCACCACAGGTCGGGGCGCACACCGAATACCGAGGCGGCGCCCCCGCGAGCGACGCGAAATCCGGTGATGACCTCGTCGAAGATCAGCAGTGCGCCGGCCCGGTCACACGCCTGGCGCAGGCCTTCGAGGAACCCGGGCACCGGCGGCACCAGACCCATGTTGGCGGCGATGGGTTCGACGATCACGCAGGCGACGTCGGGCCCGACGTCAGGGACCACGTTGTAGGGAGCGACCAAGGTCTGCGCCACTGCGCCGGCGGGCACGCCGGCCGAGGCCGGCAGCCCGAGGGTCGCCACCCCGCTGCCGCCGCCCGCCAGGAGGGCGTCGCTGTGGCCGTGGTAGCAGCCGGCGAACAACACCACCCTGTTTCGCCCGGTCGCACCCCGGGCCAGGCGCACCGCGGACATCGCTGCCTCGGTGCCGCTGCTGACGAGGCGGACCTCGTCGCATCCCTCGACGCGCCGGCAGATCTCCTCGCCTAGCAGCACCTCGCGTTCGGTCGGGGCGCCGAATGTGGTCCCCTCAGCCGCCGCCTGTTGGATGGCGGAGACCACCACCGGGTGGGCGTGGCCGAGGATCGACGCGCCGTAGGACTGGACCAGGTCGACATACTCGTGGCCTTCGACGTCGGTGACCCGCGCCCCCGAGCCCCGGGCGACGAAATACGGCTGACCACCGACGGAGCGAAAAGCGCGCACTGGCGAGTTGACGCCGCCGGGTGTCACCCGCCGGGCCCGGGCGAAGAGCCCCTCGTTGCTCAACCTCCCGGCAGCGGCGCCGTGCAACACGGCGGCGGGGCTTAGCGCGCTCGAGCCCTCAACCATTGAGCGCTTCGGCCAACTCGCCGGCCAGGTAGGTGATCACGACGTCGGCGCCAGCCCGTTTGATCGCCGTGACGTGCTCGAGGCCGACGGCGGCGCCGTCTATCCAGCCCCGCTCGTCTGCCGCCTTGATCATGGCGTACTCCCCGCTGACGTGGTACGCCGCCAGGGGCAGGTCGGTCCGCTCCCGCACGGCGGCGATGACGTCCAGGTACGCCAACGCCGGCTTGACCATGACCACGTCCGCCCCCTCGGCCACGTCGAGGGCAATTTCGCGGAGCGCCTCGCGCCGGTTGTGCCAGTCCTGCTGGTAACCGCGCCGGTCACCGCCGCCGGCGATGGTGACGTCGACGGCATCGCGGAAAGGCCCGTACAGCGCCGAGGCGTACTTGGCGGCGTACGCCATGATGCCGACGCCCCCGAACGCGGCGCCGTCGAGGGCGGCGCGGATGGCCGCCACCTGACCGTCCATCATCCCGCTCGGCGCCACCATGGCCGCCCCCGCCCGGGCCTGGGCCAATGCCACCTTGGCGTACAGCTCGACGGTGGCGTCGTTGTCCACCTCGCCGCTGGCCTCGAGAACCCCGCAGTGCCCGTGGTCGGTGTACTCGTCGAGGCACAGGTCGGCGATGAGGACCACGTCGTCGCCGACGTCGCCGGCTACCTCCGACAGCGCCACTTGCACCACGCCGCCGGGATCCCACGCCCCGCTGCCGGTGGCATCCTTGGTCGCCGGCACCCCGAAGACCACCACCGCCGGCACCCCCACGTCCCGGAGCCGGCGCACCTCCTTGGTCAGCGACTCGACGGTGTGCTGGACCACCCCGGGAAGCGACGGGATGGGCCGGGGCGAGTCGATCCCCTCCCGGACGAACAGGGGGGCGATGAGATCGTCGACCGCCAGGCGCGTCTCGGCCACCATCCGGCGCAGCGACGGCGTCCGGCGCATCCGGCGCAGACGGGTCTGGGGAAACGCCGGCTCGCGAGACCCTGCCTGGGCAAAAATCATGGTGGGGAAAAGAACCTCCCGGGTCTCGGCTCACGTCGCCCGACGGGAAAGACCGCCGCCGGCCCCGAGAGGCGGGGCGCCACCGGGACCGCCTTCAACACGCTACATCTCACCGTTGCCCTCCGGGGTGGTGAACACCGCGCACAGCGCCCGGACGAGGCCTGCCACCGTGTGCTGCTCGGCGACGACGGTGACGGCGAGGCCCGCGGCCCGGGCCGTGGCTGCGGTGACAGGCCCTATGCAGGCCACCACTGGGGGGACCGCGTCCGCGCCGACCATGGCCACGAAGGCCTCGACGGTGGACGACGAGGTAAAGCAAACCGCGTCCGCGCCCGACGCCAAGGCCACGGTGCGCGGGTCCCGGTCGGCGGCCTCGGCGTGCTGGGCCGGGCCGGCGGCCTCGGTGCGATATGCCTCCACCACGTCCACCCGCCAGCCCCGCGCCGCCAAACCGTCGGGGATGACGTTGCGGGCGACCGCGGCACGGGGCAGAAGGACGGCGCCGGCCTCGCCTGCGTTACCCTCCCCGGGACCCCCACCGCCCGCCGGCGCCGCAGGGAATACATCCAAGAGTCCCTCGGCCACGTAGCGCTGCGGCACCAAATCGGCGATCAGGCGCTGTGCCCTCAGGGCGGCGGCGGTACCCTCGCCGACGGCGGCGATACGGCACCCGGCGAAGGCTCTGGCGTCGGGCACGTGCGCCAGCATCGGCCCGACCGCGTTGGCGGAAGTGAACACCACCCATCGATAGCGTCCCTCCGCCAGCGCCTCAGCCGCCGCCCGGAGGCCTCGGCCACCGTCGGCCGGCAACCCGATCCGGATGGCGGGCATGTCGACGGGGCGAGCCCCCATCTCTCGCAGACGGGCGGACAGGTCAGCCCCGAGGGAGGGGGCCGCAATAGTGGTGTCCCGGGGTGAGCGGGTTCCGGTCACGATCACCCGGCGCCCGAAAAGGGGGAGGCTTTCGTACCACCCGGCGTCGATGGCGGCGACGGGTCCGACGACGATGGTCGCGGGCGGCTGCAAGGCGACCGTGCCGAGCCCGGCCAGGGTGGTCCGGACCGACACCTGCTCGGGCCGGCTACCCCAGTGGACCGCCAGCACCGCCGTCTCGGGGCCGAGACCGCCGGCCATCAGCCGGCGGGCGATCTCGCCGCGGTGGGCGACGCCCATGAGCACCACGATGGTGCCCCCTGCGGCTGCCAGCGCCTCCCAGTTCGTGTCGGTGTCAGCGGTGTTGTGGCTGTGACCGGTCACGACGCTGAACGACGTCGAGATGCCCCGGTGGGTCACCGGCACACCGGCGTACGCGGGAACGGCCACCGCGGAGGTAACGCCGGGAACGATCTCGAAGGCCACGCCGGCTTCGCGCAGGGCGAGCGCCTCCTCGCACCCGCGCCCGAACACAAAAGGGTCCCCCCCCTTCAGGCGCACCACGCACAGCCCGGCTCGGCCCCTTTCAACGAGGAGGGCGTCGATGTCGTCCTGGTGGACAGGGGCGCCCGGGGACTTGCCCACGTCCACCACCTCGGCGCCATCGGGGGCGAGATCGAGCAGGACGGGCTCGGCCAGGCGGTCGTGGACGACCACGTCGGCCCGGCGCAAGACCTCGGCACCACGTACGGTGATCAGCCCCGGGTCCCCCGGTCCCGCTCCCACGAGGTAGACCGTCACCGCCAGGCGCCCTCCGACCCGCCCGCGGACCGGCCCCGGCCCTGCCCCCGGCCCACAGTGCCGACCGGACCCTGTCCGCCGTCCACTGAACCGCCCGGGCCGGTGCCCAGCAGCCCGTCGCCGCCGGCACCGAGGAGCCGATCGGCCACCTCGGCTCCCAGCGCCGCCGCGTCCGCCAGTTCTCCGGACTCGCTGGTCGCCCGCTCGCGCAGCAGGACCCGGCCGTCGGGTGAGGCCAACAGTCCTTCGAGCGTGAGGCTCGAGTGGGGCTGCAGCGCCCCACCACCAGGGGGGAACGGGTAGAGGTCGGCGTCGGAGTCGAGGCCGTCGCGCAGCCGCTGCAG